>CAFBNR010000012.1_pt1 | contig 28018 bp, 24 predicted proteins | sample 7269321 | NCBI WGS metagenome assembly CAFBNR01 (sample SAMEA6814101, study PRJEB35770) | uncultured Acidimicrobium sp. | biome: Freshwater; feature: Freshwater reservoir; material: water | place: Czech Republic | collected 2017-07-26 | depth 30m m | reverse complement strand
GTGGTGTCGTTGTTGAACCGACTTGGTTTGAGTTGTCTCGGCGATCTTGCCGCAATGAAGTCTTCGGACTTGGTTGGACGGTTTGGTCCGGTCGGTTTAGAAGTACATCGATTGTCGCGTGGCTTCGATCGACATCCGCCAATCACTATTGCGCCACCACCAGAGCGCGCAAGCACGCATCGATTCGAGCAATCGGTAGAAGATATCAATGTGGTGGTGGCTACTGCGCGACAAGTGGCCGACGAGTTGGTGACGCACTTAAGCAACCAGGGCGTGAGTTGTGTGCGACTACACGTCTGTATGCAAACCGATCACGGGGAGCAAAGTGATCGCTTGTGGTATCAGCCTGAAGGATTGACTGCAGCGGCAATGGCCGAGCGTGTGCGTTGGCAGATGGAAGCATGGATTGCAACGCGTGGACTGACAAGCGGTGTGGTGTTGTTGCGGTATTCGCCAGTTGGTTTGCGTGCGCGAGAAGGAAGACAACTCGGATTATGGGGTGGCAGCACTCAAGCCGACGAATGGGCCGCTCGTGCTGTTGAACGGTTGACAACAATGCTTGGATCGGATTCGGTGCGTGTTGCGCAGTGGCGCGGTGGTCGAGATGTGGGAGAGGCATTCGCGTTAACTCCCGCCGCAGTGGTTGACATGGAGCGGCGTGCCGAAACAGTAGTGATGAAAGAAGTTGCATGGAGTGGGGCGCTGCCAACGCCATCGCCATCGATTGTGTACGACGAACCATTGCTGGCAGTCGTCAATGATGCGAGTGGATGTGTAGTGAGTGTGAGTGGCAGGCACGAACTGAGTGCCTCGCCTGCGCAAGTAGTCATTGGTCGACACGTGTACAACGTGGTGTCGTGGGCTGGGCCGTGGCCAGTGGAAGAACGGTGGTGGGACCCTTCACGTCAACGCAGGGCGGTACGAATGCAGATGGTGCTGGCGCGTCACGGCGATGCAAGTGTGCGTACAGCTACGCATGCAGTAGTGATGGTGCTTGAGCACGGCGAGTGGTGGATGACCGCGCGCTTTGGGTGAATACACTTAGGTTGTGTCTACTAGTGAGATCGTTGCTCAACTGTGCGCACATTTTGCTGCGGCAACACCGTGCGACGAACGCGAACGCGAGTCGATTCAGCAATTTTTAGCAATTGCTCCAACGCTTGATTCACCTTTTGATGAGCACGCCAACGACACACACATCACAGGGTCGGCGATTGTTGTTGGCGAGCGAGGCGTGGTGTTGCACTTGCACAAACGACTCAATATTTGGTTGCAACCCGGCGGACATATTGAACCGGGCGAGACGCCTGCAGAAGGCGCACTTCGTGAAGCGCGCGAAGAAACCGGACTTGATGTGCGACACCCTGACAATGGTCCGGTCTTGGTGCACCTCGACGTGCATCCTGGTCCGCGCGGACACACGCACTTAGACGTGCGCTACATAGTGATGGCCGATGATGTCGAACCAGCGCCCGGCGCTGATGAGAGTCAGGATGTGGCTTGGTTTGCTTGGGACGATGCAATTGCCATGGCGGATAAGGGTTTGGTGGGCGCTCTGAGAGTGGTACGAACATATGTTCGCTAATATGGCGGGGTGGCAAATGACGTTTCGCATACACATGTTCCATATGCGGAATTACATTGCCGTTCCAATTTTTCATTTTTGCAAGGTACTTCGCATCCCGAACAACTCGTAGAGCAAGCACAGTCATTGGGGTTGGAAGCGCTTGCGCTGACAGATCGAAATGGCTTGTATGGCATCGTGCGTTTTGCTGAGGCAGCGCGAGTGCTTGGGTTGCCAACAGTGTTTGGCGCAGAGTTGCAACTTGATTCTGGAAGTCTCGTCATCATTGCTCGCAATCCGCGAGGTTATGCACACTTGTCGAGCGCAATTAGTGCCGGCCAACTTGCTGGCAGCAAAGAACATCCAGTGTTCGTGCTCGAACAACTTGGTGAATTTTCGGTAGGTGATTGGTGGGTGATGACGGGCGGACGTGATGGTGTGGTTGCACGCGCACTTCATGAGCACGGACCAAGCGCTGCCGAGCGACGAGTGCAACAAATGAAGACAGTGTTTGGCAGTGACAGCGTTCTGATGGAAGTGTGGGATCACGGCGACCCGCTTGACTCTGCGCGCAATGATGTGCTTGTGCAGATTGCACACCGCAACAACTTGAACAGTGTCGCCACCAACGATGTGTTGTATGCAACTGCAAGGCAGCATCGCTTAGCTACTGCCGTCGCTGCGGTGCGCGAACGCAGCAGTTTGGATGATGTAGATGCAACGCTGCCGCCGGCTGCGACGGCTTATGTGCGCAGTGGCGCCGAACAACATCGTCGTTTTGCGCGTTACCCGGGTGTGGTGCAATGTGCGGCCGAGATCGGCAAAGATGCGGCTTTCGACTTGCGACTCGTTGCTCCGCGGCTACCACCATTTCCGTGTCCAAATGGGTTGGACGAGATGTCGTATTTGCGGCAACTCGTGCAGGTTGGTGCCACGCGCAGATATGGCATACGCCCAACTGACACGCGCGAAGATTTGTCACTGCGTGCACGCGCGTGGCAAGTGATCGATCACGAACTAGAGGTCATCTCGACTCTTGGCTTTGCCGGATATTTCTTGGTGGTGTGGGACATCGTGCAATTCTGTGAACGATCCAATATTTTTTGTCAGGGGCGAGGTAGCGCGGCCAACTCTGCTGTGTGTTATTCACTCGACATCACCAAGGCCGATGCGGTGTCGTTGGGTCTGTTGTTTGAACGGTTTTTATCGCCAGAACGAGATGGTCCACCCGACATCGACATTGACATCGAAAGCGGACGCCGCGAAGAAGTAATTCAATATGTGTACCAACGCCATGGTCGGCATCATGCGGCTCAAGTGGCCAATGTGATTACGTACCGCGCGCGTTCTGCTGTGCGCGACATGTCGCGCGCACTTGGTTTTGCACCAGGCCAGCAAGATGCGTGGAGCAAGCAAGTTGATGCGTGGGGCTCGCTGGGAGTCACGGTCAAAAATGATGACCACAACATTCCTGCTGCGGTGCTCGATCTTGCTCGAGAGGTGCAAGACGCACCACGACATTTGGGTATTCACTCTGGTGGCATGGTGATGTGTGATCGCCCCGTGACTGAAGTGTGTCCCGTTGAGTGGGGGCGCATGGAGGGGCGCAGTGTGCTGCAGTGGGACAAAGACGACTGCGCGGCTGCCGGGTTAGTGAAGTTTGATCTGTTGGGACTTGGCATGTTGTCGGCGCTCCATAACGCAGTCGACTTGATTGAAGAGTTTCGCGGAGTGCGAGTAGATCTGGCAACGATTCCACAAGAAGATGACGTGTACGCAATGCTGTGTCGAGCCGACACGGTTGGCGTATTTCAGATCGAGTCGCGAGCACAGATGGCCACATTGCCAAGGCTCAAGCCACGACGTTTTTACGATCTCGTTGTCGAGGTTGCGCTCATTCGACCTGGCCCGATCCAGGGTGGCTCGGTGCATCCATACATTCGTCGTCGCAATGGTCAAGAGCCGATCACATATTTGCATCCGTTGCTCGAAAACAGTCTTGGCAAAACATTGGGTGTGCCGTTGTTTCAAGAACAACTCATGCAGATGGCAATTGATGTGGCTGGCTTCACGCCGTCGGAAGCCGATGAGTTGCGCCAAGCGATGGGCTCGAAAAGATCGCAGTCGCGAATGCAACGACTCAGTGAGCGACTATACGCAGGCATGGCAGAGCGGGGCATTGTTGGTGATGTTGCTGATCTGATCTTTATGAAGATGTCAGCATTTGCAAGTTACGGATTTCCCGAAAGTCACTCGGTGAGTTTTGCGTATCTCGTCTATTCGTCTGCCTGGATCAAACTTCATGAGCCAGCAGTATTTTGCGCATCACTACTCAATGCGCAGCCGATGGGTTTTTGGGCACCCCATTCGCTGGTGCAGGACGCAAAACGCCACGGTGTTGAGGTGCGCAGTGTAGATATCAATGCGTCGCGTGCTGATGCAACGCTTGAAGCATGCAAAGAGTCGACGGGTGGGTTGGCCGTACGACTTGGCATTGGGTCGGTGCGCGGCTTGGGTGGCGCTGTTGCGCGTGAGATAGAAACAAATCGACCGTTTGCCAATATGGAAGACCTCGTGCGCAAAGTTCCGCAACTGCACATTGCGCAGCTTGAAGCACTGGCTACAGCCGGAGCGTTTAACGAATCGTTTGGGCAACAACGCCGAGATGCGTTATGGAGTGCTGGTGCGGTGATTCAGTCTCGACCCGATCGATTGCAAGGAGTAACGACAGGTGCTGCTTCGCCGCAATTACCGGGCATGCAGCCGATTGATGAAATGATTGCCGATCTGTGGGCCACCGGTGTTGCATCGAGCGGTCACCCCACCGAATTTTTGCGCGTCGAGCTTGCGCGCATGGGCGTTGCAACAGCTGCAGAATTATCGGCGTGCGGTGCGCGTGGTGACGAAAAAGTATTGGTTGCGGGCACCGTGACGCATAGGCAGCGACCAGCAACTGCTCAGGGGGTGACGTTTATCAGTTTGGAAGACGAGACCGGACTCATCAATGTGGTGTGCTCGCAGGGGTGCTGGATCCGATATCGCAAGGCTGCACATGGTGCGGGAGCATTATTGGTGCGTGGTCGCCTCGAGGTGGGGGACGGCGGAGTGATCAACGTGGTTGCCGAACACATTGCGCCACTCGCAGTTGGCGCAAAAGTTATGGCACGCAATTTTCGCTAAATGGCTAAATAGCTAACTGGCGAAATTCATAGTGACTTACTCGGTGGGTTTTTCGTTGAGCCCGTCATTGAACATGCGATACGTCTCGTAAATATCTTTGCACTTGTCACAAAGCGGCAATTGTTTTGGGTCACGAGATGGAATCCAAACGTGTCCGCATAATGCTTCGAGTGGAGTGCCATAAATGCGGGCCTCCAACACTTTGGATGCAGCGTCTTCGCCGGGTTCGGTTTTGACAATATGAGCCATTGCCGGCTCGCCGGTCAAGGCTTCATGTTCGGTAACTGGCTCGGTGATTGTCGGCCGAGTCTTGAGTGGTGTTGGCGTGCTCACACTTCCTACACTAGAGCCATGCCTACATACGAGTTTCGATGCAAGACATGTGATGCAGTTTTTGAAGAGCGCCGCACAATGTCAGAAGCCAATGATCCTGCGCAGTGCCCGCAAGGCCATGACAACTCAGTGCGCTTACTCAGTGTGTTTGCATCAGTTGGAGCAACTGCACCGCAGCAAGCACCCGCACCGCGTAGCGGTGGTGGTTGCGGTGGCGGCTGCGCCTGTCATTAACTGACATCGCACAAGTTGATCACCGAACCGCGAGTGACAACAAGCCAATCAATGAGTTCGAGTCCAGCATGTTTGCACAGGTCTTGAGCAGTTTCTAAATACTCGGAATCGTTGCTGCGATCGCATGCATAAGGTTCGACAGTGCAGATGCTGAGCGAAGTTGCATCGAGCACCGAAGAGCACAGACCAATGGCGTGGTTGACATTGTTTGTGCAAGATGCGACTGCATCAAACGACATCAGACCTACTCCACGATGTTGATTGTCGAGCATCAAGACCAACATCTCCTCGCACAGTGGACGACGAAGTGCAAGCGAAAAAACTGCGAGAGCGGCATGTGGGGTGGATACCGGGTCGGTCTTTGCACGCGGAAGATAGATGGGAGCACGAAGAGTCTGAAGCACGAGGCCTCCTTATTGATTTGGTGACTATTTACAGTGAGTGTTTGTGAGCAATAGTTTGAGCAATTGCATGACTCGAGAATGACGGGGAGGTCGAGCGTGACGGTAGGGCGTGGGTGTTGCAACTAAGCAAGCGAGATGTAAATCGCTGCAGCTCCAATGAGAATTGGGGTTGCGTACTGGAAAAATTGTGGGATCTTGACGCGAGTTGGCGCAAGTATGACGAAGCCACACAGTGCGCCTGCCAAGGCACCGCCAAAGTGGCCGCCAATCGAAATGCCTGGTATCGCGAGGGTGAGAACAATGTTGATGGCGAATGTCATACCCAACCCTGTTTTGAGAGGGTTGACGCCGTGTTGGCGCATGCCAACAACACCTGCGGCCATGATGCCAAAAACTGCTCCCGATGCTCCACCGGTAAATGCTGTTGGACTCAATACAAGTGCACCGGCTGAACCACCGAGAAGTGATGCGAAATAGATGAGTGCAAACTTGGTGGAACCAATAGTTGGTTCAAGCATTCGACCAAGCTGGAACAACAAAAACATATTCATTGCAACGTGCAGTAATCCAAAGTGCACAAAGCCGGCAGAGATCAAGCGGTACCACTCACCGTTATCGAGAAATACTCGCGACAAAAACATGTTGTACTGAAAGCGATCGACGCCAGAGATCTGGCTCCAGACGAATAAGCCGAGATTGATTGCAATGATGGCGTTGCCTACAACAAATGGATTGTTATTCGGCTTGTAGCTGTTGAGCTGTAATGGTTTAGGCAGTTGTGGCGGTGGAAAGTTCACGGAGTTAGTGCGGTGCCTTTTCGGCATCGGCACGATTGGCTCGGTACCACTCGACCGTTTGACGCAAGCCATCTTCAAAGTCGGTGTTGCTGTGCCAGCCAAGTTCGCGTTCGGCGCGACTCGCGTCAACTCGACGGCGAGGCTGTCCATCTGGTCGTGTTGGGTCCCACACCAAAGATCCTGTGAAGCCAACGATGCGAGCAATCGTTTCGGCGGTCTCACGAATGGTGACTTCGCGGTTATTGCCAAGGTTGAGTGGCTCGGCAGTTGTGCGCAATTGTGCTGCAAGCAAGATGGCATCCGCTGCGTCATCTGCAAACAAATAGTCGCGACTTGCAGAGCCGGTGCCCCACACAGAGATCTTGTCATCGCCTCGCTCGGTTGCTTCTACACATTTTTTAATCAAGGCTGGAATCACGTGCGACACCGATTCGTGAAACTTGTCGCCGGGGCCATACAGGTTTGTAGGAATCACAAACGCAAACTGCTGGCCGTATTGCTGCTCGTTGACTTGCGCGTGCACGAGCATTGCTTTTTTGGCAATGCCGTACGGAGCGTTGGTCTCCTCTGGGTAGCCATCCCAGATCGATTCTTCTCGAAAGGGAACTGGAGTGAATTTGGGATACGAACAGACGGTGCCAAGAAGAACAGTTTTCTCAACGCCGACTTTGCGCGCAGCTTCGATCGTGAGCGTTCCCATTGTGAGGTTGTCGAGATACAACTGCGCTGGAGCAACTTGGTTGTAGCCGATGCCGCCAACGCGCGCAGCCAAATGAATGACGTGACTTGGTTTGTGCTGGGAAAACAATTGCTCGGCAACGCCAACTTGCGTGAGATCGGCTTCGGATTGGCGAGGAGCGACAACATTTGCCCCTGCTTGTCGCAATTTGGCAACGACTTTTGTACCAAGAAACCCGTTTCCACCTGTGACCACAACGGTGCGATTGGCCCAATAAGTAGGGGAAGTTTGCTGTTGGGCAGAACTAGTCATGGGTATGACGATACTTACTTGGCACAATGGAAGGCGTGCGGGTCGCTTACACCCTTGAGCAGTGCTGGCACCGAGTGCCTGGGGGCACGGCCGTTTCGGCCCTTGAGGTGGCGCGAGCCATGACCCATGTTCGTCGCGACATCGAACTTGTCGGCGTATCGGGCAAACATCTCGAAGACCCTGAGCTCAACTTTGATTTGTCGATTGACGTTGTCGGACTGAAGCTGTCGGGAGCGTTGTTGTATGAGATGTCTTTGCGGCTCAATCAACCAAAGGTTGAGCGTTCAATGACCGAGATCGACTTGGTGCACTGCACGACGATCATTCCGTTTGCTACGAGCAAGAAAATGGTTGCGACAGTGCACGACCTTGCGTTCTTGCACCATCCCGAGTTTTTTACGCGGCGCGGAAATGATGTGTTTCGTCGCAGCCTAAAGATTTTGAAGAAGCGTGCTGATGTTCTTTTGTGTTCTTCACAAGCCACGGTGGACGACTGCCTGAACGAGGGCTTTGCACCAGATCGTGTGCGTCACGTTGCGCTCGGTGTTCGAAGTACGCCAGCAACGCAAAACGACATTGATCTCGTGCGAAAAAAGTATTCGTTGCCATCAGAGTATTTGTTGTTCGTTGGCACGCTTGAGCCACGCAAAAATTTGGCTCGCCTTGTCAGTGCATTGCGTGACCGCAGTGACTTGCCACCGCTTGTAATTGCTGGTGCAGATGGTTGGGGAGACATTGATGTGCCCAACACTGCAAACGTGCAATTCATCGGACATGTCGACGACCAGCATTTGGGTGCGGTGTATGCCGGTGCGAGTGTTTTGTGTTATCCGTCATTGTGGGAAGGATTTGGATTGCCAATTCTTGAGGCAATGGCACAGGGAACTCCGGTGGTTACCAGCATTGGTACCTCAACGCAAGAAGTCGCCGGAGGAGCAGCAGTATTAGTTGATCCACTTTCCGAAGAAAGTATGAGAAACGGTATCGACGAGGCATTGCGTAATGCTGACATTTTGAAACAGCGTGGTCGCGAGCGTGCAGCAGAATCTACGTGGGATAAAACTGCGTTAGCCACCGCGAGTATTTACGACGAGTTGGCAAGTTCGTGAAAGTTCTGTCGTGAAAATAGCTGTCAACATGCTGTGGTGCGTGCCAGGCCGAGTGGGCGGCAGCGAAGAATATTTCGTGCGTCAGTTGTCTGGGCTTAACGAAATTGCTGCACCTTTTGACATCACGGTGTTTGCGCCGCTTGGCTTTAGCGACGCGCATCCAGAAATCGCTCAATCATTTCGCGTCGTGGAGTCAACTCATAGTTGCGAGCGCAGAGAAGTACGAGTAGTCACCGAAAATACATGGCTGGCAAAGCAAACCGAAAAATTTGACCTGGTACATCACGGTGGCGGCACAATTCCTTCCCGTGGCAACAACAAAACTTTGTTGACCATTCATGACGCTCAATACCTCACGTATCCCGAATATTTTGGCGCGGTAAAGCTCGCATATTTGCGCAATCGCGTGCCGTCTGCACTGCGTCGAGCAACGGCTGTAGCAACTCCAAGTGAATACGTGCGCAAAACCCTCATTGATTCGTTTGACGTTCCAGCAGAAAAGATCTCCGTTGTACGCCACGGTGTCCTACCGCACATTGGTCAAGGTGCAACGAGTGAAATTGAACTGCGCAATAAATTCGGACTCGGCAATTCGCGCATTTTGTTCATGCCCGCAATTACACATCCCCACAAAAACCACGAGTTTGTTTTGCGGATGCTCGCATCGGCTTGGAAAGATTCATCGATCAAGTTGGTGATGGCGGGTGGTGTCGGACTTGGTGAAACACGTGTGAATGAGGTGATCAGCGAATTGGGTTTGGGCGATCGCGCGTTGCGTATTGGCCGAGTTGACGCGGCTGATAGAGACGGCTTAATCAAGATGTCGGTAGCCCTTGTGTTCCCAAGTTTGTATGAAGGATTTGGAGCGCCAGCACTTGAGGCGATGGCGCTTGGCACTCCAGTCATTGCGAGCAATTGCGCATCGTTGCCAGAAGTAATCGGCGACGGTGGGCTTGTGTTGCCACTTGAAGAAGCAGTGTGGGCGGGTGCACTTACGGAAGTGCATGCACGACGTGATGAATTGGTGCGCCGTGGTCATGCGCGGGCCGATCTATTTACTGCTGCCAATTCGGCACAAGATTTGTGTCGAGCTTATGAATATGCGTTAGGCACGGCATCATGAACGGCGTCGTGAACGGCAAAAAACTGCGACTAGTTGTTTTGTGTCCACACTTTTCTCCAGACATGGCACCGACGGGCGTGGTGATGACCCGCATCGTGCGCGAGTTGGCTGCGCTTGGTCACGAAATGCACGTGGTCACTTCGTTGCCGTGGTATCGCGAACACGCAATCGAGTCTGGATGGGGCGGAAGGTTGTGGCGAGTAGAGAAAACCGCGTGGGGCTCGATCACGCGTGTTCATCCATTTCCTGGAAAGACAAAACAAAACCTCTTGCGCAGAGCATTTGGATTTGTGTTGTTCAGTGCAGTTGTGGGCCTGCGCGGCATTGTTGCAGGAGGGCTTCCACGGCGCATTGATGGGGTTTTGGCTATGTCTCCACCGCTCACACTTGGTTTAACGGGGTGGTTCACCAAGATTTTCCGAGGCGGAATGCTTGTGTTCAATATTCAAGACATTTTTCCTGACGCAGCCGCGCAAACCGGCGCTATTACAAACAAACAAATTTTGCGCGCAGCACGCTGGCTCGAGCGAGTGAGTTACGAGCGTTCAGACGCTGTTGTGTTGTTGTCTGAAGACTTGAAGCACAACGTTGCTGCCAAACTCTCCACCAAGTTTCACAATCGGCTACACGTGATTCCAAACTTTGTTGACACGTCTGCGATAGTGCCTGGCAACAGAATGACGAACTACCGACGTGAACTGGGCATCGACGACCGAGTGATCGTGATGTACGCAGGCAATGTTGGTTTTTCGCAATCGCTTGAACTTGTGCTCGCTGCGGCAAAGTCAATGCCAAACATTGCATTTGTGATCAATGGAGACGGAGCAGCACGAAAGTCGTTACAAGACAGAGCTAGAAATGAAAAAATCGGCAATGTGTACTTTGCTGACTACCAGCCGATTGAGCGATTGTCTGAAGTGCTCGCATCTGGCGACATTCATGTCGTGCCTCTCAAGACTGGTCTTGCATCGGTCAGCGTGCCATCCAAAATGTATTCAATTCTGAGCGCTGGTCGGCCGGTGGTAGCGGCAATTGACGCTGGCACCGAGATTCCGCGCACATTGGCCGACAGCGGAGCGGGTATTGCGGTGGCACCAGACAACGAAGCGGACTTTATTTCAGCGTTACAAATACTGATTTCTGATGGGGCCAAGCGAGATGCAATGGGGTCTCTCGGTCGTACTTGGGTGGAGCATCACGCCTCTGCTGGCGCAGTTGCAAAAAGGTATGAGGCGATTTACCTCAACAACCGATAACCTTTGGTCTTCGTGGCCCGATCATCATCAGCGAAAAAAATCGCCAGACTTGCCGAAAAAGGCAAAGGGAAGAAAGTCCGCTTTCAGGGCGGCTCATTGTTTCCCACCGTCATTTTGGTTGTCTGCGTGCTTGGTGTTGCGCTCATTGCCTACGCCCGCCAAAGTCAGCCAACAGTTGATGCATCAGCCACAGCTAATCAGGAGTATTTCTCGAGCTTCGGTGTGTTCAAGTGCGATGCCTACCTGACAGGTTTTCCAGCAGCAGCAGCCGATCCATCAACAGTTTCGCCAGATGCATACATCAAAGCCGATGGCATTTTTGGCTGGAAGCCTCAGGTGCTTGCAGGATTGCGTACCGCCAAGCTCAAGACTTTCTTTGATCTGTACGGCATCACGGTAGATGACAAATCGATCACTTTCCCATCAACCATCAATGGTGGCGAGACAATTACTGAAGCCGATACAAAATGCAAAGATGCAAACGGTGTTGAAAAAGACGCGACACTTCGCGTTTTGGTATGGAATGATTATCGCAACACAGCTGACAGCAAGATTTCAGTTGCAAGTTTTGATGGAGTTCGACTGACGAGTGATGGAATGGCAATTGCACTTGCATTCACCGCGGAAGGCGTTGAAGTTCCGCAACCGGACTCGTCCGAACTTGCGACTCTTGCCTTTCAAACTCAAGAGTAGGTAGACACGATGCACGCAGTCGTGCTTGTCGGAGGGTTTGGAACAAGACTTCGACCACTGACTTACAGCATTCCGAAACCGCTTTTGCCCGTGGCGCACACATCAATGCTCGAGCGATTGATGAACTCGCTTGCTCTTGGTGGAGTCACCCATGCCGTTCTTGCGCTCGGCTTTAAACCCGAGCCGTTTATGGCGGCTTTCCCCAATGACATGTGTGGGTCTGTGCAACTTTCGTACGCGGTTGAAGACACTCCGCTCGATACTGCAGGTGCAATCGGATTTGCGGCACGCACAGCGGGTATCGGCGAAACGTTTGTGGTTGCAAACGGAGATGTGCTCACGGATCTGGATATTGCATCGTTGATTTCGTTTCACCGACAACACGGCGCAGAGGGAACTATTTCGCTCACCCCAGTGAGTGACCCATCGCAATACGGGATTGTTGAGATTGATGCAAGCGGGCGAGTGGAGCGCTTTGTCGAGAAGCCACAGCCGGGTATGACGACGAGCAACTTTGCAAGCGCGGGTACGTATGTGCTCGAGCCATCTGCGCTGGTGCGTATGCCGGGCGACCAAAAACTCTCTATTGAACGAGTCGTGTTTCCTCAAATGGTGGCCGATGGCTCGTTGTTTGCAATGTCAACCGATGATTACTGGATTGATGCGGGACGGCCAGACACATTTATTTCGGCCAATGTGCACGTATCGAAACGAGCCGCGAAAGCAACTGACGCGCCGATCCATCCAACGGCAACGGTGGCTGAAACAGCCGAGATTCTTGACAGCGTGATTGGCGAAAATGCAACTGTTTTGGATGGAGCTCGCATTCAACATTCGGTTTTGCTACCTGGAGCCATTGTTGAACAGGGTGCTGTCATCATTGACTCGTTGGTTATGGGAAGGGTTGGCACCAATTCTCAGGTAACCGGCTCGATTATCGGATCTACTGGTGTTGTGGGTCAAAACGAAATGTGCAACAACGCTTCTGTTCCAGCACACGATCCGGCACTTCAGCAAGAATAGAAACTTCAATGGCTGTCACACGAAAGTCGAAAGTATTCGTCTGCGGCGGTGCAGGGTTTGTCGGGTCGCACCTTGTGGAGCGGCTACTCGCAGACGGACATACTGTCGACGTTGTTGATGACTTGTCAACTGGTTCGCTCGCCAATTTGTCGGTTGCACGGACGCTTGGTGGAGCGCTCAAATTTCATCATCTCGACATCTCTACAGTTGAATTTTCGGAGCTCGTAGGTTTACGCCAACCCGATGTGATATTTCACATGGCGCTCTTACCGCCGAGTGCCACCGAATCTGCTTCGGTGCTACGTGCGGCTCCGATGTTGCTTTCGGTTCTTGAAGCTGCGCGTCGACATCGTGTTACAAAAGTGGTTGCATGTTTGCCAGCCGTGCTTGTGTACGGCGAAGTGCCAGCAAAGTATTTGCCTGTAAAAGAAGGACGCAAGGCCGATGCGATTGGCGTGCCACATGTAATGGCGCAGACGATCGTTGACCTCTTAAGTGTGTATCGAGAGATGCACGATATTGAGTTCACGGTGTTGGCAATGACCAATGTGTACGGACTTCGCCAACGTCCAGAAGACGGCGTTGTTGCAGCCTTTGCGTCTGGGGTAATTCGTAATCAAGACCCCGAAATGTATGGCAATGGAAAACAGACTCGCGATTTTTTGTACATCGATGATGCTGTGGACGTGCTGGTGCGCACGATTGCCAAAGGTGGTGGTCTCGTGCTCAATGCAGGAACAGGTGTGCAGACGACAATTGAAGAATTATGGAAGATGCTCGGCGCTGGCAGCACCCTGCGCGCAAAGAAACTGCCCACACGACCTGGGGATGTGCAGAGGCTTGCTGTATCAACTGTGCGCACTCGAATTCAGTTGGGCTGGTCGTCGTGGACGAGCGTCGCCGAAGGTATAGAAACTCTTCGCAAAAGTTTTACGCGCTAGTTATCGAAACAAGTCTTGTTGAGCAGGTCGAACAATCTCGCTCATTGCTGAATCTCGCAACCACGTTGGGTCTACGCCACGAATGACCGCAACTGGAACACCAGAGGTTTTACCCATCACCAGTTCGCCCGTGCTCGCGAGCTCGTCTGCCACACAAACTTCGGTGACGTGCATGATGCGACCGAGGGCATCTGGTGTGCCACGCAAGTCGACCACGCCTGCAACGCCCGCAACTCCGATTGCAACATCGGTCAGACCATTACGCCAAGGTCGTCCAAAGGTGTCGCTCACAATGATTCCTACTTCGATACCCAATTTGGCTTTGATGATGTCGCGGATGCGTCGGGCAGAACGATCGCTATCGAGTGGCAACAGCGCAGCGTAACCACGTTCGACGTTTGACAAATCGATTCCGCTGTTGGCACAAATAAAGCCATGCTTGGTTTCGGTAATGATCAAGTCGCCTCGGCGACGGACAATACGGACGGCTTCGTCCTCAACGAGTTGTTTGTGGCTCACCGGATCATCTGGGTCGATTGCAACGAGACGCCCCTCGGCCTTTGAGACGATTTTTTGGGTCACAACCAATACGTCACCATTGAGTAGTGGGCCGTTTGGTTCTGTCCGACACGCGTCAACAATGATGTCTCCAAGTTGATCGCCGGGAACTATTTCTCCAATGCCCTCGACGCTCCATGCGGTGAGTTTCATCTTGCGCTCTCCAGCGTGGTGCGCGCAAGGTGCTGCGATTTTTCTGGTGTGCTCATGACGGTGTCAACAATGACGCAGCGCATTCCTTCTGCCTCAACTTTGGATGCAAGGTGTGCGTCGGCGGTATCGATGATGAGTGTGCCACAGATTGGTGCGTACAGTTTTGCAACACCAACGACCGACGACTCGTGGCCAAGTTCTTTCATCAGTCGGTCTGCAGGACCCTTGAGTGCAGCACCCGCGATGATTGGAGAAATTGCGACTACCGACTCGCGACGTTTTGTGAGTGCGGCGTCAACACCATGTAGTGCGCGTAACGGCGCAATTGACACGAGTGGGTTGGACGGTGCGATGACAACGGTTTGTGCTGACGTAAGTGTGTCGAGTCCGAGAGCGCTGGCGTTTGAGGCTCCGTCAAATCGCACACTGCTCACCGCCACCGAGTGCTGGTGCTTGACAAAGTACTCCTGAAAAGTGATCTCGGTACCTTGTGGTCCAGCTACACAATCGCCTGCAAGGGTGACAAATGTAGAAACTCGATCGTTGGACATTGGCACAAGATTCACATCTACGCCAAAACTTTGGCTGATCTCGGCTGTGACCTGTGCAAGTGTTGCGCCTTCTCGCAGTCGGGCAGTGCGATAAAAGTGTGTTGCCAAATCTTTGTCGCCCAAGTTGAACCATGTTGGTGCTGCAGATGAATCTTGCGGACGTACGTCGACGAAGCGGGCGAGTGCAGACATTGCCGTCCAGGATTCGTTTTCGAGACCCCAGCCGCGCACCGGGTCGATTGCGTTTGCAAGTGTGTAAGTAACGGTGTCGAGGTCTGGCGAAATAGAGAGGCCATGCAAAACGGTGTCGTCGCCCGTGTTGACGATGGCGGTGATGTCGCGAGCGGACACAACTTGTACAAGGCCACGAAGAAAACGAGCAGCCCCAACGCCGCCTGCAAGTACACAGATCACGCAGTTGAGCGTAACTATCTTGCGTGGGCTAATTACGACCAAGTGCAACTGCTAGATTTGAACGCATTATGCGCAAAGCCTTTATCACTGGTATTACTGGCCAAGACGGACGTCACCTTGCAGAGTTCTTGCAGACCAAGGGATACAAGGTCTACGGCATGATGAAGGGTCAGCACAACCCACGCGCCGAGCTCTTACGGGACGAGTTTCCCGAAGTTGAAGTGGTGCCAGGAGACTTGACCGACCTGACAAGCCTTGTGACCGCGCTTGAGTATGTGCAGCCAGACGAGTTTTACAATCTTGGAGCAATTTCATTTGTGGCTATGTCGTTCAACCAGGCAGAGTTGACAGCCAACGTAACTGGGCTCGGCGTATTGCGCGCTCTCGAGGCAGTGCGCATGGTTGGCGGCGCTCAAAATAATCCGATTCGTTTTTATCAGGCTTCGTCATCCGAGATGTTTGGCAAAGTGCGCCAGACACCCCAAACCGAAATGACACCCTTTCACCCACGCTCGCCATATGGCGTTGCCAAGGTGTTTGGCCACGACATCACTGTCAACTATCGCGAGAGCTACGGAATGTACGCGTGCTCCGGCATTTTGTTTAACCACGAAGGTCCGCGCCGTGGCCTCGAGTTTGTGACTCGCAAGATCACCAACACCGCTGCCCGCATTAAGCTCGGCATTGATAAAGAACTGGTGCTCGGCAACACCGACGCAAAGCGCGACTGGGGTTATGCCGGCGACTACGTGAAGGCCATGTGGATGATGTTGCAGCAAACCGAACCAGACGACTATGTCATTGCAACTGGCGAGACACACAGTGTCGACGAATTTTTGACTCTTGCATTTGAAAAGGCCGGTCTTGGTGACTTCCGTCAGTATGTGAAGCACGATCCAAAATTCTTCCGACCTGCGGAAGTTGATCTGCTGATCGGCGATCCGTCAAAGGCAGAAAAGAAGTTGGGTTGGAAGCGCGAAGTTGGGTTTGATCAGTTAGTTGACATGATGGTGCAACACGACATTGCCTACGAAACAAATCGCCTCAAGAATATTTGAGCATTCGGCTGCGTAACGCAAGCATAAAACTGGCAAGAGCAACGATCGAGCTACCAACAAGAGCAATTTCGACTCGTAGATAGAGATCGTTGCTTGACCACGCTGCAAGTGCGACAAAGCTTGCAAACCCAAGTGCCCATCCAATGCCGGCAAGCGCGTGGCCGCGAAGAGCAATAGTTGCCTGAGCAAACGCGACAGCCACCATGTAGAGCGCGCTCGAAAGCGCAAGCAAGGTGAGTGTTCGTCGGTCAATATCACCGTCGAAGACAAGCTTGAGAACAGGTGGTCCAACAGCGAACGCACCGGCAGTGCCAATGACACCAACGCCCACAACGAGGATGAGAAGTTTGCGTAATGCACTGCGAAATTCATCCAGGTGGCCGTGTGCTGCGAAGCGCGCCAAGCGAGGTAGCAAAACTGCTTGCACGGCCTGAAACAAAAAGAGCGGCAGGCGAGCATAAATTACTGCGTTGCCAAATTGGGTAATGATTTCTGGCTTGGCGTTTGTGCCAAGAATGTCGACGGTGATTGGACCGGCATTGACGAGCGCCGCAGCAGCTAGTGAACCCAATAACAACCAACCAAGATTTGGAGTTACTTCCGACCACGGTGCAGGCGGCCCGGTATCGGTGTGCAGTTTGCCGAAGAGCCCAACGCCAACAACACCCACAAGCGGAGACAGCGCAATCATGAGCGCAAATGCTCCGACGCTGTCTACCCCCAAAGCCCACAACACTGCAACGCCAATCACGCGGGCAGCACCGTCTGCACCGATGATGATGCCGTATGAACCGAAGCGTTGTGACCCAGAACAGATGCCACGAGCAAGATGCATTGGCGCGTACGACACAAGAATGAGCACAAGGCACATCACGACACTGCTGTATCCGTCGAACAAATGCTCCGTGAGATACGGAGAAGCAATAGCGATAACGATTGCAAGAATTACGAGCATGGTCACTGCAAGTGGAACCATGCGTCGAACAACTGGTAGTCCACCTTGGTTGAGCGCACGTCTGTGCGAAAGAGCCCGACCTACTTCTTGTTCTATTGGTAGAAAAAAGCCGGGTGCGAGCGAGAACGCAATGAACCACATGGCGACGATTGGTTTGAAGCCGTCTTGTCCGAGTGCTTGTTGACCAATTTTAAAAAATACGAATGCCGAAATACCAGCGACAAATAGACCGATGCCAACCGTCAGTGTGCCCTCGGGAAGAGAGATGCGGCTGCTGAGCGTCGGCTGTGAGGCCGACTGAGATGGTGTTGGTTCAGTGAATGACAAGCAAGCCGATGTTACTTGCTGGCCTGGGTGTCGTTGCGTGAGTTGATCAGCGAGGTGAGCACCATGGCGGCATTGCCGATTGTCGTTTCGACTTGTTTGACGACGAACGCTTTGGCATGTGGGAATTCTCTGTCGATCTCTTCGGCTAATTCACGCCGACGGACTTGTGCTTTTTGAAAGGCGAGAATTCCAACTCCAACAGAGGTGAATGCCAGTTCTTTGGCTTTCGTCTTCAAGCAATCAATGTCGATTTTATTATCTGTCACAAAAGTCCTTTAAGGTGCACGATCTGTTTTCGAGGGTATCTATGGGTGCTCGCAAAAGCAAGTATCAGTAGTGCTTTGCATGCGGCCGTTGCAAGCCACGGGGGAGCAAGGTTGGGCACAACTAAACTGGGTGCATCGTGACGAATTCGACAGATTCAGAAAACCTTGAAGCACGCGTGTCGCACGTTGGGGCTCCGCCAGTTGTCGTAGCAGTAGTTGTGCATCAGCCGTGCCCCTGGCTCGAAGATGTCGTAACTTCACTCGCAAGTCAGGACTACCCAAACTTGCAGACACTCTTTTTCGTGACTGCTACGGGTGCTGAAACTGACGTTATTCGCCACTTGTTGCCTGCGGCGGTGATTCGGCAGGTAGAGGGCAATCCGGGCTATGGCCCGTTGATGAATGAAGTGAGTCGCTTGGTGGAAGGGGAGAGTGGATTTTTTTGCTTCATGCATGATGACGTCGCCCTCGATAGCAATGCAATCTCAAGCATGATCGAAGAAATGTTTAGGTCTAATGCCGGAGTCGTCGGGCCAAAGATGGTGATGTGGGACGACGTCTCGGTATTGCAAAGCGTGGGACTTGGCGCTGATCGAATTGGCGATATCAGTCCAATCGTTGAACACGGTGAGAAGGATCAAGAACAACATGATGCTGTGCGCGACGTGTTTCTTATTCCATCAGCATGCATGTTGGTGCGTGCAGACTTGTTTCGCGAGATAGGTGGGTTCTCTCCCGATATTCCACTGTTTGGTGAAGACCTAGATTTTTGTTGGCGCACACACCTCAGTGGTGCGCGAGTGCTCGTGGTGCCAGCTGCACGTGCGAGGCATCGCAAAGAGATGGATGCCACTCGATCAGTTGCAACAATGAGCGCTCTCGAGGCCAGACACCGCGTGCGCACGGTAGCAACGTTGTCGGGTCGCGTTCAGTTGCCTGGTGTATTGGTGCAACTGTTGTTGATGGCGATTGCCCGTGTGGCGATCGGCGTGTTTAACGGAACATTCAGACAGGCACTGGCATCATTGCGTGCATCGATCGCTGTGATATTTGATGCAAGGTACATCATTCGACGGCGTGCAGAGGTGCGTCCATATCGAAGAGTTCCAGCCGCCGAAATTCATGATCTGCAGAGTCGCGGTAGTGCTCGTCTATGGGCATTCATCCGTAGACGCAGATCGAAGGTTCAAGAGATTTCGGGCTTAACCACGGTAAATCTCTCGAATCCAAAATCTCGTGTGGTGGGTGTTACTGCATTGGTTGTATTCGCTCTGATCATCATTGGCAGCCGAGGATTAATTGGTAGAGGTGTCGCATCGGTCGGTGAATTCCTACCTATACGGAGTGCATCAGAATCACCGACAGTATTGATCTCTTCTGTGGTGAGTGGCTGGTGGCAGGCCGGTTTTGGTCAGGCGAGTGCAAACCCAACCGGCATTGTGTTGCTGGCGATCGCCGGTGTTGGCATGTTGGGACGACTCGGAGCATTGCAAGTACTTGCAGTAATTGGTGCATTGTTTGCTGGCTGCATTGGAATGTGGCAAGTCGCAAGAGGATTCTTTGGATCGCGAGCACGCATAGTTGGGCTTCTGGTGTACGCAGCAGTTCCGGTGCCTTACGCAGCAATTGCTCATGGTCGATTTGGAGTCTTGACGTGTTACGCGGCGTTGCCATGGATATTGCGCCTATTTGTGCGAGCCGGTCAGCGACCATCTGGTGTGCATAAAACCCAGATGTGGGCATTAACTGTTTTGTTCGGTGCGATAGTTTCAGCATTCACACCCGCGTTTCTGATACTCGTGCTGTTTGCGAGTGCAGCTTGGATGACAGCAGACCTATTGTCGCGCGTTCGATGGCAAGCCGTCGTAGCTGTGTTGCAGTTGATGTTCGTACTTATTGTCGGAACAGTTGTTCTCAATTTTCCATGGTCAAGTGGATTTATCGCCGCCGATTGGTGGCAACGAATAATAGGTGTGCAAGCAGTGCGTGCAGGCAATGTTGGGCTCGCAACTCTTGCTCGTATGGATAGTGGTGTTATTGCAATCTCGGTACTCACACTTGGGCTGTACATACCCGTCATCATCGGATTGCTTATTGTGCGTGGCGACAAGTTGGTGTGGGCTGCCCGCGCTGCGACGCTCGTGCTCTTTGCAATGGTTGCCATCGCGTTGGCTGATGCGGGCTTTCTGCATTTTGCACTGCCCGAATATGGAATTCTCTTTGTGATGGTGGCATGCGGTTTGTCCTTGGCGTCTGCAACTATGTCGAGTTTCGTTTTTGATGATCAAGCCGTGAGCACGTATCGATGGTGGAAACCACTTGCAAGCGTTGCACTTGTATCCATCGTGATCGGCAGTCTTCCTGCGGTCGCATTTTCGGCAAACGGTCGGTGGGGACAGCCAAAAGTTTCTCTTGCTCAACTGCTCACACAATTACCAACCGATCCAGCTTCAGGCGATTACAACGTTGTGTACGTGGGTCGTAGCGACGTATTGCCAATGCCGGCAATGCGTTTGAACGATCAAACCGCGTTCGCGATTGCCGATGATGGCGAACTGACAATGCGAGATCACTGGTTGGCTCCGACAAATGCACTCACAGATTCGGTTGCGCAGGCTCTGGATGCTGCGATCACACAGCAGACTGTTCGAGCTGGTCGCTTGCTCTCAAGTCTCGCCGTTCGTTATCTCGTGGTGCCAATTATTGATGGTGCAGTTTCTACTAACGAGCAACCGCTAGATGTACCACCCGGGTTGCTTGAAGGGTTGTCGCTACAGCTCGATTTTCGTCGCGTATATACGGCAAATGATTTGGTGATTTTTGAGAACATGGCCTACACGCCTTCGTTGACCAAACTGGATGAGGCGTCTGCGGTGTTGAGTCAGCAGGCGGGTACTGATGCTCTGTTGTCATCACAGTTGCATGTCACGCAGGTCGTGCCACGTGTGCGCGACATTGACAGCACTCCAACACCGATAGAAGTGGGAACCATTCATCTTGCTGTTCCTTTTAGTGAACGCTTGGTGCTGCACGTAGACGGCTCTGATGTGATTCCGCGAGTCGCATTCGGCGGTACAACAGCATTTGATTCTCCTGCGGCTGGAACCGCAACCCTTGACTTCAGGACCCCGTGGACTCATATTCTGCTTCTCTTGGCGCAACTGGTGTTGTGGGTCGCGGTGATTTCAACAACATTTGACTTGAGGCGAGTGAAGTCTCGATTCGGTGTACGGCGCAATCAACCCGTAGTACTTAGTGGACAAGAGGATGCATTGCTTTCCTTCACTCAAGCAGAAAGTATCGGCTCGCAGTGAAACTCGGAACCAATTTTTTCAAATCCGAAACGCCTTCGCACATGACGGTACGTCAGGTAATCATGGTTGTTGCGGTACTGGCTGCATGCTTGGCGCTGGTCGTTGTCGACAATGGCGCAAACAGTGACACAAACAGTGATGTCGGGATTGATAGTGGAATCAACAGCGCAGAAGTTTTGGCGCTGGCACCGATGCCATACATTTCTGCCACAGACGCGATAACGACCAATTGGTTTTGTCCAGGCGTGCCAGCAAATGACGACACCATCTCGAGCAACTTGGTCATTTCAAATGCTTCAGAGACAGATATTTCGGCAACGGTGACCCTTCTGAGCACCGATCAGGCACCAGTCGTCAGTGCAGTTTCAATTCCCGCACGTTCACATATCAGTCTCGATGCTCGTGGTGGTCTTAGTGCTCGGTTTGTCAGCGCGGTTGTAGAGATCATCGGCTCGCAGGGTTCAGTGGAACAGATTGTCAGACATCCTGCGGGTGATGCAGTTGTGCTGTGTGCCAATCAACCCGAGACCGATTGGTATTTTGCGGATGGTTTTACTGGTGCTGACTCGATTGAACAGATCGTGATGACAAATCCGTACGTGGATGCAACCGTTGTCGACATCACTTTTGTCACGGCTGATGCAGAGCGCAGTCCCGAGCAATTGCAGGGCTTTGTGTTGCCAGCAAACTCTGTAGTGGCACTGTCAATGGATGAGCAAGGTGCACGCAACGAACCGATATTGGCTGTGTCAATACATGCGTCTTCTGGTCGTTTGGTGGCCGGCCGAGCACAACATTATTTAGGTCAAGGTCGCCTTGGTTATTCGATGAGCCTCGGAGCTTCAGCCATGAGCACGCAGTGGTGGTTTAGTGATGGTGAGAAGTTCGCTGGCAATACCGAGAATCTTGTGATCTACAACCCAAGCAGTCGTGATCGTTCGCTCAGCATTGTGTTTGTGAACGGAAGTGATTCGGCAAACAGCATTGACCCGCTCCTCATCACGGCCCCCGCACATCGCGTTATCACTGTGGACACTGGCGCAATACTGAATTTGCCTGTTGGTAGGTACGGAATCATTGTGTCGACAAATGACCAAGACTTGGGCGATTCGCTTGGCGTTGTTGTTGAGCAGGTCATCAATCGTCGCGATAGCAACACGGTAGGAACGTCAGTTGTTTTGGGGGCGCCGCTCAATTCGGGATCAACCATGTGGAGCGCACCAAGCGGTGTCACGGCCAGCGAAGATGCGCTACAGATTATGAACACAACTTCGCAGGAAGCCACCGTGAGTGTGCTGCAAATTGGGCCGGCCGGTGCTGTTGTTTTGGGCGGACTAGAAGCTCTCGTGCTGCCAGCCGGTGGAGTGTTGTCGATTGGGGTTCCTCCAGGACTTCCTGACGCTCAGATTATTGTGCAATCAACAACAACAGTTGTTGTGCAGCGTCTGCTGTTGCGAGGGCATGGGCTATTTGGTCGAAGCACCGTTCTCGCGCTTCCTCACTTGCCTTCACCTCAACTTGTTGAGTCTGCACCGTGATCCGATTTGTGATTGTTGGTGCAGTGGTCGTGGTTGCATTGCTGACCAATTTGTGGCAGCGCAAGAGACACGTTGATGCTCCGACTCAAGGGACAGGTGAGGTTCCTTCCCAAATTGACAGAGCAGATTTTGCACGACCCGATGCACCGTGGCTGGTTTTGGCTTTCACTTCAGCAACTTGCCAGACATGTTCTGACATTGAGCGCAAAGTTCGAGTGCTCGAAACAAACAGCGTGGCAATTCAAATTTTGGAATACACAGCAGAACGAGAATTGCATTCGCGCTACAAAATTGATGCAGTTCCTACCGTGTTGATGGCAGATTCAAGTGGAGTAGTGCAGGCAAATTTTTTAGGACCAGTATCGGCTACTGATCTATGGGCAGCGTTGGCGAGGGTGCGCGACTCAGTCGTGTAATTGCGTTGGCGAATCGTGTGACGTTTCGCCTTCGGTACGACGTGTTGGTTGACCGAGACCTTGCTGGACCAATCGAGAAACCATTGCACCATCAATAGTCTCGTTGTCTAGCAACGACTGAGCGACAAGGTCAAGACCTGCACGATGCTTTTCGAGCATCACGCGTGCACGTTTTTCTTGTTCAAGCAAAATGCGACCAATCTCTTCGTCGATCTTGCGCGCAGTCTCATCCGAATACTCGCGTCCGCTTGTCATCAAATCTTCGCCGAGGAAAACTTGTTGCTGACCCGACCAAGCCATTGGGCCAACTGCATCGCTCATGCCCCATTCGCGCACCATTCGGCGTGCGATGCCAGTGGCCTGCTCGAGATCGTTTGCTGCTCCGCTATTGAGTGAACCAAACACCATCATTTCGGCAACTCGGCCACCCATTGCTTTGCAGATCACATCTTCAAAGAATTCGCGTGAATAAGTGTGTCGTTCTGCTGGCAGCGTCCACGTGACACCAAGTGCCATACCGCGGGGGAGAATTGTCACTTTGTGCAGTGGATCACTGTGCGGCAACACGGTTGCAAGAACTGCGTGACCACCTTCGTGGTATGCGGTGGCGCGTTTCTCTTCAGCGTTCAACACAAGACTTTCGCGGCTTGCGCCCAGTACAACTCGGTCGCGTGCATTTTCGAAGTCGATGCGCTCAATGTGGGTTGAGCCTCGGCGCACTGCAAAAAGCGCAGCTTCGTTGACCAAGTTGGCCAAGTCGGCACCGCTCATTCCAGGAGTTGCTTTGGCCATCGTGTCGAGATCGACATCTTGACCCATGCGTTTGCCAATGGAGTGCACTTTAAGAATGGCAAGTCGTTCATCAGATTCTGGCAATGGCACGATGATCTGGCGATCGAAGCGACCTGGGCGCAACAGTGCGGCGTCCAGAATGTCTGGGCGGTTTGTTGCCGCCAAGACGACGATGCCTTCAGTTGCCTCAAAGCCATCCATTTCGGCAAGCATCTGGTTGAGAGTTTGTTCACGTTCATCGTGTCCGCCACCCAAACCTGCGCCGCGCTTGCGACCAATTGAATCAATTTCGTCGACAAAAATAATTGCTCGACCCATTTTTGCTGCTTGCTGGAAGAGGTCGCGCACACGGCTTGCGCCGACGCCAACGAACATCTCCATAAAGTCAGAACCAGTGACTGACAAGAAGCCAACTCCGGCTTCGCCTGCGACCGCACGAGCAAACAGGGTCTTACCAGTGCCCGGAGGACCAACGAGCAGAATTCCTTTTGGAACGCGTGCACCGATTTCTTTGAAGCGTTCTGGCGTGCGCAAGAAGTCAACAACTTCTTTGATCTCTTGCTTGACACCTTCGTAACCCGCAACATCGGCAAACGTGGTGACTGGTTTGTCGGCATTGAAATTCTTGGCACGACTTCGACCAATTGACATGATGCTTCCGGCTTGACCCATTGCGCGGCGTTGCATCCAAATGAAAAAGCCCATGATGAGCAAGAAGGGCAGCAGGATTGGAATCAAGCTCGTGAAAAAGTTGCCCTGCGGCGTTGAATAGTCGTAGTCAACATTCTTTGACTTGAGCAATTGCTCGTCAGCATCAGAGAGAGTGACCGCTCCGGTAGTAGTGAAGGTGTCACCACTTGCCAGCTTGCCGCTGATGGTGTTGGAAAGGTTGTTGATTTTGACGGAAGTGACCTGACCATTGGACACTGCTTCAAGAAACTGGGTGTAGGTGAACTTCGTTGCAGTAGTAGTAGGAATGAAACGCGGACCGATTACGAGTGCTGCTGCAACTGCGATGAGCGCCCACACAGCCCACCTCGGCATCGATGGTCGTTCTTTCCCCGATGGAGTAATGCCGGGTTTTTGTGACTTGCCGGGCATGCCTTTACGAGACTGGCGTTGTTGACGTGGATTCTTGGATTGAGACGGTTTCGATGGTGGAGGAGGGGGTGGCAATTTGCTCATGAGGCAATGATACGGGCACATGTAGCACTGTTGAACAGTCCCCCAAATTGCGTATCTGCACGATTATTGTGGGCACATGGCTCGACACTGTTCACGTTCTACATGTTCGCAATCGGCTGTAGTAACGCTGACATATCAATATGGGCGAGCATTGGTGTGGCTTGATGATCTCGCATTTGATCGCGACCCACATGCCTATGACCTGTGTCTCCGTCACTCGCAGCGATTTGTGGTGCCAACAGGTTGGCGTCTTGAAGACCGCCGTGACCGTTTCACCATGGTGATACCAAATCGCTTAGCGGGATGACTCAGGCACCTTGGCCGCCGCCAAGCGTTGAACACAAACCTAAACGCTCGCTACTTTCGATACTTCTTTTGTGGGTTGGTTGCTACTTAGTAGCTGTACTACTCAGCATCGTGGTGACGTCAAGTGCGGTGAGTGGCAGTGATAACAAAGCAACCGATAACCCGACCACATTGGTCTTGGCGCTCTCGGCACTTGGGTTGTGGTTGCCCTTTATATTCATGTTGCGTTGGGTGGCTCGTCGAGCGGGCACCGATTTGCGTACATACTTTGGGCTGAGGTTTACAAAAATTGATTTGTGGGGAATACCGCTGGGAGTTTTTTCGCAGGTCGTATTAATGAATGTAGTTAATTGGCCACTGAACAAGTGGTGGCCCGACACGTTTAACCCACAACGAGTCGAAACTCGTGCGCGTGACATGGTCGATACAGCACATGGTGCATGGTTCATCGTGCTGTTCGTCGTAGTTGTAATTGGTGCGCCACTTGTGGAAGAGCTGATCTATCGCGGTTTTATTCAGGGCGGATTACAAACTCGGATTGGTTCAACTTGGGCGTTGATGATTACCGCGGCGTGGTTCACTCTTGTGCACATGGAGCCAATCGAATTTCCTGGACTCTTTGCTTTCGCCATCGTGCTTGGGTTGTGTTACCGGCGAACTCAACGTTTGGGTCTCTCGGTAATCACTCACTTGGCCTTTAATGCAACGGGATTGTTGCTCGTAGCCCTCTCTTAAGATGAGTGCAGTATGAACCACGATGACATGAGCGAACGCTCGACCATGTTGCGACGTTGGTCAAATCAATTTGAATTGAATGCTGATTACTGGAAACGACTTTCAACAATCATCGTGGTGGGCGGCGTCACGATCTTTCTCTTGCTCACATTGCATCCAGATCTTATTTTGCGCAACAACACTCCAACTGGTGGCGACATGGGTGCGCACGTTTGGGGTCCTGCATTTTTGCGCGATCACTTACTGAATCACTTTCGCTTAGCAGGGTGGAGCATGGACTGGTACGCGGGGTTGCCTGTGTATCGCTATTACATGGTGATTCCCGCACTGTTTATTGTCGTGATCAATTTTGTATTGCCGTATGGCGTTGCGATCAAGATTGCGGCCGTAGTCGGAATTTTGACATTGCCGTACTGCACTTGGCTGTTTGGGAAATATGCCAGATTCGCATATCCGATCCCCGAGATGTTGGCGATAGCTGCGACAATTTTTTTATACGACGAAAGTTTTACGATCTACGGCGGAAACATTGCCTCAACTATGGCTGGCGAGTTTTCGTTTTCGATTGCGCTCTCACTCAGCATCCTTGGTTTCGCGCTGGTGGCTCGCGGCCTTGAAACCGGAAAGTATTTGGCTGCTGGATCAATTGTTGTTGCGCTGTCAGCACTGAGTCACGGCATTGTTTTGTTGTTTGTATTTGGCGGTGTGGCACTGATGTTGCTGTTTTGGATCGAGCCAAAAATAAACGGAATCAGGGACAACGCAGCAGTTGTTTTTGGCTTCAAGGTCATTGGTTTTGCGGTACTTCTGTCGGCATTTTGGGTGATTCCATTTGTTACAAGCCATTCATACATGACCGATATGAAATACGAGCCACGACCAAGTGGTTCAAGTGATTCATTTTGGAGCATGTACTTTCCGCTGAACCCACTGTGGGACATCGTCATCATGTCGCTTGCCTTAGTCGGAGCTGCAAGTCAATTCATTCGTCGCCAGAAGATTGGTATGTGGCTGAGTGTCTACTGCGCGATACTCGCCGCAGGGGTGTATTTCGCTCGAGGTGGTTTACCGGTGATCGGTTTGCTGTGGAACCCACGGATTCTGCCTTTCTTTTATTTGTTGCGCTACTTTCTCTTTGCAATCGGCGTTTACGAGGTTGTCGTGTTTGTGGCACGTGTCCTTTCGTTTGAGCGAGTAGCGCGACAGGCTCAGTCGCAGAGACAAGAAAATGAGACATTGCAGATCGCTCAGATCTCTTCGTCTCGTACCAAAAACTCATTCAACTTGGGCGTATTGACAACATTTGCTGTTGTCACATTTTTGATTATCGGATTTCGCTTTCAAGAATTGCCATTTGGGAGCGTGCAGACCAATGCCGCTGGTAAATCTGAATATGTTTGGGGTCCAATTCGCGGAGCGTCATCGCATGATGGCTTCGTTGATGGCTGGGCCCGCTGGAACTTCACTGGATACGAGGGCAAGTCGGCCTATGGCGAGTATCACGATGTTGTAACGACGATGAAGTCGTTGGGCGCAGATCCTTCTCAGGGCTGTGGCAGGGCCGTGTGGGAAAACAATGGCGAACTCAATAAGTATGGGACAACAATGGGGCTCATGCTTCTGCCGTTTTGGACAGACGGATGCATCAGTTCGATGGAAGGTTTGTTTTTTGAGGCTGCGGGCACAACCCCGTATCACTTCATCACTGCAGCGGCGATGTCGAAGCAGAGCAGTAACCCGGTGCGCGAGTTGCGGTACGACAATAACGATGCGGCAAAGGGCGTTGCCTACATGCGTGCGCT
>CAFBNR010000011.1_pt1 | contig 29516 bp, 34 predicted proteins | sample 7269321 | NCBI WGS metagenome assembly CAFBNR01 (sample SAMEA6814101, study PRJEB35770) | uncultured Acidimicrobium sp. | biome: Freshwater; feature: Freshwater reservoir; material: water | place: Czech Republic | collected 2017-07-26 | depth 30m m | reverse complement strand
GGATCAACTCTGCAAGATGCAGTCAAGTTTGCACATCAGTCATTGAGTGTTGGCGATTCGCTCATTAACGCTTCAGATCTAGAAGTTGCAGTGCTCTCACGCAACAATTCACGTCGATGCTTCACGAGGCTCAGCGACTCTTTAATCGCACAATATTTGGTATAACTGCTCATTGTCATGGATAAGCGCATCTTCGGCGTCGAAACCGAATATGGCGTTACTTGCACGCTCCGTGGGCAACGTCGCCTCAGCCCGGATGAAGTTGCTCGGTATCTATTTCGCCGAGTCGTCTCGTGGGGAAGAAGTTCAAATGTTTTTCTCGAGAATGGCGCCAGACTTTATTTAGATGTCGGATCTCACCCCGAATACGCGACCCCCGAGTGCGACTCAATTTATGACTGCACTGTGCATGACAAAGCAGGAGAACGAAAACTTGAAGAGTTACTGATTGGCGCGGAACAACGACTGAAAGAAGAAGGTATTCGCGGGACGATCTATCTTTTCAAAAACAATACTGATTCGGCAGGTAATTCTTATGGCTGCCACGAAAATTACCTCACCAGCCGAAATGCAGAACCAGACAAATACCAGCAGCATCTGATTCCATTTCTTATCTCGCGTCAAATTTTTACTGGCGCTGGACAAGTGCTTCAAACAGCTCGGGGTCCAATTTTTAGCATTGCTCAGCGCGCAGAACACATCTGGGAGTCAATGAGTTCTGCGACAACGCGTAGTCGTCCGATCATTAACACACGAGACGAACCACATGCAGACGCCGAGATATATCGTCGACTGCACGTCATCGTTGGTGATTCAAACATGAGTGAATACACAACCTTTGTGAAACTAGGCAGTACTGCTTGCATGCTGAGAATGATCGAGGCTAATGATCATTCATTGCGAGATTTGACTCTTGAAAACCCAGTGCGAGCAATTAGAGATTTCAGCCACGATATTACGTGTCGGAAAAAAGTCAGACTTGAGAGCGGTCGTGAACTTTCAGCCCTAGACATTCAACGCGAGTATCTCAATAGTGCACTCAAGTTTGCCGATACACACGGCTTCACCGAACAAGAAATGAAAGCCTTAGAGATGTGGGAACATTGCGTCTCAACAATTGAAAATGATCCATTAAAACTGGGCACAGAAGTTGATTGGGTAATTAAGCACAATTTAATTGAAACCTTTAGGTCTAAGCATGGCCTTGCGCTCGATGATGCGCGAGTACAAACGCTGGACTTGCAATACCACGACATTCGGCAAGATCGGGGAGTGTTTTACCGGATGCAGTCCAGATCGATGGTTGACCGCATTTGTAAAGAGGAAGACATCACAGCAGCTATGGAAACAGCACCTCAGACCACACGGGCAAAGCTGCGTTCGGAGTTCATTACAGCAGCAAAGGCAAAGAAGCGCGACTACACAGTCGATTGGGTGCACCTCAAGATCAATGATCAAGCACAGAAAACAGTTCTTTGCAAAGATCCCTTCGTGTTCACAGACGAACGCGTTGACAAACTCATCGCATCGCTCTAGCGGCTGTTCACTGCGGCTACCGTTACAGGCTGATGAATTCTGAGCAGACACCCGAATTTACTACTGCCGGTAAAGGGGCTCACATCGTTCGCGAATGGGTCACTGTGTTGGTGGTCGCTTTGGTCATCGCTATCACCGTACGTTCACTTATTTTGCAGCAGTTTTACATTTCTGGACCAAGCATGGAATCTACGATGTTTCAAGATAATCGTGTTCTTGTGAACAAGCTTTCGTACCGATTGCATGACATACACAGAGGTGACGTTGTGGTGTTTGACAGAGTGACAGTTGATGGTCAAGTCGTTCAACACGATGATTTAATCAAGCGTGTTATCGCCCTGGGAGGCGAGACGATTGCCATTCGGGACTGCAAAGTTTTTATCGATGGCAAACCATTGGACGAGCCTTACCTGAATGACTACGACCTTGCTCAATCCGCTGCGGAAGATCGTTGTCGCGTTCCGGTGATGGAAGACACGATGGTCCCAGATAGCCAACTGTTTGTGATGGGTGACAACCGTCCCCAGTCGTTCGATAGCCGAATGTTCGGGCCGATAGAACAAAATCTTGTGGTTGGCCGAGCATTTGTGATTATTTGGCCCTTCGGAGCAGCAAAGTTTCTTTAATTCTGTTTGCTGGCGACCTCGACCATGCGGTCTGGCCAATCACTAAACACACCGTCCAATCCCATGCGGATGCCATTTTCGATTATCGCATCATGTTGCATGTCCCAACCAAAGCTGACAATGTTGAATCGATGAAAGAGAGCGACAAGGCCACCGTTCCAATCCGTGTAGTGCATGTTGAACGCCTCGATGCCATTTGCGGCAAGAGTTGCCGCGCGTCTCTCTGGCCCCTCCTTGATCTTGGCAAGTCGAGTTGAATCCACAAGTTTGCAATTCGCAACAGACTTGCGCTGATTAATCAGAGTTTCGCTGCTCGGATGACAGAGCCAGAGCCGATCGAGCAGAGAAGGATCAATATTTGCAACTGTTCGTTCTATTGTCCGAAAAACCGCTACGTCCTTTACGTCCAAGCTGAGTTGGTACTGGGTTCCACAGTGCTGCAGCAATTGTTCAAGGCTCGGAATGTGGGCAGGCAACTCTGAACTGTTCAATTCCGAAATCGGTTTTGATCTCAGGCGAGACTTCACTACACCGTCATGGTCAAGCACCAAAACACCATCATGTGTCACCCAAACATCACTTTCCAAACCGTTTACACCCAACTTCAGTGCGAGCGCGAATGCATCCAGCGTGTTCTCAGGGGCATAGGCGCTTGCTCCACGATGGGCGAAAAGTATCGGCGTTTTCAGGAGCGATGGAAGCCGTTGTTGCACATATCAATGATATGGCAAAGTATGAACAGGCTTTAGACTGTTGAAATGTTCAATTTCTCGGGAAGCGAGATATTTTTTTTGTTGATTGTTGGGCTCGTTGTGCTCGGTCCAGAAAAGCTTCCCCCAGTGTTGCGCAAAATGGGTCAGTTATATGGTCAGTTCAAACGCATGACAGGTGACGCACAGTCCGAATTTAGGGGAGCCTTTGCTGAACCTATTCGCGATATGCAAAAGGCAGCGAACGAATACAAGACAGTCTTCACCGATGCATCAAAACAGGTTGAAGGTGAGTACGTACAAACAACAGCAGTTTTTAAAAATGCAGCCGTACAAGAACAGCGAGAGACAGCCATTGAACCGGTGTTCATTCCTTACGAGGCTGCTCCGAGCACTGCTGAAGAATTAAGCCTTGAACCAACGATTATTGAGTACGACATAAAAGAGGGTCAGTAGTGGCTTGGCGTTTTTCGAAATCCTCTGGCAATGGCGCGGAGCCGATGTCGATCATGGCACATCTCTCAGAGTTGCGCATGCGGATCATTCGCTCGTGTCTGTCTATTGCTATCGGCGCTGCTTTTATTCTCATTTTTTATGATCAGGTGCTACATTTTCTTACGCAGCCATACAGGAATATCTGTGCTGCTCGACCGGACTTTAACTGTGACGGTTCGTTGTACGCGTTAGGTCCAATTGAAGGACTCGCATCACGAATGCGTATTGCCGGATATGGCGGCATCATTATTTCAATACCAATTATTCTTTGGCAGCTTTGGAGATTCATATCACCGGCAATGAATGCCAAAGAAAAGAAGTACGCCATACCGTTTGCAGTTTCTTCATTTTTTTTATTTTTGTTTGGAGGTGCACTCGCATTTTGGACGCTCGATAAGGCGCTTGAATTTCTTATTTCGTGGTCGGGTGCGGACGTCAATCAGACCTATCAAATCGCCAAATACATCAGTCTTGTTGCTCTGATGGTGCTCGCATTCGGTTTTGGATTTCTTCTTCCAGTGATAGTCGTATTTCTACAGTTGGTTGGTGCAGTTACCCCACAGCAACTGCGAAAACAGTGGCGAATAGCAATCATGATCGTGTTTGTGATTGCAGCCGTCATTACCCCCAGTGGAGACCCGATCAGCATGCTCGCGTTAGCAGTCCCTATGACTGTTCTTTATGTACTAGCAGTAGTAATTGGCTTTGTTGCGCAACGCCGTAAACGAAAGAACACGCAAGACGACGACATAGCCAGCTCATAACCTATGTCAGACCCTGATGCCAACAAGTTGACAGCAAGATACGACTTTGCTCTCGATAAGTTCCAAATCGATGCGATAGCAAGTATTAATGACGGTCTGAATGTTTTGGTGGCGGCCCCAACAGGTTCGGGCAAGACAGTGGTCGCCGAGTACGCCGTCGCTAGAGCCCACAGGGCAGGATTGAGATCGTTTTACACCGCCCCCATCAAGGCACTTTCGAATCAAAAGTTTGTAGAGCTCAGCACTTTTTATGGTGAATCTCAGGTTGGTCTCCTGACAGGCGACAACAGCATCAATCCGAACGCGCCGATAGTTGTGATGACAACGGAAGTTCTACGGAACATGATTTATGCGCGCTCTCAAGCACTTGAATCATTGGGGGTCGTCGTACTAGATGAGGTGCATTTTCTCCAAGATGCATATCGTGGTCCTGTCTGGGAAGAAATCATTATTCACCTTGAGCCAACTGTGCAGCTTGTTTGTCTCTCGGCCACCGTCTCAAACGCGACGGAGTTGTGCGATTGGCTCACAACCGTTCGCGGTCCGACTACGCCAATAGTTGAAACCAAGCGTCCAATTGAACTCACGAATCACTATTTAATAGGAGACAAGTCATCAAACTCGGTCAAATCTTTTGACGTGTTGGTTGATGGTCGCGCAAATCCTGAAGTATTGCGATTTGAGCAAACCAAGTCGAATACGCCCGTACGACATGGTGGGCGCCCGCAATCAAAAAAATACGGCGGATCTCAAAGATTGTTTGCGCCTCAGCGGTCCGACATCATCAAGGAACTCGCATCATCAGACCTCTTGCCTGCAATTTTTTTTATTTTTAGCCGTAATCAATGTGATGAGGCAGCGAAGTCCTGTCTGAAAATGGGAATTTCACTGACGACTGCCGCAGAAAAGAAGGAAATTGTTGCTATTGCGCACGAACGATTGGCAAATTTCAGCGATGACGATCTTGCTGCACTTGAATTCACGCAGTTCGTCAAGCAACTTGAAGCGGGAATCGGGTCTCATCACGCTGGAATTGTGCCAACTTTCAAGGAAATCGTTGAAACCTGCTTCGCTCGTGGTCTAGTCAAAGTCGTTTTCGCAACCGAGACACTTGCGGTTGGCATCAATATGCCCGCTCGTGCTGTTGTTCTCGACAAAATCACAAAATTCAATGGTGAGAATCATCAGATGTTGAAACCTTCCGACTATGCACAGTTAACAGGACGTGCGGGTAGGAGAGGATTGGACGATATCGGACACGCACTGGTCGTCTGGAGCCCTTTCGTGACCTTTGATCAGGTCGCAGCATTGGTTGCAAGCAGATCATTTGTGCTCAATTCGGCTTTCCGACCTACCTACAACATGGCGGCCAATCTCATTCGTTCCACATCTCAAGTACAAGCAAGGCACCTTCTCAACCTTTCGTTTGCACAATTTCAATCGGGCAAGGATGTTGTAGAAATCCAGGCGCGCATCCAACGCAGAAGCAAAGAACGAGATCGCTTAATGTTGCAAGCCGAGAGCCCTTTTGGTGATATTGAGGAGTATCGACTCCGTAAATCTGCCAAGGCACAACCTTCCGAGATCGACAATTCACTGAGCGAATTACGGCCAGGAGACGTCATTGAAGCTGGCAGTATTTCGCGCACAGAGCGCATGGTTGTGCTTACCGTTGCCCAACGAAGTGATGGCACAAAGATTACGGCACTATCCCGTTCGCGATCTGTTCAAACGTTTTCCGTGCGCGATTTTGCTCAGCCGGTTCTGCCTCTCGGATATGTCAAATTGCCATCACCTTTCGCTCCGAATAACAACAAGTTCCTCAAAGAAGCCTCTTCGCGCTTAGCCACAGCAAAAATCAAACAGTCTTCACGAATCAAGCAAACTTCAAAATCGCAGCAAGCCGACCATCCAGTTGTCAGTGATCCAGATCTTAAATTTCGACTGATAGCCGCCGAGTCAGCAGAGCGAATTGATCGCGAACTCGAACAACTTGAAAAACGAGTTTCTAACAGCACTCAATCGGTCAGCAACAAATTTGACGAGTTGGTCAAGTTGCTCACCGAGTGGGGTTTTGTGGATGAGTGGTCATTGACGTCACGCGGCCAAATGCTCTCGCATATTTTTCATGAGTCAGATTTATTGATTGCTAATTGCGTATCTGAGGGCATCTTTGATGGATTAAGCGCGCCGAACATGGCTGCCTTGGCGAGTGTGTTTGTTTTCCAAGCTCGCGGGGGAGAAGATGCGATTACCGGGCATTTTCCAAATAACGAATTGAAAGTGCGTTGGAAAAGCTTAGCAAAGCTGAGCCAAAAACTTGCAACTGCCGAGACCAACCACGGACTCGTTGTGCATCGTGGACCTGAGGCTGGTTTTATGGGTGCTGCACTCGACTGGGCGAGCGGCACACCACTTGTAGACGTACTCGAAGAAGACGAGCTCACTGCTGGTGATTTTGTAAGAACAATTAAGCAACTGATCGATTTGCTTCGTCAGCTATCGATTGTGTTGTTTGAGGAAAGCGATCGAAATGCTGCGAGTGCAGCGGCCGAAATGTGCTTCCGTGGTGTTGTGGCCGCATCAAGTTCGGTTGGACGAATTGCGTCATGACGATACGCAAACTCGTCACATATGGCACTTCGGCGCCGCGACCTTCTGATCTGATTGTTTTTGGAAGCGATCGTGAAATCGCACGTCACTACGAATCCGGGAATAGTTCCAAACCATGCACGGTGACACGGGGAAGCATTGCTCAATCCCTAGGGATACGAAGTCAACATGCACACGTCAGCACCCATTCTGATCCGCAAATGACGAAAGTGGAGATCGATTTGTTGCAAATTGAATATCGCACCGAGCGACCGAAAGATCCAGTTTTGCACCTCGTCGTTGCTGGATCGCTCTCAATCCAACATCGCTCACCACTTTCTACATTTTTGATTCTTTCAAATAGTGGAATCTTTCGCGGAAGAGACATGTTGCCTCGAGCGCATCCCAATGATGGTTTTGTAGACGTGCTCGCTATCGATCGCAACATCAACATCAGACAACGTGCGCTTGCCTGGCATCGGTCCAAAACCGGTTCGCACCTTCCGCATCCACAGCTTCGCGTCAGTCGCGCGGTTGAGCACCAATGGTCGGGGCGTCCTTCCAACATGATCGCCGATGGAGTCTTAATTAGAGATGTGGCGTGGCTCAAATGCACAGTACTTGCCGATGCACTCAGCATTTACCTCTAGTCCCTTAATCCCATTCCGCGAGACTCAAAACTTCTAGGATTACCCGTCGTGACCGTCTACATCCCCGAAGTATTCACTGAAGCCGAAGCCGAGATTTTGGTGCGCTATTTCACCAACCTGGACGGACCAGTCTTCGCATTGGTCAATCTCCCCGAGGTTGTCAAGGGCGCTTTGTTCGCTCGTTACAGTCGCAGCCCCAAAAGTCTCCGTCGTTTGTTTCTTGACGAGTTCGTGAGCGATCTCGATCTCACTGGGGACCAAGGAGTTGATGCGAGAGCAGGTCTTTCTCATGCCGAAGGTTTGTACGAGAAGATCTTTGTTGAATATGGGGATGATTCGGTTGCACAACTAGGCGGCGTTCACTTAGCTTGCGAACAAGCCTCAAACCTCCTGACGAAGATCCTTGAGTGGGGTCGCTTGATGAGTTACCTCGAGCAAAGTACGCGGTACATCAACTATGACAATCGACTTGGTGGGCGCTATCGCTACTTCAGGGATCCGGAGATTCTGAATGGTCCATTCGGTACTCGTTATGTCGGCGACATGGATCGCATGTTTGACACCTACAGCAGTTTGGTTACATCAGTAACAGATCATGTTCGTTCCACAATTCCTCGCTCTATCAACGATTCAGATTTTGTATATCGTCAAGCCACGCGGGCCAAGGCATTGGATGCTGTTCGAGGAATACTTCCTGCATCAGCGCTTTCGAACGTAGGCGTATACGGAACAGGTCAGTCATATGAATCGATGCTCCTCCGAATGCGTTCGCATCCGCTACCAGAGGCGCGTCATTACGCAGACCTGATGCTCGTTGAACTTCGTAAAGTAATTCCGAGTTTCTTGCGTCGTGTTGATGTTCCCGAACGCGGCGGTCGCTGGAGTGCCTATCTCGGCGAGAACCGGGAGAACACAAGCCAACTAGTTGACGACATGTTCGGTGCTCTTGAACCCGAGCAAGTACCTGAAGTTGTATTAGTAGATTTTGATCCAGACGGTGAGAATAAACTTCTTGCAGCAATTTGCTATGCGCATTCTCACTTGCCTGAGTCGCAATTGTTGAAGCGTGTCGAGAATCTTGATCAGTCCGAAAAGGTCAAGCTCATCGCCGCATATGTCGGAGACCGTGAAAACCGACGCCACCGACCTGGCAGAGCATTTGAACGAATTGATTATCGCTTTGACGTGCTCGGTGACTATGGGGCATTCCGCGACCTGCAACGGCACCGACTTCTCACGATTGAATGGCAGCGATTAACCCCACATCACGGATACGTCATGCCTGAACTCGTGGCTGAAGCTGGGGTGGGAGAGCAGTTCGAAGAGGCCATGGCTCGCTCAAGCGCGCTCTATGACTCATTGTTACCCGATTACCCCGAGCAGGCGCCATACGCGGTTTCTATGGCTTACAGGCTTCGATACACCATGCAATTCAATGCTCGGGAAGCCATGCACATGCTGGAGTTGCGTTCAGCGCCCCAGGGACATCCTGCATACCGACGAGTTGCCCTCGAAATGCACCGTTTGATTGCAGAACAGGCTGGACACACAGCAATTGCTGCTGCCATGTCCCATATGACCATGGTTGCACCAGATCTTGAACGGCTCGATTCTGAGCGTAAATCTGAGTCGAGGAGACAAAAGACCTAATTCGTTGTTTTTGTACTGAATTGGGCTATTGTTCGCGCGACAAGTGAAAGGGATAATGAATGTCAGACGACGAAATCATTGATGCAGAAGACCTAGATCCAGCGATGCTGATCGAGGTAGATCCAGATGCCGAAGTTCTTGATGCCGATTCAATTGGCCTCGAGGGTGACGAAGATGCATTCGGACTTACCGACGATCTTGCTGACGATCTAGCTGTAATCGATGAATCTGAAGATCCTGATGCTATTCCTGTAGCCGCGGACACTGTTGCCAAAAAGGCAGGCGACGATGACGATGACGATGACGATCTTCGCACCGAAGACGACGTTGAGGCAGACCTAGATTCCATTCTGAAAGAAAAGCTCACTGCGGCAGACGATACACCTCTTGACGATGAAGAAGAAGATGGTGTTGTCGTCGATGACAAAACTGACGGCATGGAGCGTCTGCAACCACGCAGACCAGATGAAACGCAATGTACTCAGTGCTTCTTACTCGTTCGCAATAGTGCACCCGGTTGTCCTGTCGAGGATGATGCATGTCCATTGTTCAAATAATCAGGCGTGTTGCAAGTCTCGGTCGTGATGTTGCACGCGACGCAGTAGACCACAACTCTGAATTTATTGAGCAAGTTGCAAAAAGAGTTGAAGAAGTCAAACAGCAGGAGATGCCAAAAATCAATCAAGAACTTCGCAATGCACGAGTCATAGGCGAGATGGCCATCAAGATGGGCACTCAGAGAGTGCAAAAAATGATGAGTGATTTTCAAGAAAACTCACAAGACGAAAAGCCAAACGAGCACTAACTATTGTGACGAGCAAAACGCCATTGTTTGCTGTTCGCAGTGCAACAGCGGCCGATGCGTCAACGCTGAGCGAACTCGAGCGTGAAGCACGAAATGAGATTGCTACGTTTCGTGGACATCAATCCCTTTTGAGGGAGGTCAAGTTCATTGACACGCTGTGGGGTTCTGCCATCGCTGAGAGTTCTTGTCTGGTGCTCGTTGCGGAAACTTCTGGCCAAGTCGTCGCATATGCAAAAGGGGATATCTCGACCACGGAAGGCACTTGCTCAGTGAGCCATATCTACGTCGATCCATTGGCGAGACAAATTGGCATCGGCGCTGGTCTGATTTCAGAGATCGCTCACATCGCGAAAGATCGTGGCTGCACAACGCTTGATGCACTTGCACTACCTGGAGATCGCAAAATGAAGAATCTTTATGAACGCGTTGGCATGCCAGCGCGACTGCTTATCGCTTCAAAAACTCTCTAGCGTCCTTGCCAAACTGGTGGACGCTTTTCGATAAAGGCCGTCAAGCCTTCCTTAGTGTCCTCCGATTGAAGAACTTTCCCAAATTCGGTATTGGTCATGTTGATGAGAGTTTCATCATTTTCGTATGCAGACGCCAGAACGATCTTGCGGGACGCCCACACAGCGAGTGGTGCAGCTAGGCAAACGCGTGATGCCAATTCGAATGCAGACTCCTCGGCTTTGCCTGGCTCAACTAAACGATTAACAAGTCCGAGCTCATAAGCGCGATCGGCCGACAGAGGCTGTCCGGTCAGAATTACTTCCATTGCATTTGCTTGCCCGATAGCGCGTGGAAGCCGAAATAGACCACCAGCACCAGCGATGAGATTACGCATCACTTCTGCAAGTCCAAATGCCGAACGTGTTGTTGCTACAACCATGTCTGCAGCAAGAACAATTTCGCAACCACCTGCTGTTGCAAGACCGTCGACTGCAGCAATAATTGGCTTTTTGCGCTGACGGTAAACGAATCCACCAAAACCGCCAAGTGCTGTATTGATTGAGCCTGCTTGACCAGAGTTGATTGCCTTGAGATCGGCACCCGCACAAAAAACTGGACGCTCTTGACCAGTCGTGTTGGCGCGCAAAATCCCGATAACGACATTGGGATCTTCTTCCATCTGGTTGATTGCCGCCTCTAAGCCCTGAGCGACGTCGCCGTTTATTGCGTTACGTGCCTCAGGACGATTGAGGGTAATGAGTGCGACTTTTCCCTGAACTTCATAGTTGACGACGTCTGACATATGTACAGACTATGAGATCAGGCCTACTCGGCGGAAGTCGGTGCGGAATCAGACGCGACTGGCTCGGCTGCAACAGGCTCAGTGGCTGCTGGCTCAATTACAACAGGCTCGGAAGCGGCTGGCTCAACGGCAGCAGTCGTCTTTGCGGCAGACGGAGCAGCAGCGGTTTTTGGCTTGACACGAACAGGACGTGTAGGACGCAACGGACGCGGGGCCGTGACGCCTGGCGAGACTTCGACACCAAAGAGTGCAGCAATCTGGGGGAGCAACGGAGAGAGGCGTTTTACCGTGGCGAGCAAAGCTTCAGAAGGCTGCTGCGGCATCGTTGTCAGCTTTACCTGACCACGAATTGGAGAGAACGCGAGTGCCTCCAACAGTGCAATCCAACGATCTGGCGCAGTCTCTGTAGTGAGACCAGCAGTTGCTGCCTGAGCAAGTTTGGCACCCAACTCAGAAGGAAATGGCTGACCGGCTTTTGGTGGTTCGCTCGTCATCTTAAGTGCGCGAACTGTGCGTCCAACTTTAAGTGCATCGACAATGTCTGAGAGCCACAAAGTCTGCGCGGCATCTTGTCGTTCTTTTAAAGCTGTCTTTAATTCTGCAGCGAGCGCACGGGTCGTTTCGTCGCGCATCACCATTGGATCTTCAGATGCAACAACTACTGACCGAAGATCGCGTAAGTCAAGAGTTGAGAGGTCAGATTTTGCAGCTTCGGCTTTGTCAAGCCAATCGGCAACACGTAACTTCGGCAAAAGATTTTGCGCCATCGAAATCAATCCATCGGATGGAACTTCTGGCTTGCCATCTTTGCGAAGTTGGTCGTTTTGAATCTTCACCGCATCGCGAACGGCCTTGATGCCGCCCTCTAACGCGCGCTCTGCCACGCCCCGTTGTTCAACAGGCAGTGTTTCAAGAACTGCAGTGCGATGTACATGCTTTGGCTTGAGTCGTTTCGCAGTCGGACGCTTCGGCATCTCAGGAGGTGCAGTGAAGTGCGGTCGCGAAGGACGCGTTGGTCGACCGGTCGTCCCGTCAGGACGAGTGGATGCTGCACGACGAGGAGCATTCGGATCACGTGGTGGGCGAGCCGGACGACTATCGCCATCACGCTTACCCTTGGCATCGCGTCCACCTTTGCGGTCAGATTTAGGTTTATCAGCGAGTTTCTGCGTGACCGGTGTGAATGTCTTTTCGCTTGCAAGCATTTCCAACAGATTTCCGCGTTGTCCTTTTTCGCGCATGTTGACAACTGACAAAACTGAAATACCGTCGATGTCGAAATCGGCCTCAACCTTGAGGACGTCGCCGGTCTTTGCGTTGGCTGACAACAACGAACCATTTACTACGCCTTTAGGAGATTTCGCTCCAGCGGCGCGCCAAGTCCAGGTTCCGTCTTGACGATTGCTGGTGAGTTCTATGTCGAGGCGGCGAGACATGGGGCTCTACGGTACAGCCATAACACCTAGTTCTCCAATGAGATACCCACGGAACTACCGTAGAAATTATGACAATTTACGCATACGGCGACCGAGTACCTGTGATTCATGAAAGTGCATTCGTACATCCAGACGCAGTGATCATTGGTTCAGTCACGATTGGTGCAGAGTCAACGATCTGGCCGGGGGCTGTATTGCGTGGTGATGATGGCGAGATCATCATCGGCGCACGAACCAGCATTCAAGACAACACAGTGATCCACACGATGCCTAATCAACCCACTGTTGTCGGCGACGACTGCGTAATTGGACACATCGTGCATCTCGAATCCTGCACAATTGCCAATTCGGCACAAGTTTCATCTGGCGCGATTGTGTTGCATCGAGCAGTTGTTGGCACTGGTGCAATAGTCGCGGCAAATGCCGTGGTGCTGAACGACACAATTGTTCCACCAGGTGCTTTGGCCGTTGGAAGTCCTGCAACCATCAAGGAAGGACGCGCTCGGTCTGTCGAAATTGAAATGGGCGCGATGATCTATGTAGCTAAAGGCAAAAAATTTCGAACAGAACTTCGCAAGATTTCTGATTGATGCTTACTGAAGTATTTGCAACAGCGGCGAGATATCAAGTTTCTCAAGCATTGGGAGGTACAGCCGTACAGCATCTTTGCGAAAGCGCGTACTGAGGTCTGACCGAAAAAATTTTGCGCCTTCGCGAATAACATAATTCAGAATAAAAAATTGATATGCGGACGGCAAGAATTCAATCTCTTCTTTGGTGAGTGGGTAAACAGCGTGATAGTTCTGCAAAAAAGTGATGAAGCGCGGCTCAGTCAACGTATGGGGCGAGTATGTGAATTGGGTTTTGTCTCCGGTATGTGATGCGGCGCGTGAGAGAAAATAGAAGTCCAACATGCGAGTGTCAATACGAAACCAGTCGTAATCCCAACGTGTGAAGAGTCGCTTATCGACACTGTCGATTTGGGTAACTGAAAAGTTTCCAAGATTCCAGTCGACCAAGATCGGTATCTTGTTCCATTCGTCAAAATGAATATCTTCAAGTTTCTGCAGAAAATCATGAGTAGACGTGCGCAGGTAGTCAATATCGCTTGAACGCAAGTCGAAATTACGAGGTGCGAATTCACTCGATAATTGTTCGAGTAGATGTATGGCATCGCCCTTAACGGAATTGGAGGTGGGTGGTAGGTGTGGCGATGCCTCTGCGCAAGCCATATGGAATGAAGCGATCTCTCGAGCAAGAAATCCGATGTCGTCTTGCGTGATAATGCGCGGCAATTGTGTGCCTCGCTCTACATCGTTGTAAAAAGCCGCCCAACAAGTTCCGTCATACCACGTATAGGCGCGCCCATCTTTCGGCAGCACCTGCGCAAGGAAACCTGACCAACGGGATTTCTGCAATGACTGCACAAGTTTGAACAACCGGTCATGGTCTTCTGCAAACAAGAAATACGAACCGTATGACGACACCTTGCCTACAACATGCGAACCATCATCGAGATGCAGACGAAATACGTGGTTGGTAGAAACATGCGCGCTGACTTCGACAATCTCAACAATTGCACGACTGTCCGTGTAGTCGGCCCATGCAAGGCGAACAATACGTTCCGCGTCAATCATCGCGGTAGTGAAATTGCTAAGAAATTACGAGCGGGAGAGTGAGCGCACGCCGATTGGAGCGATGAGTCGGTAACCCGCTGCGTGTCGCTCTTCTTCAGACTCTCCACCCCAGAAACCATACTCATGGTTCTCTCGGGCGAATGTTCGACAGGTTTCAAGCACAGGACACTCCATGCACACAGAACGAGCCATATCTTCTCGTCGTTCACGAGTTTGTGGACGCTCGGCAATGGCAGGGAAGAACACATTGGTGAGGCCCAAACAAGCGGCGCTCTCCATCCACTCATCGTCACTCTGAATCCGTTGTCCAAATTCGATTGCAGCCATCTTGCCCCCGCTGGTTGTTGACACTAGCGGGTAAGTAACTAACTGGTCAATTACCAAGATTGGATTCGAAAATCCAGTTCTACATCAGTCCATTAAGGATCGGAGACCTGAAACAAATGCTGAAATGTCAGATGAATCGACGTCCCATGCAGTCATCCATCGGAATTGGTGACGAGCTGCATCCCAGTCCCAAAAGAACGACCAGTCTTGAAGTGGTTTGCTGACAGCAGGATCGAGAACGGGGTACAGGCTGTTGACGGCCGGGGCAGTGGACAGTTGCAGCATCTCTATGTCACGTACTTGTTCAAACAGCGACCTAGCAGCGGAGTTGCTTGCGACGCCGAGTTCGATGAACAGGTCGTTTTCTAAAAGCGCAGAATATTGTGCGGAGATAAATCTCATTTTTGAATACAACTGTGTTGATTGTTTGCGAACATACAGGGACCTCTTAGCGAGATCAGTGTTGAAGAAAATTACGGCTTCACCGAACATCACACCAGTTTTTGTACCACCGAATGTCAACACGTCGACTCCGGCGTCAATCGTGAACGAACGCAAAGCCTCGCGGGTTGCGCCAAGTGCAGCAGTTGCGTTAGAAATGCGTGCGCCATCCATATGAACAAGCATGTTCATTTCGTGCGCAGCGTTACAAAGTTCTTTCACTTCTTGTGCTGTGTACAAAGTACCCAACTCGGTTGCCTGTGTAATCGATACGACGCGAGGTTGTACATGGTGTTCACTGCCAAAAAGATGCTGCAGAGAACGTAAGTCGCTTGGACGCAACTTTGCGTCAGGTGAGGGGATATCGATCAACTTTGCTCCGAGGAAACGCTCAGGAGCACCGGCTTCGTCAACCGAAATGTGAGCCCATGAACTACAGACAACAGCTTCGGCTGGCTGCAACATGTTTGCTAGCGCCATCACATTTGCACCAGTTCCGCCGAATGCAAATCGAGTCACAACATCCTTGCCAAAGAGCTCAGAAAACGCGGCCTCGGCATCTTTCGTATAACGATCGTTGCCATAGGCGAGTGCATGACCAGAATTTGCTTTGTTCAATGCCTCCATCACGAGGGGATGAGTGCCTGAAGCGTTGTCACTTGACAGCAATCTGCTTGGAGCAACGAGTTGCGACGGAACGGCTCGAGTGGACATCCATTCAGTATGCGCGGTAATGCTCGCAATTTGCCCATGCATGACCTACCTTTTCGTCATGACGAAACAATCGGACGAGACGTCAAGTGGCTTAAGCAACACCCAAAATCCGATCACCCAGGACCATCTCAAGTGTCGCTGGTGCAGGAGCCCATTGCCGGCGAGTTCGGGCGCTGGCAGACCGCGGGAGTTTTGCTCACAAGCCTGTCGGCAATGGGATTGGGTTGCACGCCAGCGAGCCACAGAACTAGCGCTGAGCGAAGATGAACTCGTGATCACACGCGCAGAGCGTGACAAGTTGCGAGATCAGATCTTTGTTTTGCGATGCGCCGTACAAGATGTCGAACAAGATCTGGATCCGTCGATTGATCCAACAACACGCGACTATAAAGCTGCGTTATCGTGGCTATTGGACGCCGCGAGACCATTGGTGCAGGATAAAAGTCAACCGTAAGTGCCTGTTCTATTCGTCGGTATTCGCCCATAATCATAGTTATGTAAAGTCAGGATAGCCAATGAAACCAGGCCAATTTGAACAACATGCCATCCCCGCTAACGGCATGAGCGCGCAAAGTATTTCCACAGCATTCGATCAGATGTCCACTCAAGATGTTCGCTGGCGAGACGGCAAAGCATTCTCGTTGGCATACAACGCAGGCCCTGACGTTCTGGCGGTCGCTGAGGAGGCCTACAGGCGTTTTAGTGGCGCCAATGCACTGAATACTGCTGCCTTCCCCAGCCTGCGCCAGATGCAAGGCGAAGTGCTCGAAATGGCCGGAGTCTGGCTCGGCTCAACAACTAACTCTGCTGGGTATTTCACCAGCGGGGGCACTGAGAGCATCCTGATGGCGGTCAAAGCCGCTAGAGATCAGTTTCGATCTGATTCATCAATCACCCACCCCAATATCGTGCTCCCGACTTCAGCACACGCCGCATTCGACAAAGCCGCTGCGTACTTCAGTGTTGAGTTGAGGCGTGTCGCAGTATTGCCCAACTGGCGAGCTGACGTCGCAGGCATGGCGGCTGCTGTCGACCAAAACACAATCATGATCGTTGGTTCAGCGCCCCAATATCCACAAGGGGTAATTGACGACATTCCTGAGCTGGCGGCATTGGCTCAACGTCGTGGCGTCAATTGCCATGTTGATGCTTGCATGGGCGGAGTGTCACTCGCCTACCTCGGCAGACTTGGGTATCAAATTCCACCCTGGAACCTGCAGGTTGATGGAGTTACATCGATCTCTGTTGATCTACATAAGTTTGGGTACACCTCTAAGGGCGCGTCAGTGATCATGTACGCGAACAAGCGACTCCGATCATTTCAAGGATTCTTCACCGATCAGTGGCTCGGTGGTATTTACGCGTCAAGCGGGATGCTCGGCACGAAGTCAGGCGGAGCGATTGCCGCGGCATGGGCAGTGATGCACTTCTTGGGTGATGATGGTTATCTACGGCTTACACGTAGCGCACGTGTTGCAACAGAAAAACTGGCTCAACACATCACTACTCACCCGCACCTGTCACTTCTTGCCCAACCAGATGCGTTACTTCTTTCTTTCGTTGCGAACGAACCAACACGTCTCAATGTTTATGCTGTCGCTGACGAGATGTGGAAACGTGGCTGGTATATCGACCGTCAAGAACCGCCCCAGTCTTTGCACTGCACGGTCAATGCCGTTCATGAAACAGTCATTGACGACATGCTCGCTGATTTGGATTCATGCGTATCGATTGCGCTCGACACAGGCATGTCTGGAGATGTCGGCGCATATGGGACACTGTCGTGAATAATTTTGCTACTAGGGTTTCGTCATGACGCAAAGCAGCGAATCAAAGCCGTTTACCGTTCCAACGATCGAAGAAATATTCGCGTTGCTCAGTGCTTTCAATCCTGCCGAAAATGGCGCAAAGGTGGTTGATCAAGCGAAGCGATCAATCGAATCAGTTGTAGCAAGTCTGCAGTTGATCTTACAAAGCATGGAAAACTTCAACAGAGTCGCCAACCGAGTTGACAAGTTGCTCGATGAAATCGAGGATCCGATACAACAGCTTGCTGACGCCAGCACTCTCCTAGCCGACCTGGCAAACAATCTGTCACCACTTATGGCATTTTTGCCGAAGAAAGAAACTTAGGCGCTATTGCGCAATTGCGACTGTTCGCAATGCGATCACAGAATCTTTCGCTGCGGACTCTGGACGAGCAAGCGCGACAATCTGCGAGTCAACCTGATCCTTCACTCCTGCTAGGGGCAACACGTTCAATACGCCCTGACCGTTGCGAAGTACGTCAACAAGCTGATCTCCTTGGCACAAGACCACAGATTGACCACTGATCACGATATGTGCGGCAGTGATTTCAGATTCAACATGATTGCGCAAATATTTAAATACCTCACGCACCGACTCGAGTTTGATACCCGCGTCTAGCAGTGTCTTAATCACTCGTAGTTCAAGTAGGTCGCGATAGCTATACACGCGCCTTGAACCGCTACCGGCCGCATCACAACTCGAAGGACGAATCAAATCTGTACGAGCCCAATAGTCGATCTGGCGATACGTGATACCGACGATCTCCGCTGCCTTTTTGCCGCTGAACTCTTGACCCATAGTTCAAGGTTAGGAGCGTAAATTGATTTTGACTATCCCTGAAAGTCCTCTGGCCTAATGCTGTCAATGAAGTCACGAAATTCGTCAAGAATCTCTTCCTCAGTATCCACATGGGTAACGGCTGTCTCCTTACCCACTTCATCCATGAGGGACTTTGTTGCATACATAGGCACGCCAGCACGCAACGCTACGGCCACAGCGTCTGAAGGACGACATGAAACTATTCGCTCCCCACCACTCCCCTGCAAATGTAACTCAGCAAAATAGGTGCTGTCTACAACTTCGGTAATCACGATGCTCTTCAACTCGGCATCCACTACACCAAAGAGCGACACAAATAGATCGTGCGTTAACGGTCGCTCAGGAGTGATTCCCTCAAGCGCAAAGTGGATCGATGATGCCTCTGGTCCTCCGATGTAAATCGGCAACATACGACGATTGCCACCAGATTCGCGCAACATCAAAATCGGCGTATTACTTGGCATCTCCAACCGCACGCCTTCGAGATCAAGTTCAACAAGCACTACTGTGTGCGACCTTCGTTGTAACCACGCGCGGCGACTGTCACGAATGCTGTACGCAGTTGATCTGCGAGATCGGTTAACTCGTCAAGCAGTTCCATGGCTTCTTGTCGTGCTGCCGGATTGCGCTGTCGAAGAAACGGCATGATTCTTTGTTCGAACAAACCGAATTCTCGTTCTGCAGAATGTTTCCAAGTCTTGAGGTGGCGCACATCAATTCCCTTAGCAATGAACTGCGCGGCAATTGAAACAATTTCTTTGTCTAGAGGGCTAAACATTTCGATATCGCCGACGATTCGAGGCTTAACAAGTCCATTTGCAACGAGTGACTTCAGGACCACATCGTCTGCATCCAACTCTTGCAGCAGTTCAGTTCTACTAATCGACGAGGTGTCATCAGCCTTCTTCGAAGTACGCGACGGGGCGCTTGGTGCTTTAGAAAGATTTTGGCGCGCTGCAGGATGTCCACCACTTGTAGCTTCACTTCTTACGATGTGTGGCGAAGTGTCGTCATATGGCCTGATCATGCCATCACTAGTATCGCCTTCAAGTTTCGTGCGGATGACACGGAGCGGCAGATAGTTCTCTCTTTGCTCACGCAAAATAAAACGAAGTCTCTCCACTTCGGATCTACTGAACTTGCGATAGCCAGAAGCAGTGCGCTCCGGTTCGATCAGGCCTTGACTTTCAAGAAAACGAATCTTTGAAATAGTGACGTCAGGAAACTCTTCAAGCAGCAGTCCAAGAACCTCGCCAATTGAGAGATAATTTTTGTCAGTCATCACAGGTCGTATATTCTGCCACTAATCCGACAAAAACTAAAAAGCAGCGTTAGCTACTTGCGCCATCGAAAAACACCATTCGATACTTACCTACTTGTAATTCGTCACCATTTTGCAACAAGATCTCGTCAACACGTTCCTGATTTACATACGTGCCATTGAGCGAACCCATGTCGGTCATTACATAGCCATCACTTCCAAGCCGTAATTCTGCGTGACGACGCGAAACAGTGACGTCGTCTAGACAAACAGTGCATTCTGGATTTCGCCCAATTTCAACACGGTCGAGCATCAACGAGAACCTTTCACCCGAGCGATCACCCGAGCGCATTACCAGCAGTCCGTGAGCATTCTTACTTCCACGAATTTCGCTCAAGAGCACTTGTACGTTGTCTTGATCACCAGGCGCATCCTGCAACGGATCAACTTTTGCAAGAACAATGGTTCGCTCACTTGGGTGATCAATCACACTGCCGCACGCAGAGCAGAATGTGGATTCGGGGGGATTTCTATGCCCACATGAATTGCAGAATGTATAGGCCATACCCCTACCGTAGCGTTTAGCCAACTCGCCCTGCGCGCAGGTTTGCACGAATTACAGGCACATACATAACAGCCGTGTAATAACTCAAAGCAAGGCCAGGGACAGCAAGCACCCATCCCAAGACCGACGCACCGTGAGCAAGACTGCTTGTGCTGGAACCCAATAACAAAAGCGGCACCGACGTCATCAAAAACAGCGTGTACCACTTGCCCCAATAACTGACCGCAAATCGTTTCATGCCAAACACCGTCGCGATCAACATGGCGCCACCAACTGCCACCTCACGCACCAAAATCGCTACGCACAACCAGATCGGAACGCCACCATCAATCATCACGCCTAGAGTCGCGACGATAAACAACAAGCGGTCAACGGTTGGGTCAAACACCGAACCGAATACAGAAGTTTGATGAAGTTTTCGTGCGACCCAGCCATCAATCCAATCGGTATACGAAACTGCCCCCAACAACCAAGCAGCCCCTGCACGATTATCTCGACCGAACAGCACGTACAGAAATACCGGTAGCAAACACAATCGAGCCAGAGTGATCGCATTCGGAATAGACAACATTCCGGAGGTCAATTTTGATTTTTCTGTGTTCACAAAATACGACACTACAATCTTTGACATGCCGTCACTGTTTACACGCATCATCCTTGGTGAGATTCCCGGACATTTCGTGCACCGAGATGAGACATGCGTTGCATTTCTCACAATTAATCCGATCTCAACTGGACACACCCTTGTCGTCCCCATCGAAGAAACAGACGAATGGACGAACCTTTCATCTACGACTTCAAGCCACTTGATGCTTGTGGCCAAAAAAATTGGCGCCGCTCAAAAGAAGCTCTACACATGCAAACGAGTCGGGTTGATTATCGCCGGATTCGAGATACCCCATTGTCATCTTCATGTCATTCCATCGAACTCAATGGCTGATTTGTCGTTCGAAAATGCGGTGGACCATGTTGAGACAGCAGTCTTGGCAAAACAAGCAGCAGATTTGGCGTCTGTACTTAAAACAATTTAAGTTCGTCAATTGATTGCTCTTGCATCAACGTGATCGGTTCAATCAATTCACTTCCGTTATTGCGTGAGTTATTCACCTTTGTGCTCACAGCGCACACGACAAGTGCATCATTCGGAACCACTTGTAGATAACTGAGCGGACTTTGGTTACCTACATCTAACCAACTATCGACACCCTGCTGATCCAAGAGCACTGGCATCCGGTGATGAATTTCGCCAACCATTTCATTCGCTTGAGTGGTTAAGGCCACTGCAGTGTTGAGTACATGACCATTTGGTTGATTTGGATCCTTCCAGGACGTCCATAGACCTGCAATCCCCAAAACACCTTGATGTGAAAAATTCGATTCTGGGTGGACCGAAAAATAGTACGGTTGCTTCATTGGCTTCTTTGCGTCATGACGCAATTGCTCCTTCCACTCGAAATAACCATCGACAGGAAGAACGCACCGATTGCTTGCAACTAAGTCTCTGAACGAGGGTTTCTCTGAAACGGTTTCGACCCGAGCGTTAATCATGCTCGCGGCGCGTGAAGCGTCTGATGCCCAGCGTGGTACCAAACCCCACGACAAACTTACGATTGATCTCGTGTGTGATTCGTCTATGACTGCATAGATCCGACTCGTCGGGGAAACATTAAAACTGAGAGCTATGTCGTCAGTAGCAACACTCGCTTCAAAAGCCTCAGCAACCTGCAGAGCGGATGACTTTCGAACAATTCTCCCACACATGAATTACAAAATAGTCCGACTCAGGACCAAAGTCCGCCTGGGGTTGCAAAGATCCACACCAACAGTGGCGTCACAACCAAACCTGGTAGCAGCGAACCAAGCCTTATCTTCTTGATCTCCAATAAGTTGAGACCAATCGCCATAACTGCTACACCACCGGCAGCGAACAATTCTGTGCGCATCCGATCGTCCAACAACAGATCGAGACGAGTTCCAAATAAAGTCAGAGTTCCTTGCACCAAGAAAACGCTCACAGCACTAAATATCGCTCCTACTCCATACAATGCAGTAAAAATTACAGTCATGAAGCCGTCAAGACTTCCCTTAATGATGTACAACTGCGGTGTTTTGCCACTCGCATCTTCAATTGCCCCCAAAATGGTAAGTGGACCTACACAAAACAACAGTGAAGCGGTGACGAATCCAGTCACAAAGCGATTATCAGTACTCCCAGATGCGAATTTCGACTTCAGCGCCTCACCCACTCGGATCAATCGCTCTTCGACACCAATCAATTCGCCGATGAGACCACCAAGCACCATGCCGATGAGAGGGAACACGATGTTGTGGGTCTTCAGCACATCACTGATTCCGAGAACCAAAGTGATCAATCCAATTGTCTGAACAACAGTCAACCTCATTCGCTCAGGTATTCGGTCCCCAATAACAAGTCCGAACCCACCGCCTACGAGCACTGTCAGCGTGTTGATCAATGTCCCTAATCCGCGCACGCAACACCCCCGTTATTGATTCACAACCAATGAATTCGATCCACACAGCAAGGTTACGTCGTACTTGTGATTCGTAAGGCTTTGAATCCAATTTTTTGAGTCCATACTGAAGACCATGGTTCTGATCTGGGCTTGCGGCGCTGCGTTGTTGTATGGCGTTGCAGATTATTGCGGTGGACGAGCATCGAGGGTTTCCAAAGCTGCTGCAGTCACCTTTTTGGGACAGTTTGTAGCACTCGTCCTGCTGACAGCCATCATCACATTTGGAAGCACGCCGATGATGAGCGCGCATGATTGGTTGTGGAGTGGTTTTGCTGGTGCTGGCGGCGCGATTGCATTAATCGCTTTTTACCAGGCGATGTCTCTTGGATCCATGACCGTCGTTGCTCCGATTTCGGCAATCGTCGGCATGTGCAGTCCAGTCGTTGTAGGTCTTTTCCAGGGCGAGCGTCCTGCCCACATCGCATACTTCGGAATGGCTCTCGCTGCAATTGCCGTAGCCCTTGTAGGCGATGTTCTTGATCACCATGATTTACCCACGCCATTGCGCTCAATTGTTTATGCATTCGTCTCTGGACTTGGCTTCGGAGTGATTTTTGTATGTCTCGCTCAGACCTCCGATACTGCGGGTTTGTGGCCACTACTTGGACAGCGAATGGTGAGTGTGCCGACTGTTGCCATTGTTGCCTACTTCGGTGCGGGACGTATTCATGTTGCACGCAGCGTCTTGCCGCTAGCCGCCCTGTCGGGTTTGCTCGACACAACTGCCAACGGGCTCTACTTACTCGCCATCCATGGTGGATTACTTTCACTTGTGGGCGTCATCACAGCGCTCTACCCGGTTTCCACCGTAGGGCTCGCGGTCACGCTGGACAATGAAAAGTTGCACAAGAGTCAAATTGTCGGACTCGTACTTGCTGCAATATCACTGTCAATGGTTGGTTACGCATCCAACGCGTAGTTGCAATCAACAATTCTTCAAGTCGGGCTGGCGGGATTTGAACCCGCGACCTCTTGTCCCCCAGACAAGCACGCTAACCAAGCTGCGCTACAGCCCGCATCTCAGCTGTTTACCTTAGCGAAAGAGATCTATAACTCTCCAAGACAAGTAAACGATTAATGCTCCGACAAGCAATTTGAAATGCCAAGGCACTGAAACATCTTCTTCAGACGAACTTTGAGCAAGCTGTTTGAGATTGATCGTTTTTGCGGTGAGCGCACCATTGATCGTCGCATCAGCAACGGGCTTCAGACATTTAGGACACGATCCATCAGACAACATTGCGCTTGGCGCCAAATATTTCGCACACTCTTCACACCAAGGCATACGTTTACTCTGAGCGTTTACGAACACGCATCTTGATAGGAGTTGATCCAAATTCAAATTTTTCGCGAATGCAGCGTTCTAGGTATCGCAAATATGGTGCAGGTAATTCGCGATTGACGAACAAGGTGAACGTTGGTGGGTCTGTTGCTCCCTGGAGAGCATAAAGAACTCGTGCACCGCTGCCAGCAGGTTGCTTCTGTTGTGCTTCAGCCATCACTTTGTTGACGTCCCGAGTAGGAACGCGCTTGTGATAGTGGACGATGCACTCCTGCAAAATCGGCAAGAGCCTATGAACGCCCTTACCTGTGAGCGCTGAAACTTTAAGCACAGGAGCATCACCGATGAAATAGAGTTTGCGAGTCATTTCATTGTCAATGTGCTCTCGGCCTTCGGCATCAAGCGTCTCCCACTTGTTGAGAATCACGATTACCGGACATCCAGCCGCATCGATTCGTTCTGCCAATCTTTGGTCTTGGCTCGTAATGCCGTCGTGTGCGTCAATAACCAAAAGCGCCACGTCTGACTCATCCACTGCACGAAGTGCGCGAACAAATGAGTAATACTCCGCCGACTCATCGACTTTGCTTTTTCGACGCATTCCTGCGGTATCAACGAACACCATTGGTCCATCTTCGGTATCAACCTGTGTATCAATTGCATCTCGTGTAGTTCCTGGCATGTCGTGCGTGATCGAACGATCTTCGCCCACCAACCGATTAAAGAGTGTGCTCTTGCCCACATTTGGACGACCAACTATTGAAACGCGCGGGATTCCAGGTGCGCGAATGGCATCACCGAGTTCTGGCTCAGGCTCTAAATCAAGTGCTTCGACTCGCTCCAATATCGCGTCGAGTAGGTCGCCAGATTTGCGGCCGTGCAATGCCGAAACCGCAATTGGCTCACCAAATCCGAGAGACAGAAAATCCCAACGATCGGATTCGCGCCGCTCGGAGTCAATTTTGTTGGAAACGACAAGCACTGGGCGGTCCACCTTGCGCAACCACTGCGCGATGAGCTCATCATCGTGAGTTACACCAACCCAAGTGTCTACAACAAAAAGAACAAGATCTGCCGCCCGTGCTGCTTCTTCCACTTGACGACTGACCTTCGTATCGAGTTCGGATCCACCCGGCATCCAACCGCCAGTATCAACCACGCTAAATTTCTTGCCAATCCACTCCACGTCGCGCTCAAAACGATCACGAGTAATGCCTGGCTGATCCTCGACAATTGCTACTTGAGCACCCAAAAACCTATTGAACAGCGTGCTCTTTCCCACATTGGGTCGACCGACGATCACTACGGTAGGCAATCGTTCAGTCACTGAACCATTCTACAAGCGGTTTTCGTGAGAACGATGAGCACTAAAGTGAGATTGTGACAGCAAGTAACGATGTGATCAATCAATCGCAAGTAGATCGCGTCCTTCTTGCTGCCCCACGAGGCTTCTGCGCTGGTGTTGAAATGGCTATCAAAGCTCTTTCTTGGATGGTCCGCACATTCCCTGCTCCTGTGTATTGCTTTCACGAAATCGTGCACAACAAGTCTGTTGTGGATCGCTTTATCGCACAGGGCGTGATTTTCGTTGATGACATCAATTCCATTCCGTCTGGCAGCCCGATCATGTTGTCGGCGCATGGCTCAGCACCCGAAGTTGTCGCAAGTGCCATTGAACGTGGTGGATATGTAGTCGATTCAGTTTGTCCACTTGTTACCAAAGTGCACCACGAACTTCGTGTGCGTTCAAATAAGGGATACAAAATCATTTATATCGGCCACGAAGGTCACGAAGAGGCTGTTGGCACGATGGCTGTTGCACCTCATGCGACAACACGAGTTGAAAAGATTGAAGATGTTGCGGCATTGACCGACACCAATGAACCACTTGCGCTACTTGCACAAACGACATTGTCACACAGAGATTGGCAAGAGGTTGCACAGGCTGTCAAAGTTCGTTTCCCTCAGGTGTGGCAACCAGGAAAAAGCGATCTGTGCTTTGCCACAACCAATCGTCAAACTGCGTTGATGCAAATCGTTCAAGAATGTGATGCGGTGATAATTATCGGCTCATCAAATTCATCCAACACGCTCGCTTTGGAAAAACTAGCGCGATCCATGAATTGCAAGACTGTTCTACGCATCAACTCTGCAGATGAGATACCTGAAAACACTTCGGGCACGGTTGGCGTAACTGCAGGTGCATCTGCTCCCGAGGAACTTGTCATGGCCGTGGTGAATCGTCTCGCACCGCGTCTAGGTGTCGAAGAAGTTCGTCTCACGACAGAAGACGAGTACTTTCCACCACCACGCAATATTCGTCAATTGCAACACGCAATCGAACAGGCCTCAACGGTCATGATCGGTGGAAATTTCTTGAGCGGCCAACATCTGGACGACCGCTCGGTGAGCGCGAGCACTGTTTTGCAAAAGTTAACGAATTAGTTTCTCGGCACTTTGACTTAGTTGCGTGGAACTTTGCTCCATGCAATTTCGCGATCGACGCGGACATCACCTGGAAGTCCGAGCATTCGTTCGCCGAGAATGTTTTTCATCACTTCGCTAGTTCCGCCTTCAATGCTGTTGGCGCGAGCACGTAAAAATGCTTTCGGTACAGAGTCAAAGCTCATTGCCGTTTCTGGCCGAACCATTGCATAACTTCCGTACAACATGCCGTGTGCTCCCATCAATTCAAGACAGAACTCATAGGTTTGCTTGTTGAGATCAGCACTGGCCATCTTGCCGATTGAACCTTCCGGACCTGGAACACCAAGTTTTCGATTCTGTCCGGCTCGAATGTTGGTGAGCCGAAGCACTTCTGCCCTAATCCATAATTGAGTTAACTTGTCGCGAGTTGCAGCGTCTCGCTGCTCTGTTGGCATCTTTTCCCAAATCTTCATCGCTTCGCGGATCGGACCTGATGCTCTCGGAGGAATCGCTCCTCCAATTGCAACTCGCTCGTTCATCAACGTGGTCAAACTTACGCGCCAACCATCGCCTGGACCACCAAGTGTTTCCGAAACCGGAACGCGCACATCAGTGAAGTACACCTCATTGAATTCGGCTTCACCAGTCATCTGTCGCAATGGCCGCACTTCAACACCAGGCGCTTGCATGTCAACAACTACTGCCGTCATTCCAGCATGTTTCACAGCATCTGGATCCGTACGCACTACGAGCAGTCCCCATTTCGAAAGATGGGCCAACGTAGTCCAAACCTTTTGACCGTTGACCAACCATTCGTCGCCGTCTTTAATTGCCTTCGCTGAAAGTCCGGCAAAGTCTGATCCAGAACCAGGTTCGGAAAACAACTGACACCAAATTTCCTCACCGGTAAACAGTGGCCGCAAATACTTCTTGCACTGTTCCGGGGTTCCCCACTCGACGACAGTAGGTCCACACATTCCGTAACCGATCGGGTTGCGCGCATAGGCATTCGGACCACCAGCAGCAGACAATCTTTCGCTCACAATCTTCTGGTGTTTTGGCGACAAACCAAGCCCACCCGCACCTACGGGAAAATGCACCCACGCAAGACCGCGATCGAACTGCTCGCCCAAGAACACGACTGGTTTTGTTTTGCTGGGCGGAAACGCATCAAGTAATTCCGTGATCGCATCGTTGATTACTTGTTCGTCTAACGATGTCTGCATTTGTTCGGTCGACATAATTCCTCAGCTTTTCTCGGTCACATGATCGCAACTACTACGCGATAAATCTATTACCTCAAGGCTCTTTGCGCTGTATTGGTCCCACCGAACCCGAAGCCCAAATTACTTGGGTCGACAAAATTTGGGCTAACTTTTGGCTGTGTTTCCAGGACAGATAGCAACCATCACCCCAGACAAACCGGCAGTCATTATGGCTTCGACGTCACAGGTCATTACATACAAAGAACTCGATGGGTCAGCCAATCGACTCAGCCAATTGCTCTTTGAGCACGGCCTACGCCCAGGTGATCACATCGCAATCTGTCTCGAGAATCACCCACGTTATTTTGAAGTCATCTGGGGTTGTCACTATGCCGGGCTTATTTACACAGCATGCTCGAGTCGACTTACATCCGACGAGCTTTCCTACATCATCAATGACTGCAGCGCGAAAGCATTCATTACAAGCAAATACAAAGCCGATCAAGCGGCCGAAATCTCAGATGCGATCCCAAACGTTGAACTTCGTCTGATGTTGGACGGCGTAATTGATGGCTACGAATGTTATGAAGACATCGTTGCTCAGCAGTCCCCGCTTCCATTGGACGACAGGGTTGACGGTTCTGACATGTTGTACTCCAGCGGAACAACTGGTCGACCAAAAGGCGTCGCGCTCAATCTGGGCAAAGTTCCACTTGGATCACCAAATGGTGTGACTTCTCTTGGCCAATTCTTGTTCGCGATGAACGAGAGCACTATCTATCTTTCGCCTGCGCCGCTGTACCACGCTGCTCCACTGAGATGGAATCTTGCAGTGCACCGTGTAGGTGGCACAACAATCATCATGGAACACTTTGACGCTGAAGAGTATTTGCAGCTCATCGAAAAACACAAGGTCACCCATTCGCAAACTGTTCCTACCATGTTTGTGCGACTGCTCAAACTTCCCAATGAAGTGCGAACGCGTTACAAGACCACATCACTTACTCATATCTTTCACGCCGCCGCACCTTGTCCGATTGACATAAAGCAGCAGACAATTCAATGGCTTGGCCCGATAGTGCACGAATATTATGCGGGCAGCGAAGGCAACGGTTTTGTTTATTGCAATTCAGAGCAATGGCTTGCACACCCCGGCACCGTGGGGCAATCACTGCAGGGCGTCATTCATATCCTCGATGACGATGGTAAAGAACTGGAGATTGGTCAAACAGGAACGATTTACTTCGAGACAAACGCGAGTTTTGAATACCACAATGACCCCGAGAAGACCAAAGCTTCAAAAGATTCACTTGGGCGAGGTTGGTCAACACTTGGCGATATTGGTTATCTAGATCAGGAGAAATTCCTGTACCTGACTGACCGCAAGGCATTCATGATCATCGCTGGTGGAGTCAACATCTATCCACAAGAAGCAGAGAACATACTTGTATCTCACCCAGACGTGATCGATGTTGCCGTATTTGGCATCCCGAATGATGAGTTCGGAGAAGAAGTCAAGGCAGTAGTGCAGCCAACAGTGATGCCAGCATCGCCTGAAGATGCAAAGAAATTGGAGCGAATTCTTATCGAACACTGCAAGGCCTCACTTGCGTCGTTTAAATGCCCTAAGTCGGTTGATTTTCGCACCGAACTCCCGCGTCATCCGACAGGCAAATTGTACAAACGTCTCCTAAAAGACGAATACTGGGCGGCCGCTGGCCGAAGCATCTAAAGGATTTTGTGACACATCCATTTCTAGACACGCGTCTTCCAATTGCCTTTGCTCATCGCGGAGGCGCTAGCGATGCTCCCGAAAACACCATGCCCGCATTTGCCAAAGCGATCGAACTTGGATACACCTACCTTGAAACCGATGTGCACGCCACTCGCGACGGCGTGCTTCTCGCTTTTCATGACGACGATCTACTTCGTACATGTGGAGTTGCAGGAAAAATCAGCGAACTTGATTATTCCGAAGT
>CAFBNR010000010.1_pt1 | contig 29953 bp, 29 predicted proteins | sample 7269321 | NCBI WGS metagenome assembly CAFBNR01 (sample SAMEA6814101, study PRJEB35770) | uncultured Acidimicrobium sp. | biome: Freshwater; feature: Freshwater reservoir; material: water | place: Czech Republic | collected 2017-07-26 | depth 30m m | reverse complement strand
ATGACCAGTTGAAAACCACTCGTATCACCATGTTCGAATTTTCGTCGTACCAATTTCGCATTAGGCATAGCCGAAAAATCATTGACAAAGTCTGGAGAGATAATGGTGACATCGGCGCCTTCATCGGCAATTGCTTTTGCTTTGCGAAATGCAATGCGTCCACCACCAACGACGAGAACTTTTCTTCCTTTGAGATCAAGAATGATAGGAAGCACTAGTTGCCTGTCGCAATAAGTTCGCTCACGGTTTGTGGGTCGCGTAGATCGAGCCCTGCGGTTTCACCAATCACAATGATGCTTGGGGCCTGGGCCTCGGCAAGGTGTGCTTCGTTAAGCGTGATGCGCGAAATGGTTTGGTCCGCACGTGTTCCGTTGCAAATAATTGCAACAGGAGTTGACGGCGCCATGCCGGCGCTGAGGAGGTCTGCAGAGATCTTTGGCAGGTTTGCCGTTCCCATGAGCACCACCAAAGTTGCTCCAGTTTTTGCATGTGCCGACCAGTTGACGCTTTCATTTGGGTCTTCGCAATGCCCGGTGACCACGGTGACAGCACGAGCGATGCGTCGATGTGTAACAGGGATTCCCGCCAATGCAGGAACTGCAAACGCAGATGAGATTCCCGGAACTATTTCAAACAACACTCCGGCACGAATAAGAGCTTCAGCTTCTTCGCCACCTCGACCAAATACAAATGGATCGCCTCCCTTGAGACGCACCACATGTTGATGGTTGCGACCAAGATTGACAAGCAATTCATTAATCAAAACCTGTGTGTGGCTGCCGCCCGCACGTTTACCGACATCGATGCGCTCAGCATCTGCGGGAATCAAGGCCATGATGTCGTCAGAAACCAAACGGTCGTGAACAACCACCTGCGCACTCGAGATCAGACGAGATGCCTTGACGGTGAGCAGATCTGGGTCACCAGGTCCAGCACCAATGAGATACACGGTCATGCGTTTTCCTTAGCAAGCTCTACCGTTGCGCGTGTCAGTGTGCCGTCTTGGGTGACATGCAATCCACATTCCGTCTTGTCGGTACCTGTCCAACGACCCGAACGGGCATCGCCATCGACAGATGCTGGTTGCGTGCACGGCCAGCAACCAATAGAGGAGTAGCCCTGACCAGCAAGCGGATGTTCTTCGAGTTGGTGCTCTTGCAAATAGCTGGTGTAGTCGCGCTGTGTGAAATTGGCCAACGGATTGATCTTGATGACATCACGCAGCATGTCGTGGCTAATCAGCGGCGTATTCGCACGACTTGTCGAATCGTCTCTACGTAAACCAGTTACCCAAGCCTTCTTCGAGATCAGCGCATGCTCGAGTGGAGCTACCTTTCGGATTGCGCAGCAGGTTGCAGTATCTCGCATCCACAAGTCATCAGGTTTTACTGTTTCGGCTGGCGTGAGCACAACGAGTTTGCCTTTGAGACTGTCTGCAATGTTGTTTGCATACCACAGGGTTTGGGCAAATAGGTATTGAGTGTCGATGAGTGTCACCGAAGATGAAACAACGGTTGACCACGTCATGTGGGCGATAACTGGGTCACCAAAACTTGATGTGGTGATGAGTTCATCTCCAAATTGCTCATATGACCATCGGATTATTTCCTGTGGAGTCAACGTTTCAAATCGTTGATTGAGCGCAGCAATTTCACTCGTAGACAATGGGGATGATTGCATCAGACTGCGCACTCCGAGTCGCCAACTTCGGCAACGAATGGGCCGGTTTCACCAAAATCAACAAAGAAATCTGGATTCTCTTCTGGCAATGGGAAGTGGTCGAGATCTTGGAGCCCCTCAGCAACAGCAGTGACACCGCCAACTCTGTCCATCCAACCGCGGAAGGTTTCTCCAGCATTGCGCTCAGACGCAAAGCGTCGAACAACGCGAGTAACGGCTTGTGGGGCTGCCTTTGCAGGAACGCGCAGGGCCTTTTCGCCAAAATTGATTTGCTCTTCGCCAACGTAACCGCCAAGCAACATTTGGTATCCCGGTGCGGCTTGTCCGTGTGCGCGTCGTTCGGCACCAAAGAAGCCGATGTCACTTGCGTGGTGTTGGCCACAACTATTGGTGCAACCCGAAATATTGATGCGGACACCACCAACCTCGGCGAGTCCTTCTTCTTCGAGTGCTTCACCGATTGCTTTTGCGAGCCCGCGCGATTGAGTAATTGCAATATTGCACGTATCCGATCCTGGGCAGGCGACAACATCTCGTGCGAGTTCTGCTCCAGGCGCAGCCATACCGATTTCTTCGAGTGCTTTGTACAGCACTTCGAGTTGGTCTTCTGAAAGCGCGCGGAATACCACGTTCTGACGGTTGGTAAGGCGAACATCAGCATTGAGGTCGCGCTGGATTTGCGCAAGCGCCCTGAATTGTGCGGCAGTGATGTCGCCAAGTGGAGCATAAGCAATTGCTGAAATAGAACCATTTGCAGTTCCACGAATGACACTGGTTTGCACCCAGCGCTTATACGGGTCATTTGATTTGAGCTCGACACTGACACCTTGTCCGACTTTGGTGATCTCTCCGCTTGCTGCAAATCCTGCAGCGGTATCGCCAACGGCAACAACTTCTGGTGGGATTCCGCCTGGCCATGATGATGAAGCGGGGAGTGTGTGACGCACTTTGATGACACGTCGACGAAGTTCATCGATGCCAAGTTGATCGACTACCCATTTCAAACGTGCGCGGAGTTTGTTATCACGATTTCCGGTTTGATCAAAGACGCGCAATGTTGCCTCGATGGTTGGCAACAAATCTTCGCGTGACGTGAAGTCTTCGAGTGCAAGCGCTGGGTGTGGGGTAGCACCTAGGCCACCTGCGATGTAGACGCGAAATCCAGGTTCAACTGTTCCGTCTTCATGAGTGCGAGTTGTAGCAACAACTCCGAAGTCGTTAAACATTGCCTGGCCACAATCGGTTGAGCAACCAGAGAAGTTGACTTTGAATTTACGTGGCAAACGTTGCCCGAGTGGATTGCGAACGAAATGACGGAAAGTAGCTTCGGCCCACGGAGTGACGTCGAGTTTTTCGTGAGGGCATGCACCTGCAAGATGGCAAGCCATGACGTTGCGCACGGTGTCTCCACAGGCTTCGCGTGAAGTTAAACCAACTTCAGCAATCTCACGCAGTAGTCCTGGCATGCGACGGAGCTCAACGAAGTGAAACTGAATGTTTTGACGAGTCGTGATGTGGCCCCAACCGCGGGAGTACTCAGTGGAAAGTTTGGCCATCAGTTCAAGTTGCTCGGGTGTGATTGTTCCTGCCGGCAGTTTGATGCGCACCATTTGGTTAGTGCCACCTTGGCGCTGTCCGTATACGCCGTTGTTCAAACGGATGACGCGGAAGACATCTTCTTCTATCTCGCCAGCAAGATATTGGGAGATCGCAACTTCAAATCGCTCGATGTCGGCTTGTTGCTCTTTGTACAGACTTCGTGTCTGCAGAATTACTGGTGCGATTCCCATGGGTTCCCTTTGTAGACCGAATCTCGGTCGTTTGATTAAAGATGACTAATATGGTCAACTTTATCGGGAATAGCCCAAATGGGCAATAGTTTGGTCTGATTATTGGCCCGGGTCTTGGCCGATCTCGCGCAAGCCGTCGTGCAGTGCCTTGCGCAGCTTGCGGGCCATGTCGGGAGTGAAGTGGCCGATTAAGCCCTCACCAGCGTGACCGATTTCGTCGATCGTGAGCACAATTCGTGGCACGGCGTCTTCATAGTCGTCGCTAACGGCTACACCCCACGAAATGAGTTTCGCATCGTCGTCGCCAACGGGGAGGTCGCCGGGCTGCATTGGATAATCATCAATGGATCTACGCATGATGTAATTCTGGCAGACGGGGAGTTATGCGAAGTATTTGACGCCTAGAAGCGAAACGGTGCCGATGCATGCCCACGACGTTAAGGCCAAAAGAAGTGGTCGTCCGCCAACTTTGATCAGGTCGCGTAGCTTCACCTCGGAACCAAGCCCAACAAGTGCGGCGGCCAGAGCCCACTGCTCAATTTTCTTCAAAGGCGTGAGCCAATCATCGGGAATCAAACCAATCGTTCGAAATGTCACCATGACAATAAAGCCGACTACAAACATTGGGACAAGGGGAGCCTTACGACCAGGAAAACGTGGTGTGATGCCAGCAGATGGGCGTTGGATCCACACACTGATTACCCCAATGAGAGGTGCGAGCAAAAGCACGCGCGAAAGCTTGACAACGGTGGCAGAGTGCACAGCGTCATTTCCGGCTGTTGACGAAGTTGCAATTACTTGAGCGACATCGTGCACACTTGCCCCAACCCAAGCACCAAATAAATGTGGGTCACTAAGCCCAACGACATCTCGTAGTAGCGGCAACACGGCGATCGCAAGGCTTCCGCACAGGGTGACAAGCGCAATCGCGTAGGCAACTTCCTCTTCGTCTGCATCAACTACACCATCTACTGCCGCAATTGCGGATGCGCCACAAATCGAAAAACCAGTTGCAATCAGCAAGGAAAGTGATTTTGAAACACCGAGTCGTGGTCCGAGCCATACAGTACCTGAGAATGTTGTGGCAACGACAACGAGCACAACAAGTATTTCACGACCACCGAGCTCGATGATCTGTTCCGCTGCCAGTTGGGTGCCCAAGAGCACGATGCCAAAGCGCAGTATCTTTTTTGCAGCGAATCTTTGCCCAGGCGCAAAAGATCCTGGTATCGAAATGATGTTTCCAATAAGTACGCCCGACACTAAGGATGCGACTAGGGGCGAAACGGCCTCAAATTTCCAATGGATTTGGAAACCCAAATATGTCACAGCACTTACGAATAACAATCCTGGGCCATATTTGCGAAACACAAGCAAGGGCGATGGCACAGTCAAATTGTAGAATAAAGGCGTGTCACGCGCCTCTGGTTCACAAACTTCACTGCTCAATGGGCGGGGTGAGTGGCGCACGATCGCCGTGGTTGTAGCGGTCTACGGCCTCACGGTGCTTACTGTGCTGAGGCACGAAGTATTGACACCGTGGTTGACCATTCCATTTTTGAGCGTGCTTGGTGCATGGCACCTCAGCTTGCAACACGAAACAATTCACGGCCACCCATTTCGCCGCAGATGGATAAACGATGCGATTGGGTCAATTCCTGTCACTCTGTGGATTCCTTATTTCAGTTATAAAAATGACCACCTGGAGCATCATGAGTCCGATCTCACTCACCCAGGTCTCGACAATGAGAGCTACTACGTGTCGCCAGATGCATGGGCGAGTGCGGGCCGAATTCGTCGGGCTGCCTACTGGGCTAACCGCACAATCTTGTTCCGCATGTTTGTGTGGACGATTGTGAGCACAGTGACATATCTCTGGTCCAAGATTCGGTTGATGTTACGTGGTGATAAGCAGACATCGTTCGCCATGGCGACCCATGTTGCTGGTCTTGTGGTGGTTGTCTATTTCGTTCGTTCGGTTGCTGGAATGCCGCTCTGGCAGTTTGCACTTGGCACTACTTATGGAGGACGAATCTTGAATGCGATTCGCCCATTTCCAGAACACAAATATCAGGCAGGAGTGGAAACCCGCACCGCGATGGTGATGGCTGGACCGTTTATGAGTTTGTTGATGCTCAATAACAACTTGCACGTTGCTCACCACGATGCACCCGGTGTGCCATGGTACGAATACCAAGCGCTTGCGCGTAAGACAAATGCTGTGGAACGCGCTCGCGATGCAGGCTTGTTGTACGAAGGTGGCTATGCCGAAGTGTTTCGTAAGTTTTCGTTTAAGCCAATGGGTGCGCCACTGCGCGACGGGGCGTAAATCTTCTGTTGCTTATCGAGTTGCAACGATAGGGAAACGCGGATCATTCAATTGATCGCCAAATGACAAGCCATTTCCGTCAAGGGGCGGCGAGGTGCGCCAAGGGCGCGAAGCAAACACTGCATCGTCGCCGACGTAACGAAAACTGACGGCGCGCCGGAGGTTGACTTCAGTGCCCAATGTGCCCGGGGCTGCGTGCAAAGTTCGATAGTGGAATGCCACAGCATCGCCAAGATTTACTGGGCAAGTGATCGACGGAAACGCGTCTAGTTCGCTTTGGTCGGGCAAAGTCACAAAATCTTTTGCTTGATCGACATATGCAGACTGGTCTGCAAATCGGCGGGGAATAAATCGCTTGTTCCACAGGTGGCTGCCGACAATGAATCGCAATGCAACTGATTCGGGGATGGGATCGAGGGGGATCCAGATGCTGACATTGTCCATACCGTCGACTCCGTAGTACGGGTCGTCATGGTGCCACGGTGTGACTTCCCGTGTCTGGGCTTCTTTGACGAGCACGTGTTCATGAAACATGCGCGCGGTCTTGGTTGCCATGAGGTCGAGTGCGGCTTGAGCGACCGAGCCGGTGTTGCCAATTTGTTCAAACTGTGGAATTCGCTGCCAGTTGACGTAGTCGTCAAAGAATCGACCGCTAGCGCCAGCCGGTGTGTATTCATTAGCCCATGGGCCAGGGGACTTCATGTTGGCCTCAACACCTTGCCGCAGTTGCTCAAGTGCTTCCAACGAAACAAGATTGTGCAGTACCACCACACCATCTCGTTTGTAGGTTGCTACAAGGCTTGGGTCGAGTGCCATGCACCTCACGCTAGTTGCCGGAACTTGCTGTGCAAATTAACGATATAAATAGAAAAGCCGCCGGCTTTCGCCGACGGCTTTTCAGAGTTCGTAAGTATTGAACGCTGATTAAGCGCGCAATCCCTTGCCAACCATTGAGATAACAGCATCCTTGACAGGAATCATTCCCATCACGATTGCACCGTTTGCGGTGTATGTCATCCAGTCATCGGAGAAGCTCATGCCCCAACCAGATGCTGGTGCCATTTTGAGGTACCAACACATTGCGATTGCAACGATGAGGCCCCAGTTTGAACCAACGATTGGAATCTTCTTGATGATTGCTGATAACTGAATCGTGCCCAATACCGAATCGACGACGGTCGTTACGGCACCAAGCAGAGCAGCTGCTAGGAGTAGGTATCCAAGTGTGTACATATTCGTATTTCCCCAGTTCTGTAGACGGGATGTCTACATATTCAACGGTAAGAAACGCAATTGTGTAAGTGGTGGATACCCACTCTGAGCCATATCTGGTAAGGATTTTGTTAGATTACAGTCGTATTACAGCGCATTTTTGACATCGCCTACCAATTGTCGGTGCGTCGTGATTCTTTCTTCTGGCTTTCACGGCGCTTACTTTCGAGACGCCTTTCAACTGATCCACGCGTTGGGCGTGATTTTCTACGCGGAGGGGTTGGGGGCATCGCAGCCGTATCGAGCATTTCGCGCAATTGAGCCATACAGAGTTGCCTATTTCGCCATTGGCTGCGACTCTTTTGGCTGGTGATTCGGATCTCGGCTGGAAGAAGCTTTTGCACGCGTTCGACAGCCAAATCTGAGCCAGTTATCTCTGATGTTGTGAGGGTCAACGTGGCTTTTGAGGAGGTTTTGTTGATGTGCTGGCCGCCGGCTCCTGTCGAGCGGGCAAACGTCCAATTGAGCGAAGCAAAGGGAACTACAAGTCCACGCGATGTGACGAGATCTTCATCTGCGGGCATGGGTATATTATGACGCGTGTCTGGTCCTTGGTCGCCACTAAAAATTCGAATCTTTCGGGCGCTCTGGATTGCAGGCCTGGTATCCAATATCGGCACGTTTATGCATATTGCTGCTGCTGGATGGACGATGACCACTTTGACCGAATCGCCAACACTTGTGGGGCTGGTGCAGACGGCGTGGGCGGTGCCTGGGTTTTTGCTCGCGCTGCATGCTGGTGCGTTTGCTGACATGGTCGACAGGCGTCGCCTTATCGCGATTACGCAGATCGTTGCGCTGTTTATCGCCGGTGCGCTTGCCGTTATGCAGTGGGGCGGTCATTTGTCGGTGAACTGGTTGTTGATTGGCACTTTTTTTGAGTCGGTTGCATTGACGATTTCGGCTCCTGCATTTATGGCTCTTACGCCTGAAATAGTTGATGTTGAGCACTTGCCGCAAGCAATCGGGCTCGACTCGGTTTCGCGCAACATTGCTCAGTCCGTAGGACCAGCACTCGCTGGTCTACTGATTGCCCTATTCAACCCTGGGGCAGTATTTGCGCTCAACGCTGTTTCATTTGTCGGCATCGTTTTTGTGACGCAGCGCTTTAAGTCGACGGCAGTCCGTGAGCCTCGTCGGCAAGGTGTCAATCACGCAATTGGCGAAGGCGTCAAACATATTGTTGGTGCAGCACATCTGCGCAACGTCGCCCTGCGACTCACGTTGGTACTCGGTGCCACATCGGCTCTCACTTCGGTGATGCCGGTCGTTGCGCGCAAGAGCCTGAACGTGTCGGCAAGCGGGTTCGGTTTACTCTCTGGCGCGTTGGGGGTCGGTTCGGTTGTGGCGGTGTGGGTGATGCCACGGGTACGTGCCATGCTGTCGACAGAGATGGTCGTGATCGTTGCAGCGGCTGTATGGTCGCTCGGCACTGCGGTGTTTGCCAACACGTCTCACATTTCGGTTGCTGTTGGCGCGATTTTGGTTTGCGGACTCGGAACAATGGCAATGCTCACCACGATGTTTTCTACATTTATGGTGCAGTTGCCTGATTGGGTGCGTGGGCGTGGGTCGTCGCTTGCGATGTTGATGGTGTGGCTCGGCGCATCAATTGGCGCTTTTGCGTGGGGATTGGTTGCTTCCAAGTATGGAGTCAGCGCCGCACTCACCGCTGCTGCCGGGGTAAATATCGCGGTTGCATTAATCAACCGTTGGGTATTGCCACTGAGAGCGGGTGACGGGGATCGAACCCGCATAACGAGTTTGGAAAACTCGGACTCTAGCCATTGAGCTACACCCGCGAAGGAACTTTCAGTTTATCGGCTCAGCCTGCTGAAGAAAAGTGACAACTTCTCGTCTCGCCGCCCAATTAGCAAAGAGATTAGGGTGATGTCAATGCCGATAGAACATGTTGACGTCATTGTGGTTGGTGCTGGTCTTACGGGGGTGAGCGCTGCATATCACTTGCAAACGATGAGCCCAGATCGCAGCTACGTGATACTGGAAGGCCGTGAGGCTTTGGGTGGAACATGGGATTTGTTTCGTTACCCAGGCGTTCGTTCGGACAGCGACATGCACACGCTTGGATACAGCTTTAAACCATGGACTGAGGCCAAGTCAATCGCCGACGGACCATCCATTTTGCAGTATGTGCGCGAGACAACGACACAGTTTGGAATTGAGAAGCACATCAGGTTTAAACATCTGGTGACGAAGGCCGAGTGGTCGAGTGACGACGCACGTTGGACTGTCACTGCGACACGCAGAGACACAAACGAGACGGTGCAGATGAGTTGCAACTTCTTGTTTATGTGCTCTGGCTACTACAGCTACAAGAGTGGTTACACGCCAGATTTTGTGGGTATTGACCGATTTAAGGGACGGATAGTGCATCCGCAAGAGTGGCCAGAAGACCTGGACTATGCAGGCAAGCGCATCATCGTGATTGGGTCTGGGGCAACTGCAATGACGTTGGTGCCAGCCATGGCGCAGACAGCCGCGCACATCACGTTGCTGCAAAGGTCGCCAACCTATGTTGTGTCAAGACCAGACTCCGACCCATTTGCAAATCGATTACGTAAATTTCTGCCATCCAAGATGGTGTACAGCATCACCCGTCTCAAAAACACCACGATGCAACAGATTGTCTACAAGCGCACACGTACCAAGCCTGAAGAGGTGAAGCAATTGCTCTTGGGCGGGGTGCGCGCAGAGCTTGGGCCCGACTACGACGTGGCTAAGCACTTCACACCCAAGTACAACCCATGGGATCAACGGTTGTGTTTGGTGCCTAACGGCGATTTGTTTAAATCGATTCGTTCGGGCAAGGCAACCGTTGTGACCGACACTATTTCGGGGTTTACCGAAACTGGCATCACGCTTGCATCGGGGGAGACTCTCGAAGCCGACATTATTGTGACCGCGACCGGTCTCAATTTGGTCACACTTGGCGAGATGGATTTTGTAGTTGATGGCAAGCCGGTTGACTTTGCAAAGACCTGGTCGTATAAGGGCTTCGGGTATTCGGGTGTGCCCAACATGGGTTCGGTCTTCGGGTACATCAACGCTTCGTGGACTCTGCGCGCCGACTTGATTTGCACGTATGTGTGTCGCTTGCTCAATCACATGGAAAAGACCGGTACAGAGATTTGTACTCCCGAATTGCGCGAGAGCGATCAGGGGATGCCGGAACGCCCGTGGATCGACAGCTTTACATCTGGCTACATGGAAAGGTCAATGCACATGTTTCCACGCCAGGGTGATCGTGAGCCTTGGATCAACCCACAAAACTTCAAGCGCGATAAAAAGATGTTCCGCAAATCACCGCTCGAAGACGGTGCAATGCGCTTCACCAAGTCGCGTTCCCGCGTCTAATCGACATCAACTAAAACACTTGCCGCGATGACAATTGACAAAATCAAAAGTTTGATTCGCACTATTCCAGATGTGCCATCGCCTGGCATCATGTTTCGCGACATTACGCCGCTCCTGGCCGACTCCGCTGGTCTTGAGCTCGCTATCTCTTCCCTCGCATCGTTCTGTGCTGTATCAAAGCCGCACAAAGTGGTTGGTGTCGAGGCCCGTGGGTTTATCTTCGCAGCACCTGTTGCGGTGCGCATTGGGGCTGGCTTTGTGCCAGTGCGTAAACCTGGCAAATTGCCGTGGACGGTTGTGAGCGAGTCGTACTCGCTCGAATATGGCACCGACACGCTCGAGATTCACGCAGATGCGGTAGGAGAGGGCGACTCTGTGGTCATTGTGGATGACGTGTTGGCTACAGGTGGCACCGCTGCAGCAACTATTCGTTTGGTTGAGGGTCTTGGCGCAAAAGTTGCAGGGCTGGTATTTCTGATTGAGTTGCCAGCACTTGGCGGTCGCAACTTAATTGAAGGCTATGCAGTCAGCTCGGTATTGAGTTTCTAAAAATACATCAGATCGTTATTCGTCGTCAGCGTCACTATCAGCATCAATATCGACAGATTCATCGGCGCCGGCAGGTAACTCGGCAATGTTCTGTTGCTTGCGCAGGTCGTCAATCTTTTTGGTCTCGCGATTGAGCCCCTTGAACCGTTTGCCGACAGTGAGGTCGTCGAGTTCTTCTTGCATGTTGTCAAAGCTCTTCTTGACCTTTTCGAGCGACTTGACATAGTTTTCCCACTGCTTGCGAAACTTGCCCATCATTTGCATAATCTGAGCAGCTGTTTCTTCGGTGTGGAAACTCTCGGTTGCCTGGCGTACAACAACCAAAAATGAATACAGAGTAAGAGGCGAGCACAAAACGACCTTGCGCTCTAGTGCCCAGTCGATCAGGGTTGGGTCTGCTTCGTGGATGAAAGCAGTAATACTTTCGTTGGGGACGAACAACAGCACATAGTCAAGAGAGTGCTGGGTTGTCGACACTACGTAGTCGCGTTTTTGTAGCTCGGTCACTCGTGCCCGTGCTGCGGTAATGAACTCGCGCTTGGCGATTTCTCGAGATGCCGCATCGGTAGCTGTCATGCACTTGGTATATGAATCCATTGGAAACTTGACGTCCATGTACAGCACACGGTTTGGCGGCATAAGAAATGTGTAGTCAGGGCGACCACCGCCGGAGATGGTGTCTTGTTTTTCGTAGTTGATGCCTTCGATGAGGCCTGCAGCATGCAACAAGTCTTCGGCCATGCGCTCGCCCCACTGTCCACGGGCTTGCGAACTGGACAACACGTTGTTGAGATTGGAGGTTTGTTGGGCAAGGGCAGCAACTGCCTCGTTGACGTTGCCGAAGCGCTCCACATTCATTTCGCGCAGGCGCTTGATCTCGTCGTCCATGAGCTGCATGCGTGCACCGATGTTGTCTTGCACTGTCTTGAGCGAAGCATCAATCTGTTCGGCGCGGCGGCCCAATTGTTCGCCACTGGCTTGAGCAACACGGTCGGATGCAAGATTGATCGAGTCTTGGCGGTCGCGTTGCGCGCGTTGGTCCAGTGCATTCAGTGCATCTGCCAGCGCAGCCTCGACTGCATTTGCGACTGCGGACTCGATGTCTTGACCATTGTTGGGGTTGGTGGAGCGACCCAAGTCGGATTGCCTACGTGAGAGATAAATTGCCGCTGATCCGACAACGAGCCCAATAACCAAAAATAGAATGTTGTTCATTACTGCAGATTACAGGTGGGGTGCTGCGTGGTTGCGCTGTCCCAGTTGCGCGGTTGGGCTGCGTCAGTCGCTAGTGCTGATTAGTCGCGCGGGTGATGACAGGCCACAAATTGGCCGGCACTGAGCTCGCGCAACTGAGGCTCTTCGGTTGCACACAGTTCGGTTGCGGCAGGGCAACGAGTGCGGAAGCGACAACCCGATGGCGGGTCGGTGGGGGACGGTGGCTCACCCTGCAGGATTTGCGTATGCAAAGTGGCTGTTGGGTCAGGAACCGGGATTGAACTGATCAGCGCGCTGGTGTAGTGGTGACGAGGTTTTGCATATAGGTCGTCCGAATTGGCGATTTCACAAATTTTGCCTAGGTACATCACCATGACTCGCGTGCTCACTGCTTTTACAACTGCAAGGTCGTGAGAAATGAAAACCAATGTCAGGCCGTACTGGTCCTTCATGTCTTGAAGCAGATTCAATATCTGGGCTTGAACGCTTACGTCCAAAGCAGAAACCGGCTCATCGCAGATCAGAATTTCTGGCCCCAGTGCAAGTGATCTGGCAATCGAAATTCGCTGACATTGACCACCCGAGAACTCGTATGAATGTCGATCACGAACTAATGCTGGGTCGAGTCCTACCGAGTTGAGCAGCTCATTGATCTTTGCATCTTGTTCTTCTGCTGTTCCACGTGACCAGATTTCTAACGGCTCTTGAATAATTTGAGTGACAGTAAACCGCGGGTCTAGAGAACTCACGGGATCTTGGAAGATCATCTGCATCTTGGGACGTAGTTGACGTAGCTCTTCTTTGGATGCATCGGTCAAGCTCTCGCCTCTGAATTTGACTGAGCCAGATTTTGATCGGACGATTTGCATCAAAGCTTTTGCAAGCGTTGATTTGCCACATCCAGATTCGCCGACAACCGCCAAGGTTTCGCCTTTGATCAGATCAAGACTGAGACCAGACACCGCCTTGACGTACTGATTTCCGGCAGTCTTGTATTCAACCACGAGGTCCTGTACGTCGAGAACGACATTTTCTCCACCTTGAAGATGTGCTTTTCCTGATCCAGCCATTAGTTCATCACTTTCAGGGGAAAGAAGCATCGGTACATGTGACCATTTCCTGCGTCAACAAGATCGGGATGCTCTGTGCGACATTTGTCTGTGGCGTATTTACATCTAGGGGCAAAGCCACAACCCACAAGTGGAATGGTTGGATCGGGTAGGCGACCATCAATGACCGGAAGCCTTGTGCCGCTTTTTGTTGTAATACGTGGGATCGAATTGATCAGCGCCTCTGTGTATGGCATTCTCACATTTCGGAACAAATCTTCTGTCTTTGCAAATTCAACAATTTCACCTGCGTACATCACCGCAATCTTGTCGGTGTGACCGGCCACGACGCCAAGGTCGTGTGTAACCAAAACCATCGCCATGTTGAGTTTTTTGCGAAGCGATGTGAGAAGGCTAAGGATCTGGGCTTGAACGGTGACGTCCAACGCTGTTGTTGGTTCATCGGCAAATAGGATTTTGGGACTGCAGGCGAGCGCAATCGCGATCATTACGCGCTGACGCATGCCACCAGATAGTTGCGAAGGAAACTTTTTCATCGCCTTCTCGGGCTCAGGAATTTGAACCAAAGTCAACAACTCAATAGCGTGCTTTTTTGCTTCCGCTTTGGACAAGCCCATTCGGACTCGTGGCCCTTCGGAGATCTGTGCACCTATGCGACGCACAGGGTTGAGTGCGGTCATGGGATCTTGAAAGATGATCGCCATTTCCGTGCCCCATTTAGACCTGAGTTCTTCACGAGTCAATTCGGTCAGTTCAACATCTTCCAACTTGACAGATCCCGATTTTTTGGCAGTACTCATGGTGAGTAGTCCCATAGTTGCTCGTGAAAGTACGGTCTTTCCAGACCCTGATTCGCCAACTATCCCGAGACTCTCTCCAGAGTTCAATTCGAATGAAACATCTTTTACTGCATGAAGAAGACCACGCGCAGTAGAAAATTTGACGTCAAGGTTTTTCACTTTGAGAAAATTGCTCACAGCTTTGACTCCCTGCTGTCCAGACGCTGGCGGAGTGCGTCTCCAACCTGGTTGCACGCAATAACGGTAAGCGCTAAGAAAGTAAGTGGAACAAGTAGCGATGCGGGTGCAAACTCAAGATCGCCTTGGGCGCGAGCAAGCATTGATCCCCAACTAATACCATCACCAACACCAATTCCGAGGAGAGAGAGTGCACCCTCGACAACGATGACAATTCCTACTCCAAGAAATGCAACGGCATAAATGGATGGAAGTACGTTAGGGATGATGTGGCGCTTGATTATCTGCGAATCCTTCATGCCCATTGATTTTGCTGCAATAACGAATTCGGAATTGGTCCATGCAAGGGTTGACCCGCGAGTGATGCGGCCCAAGATTGGAAAAATCACAATTGTGAGCGATGCAATGATCACTACGAGTCTGCGACTATCCGGCACTGGGACGGTGGGGTCGGAACTGCTAGCAAGCACTGCGATCAGAACAAGACTCAAAATGAGGTTAGGAATTGAAAGAAAAATGTTAAACACGACGCTCAATACATAGTCAGTTTTTCCTCTGACGTATCCTGCAGCAATGCCGAGGATTCCGCCAATCAGGCTTCCCAGTCCAACCGAAATAACCGCAATGGAGAGGGAGTTACGCGCCCCAACTACAACATTGGCCAATAAGTCATAACCGTTTGAGTCTGTGCCCAATATGTGTCCTGCAGTAAACAAACCCGCACCCGTGACATCAAAGTATTCGGTCGGGTCAGCTATTGGGAGCAGCTTGCCCGCAATTGCAAAGAAAAACATCAGTCCAATCCAGACAAAACTGACTTTGGAGAAAAGATTCAATTTTTTAAACATTGCGGTTTCTCGTTCTTGGATCGACAACGCCAATTAACAAGTCGGCAAGCACTGTAAACAGAATGAATGCAATAGCGATGAGAGCGATGTATGACTGTAACGCTATGTATTGCCGAGCAAAAATTGCGAAGGTGATCTGCTGGCCTAAACCACCTAATGCAAATATCTGATCAATGATGACGGTGCCACCAATGAGTGCGCCCATGTTGAGGGATGCAGTGGTGATCAGCGACGTGCTTGAAGGCCTGAGCACATGTTTGATGAGAACTCGCGAATTTGAAATTCCCTTTGAAACTGCCATCGTTACGTAATCTTGACGCAGCGTGGAAATAATCTCCGCTCTCAAGATTCGGGCATAGCTGGCACAGAGCGGAATGCTCAGAGAAGCAACTGGAAGAATTAAATGCTTGAAATGTTCGCCAAGCCCCTCTGCAATTGGAACGTAACCAATGGTGGGGAGGAGTTGGAGACGAACGCCAAAGAAGTACCCGAGCGATAGGGCCAGCGCAAAGCCCGGTATCGCAGAGCCAGCGAACAATCCCGTGCTGATGATCCTGTCGACTGCTTTGTCTGCGCGGTAGGCAGTGAGTAGTCCCAGCGGAATTGCGATAGTGAGCGAAACGATTTGGACATAGAGCATGATGAGGAGTGAGCGAGGAATTGACTGGGCAATGATGAGTGAAGTCGGACGCGTCGAACCTCCACTCATGAAGAATGGGCCAAAGTCCCCACGAACTAGGTCAAATATCCAGTGGGCATAAGAGGAGAACGCATTACGGTCGAGACCCAGCGCTTTGATTTGGAGGAGACGGTCCTCTTCATTGAAAGCATTTGTGTAAAAGTCTGCAGGACTGCCCGGCAATAAACGAACAATCAGCGACAACAAAAAAGTCGCGCCAACCAGGACTAAAAGCAGTTTTGTTAATGCTTGAAAGATTTGGTTGAGCTTGTGCAATCTGGTTACCCCATGTAGATCTAAAACCTAAACGCTAGCAAATTTAGTACGAACTTAAAAATCCCAAAGAAAAAGGGCCAGTGGAGAAAATCTCCACTGGCCCTATTTACTTTTTACTTCTTGACTTTTTACTTTTGGAGATAAACCCCTGAGTAGTTAATTCCATAGTTCGCTATTGCAATACCTTGTCCGCCTGAGACAAGAGTGAATTTGTCGTAACCCAAGAGCTTCTTGGAAGTTGCGACACCATATTGCTGACCAGGAACCGGAACGTTGAATGCATTCTCTTGGAGGTACTTAGTTACAGCCTTCCAAGCTTTTACACGCTTGGCCTGGTTGGTCTCACTCAGTGCAGTCCAGATAAGTTCGTCACGGACAGTGTCGGCGTGGCGAGTGGTGTTCAACTGCTTTCCGACTAGTCCGACGATGCCACCGCTTTCGGTGTTCTTCGTATTGCCTGGTTCACTGAACGCGTTTGAAGGCAGGAACGGCGCGATGAAATCTGTTCCCGTGTTTTCATACACGTTTATCGTGTTGAACTGGAAAGGGTTCAGTTTTCCCGCTGCAATTGCAGCAAAACCTGGATAAACCAAGGTGACCAAGTCTGCACTCGAATAGGTCTGGTTGATTTCTACCTTCATTCCAGCCTTTGTGAGCATTTTGACGAGGTACTTCGAGTTCTCGAGGCCACCGTCATCGCCTGTGCCAACTTGGATTGTGAAAGACAAATCTTTCCCAGTATCAGTTTTGTAGGCCGCAACTGCAGCTTTTGCCTTAGCCAAGTCAAACTTGATGGCGCCTGCAGTGTTGTACATGATGTTTTGCTTGCCAACGATGCTGTCACGCGCTTCGCCGAAACATGCACCATTCGTGCAGTTGCGTGCCTTGAAATAGGCATTTTGGTCAAACGCATAGGCCACAGCAAGACGTGCATTTTTGTTGTTAAACGGCTCGATTGCGACGTTTGGAGCAAAGACTGGATAGTAATTATTTTTGGTCAGTGTGACGTTCACTTTCTTGTCTTTCAACAAGGATGACATCTGTTTTGCATCACTGCTTGACGCAAACATTGCAAGATCAGCAGATCCGCTTCGTACTGCGTTTGCTCGCGCTGCACCACTTGGTACGTACTTGAAAGTGATTGAGTCGAGGTATGGCAACTTGATGCCGTCTTTGTCTTTGCGCCAGTAACTAGCATTCTTGACAACTTTGATGGTGTCGGTGTTGTAAGCACCGGACCATTTGAACGGTCCTGTACCTGCGGGGTTTTGCTCACAAGTTGTTTTGTCATTGATTGATGCCGTTGAGCGCAAGTAGAAACGACCTGATGCGTACATACTGGCCAGCAAGTCAACGCGAGCGTTGTACAGCTGAATGACGACGTTGTCACCGCTTACTGAAATACCGTCCAACTTGACGTTTCCAAGAAATGCGATACCCGAGCCAGCCAAGTGAAGGTTGGCACCAAGCCCGCGGCTCAGAGTCGTTTGGCCTTGAATGGTGTTCAAGTTGAGAGCAACGTTCGTTGGAGTGAGTTCTTCGCCGTCGTGGTACTTAATTCCCTTACGAATTTTGACTGTCCAGGTCTTGTAGTCGGCACTGTGAGAGTATCCCTCAGCCAAAAACGGAACGATTTCTCCGGTAGCTTTTTGCTCAAACAATCCCTCGAAGACGGACTTCATGACTGCCTGCGCACCGTTGCCTGGGTTGCCGTAGCAACGGTTTGTAAGTTGGTCCCACTGCACAACAGTGATGTCTCCGCCAGATTTTGTGTCTACTGCAACTTTTGCTGCGCTACTTGCAGAAACGCCGATTGATGAAACTGTAAGTGCCAGTCCCAGACCAATCAAGGCCTTTCTGAACAGCCCACTTCTCGTGGATGTTTGATTCATGTAGAAATTTCCCCCTGTTGATTCGTGTGAGGTCGGAATGACCCCAATCCGATTCGCTCACTCTATGGACAACGTGACGCATTCGTCAAGTCCCAAAGTGGTGTTTGGAGGTGCCCGGAGCCTTCTACAAAGAGGGTGAAAACGCTAGATCTGGACGGTGCGTAATTGATCGAGCGGTATGTGGCAGCGCATGAAATGCCCCGGTTCGACTTCGGTGAGAGCTGGCTCAACGCTTGAACAAAGATGCTCAACACCGCTTCCGGCCATGCGGGGGCAACGCGGGTGCAATACACAACCTGTTGGTGGGTTTGATGGGCTTGGTATTACGCCGGTGAGAGGAATGCGTTTGCGAATTGACCCATCGATGTTGGGCACTGAGGACAACAATGCTTCGGTGTACGGGTGGTGAGGTCCTTGGAAGACCCGATTGGACTCACCGAACTCGACAACGCGACCCAGGTAAAGCACCGCAATCTTGTCAGAGATATATCTGACAACTCCGAGGTCGTGAGATATGAAAATGAAACTTGTGCCGTCTTGCTTTTGCAGGTCGACCAGCAAGTTGAGGATTGTTGCTTGAACCGACACGTCAAGTGCCGAAGTGGGTTCGTCGCACACAACGAGCTGTGGTGCGCCAGCAAATGCGCGTGAGATAGCTACACGTTGTTTGAGGCCGCCAGAGAGTTGTACTGGTCGGGCACTGTGCAATGTTGCTTCAACACGCATGCCAGAAAGTAGTTCGTGTGCACGATCGGTTGATGCGTCAGCAGAAAGCCCGCGCAGTTTTTGCACGGCACGACCAACAATGCGAGTCACGCTGTGGCGACGGTTGAGTGCTTGGTCTGGGTTTTGAAACACGATCTGCATTGCACCAACATCTTTGACGTCACGCTTATTGAGAGTGCCGGCCAAATCTTTTCCGTCAAGCACAACATGGCTGCCGCTGTCAGAGCCGTACAGACCAAGAATGAGTTTGGCGATCGTGGTTTTGCCTGCGCCAGACTCGCCAACAAGTCCAAGTGTTTCGCCAACACCAACTTGTAGCGACACGTCGTTGACTACATGTACTGCGTTGCCGTCTTGGGTGAATGCTTTTGATAGGTGATCAACATCAAGTAAGCGCGTACCTGTAGTAGCGCGATTTGGGTTTTGGCTCACGCTGACAGTGACCGTGTCAATTGCGCGAGGCATTGACCCTGCTGTGTTGGTGTGGAAGCAGCGAGCGACATGGGATTGCCCAACCGAGACCATCTCTGGCTGCGTGGTGCGGCACTTGTCTTCGACCAATGCACAACGATCTGCAAACACGCAACCACTGAAGTGTGTGCCGAGTGCGGGAGGAGTGCCTGGAATCGTGTCGAGACGGTCGGTGTTTTTGTGCAAACCACCACGCGGGATACAACGCAACAAACCAACAGTGTACGGGTGGCTCGGATTGGAGAACAAATCTTCGGTAGCACCTTGCTCGACGAGCGCACCTGCGTACAACACGCCAACGCGGTCGCACATGTGCCGAATCACGCCAAGGTTGTGGCTAATGAACAGAACTGCAGTGCCAGACTCCTTACGCAGTTTGCGCACCAAGTCAAGAACTTCGGCTTCAACGGTTGCATCGAGGCCTGTTGTTGGCTCGTCCATTACTAGAAGGCGAGGGTTTGATGCAAGGGCCATGGCAATAACTACGCGTTGCGCCATGCCACCAGAAAGTTGGTGGGCGTATCTGCGCATGACCTTGGTTGGGTCGGCAATCTGAACTTTGACGAGAGCTTCTTCTACTTTTGCAAGTGCTTCACTCTTGGAGAATCCCTGGAGCTCAAAAACTTCTGCAACTTGCTCACCAATGCGAATGGTTGGGTTGAGAGCTGTAGCAGGGTTTTGGTAGACCATCGAGATTGCTGATTGTCGTAACTTGTTGATTTCTCCAGCACTCATGCCAACAATGTCTTGGCCTTCGAACAGGATTGATCCGCCAGTGATTTTGCCGTTGCGAGGCAGATAGCGCATTGCCGCAAATGCCGCTGTCGATTTGCCACAACCAGACTCACCTACAAGGCCGTACGCCTCACCTGGAGCGATTGAGAATGAAACTTTGCGTACCACTTCGCGGTCAATGCCACGAACGGTGTACGCAACTTCAAGATCGCGAAACTCGAGTGTCGGTGTGGTGCTCATAATTCGAAGATCTCCAGCAAACTGTCAGAGATCAGGTTGATGCTTACCGCGAGTGACGCGATAGCTAAAGCCGGGAACGCGGTAGGCCACCAAACATTTGAGTAAATATTGCCCCAGTTTTCGGCAATCTGTGAGCCCCAGTTTGGCGATCCGTATTCGACACCCGCGCCGAGAAATGAAAGCGTAGCGATTGCAAAAATTGCGTAACCAAGACGCACGGTGAATTCGACGATGATCGGTGGCAACACATTGGGCAGGATTTCACGAAACAAAATGTGTCGAGTGCGTTCAGTGCGCAGGCGTGCTGCCGCCACGTATTCGAGTTCGGATTCACCAAGCACGGCGGCACGAACGGTGCGCCCGATGTTTGGAGTAAAAACGAAACCAATCACGATGACTGTGAGAGTTGGAGATCTTCCTTCGAGGGCTGCGATTGCCAAGAGCGCAATGATCAACACTGGGATGGCAGAAATTGCTTCCACTAGTCGCATCACGATCATGTCGAATTTGCCCTTGAAGTAGCCAGTTGCCAACCCCAACGAAGTGCCAAGTACTGTTCCGAGAATTGTGGCCGAGAAAGCCATTACGACGATCAACCGTGTTCCTAGGATCACTCTCGAAAAAACATCACGGCCGTTGGCATCGGTACCGAAAAAGAATTTTGAAGTAGGGGAATGAGAGACAAAATTGAAGTCTTGGTCGCCGGCTCCATGTGGAGCAATGATTGAGCCGAAAATTGCGAGAATGATCCAGAAACTCAAGATAAATGCACCGACAAGAAAAGTTTTGTCTTTGAGGACGAGACTGATGCGCTCCCGACGGATTTGCTTGCGCTCAAGATCGGACTTATTCGCAATAGTGGATGTGGTTGACTCGGTCATTCCGAAACCTTCTGTCGAATACGTGGATTCAAAACCGCAAACAAGATGTCAGCAATAAGTTGGAACAAGACGATCACAAAACTTGAAATGATTACACCGGCTTGCAGCACTGAGTAATCGCGTGCGTCAACTGCGCCTTTCAGAATTGTGCCAAAACCTGGATAGTTGAACACGATCTCGACAGCAATAAGACCACCGATGAGGTAGGGGATTTGTGATGCAACAACGGCAATTGTTGGCAACAAGGCATTGCGAAGCACATGTTTAACAACTGCCTTACGACGAGAGAGCCCCTTGAGCACTGCGGTGCGCATGTAGTCGGAGTCGAGTGCCTCGATTACTCCGGCACGGGTGATACGTGCGATGTACCCAAACAACACAAGCAACAGTGAGATCGATGGCAAAATCAAATACCAAATCTGGGTGAGGAGGTCATGGCTACCTCTTCGAGGGAATGCGGTGACTGGAAAGATCTGGAAAATCACGCCGAAGACAAGAACCAAAAGAATCGCCCAAACAAATTCGGGAATGACAGACGCAGAAAGTCCTCCAACGGTTATCGCGCGGTCAATCTTTTTGCCTCTGTTCATCGCTGAGATAACACCGCCTGCGATGCTGACGGGAACAATGATGAAAAACGCAACACCGGCAAGCTTGGAAGAATAACCAATTGCCGGAAGTAACAAATCTGTGACAGGGCCGCGATATTGCATGGACTGTCCTAGGTTGCCATGCAAGAGGTGGTTGATCCATGTGAAAAGTTGCGAAAGCAGCGGACGGTCTAGTTCGAAAACATGCCGAAATTCTCTGAGGTCATCTTCTGTTGCGCCTCTGCCAAGGTATTGGCGTGCGACGTCACCAGGCAAGATGTGGGTCAAGAAAAAAACGATGATGCAAACAAGCAGGACCGTAATCACCGAGAGTCCAAGGCGCTTGAGGATAAACCGTTTCATATCTCGGTTGAGTGTAGTTAGGGAAACGAAGTAAGGACAATTACAAAATGAAAAGAGCCAGGGCTTTTGGCCCTGGCTCTTTTGACTTACTAGTTATTGGTTGATTATTAAGCGTTTTTTGCTTTTCTGGCGTCGAATTGACCCATGCCGTTAACAACCATTCCCTCGAGGTCCTTGCGGCCCGCGGTGATGAGGTTTGACGTGTAAGCAAGGATGTAAGGAGTCTCATCGAGTGAAACTTCCTGGATCTTCTTGCTAGCTGTCTTCTTTGCCTCTGGGGTGATTGCTTGTAGGTACTCGTCAATTGCAGCATCCATTTCGCGACTGTCGAGCTGTGCGCCGCTCCAGTCACCAGTTGAACGCCATTCGCGCATCAAGTATTGGTCAGGTACACCACGGCCTGCCCAGTCAACGATGCCCAAGTTGGAAGCCAACCATGAGTGATTGTCGAACTGGTTAACCGGTCCTGGCTTGGATGGGTACGGATCGTATGTGTAGTACACAGCCGAACCACCATCTGAACCGTCGATGACCAACGTGACTTCGATGCCGATTTCGGCAAATGAAGTCTTGATCAAGTTGGCGTACTTGTTGATGTCGTCACGTGCCCAAGATGACAAGTCAACCTTGAAACCGTTTGGAACACCAGCTTCGGCCATAAGAGCCTTTGCCTTCTCGAGGTCCTTTTCACGTTGTGGCACCGAAGTGTCTGCTGTGTTGTAAGGATCCATAACGCTGTCGTTACCAACACGACCGCCGATGCCCATCATGATGCCGTCGACATAGCCGGGGCGATCAATGGTGAGTGCAGCAGCCTGACGGATGCGCTTGTCCTGGAACGGACCAAAGTTGGTACGCATGTGGACGTGAGCGAAACCAGCACCTGCTGGAAGTGTCTCAACCGAGAACTTGTCTTTGTCAAGAGCGACTGCGTCAGCTGCTTCCAAAGCACCGATGAAGTCAATCTCGCCAGTCTGCAACTGTGGCAACGCAGTTGCCGCAGAAACGAATTGGACCAATTCAACTGTGTCAAACTTCGGCTTGAAGTCTTTGTCCCAGTAGAACTCGTTCAACGTATACACCGTGCTTTCGGTGTTGACGTGGCTCACCATTTTCCATGGGCCCGCTGCGATCATGGTTGATTCCCAACCAGCGCCACCGAATGCATCCTTTTTGATGATGCACATTCCGTAGCAAGCTGAAGAAACGAAGTATGGGAAGTTTCCGTTTGCTTGCAACAAGTTGAACTGAATTGTGGTTTCGTCAACTTTTACAACGCCAGCGGCATCCAAAATGTTGTCGTAGTTACCCTTTGAACGCGAAACACCCTTTGTGATGTCTTCGTCAAAGATTGCGGTGTAGGTGTAGACGATGTCATCAACTGTGAGCGGTGTGCCGTCGTTGAACATAACGCCTTCACGAATCTTGAACGTCCAGGACTTTGCGTCTGGTGTTGATGTCCAGCTCTCTGCGATGCGTGGCTCGAGTGAACCATCAGGAAGCTGCCATGTCAGCCATTCGCCGACCATGCTCAAGATGAACAATGAACCACCCGAGGTTTCCCATGGGGCTGCAACGTGCTCTTGTTTGCCAGTTGCAATTCTCAAAGTCTTGCTTTGAGTGCTGTCACCGGATGAGCTACCACCGCATGAAGCCAAGCCAACGACTGCAGCACCAGCAGCAACTGCGGCTGCGCCTTGTACGAAGTGTCGACGTGAAATTGCTGATGAAGCAATTTCTTTAATATCTTCATTAATTTCTGACATGTACTTCCCCCTGTTTGGTAATTGGTAGAAGTACTTTAGCCATAATTACTGGGGGATTGTCAACTTTCGGAGCGCTGCTACTTGAGCAGGCTGGAGGGGGTGACCGAAAGGGCGGAACTGAGCCGCACCAAGGTGTCGAGCGCAGGGGAGAAATGGCCATTTTCGATGCGATTGATGGTCTTGCGATCGACGCCCGCCAACTGCGCGAGGGCTGCCTGGCTGAGGTCGTGCTTTGCGCGGAGGGTTAAAAGTCGGTCTGCGAGTTCATTTCGCATGTTCTGCACATCACGCTTAAGCGATGTTTCGCTTGGTTTTGTTGCAGTTTTTACGGATGATTTAGCAGCGGACTTTGTCATGATTTATATATTACTAAGTTGGTTAGTAATAAATAGTTACTGAGAGCACAAGTCACAAAAAAATCGTTTTGACTTCGACTCGTAGAATGAAGAGATGCGCATCGGTGTGTTGACTGGCGGCGGAGATTGCCCCGGACTCAACGCGGTCATTCGTGCGATCGTGCGTAAGGCCACTCTTGATGTTGACACCGAAGTTTTTGGCTTCTACGACGCTTGGGATGGCGTCATGGAGCAACGCGGAATAGCTCTCGATGATGCAAGCGTCCGAGGAATGCTTCCACGGGGCGGCACGATTCTTGGAACTCGCCGCGGAAGCCCGCTCGAAACGAGCGATGGGGTGGACCGTGTCAAGCGATCTCTTGCCGACCTGGCCATTGACGCGCTCGTGGTGATTGGGGGCAATGGCTCTCTCACCGTTGGGTCACTATTGGCTGAGCAATGTGGGCTACCAATTGTCGGTGTCCCCAAGACGATTGACAATGACGTAGTGGGCACCGACACCACATTTGGCTTTAACACTGCGGTACAAATTGCTACAGATGCAATTGATCGCTTGCACACAACGGCCGAGAGTCATGACCGCGTGATGGTTGTGGAAGTGATGGGTCGTGATGCCGGATGGATTGCTCTGCACGCAGGTATTGCTGGAGGGGCAACAGCAATTCTTGTTCCTGAAGTGCCGTTCGATATCAACAAGTTGTCGGACGTGGTGGCGCACCGACATGATCGCGGAAGATACGCATCAGTTGTGGTCGTTGCAGAAGGTGCGAAACCAATGAGCGGTTCGGGCAATGACACGTTGGTGTTGCCAGATCGACAACACGACTTGTATGGGCGTGAACGACTTGGTGATATTGCGCACGTGATTGCGCCTGCGCTCAGTGCGCGCACTGGGTATGACTCGCGCGTTGTGCAACTTGGTTATGTGCAACGAGGTGGCACTCCAACGAGTTATGACCGTGTGCTTGCAACGCGATTTGGCTTGGCTGCGGTTGATGCAGTGCGCGACAGGGCTTTTGGTCAAATGCTGGTGTTGCGCGGTGATCGTATTGAGCGCGAGTCGATGACGGTTACGGCTGGAAAAATACGCACGATTGATCTTGCGTTATTCGATGATGTAGCCAATTCGTTTTTTGGCTAGCACATGTATTTTTGGTTCGCTAGAAACCGCAATCAGTTTGGAGGACCAAATTGCCTGTCACCGGCATCGCCGAGCCCAGGCACGATGAACGCATGCTCATTGAGTCGTTCGTCGACCGAAGCGGTGACGATGTGTAGGTTCATTCCAGATTTTTCGAGGTAGGCAATTCCCTCTGGGGCTGCGAGCACGCAGGCAATAGTGAGTGGTTGCGGGGCTCCGCGCGCTGCAAGAATTTTGCAACCGTGCTCGAGTGATCCGCCGGTTGCGAGCATTGGGTCGAGCACGATGCAGTGCCGACCGTCGAGTCGTGCAGGAAGTTTTGCAACGTACTCACTCGGTTCATGTGTAACTTCGTCGCGTTGCACACCAACTACGGCAATGTCGGCATCTGGCAAAAGTTCCATCGCTGCTGGCAGCATGCCAAGACCTGCACGAAGGATTGGAACAAGAACTGGTCGTTGAGCGATTTCGATTCCATCTGTTTCGCAGAGAGGAGTCGTTACTCGAACCTTTCGCGTTGGTACCGACCGTGTGGCTTCGGCGATCACAATGAGTGAAAGCCTGCGCATCTCGGCGCGGAAGACTTGGTTGGATGAATTTTGGTCGCGCAGATGGGTGAGAGCTTCGGCTGCGATTGGGTGATCAACAATGGTGACGGTGACGGGCATACCTACCATCTTGGCTGATCGGTAGGGTTTTAACCAATGGACAACAATTCGAGCGCCATCGACTCCAGAAATCTGGGGCAGATTGAGATCGAGATCGCGCATACTCCCGCAGATTCGGCGTTGATTGCAGACCTATTCGACAAGGTTTGGGACGTGAGAGCGATGGTTTCCCCAGAGATCATGACTGCCAGCCTGCACAACGGTGGATACGGGAGCGTCGTATATATAGGAGATAGAGGTGTCGGTGAACAACGCAAAGTCGTTGGTGCGGCCTTTGCTCTTGTGGGCAGGGCACTGCCGGGACGCAATGGGCCAAACCTGCATTCGCATGCCGCAGGAGTGTTGCCCGAATTTGTTGGCAAGGGCATTGGCGAAATGATCAAGAGGCATCAATGGGGTTGGGCAAAAGAAAACGGTTTTGAAACCATTACCTGGACCTTTGACCCACTTGTGCGACGAAATGCGCATTTCAATATTGTCAAACTCGGCGCCAAGGTGATCGGTTACCACCAAAACTTTTACGGTGAATTGGATGACGGCATCAATGCGGGCGAACAGAGCGATCGGGTGTTGGTGCGATGGGATGTGGCAGGGGTCGATGTGCCACTTGGAAACAGCTTTATTAACCCAACCCCAAATGCGATCGTGATTGAAACACCTGCCGATATAGAGCAGATGCGCAAGACTGATCGGGTGCAGTCTGATCAATGGAGGACTCGACAACGAGCAGCATTTGAATCTGCGCAACTTGCCGGGTTGCGCGTAGTTGGACTCACCAGCGATTTTTCGTATGTACTTACCGAAACAGCTGAAAAAAATGAAACAAATGGTGCTTTGTGACGATCGAACATATTGAGATCAGGCGCGCGCATATCAATCTTGTGTCACCTTTTCGAACTTCTTTTGGGGTGGAGGTCGACCGTGAACTCTTGTATGTGCACGTAGTTGGCACGGACGAAGAAGGGTGGGGTGAATGCGTCGCAATGGCCGCACCGCTGTATTCGTCTGAATATGTTGATGGCTGCGACGAAGTGATCACGAGATATCTGTTGCCAATGATCACTCCGACCATGACGGCTCAAGAGTTTGTAACGGCGGCGTCCAGCATTCGCGGAAATTTCATGGCCAAAGCAGCAGTAGAGACCGCACTTCTTGATTATCAATTGCGCAAGGACAAGATGTCTCTTGCAACATTTTTGGGAGCCACCCAAACCCGTGTTGCATCTGGTGTGTCTGTAGGTATTCAGTCAACGACTGAAGAACTGTTGGAAACAGTGAGCGGGTATCTGGCGCAAGGGTATGTGCGCATCAAACTCAAAATTGAACCGGGTCTTGACATTGAGAGAGTGCGTGCTGTGCGCGAGGCTTTCGGCGACGAAATGCTTTTGCAAGTGGACGCAAACTCTGCATACACAATTGCCGACGCATCCCACCTTGCAAAGCTCGATGAATTCAACTTGCTTCTGATTGAGCAGCCGCTACCGGAAGAAGATTTGATCGGACATGTCGAGTTGAGTAAAAAAATTGGGACACCGATTTGTTTGGATGAGTCGATCACGACTTTTGACGTTGCTCGCGGCGCAATTGATATTGGCGCATGTTCGATCATCAACATCAAGCCAGGGCGCGTTGGTGGATATTTGGAATCGAAAAAGATTCACGATCTGTGTGTGTCGCGCGACATTCCGGTGTGGTGCGGGGGAATGCTCGAAACCGGTATTGGTCGCGCTGCCAACTTGGCGCTGGCTGCTTTGCCTGGGTTTACATTGCCGGGTGACACCTCTGCTTCGTCGAGGTATTTCACGCAAGATGTGACGGAGCCGTTTGTGCTTCGCGACGGCTACATCGATGTGCCAAACACGTTTGGGATTGGCGTGCGACCAATCGCTGGGGTTCTTGATGCAATGTCGTCGAAGTCGACGAAGTATCCAGTAAATCGCTAAAAATTTACTGTGTGATTTTTAGAATCACGGCAGCTTCGGGGAGTCCTTTTGATTTCCCGAAACGATCCTTGAACCAGAGTGAGATTGAAAACACTTTGTAAGTGAGGCCATATTTGCGCGCAATCGCATCACGTACTTCTTCTGCGCGTTTGTGCATTACGAGTGATGCCTCACAGTTGTAGACGGTGGCACCTGGCGTGATGACGCCTTTGATGCTGCACGCTTGAATGGTTGCTCGAGAGGTGTGGGCGAGTCGTTTTGCTTTGCCCGACGTACTTTCGATGGTGAAGCCGTATCCGTCTTCAAAAGGTGCAATCCACACCGGAGTGGCTACTGCTTGGCCAGATTTGCGAAACGAGACGAACGAAACGTATTTGGCGTTGTCGATCTCGGGGTTGTGGGCTTGGGGTGTCATAGCTATTAATAAATTACTTTGTCGGGGAGGGGGGACTTGAACCCCCGGCCTCCTGGTCCCAAACCAGGCACGCTACCAACTGCGCCACTCCCCGGACTTCGGTAATCCTAGCGATGCGAACTAGTGATGAGACGCGAGTGAAGTCACAACTTGTAGCAATCGTGAAACGTCGTCACCGTTGACGTATCTCGTGATTCCTGCGCGCACAACGCCACCACTTTCAGTCAGGCCGAGCTGATCTACGGCTTCGACTGCATACGAACTACCTGACCACACTGCGATGCGAGCGTCGGAGAGCACTTGGGCAACATGGTCTGGATGGTGACCATCGACGGTAAAAGAGACAGTTGGCGTTCTTCCTTCGAGAGTTGGAATACCCCAGACCTTGACGTTGTCAATTGCCAGTAGTCCGGAAAGGAGCGGCGCAAAAATATCGTTCTCGTAGGTCATGATTTTTTGCATGTCTTCTTCAAGCAAGAAGCGCGCAGCAGCTTCGACTGCAGCAATGCCTTCAAAGTTTGGTGTACCCGTTTCAAATCTGCGGGGTCCGACATTTTCGGCTGGACGAACTTTGGCGACTGGTAACGAATTGAGCAAGTCTGGATTGATGCACAGTACCCCTGCGTGAGGGCCGTACCACTTGTATGGGGAAGTGGCTAGTACGTCGCATCCGAGTTGAGCAACATTGATTGGCTGGTGCACCGCCAAGTGCACCGCATCGACGAAGACTCGCGCACCGACGTCATGTGCTGCATCGATGATTGGTTTGAGATTTGGTGCAGTGCCGAGAAGATTGGATGCACCAGTAATTGCAACCCACTTGGTGTTGGGTGTAATCATCTTGAGCATTGCTTCGGTGTCGAGCATGAATGTTGTGGTGCTAAACGGTGCGAGCACGTGCTCGGCACCAGAGAGCTCGCATGCAATACGCCAAGGCGAGACGTTGGCATCATGGTCGAGTTTTGTGCCGACAACTCTGTCGCCTGGCTTCAGCGTGCGCGCGATCGCACGAGTGAAAGCCATAGTCATCGTCGTCATGTTGGCGCCAAAGCAAATTCCCTCTGGGTCTGCGCCAAACAACGTGCCAACAACTTGACGCGTGCGACTGAGTAATGCGTCGCAGTCGTTTGCGGATGAAAAGTAACCGCCAGTGTTTGCGTTTGATCCACCGCCGGCGAAGTCACTCATCGCACGAATCGCGGAATCAACCATCTGTGTGCCTGCCGGTCCATCGAAGCGGGCCCAATCATTGCGAGCACCAGGAAATCGGTTGCGAAGATCGTTCGGTGATGTCATAGCGCGAACGGTACTACGAGTTGCGAAAGTTGCTGCGTTTTAGGAAGCGCGCTTGGCTGCTCGCTCAAGGCGTCGAGCGGTTTTGCCAATCGGTGCGATGTTGCGGTGGTCAAGATCGCCCACTTCGGTGCCGTTTGCAAAGCGCACTCGGTAACGCAGCCAATTAAAACCATTGGCCAAAATAACCTTGCCCTCGCTGCCCGCTGGCAAACCATCTATGCCAACAGTGAGCTGTACTTTGTCACCGTTTTTGAGGTCGATCTGGCCGGCATGCGGCGTCGCAAGTGAATGTGGTTTCCATGAGGCTGTCACAATTGAAAAGGGTACACTTTGCGCTCTGTGAAAAGCATCATTGAGACCCTCGAGGGCAACAAAGTCAAACTGTCAGTGGAAATTGACGAGGTCGAATT
>CAFBNR010000009.1_pt1 | contig 29978 bp, 31 predicted proteins | sample 7269321 | NCBI WGS metagenome assembly CAFBNR01 (sample SAMEA6814101, study PRJEB35770) | uncultured Acidimicrobium sp. | biome: Freshwater; feature: Freshwater reservoir; material: water | place: Czech Republic | collected 2017-07-26 | depth 30m m | reverse complement strand
GCCAGTAGCTCAGTGGTCAGAGCAGGGGACTCATAATCCCTTGGTCGTAGGTTCGATCCCTACCTGGCCCACAGGCAATTTTCGACTGAAAAGGTGATGAACGTGCCAAGTAGCAATCCGCCAGCCGAGTTTGACGACATCTTTGCTGCCAATCAGGCATTTGCGAATTCGTTCGAGCACTCACATCTCACCGGAACGGCATCGCGTGGCTTGGCGATTGTGACGTGCATGGATTCACGCATTAGCCCGCTTGCAGTAGTGGGAATGAAGGCGGGCGACGCCAAGATCCTGCGCAACGCTGGCGCACGAGTGACCGATGACGTTCTGCGCACACTTGTGCTTGCGACTTACCTGCTCGGTGTCAAGCGCGTATTGGTGATGCCGCATACCGATTGCCGTATGGCCAATAATAACGAGGCCGAGATTCATGAAATGATCGACAAGCAACATGGGGTCGACACCAGGGGCATTGAGTTTCGCACGGTAGACAACCAGCAGTCGGCCCTGGTCGATGACGTGAAGAGTATTCGTGCTTTTTCGATCCTGCCAAAAGACTTGGTCGTGGTTGGAGCGATCTACGACGTTGCTACGGGGCTACTCAATACGGTCGACTGCGACTCTTGACTTATTGTTAAATAGGGGTTTTTTGTGGGTCATTGGATAAACACCGCCACATAATTTTGGACTATTCTCTTGCTACCAACAAACACACGTGTCCACATGGATGCGTTAGAGGGAGAAAAAACAATGAGAAAGCAGACACTAAAAGGTCTTGCTGTTGGTTTGGTAGCAGTGTTCGCGCTTGCCGCATGCGGTAGCTCGAGCTCTACATCAGACACAGTTGCAGCAGACACAACCGTGGCCGCAGATGCACCAGGAACCGGAATGAAAATCGGTCTTCTGTACGACATCACCGGTCGTGGCGACAAGTCGTTCAACGACGCTGCCGCAATGGGTTACGACAAGGCAATGGCAGAGTTCTCGGGTGCAACATTCACCGAGTCGGCACCAACAGGTGACGAAGATCGACCAGAGCGTTTGAAGACACTCATCGAAGCAGGAAACGGCTTGATCGTTTGTGTTGGATTCCTTTGGACAAAAGATTGTGGCGAAGCAGCAGTTGCTCACCCAGAAATCTCGTTTGCAATCATCGACGACATCATCGATTCGCCAAACGCAGCTTCACTGTTGTTCTCTGAAGAACAAGGTAGCTACCTGGTTGGATACGCAGCAGCACTGAAGTCAACTTCAGGCAAGCTCGGCTTCATCGGCGGAGTTCGCACAGACGGAATTGGCAAGTTTGAAGCAGGCTTCAAGCAGGGTGCTCTTGCAGCTAATCCTTCGGCAACGATCGAAGTGAAGTACGCAACAGAACCACCAGACTTCTCTGGCTTCAATGATCCAGCAAAGGGTAAGACAATCGCTGCCGCTATGTACAAGAGCGGCATCGACGTTATTTACCATGCAGCTGGCGGCACAGGCGCAGGTCTCTTCGCTGCTGCAATGGAATCAGGCAAAGCAGCTGGTGAAATTTGGGCAATCGGCGTAGACAGCGACCAGTACAACTCGGTAGCTGCAGAGAACGGTCAGGAGTACATCTTGACTTCAATGCTCAAGCGTGTTGACGTTGCTACATACGAAGCAATGAAGGCATACATCAATGGTGCACCGTTGTCGGGAATCAACCGCTACGACGCTTCAACAGATGGTGTCGGTTACTCCGCTTCCAACGCAGCAATTGCTGATATTGCTGACAAGTTGGAGGCTGTAAAAGCTGACATTGTTTCTGGAACGGTAGTTGTAACAGACAAGCCGTAATTTCAAATTAATTATGAAGTGGATGTGGGGCTAGCAAACTTGCTAGCCCCACATTCCTTTATTGGCGGGGGAATGAGTTTGAATCAAAATCTTGTTGAGCTGCACGGGATCGTTAAGCGTTTCCCGGGTGTTATAGCTAATAACGGTGTAGAGCTCTCCGTTAAGCCCGGGACGATTCACGCCATTGTTGGCGAAAATGGTTCAGGTAAGTCGACCCTCATGAAAATTTTGTATGGGGCTCAGCAGCCAGACGAAGGCGAAATACGAATAAAAGGCGAGTTGTGCAAATTTAAGTCGGCCCGAGATGCGATCGAAGTAGGAATTGGCATGGTGTTTCAACACTTCATGCTTGCCGATAATTTTTTGGTTTGGGAAAATATTGTTCTAGGTGAAGAGCCACGTTCTGGTGTGTCATTGTCTTCCGAACTGGCAATCAGTCAGATCAACGAATTGAGCTCAAAATATGGGCTTGCCGTAGATCCTGAAGCCATGACCGGAAATCTTGGGGTTGGAGAGCGCCAACGCGTCGAAATCTTAAAAGTGCTCTATCGGGGAGCGTCCATCATTATTTTGGATGAGCCAACCGCAGTGTTGGTTCCGCAAGAAGTCGATGAATTGTTTGCGTCATTGCGCGAATTGGTTGCCGGTGGGGTGACAGTCATTTTCATTTCACACAAACTTGATGAAGTTTTGAAAGTGGCCGACGCAATCACAGTTATCAGGGCAGGAAAAACGGTTGGTGAAATCACCGATACATCACATGTGACCGCTGTTGAACTTGCGACCATGATGATCGGAACGATCCTTCCTCAACCAGCGACTGATCGAGGTGTCATAACAGAAGAAATTCTGCTGGAAGTCGAGAATGTCAATCTGGTGCGTGATGGTCGCTCGCTACTTGCCGACATCAGTTTTGCGGTGCATTCAGGTGAAGTCGTAGGAATTGCTGGTGTGGAAGGAAATGGACAAGAAGAGATTCTTGAAGTCATTCTTGGTTTGCAGCCACAAACCAGTGGAAGGGTGTTGCTCAAGTCGACAGAGTTGCAACACTTGGATACACGACATCGACGTGATGCTGGTATCGGTTATATTCCAGCGGATAGGCAACGCGATGGGCTGATGCTTTCTGCCTCGTTGTGGGAAAACAGCGCACTCGGGCATCAGCGCCAAGAACCTGCAAGTGATGGAATGTGGATAAATCGTGCTGCTCTTCGGGAGCACACTCAAAAAATTATTGAGAAATTTGACGTGCGAACTCCTGGGGTTGAGGTGTCCGCTCAAGCGTTATCCGGTGGTAACCAACAGAAGTTGATTGTAGGAAGAGAGATGTTTTCTGCACCAACAGTTTTGGTAGCCGCGCACCCGACACGGGGAATCGATGTTGGGGCTCAAGCCGCGGTTTGGGAGTCACTGCGCGAGGCAAAGCGGCAGGGCAAAGGATTGCTATTGGTATCAGCAGATTTGGACGAGCTCATAGGACTGTCGGACCGCTTACTCGTCATGCTTCGCGGTTCAATTGTTGCTGCACTTGATCCACAAGTAGTTAGCGCTGCTGAGCTTGGCGCTTACATGACGGGTGCAAGGATGCAAGAGACTTTATGAATCTGAAAAACATTATGCGTTCGCTTTCAACGCCACTGATTGTGATCGGCGTCGCTGCTTTGGTCGCTTCAATCGCATTGTTATTAGCTGGACATAACCCGCTGAGTGCTTTCAGCGCAATGTTGGACAACTTGAGCAGTGCCGACAATTTGGTAACTGTTGCTAACTATGCGTCTCGATATTACGTAATGGGAGTTGCCGTTGCCTTTGGGTTCAAGATGAACTTGTTCAACATTGGTACTAATGGCCAATATCAAGTTGCTGCATTGTTTGCGGGTGCACTCGGTGGTTGGCTCAGACTGCCTGGTCCAATTAATTTGGTACTGATATTGATAGTCGCGGTTGGCGTCGGGTCGCTGTGGGCAGTGATCCCTGGCGTCTTAATGGTCTCGCGCAAAGTGAACATAGTCGTGGGAACAATCATGATGAATGGCATCGCCGCTGGATTGATCGGTTATTTGTTGAGAACAAATTTCCGTGATGTCAATGATCGCTTGACCGCTCATACGCCAACGATTCCCGAAAACAGCCGTATTCCGCAGTTGAATTCTGTTTTGAAATTGATTGGGATTCATCTACCAGACACAACGAGCTTGCATGGATTTTTTGTCATCGCGGTAGCAGCGGGAATCATGTTCTACGTTGTTGTTTACCGAAGCCGTTTCGGTTTTGATCTACTGGCAAGTGGTCGCAACGCAAATGCGGCCAGAGTCAGTGGAGTGCATCCGAAGACAATGGTGATTCGTACGATGGCACTGTCGGGCGGGTTGGCTGGGCTCGCAGGTATGTCGGTATTGCTTTGTCAACAGTTTGAGTACGGAGACAGATTTCCGCTGCAACTTGGTTTTGCTGGTATCTCTGTGGCTTTGCTGGGTCGAAATTCTCCGATTGGAATTGCCTTCTCCGCGACGGCAATGGCGGCCATTGAGCAAGGTGCCAGAGGATTGGTGACTGCCAATATCCCGCAAGAAATAGGACAAATTGTTCAGGGGACACTGTTGGTGGTTGCGGTGATTATGTATGAGCTTGCAAATCGCCGAAATCAAACACGAATGATTAAAGAGTCTGCGCTTGCTATGACTGTTGAAACGAGTGCGTCATGAGAGGGACTCCTATGTCAATGTTTCGCGAGTTGTTAAACAGAAGTCGAAGCATGGTCGGCATGACCTCGCTGCTCGCTGGTCTTGGAGTGATGTCTGTTTTGTCGTTGGCTCGAATATTTGCTCACGCACCCGATCTCACAAGCAGCGGAACATTTGGTGGCGCAATCGGACTCGCCACGCCGGTTGCGATGGCTGGTATCGCGGGTCTTGTGTCGGAGCGAGCCGGAGTCGTGAATATCGGGCTGCAAGGAATGATGGTGTTAGGCACTTGGGGTGGTGGATATTTTGGTTGGCATTACGGTCCATGGGGAGCGCTTCTCGGAGGAGCTGCTTTCGGCGCATTGGGCGGAGCCCTTCACGCTCTGAACACCATTCAATTTGGCGTGGATCACGCAATTTCTGGTGTTGCGATCAATCTTCTTGCTCCGGGAGTTGCTCGATTTTTGTCGAGTATTTTCTTTCAGGGTGTCGATGGGGGATCGTTAACGGACTCTCCACCGGTTGGAAACTTGGGCAAACTGACGATGCCGTTTCTTGCCGGTGGACGGATTGGATCGTTTTCAACTCCAGACATTTTCGGCTATCTCGAGCGGCGACAGATTTTTCTTATCTCGGACATTTCTGGGCTATGCGGCGGATTCTTGCGAGACATTGCGACAGAGACTGTGATGTTGCTCTCTCTTATTCCGTTAGCCGCATTTGTTTTGTGGAAGACACCATTTGGTCTTCGCTTGCGGTCATCTGGCGAAAAACCATCGGCGGCAGATTCGCTGGGAGTGAACGTTGTCGGGATCCGTTGGATTGCGCTAATCACCTCTGGGTCAATTGCGGGCTTGGGCGGCGCATGGCTCGTCATCAATATCGGAAAATATCAGCAGGGACAAGAAGGGTTGCGCGGTTTCCTCGGACTTGCATCAGTTATTTTCGGCAACTGGAAACCATTTGGGGTATTTCTTGGTGCGCTGTTGTTCCAATTCACCGAGTCGCTGCGAATGCAGTTAGGCGACGATCCATCGAGAGGATTCGTTTTTGCGGTTGCCATTGGGCTGGCATTGTTTGCAGCCTTTCAGCTATTCCGTAAATCCAAAAAGGTCGGCCTGGCTCTCATTCCAGCTTCGGCGTTGTTGTTTGTTTACATACTCAATGTCGATCGAGTTGATGACAAACTGTCTTCAACGTTTCCGTTTTTGGTTACATTGCTCGTACTCGTCTTTTCTTCATCGCGCCTACGTCCACCAGCTTCGATTGGTTTGCCGTGGTCAAGGGGTAAAGATAGTTAGGAAGATTTCTTAGCTGATTGGAATTGTTGTACGACGTTCCATTGTTTGACTGTGCGTTGCGCTAGATCAGAAATATCGAGATCTTGCATTCCTGGAATTCTCGTCACAATTCGATCGTTGAGTTTCTTGGAGAGGTTGTTTTTAAACCTTGATCCGCCAGCGAGTGTTCCGGAAATTGCGCCAACCGTAGCTCCATTGCAGTCTGTGTCTAGGCCAGCCATAACTGCGATCGACATGGCAGAAGTTGGTTCTCCAGTTCCAAACAGTAGAGCCAAAATGCAGGTGCATGCATTGTTGATCGTGTGAACAGGGCTCATGAGATGCTTTGATAAGCCGTATATGTAGTTCTCTAGTTTGTTCATTGCTTCTTGCCAGTCACTAGAAACCGCACACAACGCGACAGTTTCGTGAATGGCTGCAGCGAGACTGCATTCAGCAGGAATTTCCGACAGTGCAATTTGAATCAATTCATGTGGATCTTTGATGACAAATGCCGCTGATTGCAGTGCAGCAAAAAACATCGCCCCATATATACCGTTTGCAGTATGTGTCCATGAAGCATCTCGGAAAGCAAATTCGGCCGCAAGTTCTGGCTTGCCCGCAGCCACCCACGCCCAAGGATCACTTCGTATTTGTGCGCCGATCCATTCTCGATATGGGTTTCTGTTTCGCCTACAAAACTCGGCCGTTGCGCTTGATCGCTCGCCACCATCGGAACCCCACCGCGCAGTGCGAGACGCATAATTGAGAATCGCTTGCACTTCTGCTGTGCAAAGCGCGCTCAGCGGGAAGTGGGAAATCCACCAATCCGCTACATCGGTCCATGAAAATGCTGGCCCGCTTGTTTCCAAAATGCAGAGGCCTGCGACGGAGTAGTGAATGTCATCGTCTGGCTCCATGTACGCAATTGTTGATTTCAGGGATTTTGATCCCCAAGACGAATTTGTTTCGTTACTTTCAGGAAAGAAGTCGGCGAGTGGCCAGTCATTCGAGAGTTTCAAGCGCTCGTAAATCTTTTGTCTACCAACGTATTTTCGGTCTGAAACCAAAACTCCCACTTGTTCAACAGGCAATCCGAGCGCACATCCAGTTGCGCGGCCCAACCATGAGCCATGAAATCCGTCGAGAAGGTCACCCTCTGTAGGGGACCAATTCAGATTGCGTGGTCCTTGTGGGCGTAACAGCTTGATGCTGTCCAGGTCATTCGGGTGCGATTTTGCAAAGTGGACTGGTCGTTCGAGATCATCGAGTTGGTCATAGAGTGCCCAAATAATTTTCTCGTTCCATGCATCCGAAACTGGATCAAGTTGACGAATTTCCCGCGCAAGATTATCGGGTATTGACACTCCTTCGTCGCGAGCAGCATCCACTTCGGCTAGGAGCAGTGAATATGGAGTGTTCCAGATCGTCAATTGATAGTTTCTTTCAGGGTTGAGAAATCAAGCAATACTTTAGGCATAGATTGAGGGACGTATGTCGAATCAAATTCAGAGCCAAAATTCTGTCCAAGGCCGACACAACGTCATCATTGACTGTGATCCGGGCCACGATGATGTTTTCGCAATTGGATTGGCGGCATCTTTTTGCAATATTCTCGGCATTACTTCAGTGGTGGGCAATTCAATTATTGAAAACACAACCACTAATGCCTTAATTGCCGCAGATGTATTTGGTCTCCAAAATGTCCCGGTACTGATGGGCGCTAAAACTCCGTTGAGTGGCAACGTCGATCATGTGACCCAGGCTCATGGTGCGAGCGGTTTAGATGGTCCTGCTCGTCGAACACCTCGTACGAAGTTGGACAGTCGTGATGCGGTGGATTTTTTGGTGGAGACTTGTCGGAGCAACGAAGGCATTTGGATAATCGCAATTGGTCCCCTCACAAATGTTGCGTTAGCCATTCGGGCTGATCGCACAATTGTTAACAAAATTGCAGGAATTTCTCTGATGGGTGGATCAATCACACATGGCAATGTGACGGCAGCAGCGGAATACAACATCTGGTTTGACCCACAAGCAGCGTCGGAAGTGTTTGACTCTGGTGCCCGAATAAAGATGTGTGGTTTGGATTTAACGGATCAATTGACAGTTACTGGAAAGTTTGCTTCGGAACTCAAAGCAATCTCTACTGATGCAAGCCAATTTTGTGCAGAATTAATTGACTACTACCAGGGTTATGCCGCCAAAATAGCCGGGGTAACGGGTCCTGATGCATTGCTAGTGGGTGCTCCACTGCACGATCCATGCGCAGTGCTTGCACTTACTCATCCAGAATTGTTTACCTCTGAACGCATGGGTGTAAAGGTCGAAACAACAGGTACGCATACTTTGGGAATGACGTTGGCTGATACAAGACCGTGGGAAAATCATTCGGATTCAGTCATCGAAGTGATGCGCACAATAGAAGCGAATGAGGCACGACAAATAATTGTCAACTCGTTCAAGAATGCAAAGTGATAACTATTTTTGTTTTGGTCTAAAGGCTGTCAGCCCGCCACCGACGTCTAGGTGCGCTCCACCAATCAGGTCTACGCAATAGGGAACTGCAGGCATCACAGCCGTTAGGCACTCGGCTATCGAACTTGGTTTTCCGGGCAGATTGACAATGAGTGACGCTCCACGAATACCAGCTGTTTGTCTAGACAAAATCGCAGTAGGTACTACTTGCAAACTCACCTGACGCATGAGTTCACCGAAGCCAGGCATCATTTTGGTGCACACGGCTTCAGTTGCTTCTGGCGTGATGTCTCGTAGCGCTGGGCCCGTGCCACCAGTTGTGACAATGAGGCAACAGTTTTCAGCGTCGGCGAGTTCGATGAGTGCGCCGGAGACTGCTGCAACTTCATCGGGCACCACACGACCCACCGCAGTCCATTCATTGGCGAGGTGTTTGGTCAAAAAGTCTTTGATCGCTGGGCCACCTAAGTCTTCGTATACACCAGCTGACGCGCGATCGGAAACTGTGACGATGCCTATCTTGGCAATTGGCTTATTCATTTGGGCGTGAACTTACCACTGCAGCAATTGACTGTCACTTTTTCCTCGTGGATTGGTGATACGTGTCCATAGCGACTTCCGTATTTGTGAGAGCCCATAACGAAATCCAACACGTTGAAATGCTGCACGAGAAAGTATGGAGAGACGCTCAGTGGTTTCGCGCAAGTTATTGAGTAGCGCTTGTTGAATTGGGTTGAGGACCAATGAGGCAGATGGCGCGGTGAAGTTGTGGCGCTCAAACCCAAACCACTCGTAGTCTTCGTGATAGGTGTCGGCAATAAGGTCAGCGGTTTCCTTGTCAATAATCTGATCAGCGTTAATGCCAAGACCGCTATTGAGGCGCTGCAACTTGACGCTTGTTCCTGCGCGTTCATTGATTGCATCGGCAAGCTTCTGCATTTCGCCAGGTTGGTCGATGTAGATGCGGTGGTGGTACTCGAGTTGGTTGGCGTACAACGTATTGAATTGGGGTCGGAAGTGATCATCGATAGCAAAAGCGTCCCTGTTGTTGTTTATTGCATGAGCAAATTTCTTAAATGTTGCCGCAACGTCTACATGACCATCAACAATCACATCTCCACACATGTCAATGATTGATTGCGGGGTGCCAGGGGCGTGCAAAAAAACACGATTCTCCCACGAGGAATATGCGCGCTTAATCGGGTCGCGCAGGGCGGCAACTCGCATCCATTCAGACGATTGGATCACTTCCCATTGCTTCTTACGCGGTAAATCGAATAGGCGAGTGAGACCGTGTACGTGGTAGTTGTGAATGGTTTGCTCTTGCGAGATGTTTGGCGTAATGATCTTATGTGCTGCCTCTGCGTTGTATGAGCCCTCAGCCTGTGAGATGAGCAATTTGAGTGTGCTGCAGGCCACCTTTGTCGTTGGTACATACAGAACCTTGATGCGTGGCGCAACTAGTGCGTAGTTAATCAATTCAGGAAGACTTGGATGAGCGACAAAATCCATTGAGTAATTTTACTCGTTTGTGGGAGCCGTGGAGTGTTTAGTGCGCGCTATTGATGCGGTCAATCACCAATCGGTGTACAGCATTGACTGCGTCATCGATTGACTCGCCAGTAATGCCAACGGTGAGGTCAGGCGACTGTGGCGCTTCGTACGGTGCGTCTACGCCAGTGAGACCACTCATCTCTCCTGCACGCACTTTTGCGTACAAGCCTTTTGGGTCTCGGCGTTCGCATTCTTCAACTGCGGTAGATACATACACTTCGAGAAAAGTGAGGTGATCTACCTCATGGATTCGTCGGGCTCGCGAGCGACTATCGCTAAATGGGCTGATGATCGGGACGAGCGTGACTGCTCCTGAATCGGCAAACAGACGAGCCACTTCGGCGATGCGGCGCACGTTCTCCCAACGCTCATGATCGCTAAAACCTAAATCGCTATTGAGACCATGGCGCACATTGTCGGCATCGAGGACATAGTTGTAGACACCACCGCTAGTCAGCCTGTCGGCAAGAGCATGCGCAATAGTCGACTTGCCCGAACCGGATAGTCCGGTGAGCCAGATGGTCATGCCGTGCAGGTGATGCGCTGCCCATCTCTCGTTACGTCCGACTGTTGGTTCGTGCCAAATTGCCTGGTTCATAACGACCTCTTTCGTGTCTTGCTGCTACTGAAATCCTATGTTCGCGGTGATAGCAACATGCCGGCACCCGCTGTTTGTCCTGTCGCTTCGTCAACAATGATGAAACACCCTGTTGAACGGTTTTGGTGGTAGTCGTCAAACATGATTGGTGCAGTGGTGTGCAACGTAACACGACCAATTTCATTCATCTTCAATTCAGACACGCCAGTTTCGCGATGCAGGTTTGAAATATTGAGCCGATACAACACGTCGGTGATTTTGGCACGTGCAGTATTGGTCGTGTGTTTGATTGAGTAGATCTTGTTTTGCTGCATCGGGGAAGCATCATCCATCCAGCAAAGCATCGCTTCAAGCTCTTGCGAAACGCGTGGACGATTATTTGGCCTGCAAATCATGTCGCCGCGAGTGATTGAGAGATCATCGGCAAGCAGCAGTGTTACAGCATCGCCAGGCTCGGCTTTTTCTACTGGCCCAAGTGGCGAATCGATACCGGTAATCGTCGAGGTAAGACCCGATGGCAAAACCATTACGTCGTCTCCGACGCGCAAGACACCACCTGCAACACGACCAGCAAAACCGCGGTAGTCAGGAAAATCGCTGCGCTGTGGGCGAATTACAAACTGCACAGGGAAGCGCGTGTCGATGCGGTTGTCATCAGAGGCCGTGTAGACGCTCTCGAGGTGATGCAACAGTGTCGAGCCTTCAAACCACGGCATGTTGGTAGAGCGAGTAACGCAATTGTCGCCAGCCAGTGCACTGATCGGCAAGAAGGTGACATCTTGCAAGTCAAGACGTGATGCAAACTCTTCAAACTCTTCGCGAATTCGGTCAAAGACCGCTTGGTCGTAATCAACCAAGTCCATTTTGTTGACACAAATCACCAAGTGGGGCACGCCAAGAAGTGAAACGAGCAGACTGTGACGTCGGGTTTGTTCGATCACTCCGGTGCGAGCGTCGATCAACACAATTGCCAAATCAACATTTGAAGCACCAGTGATCATGTTGCGTGTGTACTGGATGTGGCCTGGGCAGTCGGCAATAATGAACGAACGTTTTGGTGTAGCAAAATATCGATACGCAACGTCGATAGTGATGCCTTGCTCACGTTCGGCTCGTAAGCCATCTGTGAGTAATGACAAGTCGACGTAGTCGTCGCCGCGGCGTTTGCTCACTGCTTCGATATGTTCGAGTTGGTCTTCAAAAATACTCTTCGAGTCATAGAGCAATCGACCAATCAAAGTCGACTTACCGTCGTCTACTGACCCAACAGTTGCAAAGCGCAAACGTTCCACTAGAAGTAGCCCGTTCGTTTGCGATCTTCCATGCCTGCTTCGGACATGCGGTCATCGGCTCGCGTTGCACCACGCTCGGTGATTCGGGCGACTGAAGTTTCGGCGATGATGTCTTCAACGGTCGTTGCAACCGATTCGATAGCTGCAGTGCATGTTGCATCGCCAACTGTGCGAAAGCGCACCAATTCTTCCACAACGGTTTCGTTCGCTTCTGGCTGCAAAAACGGAGTTACTGCCATCCACATGTTGTCGCGGCGAAAGACAGGTCGACGATGTGCGTAGTAAATGCTCGGTAAATCGATGTTGTATTCGGCTATGAATGACCAAATGTCGAGCTCGGTCCAGTTGGAAATAGGGAAGATACGAAAGTGTTCGCCTTGACGGTGACGACCGTTGTAAATACCCCACAATTCTGGTCGCTGATTTTTTGGATCCCATTGACCAAAAGAATCGCGATGCGAATACACACGTTCTTTAGCGCGTGCTCGTTCTTCGTCGCGACGTGCACCACCAAACACCGCATCAAATTTGTGCTCGGCAATTGAATCGAGCAACGTCACCGTCTGTAGCGGGTTGCGACTTGCGCGCGGCCCCGTAACGTCAGCAATACGACCCGCGTCGATTGATGCTTGAACCGATCCGACAATCAGTTGCACGCCCATGTCGGCAACGCAGCGATCGCGGAACTCGATGACTTCATCAAAGTTGTGTCCGGTGTCGATGTGCATGACAGGAAAAGGGATACGAGCAGGGGCAAAGGCGCGAACCGCCAAATGCAGCATCACCACCGAATCTTTGCCGCCCGAAAACAGCAATACTGGGCGCTCAAACTCGGCTGCCACTTCTCGGATGATGGTGACCGACTCATCGATCAGGCCACTCAAAGAGGTTTTCATCGTGTTTCAGGTTAGTTCCCAAATCGTAATTTTATGAATTGTAAAGCCAAGTGGGATAAAGGTTTTATCAAGTTTTGACGTAATCGCAAAGTCATAAGGCGTGTTATTGTCTGTTGCGTGCCGTTTGGCGCGGAGCAACACAACGACATATGCAACTTGCATAAAAGGGGAGAGCACAACAGATGAGGAAAAATCACATTAAGGGTTTTGCCCTTGCTACAGCAGCAGTCTTCGGACTTCTTGCTTGTGGTGGGAGCAGCTCGTCCACCGACACCACAGCAGCACCGGTAACAACTGACGCTGCAGCCGACTACAGCATGCTCAAGGCCGCTGTTGTCTACATTGGTGTACCAGACGACAAAGGCTGGACATACCAGCACGAACAGGGCATCGTTGCACTTGAAGCCGAACTCGGCATCGAAGTTAAGCGTGTAGAGAACGTACCTGAAGGCGACGAAGGCGAAGCCATCATGGAAGGTCTCGCAGCCGAAGGTTACAACTTGATTTTCGCAACCTCATTTGGTTACGGAGCTCCAATGGCACGAGTTGCTGCTAAGCACCCAGAGGGTTGCTTCGAGTGGGCAACTGGCGCAAAGTTCTTGCTCACCAAAGATGCAGGTGGCGAGTACGCAACATTTGGTGACGTACCAGCAAACTTGGGCACGTACTTCGGTGCTGCTGAAGAAGCTCGTTACCTCAGTGGTATCGCAGCAGGCGCAGCAAGTCCAACCGGCAAGCTTGGTTATGTTGCAGCGTTCCCAATTCCAGAAGTAATTCGCGGAATCAACGCGTTTACACTTGGCGCGCAGTCTGTTAACCCAGATGCAACCGTTCAAGTTTCGTGGACAAAGACATGGTTTGGACCAGATACTGAAAAAGAATCTGCTGAATCACTTCTTGCAGCAGGTGCTGATGTACTTGCAATGCACCAAGACACCACAGCAACCGGCCTTGCAGCCGATGCAAAGGGTGCCAAGTGGGTTGGTTACAACAGCGATGTTGCTGAAGCAGCTCCAAACGCATGGCTCACCGCTCCAACATGGAACTGGGCTCCGTATTACATTCAGACCGCAAAGGCCGTTGCTGGTGGCACATGCCCAACAGACGAGTACTACGGTTCGATGGCTGACGGAATGGTCACGCTTGCATCATTCGGTACATCAGTAGATGCCGACACACAAGCACTGATCGCCGAGAAGGCAGCAGCAATCATCGATGGTTCATTCGCACCATTCCAGGGTCCAGTTACGGATCAGGACGGTAAGGAAGTTGTTGCTGCTGGCGCAAAGCCAGAGTTGCTCGACTTGCTCGGAATGAGCTACTTCGTTAAGGGAGTAATCGGTTCTCCAAAGGGCTGATCTGTAAATGAGTAATACCTCTCACGAGGTTGCACAGGGGCCGCACCACAACAGTGGTGCGGCCTCTACTGCACTCTCAGCACATTCAATTGATAAAAAGTTTCCTGGCGTTCTTGCCAACGACTCTGTCGACTTCGACGTGCGCGCAGGTGAAGTGCACACACTGTTGGGTGAAAACGGTGCAGGCAAAAGCACGCTCGCAGCAGTGCTCTGCGGTCTCTATCAACCCGATGCCGGGTACCTCATGCGCAATGGAAAGCGCATCAATTTGTCGTCACCGCGCGCAGGGTTGCAGCACGGTATTGCGATGGTGCATCAGCACTTTCGCTTGGTCGAAAGATTTACTGTTTCAGAAAATGTGATTTTGGGAAGTCGCGATTTGCCGTTCAAATTGAATCGTCGCGAAATAAATGAAAAAGTTGCAGCAGTCGCTGAGTCGTATGGACTACCGATTGACCCAGATGCAACTGTTGGGGACTTGTCGGTTGGACAACGTCAACGAGTCGAAATTGTCAAGGCGTTGTACCAAGGCGCAGAGATTTTGTTGTTAGATGAGCCGACCGCTGTGTTGGTGCCGTCCGAAGTTGAAAAGTTGTTTGAAAACGTGCATGCAATGACTGCAGCCGGAAAATCGATTGTGTTTATCAGTCACAAACTTGGCGAAGTAGTAGAAATCTCTGATCGTGTGACCGTGTTGCGTAACGGTCGAGTGACCGGCCACGTGTCGGGTAGGGGTACTACAGACACAAAAGAACTTGCACGCCTCATGGTTGGCCGCGATATTGAACTCAATGCCCAGCGCGCAACGCACGCAATCGGGCACGAAGTTTTGCAAATTCGCAATCTGTCGCTCAGCATCGATGACGTTGCAGTGCTGACCGATATTTCGTTCAATGTGCACGCTGGCGAGATGGTTGGTGTGGCTGGTGTTGCGGGTAATGGCCAACGCGAACTCGCCGACACCATTGCCGGTCTTATTTCGCCAACAAGCGGGTCTGTAGGAATCTCGGGTGCGATGACAACAGATTGTGGTCCAGTTCAGGCTCGTGAAGTTGGCTTGGCTTACGTGCCTGAAGACCGCTTAGGAATGGGCCTTGTTCCCTCGATGTCAATACTCGACAATTTGCTGCTCACTCGAGACCGAAAATTGGTTGTTGATCGAGTGTCAGTGCGCCCAGAGGCAAGCAGGTTGATCGAACAATTCGAGATTAAGGCCAATGGACCTGATCATCTTGCGCGCAAGCTTTCGGGTGGCAATGCTCAAAAAGTGTTGCTTGCGCGTGAACTCTCTGGTGGTCGAAGTGCAACTAAGTTGCTCGTCGTGTGTTCGCCAACCCGAGGCCTTGATGTGGGTGCGATCGAAACTGTGCGTCGACTACTCAATGATGCACGGAGCGCAGGGCAGGCGATCTTGTTGATTTCTGAAGACCTCGATGAAGTGTTGTCGCTGTCTGATCGCGTTCTCGTGTTGTATCGCGGTTCTGTGGTGCATGAGACTCCGGGTGAAACGGCACAACTGTCTCAGGTTGGCGCAGCGATGGCAGGACTTGCCGCTGAAGGACGTTCGTGATGCGTATTCCTTTCCGTGTCGTCTTTGAGCAACGAGGAGAAACACCGCGTCGTTTGTCGTTCCTGGTTCCGCTTGCTTCGGTTTTTGCGGCTTTGTTTTTTGGCGCACTCTTTTTGCTGGCTACTGGCTACTCGCCAATCGGTACCTACACCAATATGTTTCGTGATGGTTTTGCTTCGTTTAATGGCATCACCGACACGTTGGCTTTATCGACAGTCTTGATCTGCACCGGCATTTCTGCAGCGTTTGCATTTCAGATGAACCTCTACAACATCGGCGGTGAAGGTCAGTTGTATCTTGGTCTTATTGGTGGTGCATGGGCAGGAATCGCGCTTGGCGATCACTTACCAACGTTGATTATGGTTCCTGTTGTCTTGTTGTGTGGCGCACTTGCTGGAGCCGCTTGGATATTTGTCCCGGCTTTTGTGCGATCAAGATTGGGCACGAGCGAGATTGTTTCTACGTTGCTGCTTACATACATCGCCGCAAGTCTCATCAAGCATGTGATTTATACGCCAGGCAGTTTTTTCCGTAATCCGAACACTTCGTTTCCGCAAGGGCGAATGGTTGCAGATTCTGCCTCGCTAGAAAGTTTTGGTAGCTCTCGGCTCTACCCAACATTCTTCGTAGCGCTCATCATCGCTGGCGCACTGTATTGGGTTGTTAAGCGCACCGAGTTTGGGTACCGCATCAATGTGATCTCTGATTCGCCGCGAGCCGCTCATTACGCAGGCATCAATGCACGACGCACAACTGTGTGGGTCATGCTGATCTCTGGCGCATTGTCGGGCCTGGCAGGTGCCATGCTCATCGTTGGGCCATACGGCAAGATCGAGCCAAGCATCATCACGCTCGGCTATGGGTATGCAGGCATCGTTGTGGCAGCACTCGCTCGCAACAATCTTGGTCTCATCATTGTGAGCGGCATTCTGTTCTCTGGCCTGAGGGTGGGTGGCAACAATCTGCAAGTCACTACGGACACTCCGATTCATATTGGTGTGATGTTGCAGGGTGCCATTTTGCTGTTTGCACTTGGGGGAGAAGCCTTTCGCAGGTACCACATCCATGTTGTGCGCACTCATGATGCAAGTAGTAAGAAGGCTCCAGCATGAACGAAAATATCTGGATCTTGATGTCGGCGGATGCAATCGCCATTGCAACAACACTGATCTTGGCCGCACTTGGAGCATTGTTTACTGAACGATCTGGCGTGTTGAATCTGGGTATCGAGGGCATTTTGTTGACCTCGGCAATCAGTTCTTTCTTGGCCGCAGATGCTTCGGGGAGTATTTGGCTCGGCCTCGTCGTTGGAACGGTGATAGGCGCGGTACTGGCCTCAATCCATGCCTTACTTTCGGTTGTCTTTCGTGCGAATCAAATTGTCGCGGGTTTGGCGCTCGTCATCTTTGGTACTGGTCTGGCCAACTTTTTGGGTAAACCAGCAGAGGGCAAATCGATCACAACCGTGATCAAGCCGTTGTCGTTTGGTCCACTATCCGACATTCCAGTGATCGGTCCAATTGTGTTTGGGCAAGACATCATCACGTACTTTGCAATTGCATTAGCCATCGTCGCATCTCGCTACTTGTTCAGCACGCGACCAGGCCTCGAACTGCGCGCAACCGGAGATGATCCAGCAACAGTTGATGCCCAGGGACTATCTGTCGCACGCATTCGCATTCGTTACACAATGGTTGGTGGAGCGCTCGTAGGTCTCGGCGGATCATGGTTGATGCTTGCGCAAAGCGCAGGCTGGCACCAAGCAGCCACCACAAATGGTTTGGGATGGATTGCGCTAGCGCTCGTGGTGTTCGCAGGTTGGCGCCCGATGCGCATCATCTTTGGTGCAGTGTTGTTTGGTTTCACATTGCAGCTCCCATTCACGTTGCAGGCAGAACAGATCACGTTTATTCCGTCTGCATTTCTTGAGATGCTGCCGTACCTGGCAACGTTGATTGCCCTCATCGCACTAAGTCGACCAGGCAGTCGCAATTTGCTTGGAGCTCCACGCGCATTGGGCACACCTTTTGTGCGCGATGAGCGATAGTCGCTGATGCGTCTGACACGTTCAAGTTCTAACGAAGAAATACTGGCGGTCTTAAACAAGACGGCGGACGCAATCAGCGCGGTTCTTGCAAGCAATACCGACTGGGGGCTGTCTGGCTTACGACACACCCAATATTCGGTTGACGTCGATTGTGACAACGCAGCGCTTGCAATCTTGCACGAAGCAGGTTGTTCAGTGTTGTCAGAAGAAAGTCAGCGAACAGGCGAGTGGGGTGACAACGACATCTTGGTCGTGATGGATCCGCTTGATGGATCCACAAATGCAAGCCGTGGTGTGCCATGGTATGCGACGGCCTTGTGTGCGCTCGACAACGCCGGTATGCGTGCTTCGCTCGTGGTCAATCAGGCTTCGGGTCGTGACAGGTATTGGGCAACTCGCGGTGGCGGGGCATTCCATAACGGCAATCAAATTCATCCATCAGCTTGCAGAGATATCAAGGATGCGGTTGTAGGAATTTCTGGCTTGCCAAAGTTCAAACCGGGATGGGCGCAGTTTCGTGCACTTGGTGCAGCAGCCCTTGATATCTGTTTGGTTGCCGATGGCTCTCTTGACGGTTGGGTTGATATGAATAGTCACGGCGTGTGGGACTATCTAGCGAGCTCGCTCATTTGCCAAGAGGCTGGCGTGCAGATTTCTGAGATTTCAGATCGCGACTATGTGACAACCGAATATAACGACAAGCGCACTCTGGTAGTTGCGTCAACTAATGATTTGCTCGTAAGTCTGCGTGAAGTTCGTCTGAAACACGCCACTTAGTAGCCTGAGTGGACGCCGAGAGGCTCGCGATAAACTGTAATTTCCGTAATTACGGGCGCTTAGCTCAGTTGGTTAGAGCATCTCCCTTACAAGGAGAGGGTCGGGGGTTCGAGTCCCTCAGCGCCTACCAGAATTATTCAACTACAAGCAGGAGAGATATCGACATGGGAACATGCGGATGCGGTTTTACAACTGACCCAGAGAAGAATTGCAATGGAACCCACCGAGTGGTGCAAGCTGTTAAGGCTGACATGGCAGAGAAGTTGACTGCCGCAGGTTTTAGTGAGGCTTCTGACTTTGTGAAGAATGAGAAGAAGGCCTAACCAGCCACTTTTTGGGGTGCGGCCAAATTACGGCTTCATCCTGTCGAGCATTTCGCCCATCTGCTTGTGCACAAGATTGATCGCTTGAAGCGGTCGAATAAGAACACGAAACTCAATAATTTTGCCGTTGTCGTCGCACGTGATCATGTCGATTCCATTGACGTATTTGCCTTCGACCGTTGTCTCAAATTCGAGAACAGCGTGATATCCATCAAGAATCTCTTTGGTATACCGAAAGCCTTTTGGCGCTTCACCTGAAGTATTTCCGGTTTCGTTTTTCGGTTTTTCACCAGGCAAAGTTTGTCCGGCTGCTTGCAGATACAGGGTGGTGATGGCCTTGCCCTTTTGAGGGGTGTAAACGATTGGTGAGTAAAAGATCACGTCATCGTGCAGGAGTTGTTCGAGGCCGTTTTGCAACTCACCTCGCATGTGGGCGTGCCAGCGTTCAATAACGGCATGGATGGGGGACTCATGTGATGAGGGCATAACGGTCAAGAGTAATGGATGTGCCTCGATTGCGTCACACACCCGATTTAGGCGCAATGTAAATGGAATAATGGGAAGGTGATTTCTCCTCAATTAACACGACGTGGTTTTGTGCGTTCGGCCATCGCGGCTGTTGCGGGAATTTATGGTGGTTCATCTGTGCTGTCTTCGTGTGGAGGTGCCAGCGATACTGGTTCTTTGGGCAACGGCACACTTGTGATCCCTGATATCACTTTGGTGCCAGAAGGTGAGATGCTGCCATTTATCACTGCGCAATCTCAGTTTTACCGAATAGATACCGCAATTGGAAACACTCCCCAGATAGATGCAGTTACTTGGAGTATGCGGATCACGGGGATGGTCGATCGTGATGTGGTTTTGACACTGGCTGATATAAACGCGATGCCTCAAGTGAGCCATGTGATCACTCTTGGTTGTGTGTCAAACGAAGTTGGTGGTGATCTGATCGGCACTGCGCAATGGGGCGGGGTGCTACTGAGTGATGTGCTGAAACTGGCCGGTGTGCAGTCAGGTGCCGAACAGTTGGTGAGCACGAGTGTCGATGGTTGGACATGCGGTACGCCACTTGACGCAGTTCTTGACGGCAGACCGGCAATGTTGGTGACATCAATGAACGGCGAGCCGCTTTCGCAAGAGCATGGATACCCCGTCAGAATGATTGTGCCAGGTTTATTTGGATACGTATCGGCTACAAAGTGGTTGAGCGAAATACAACTGACGACATGGGATGCATTTGATGCCTACTGGATTGAGCGCGGATGGTCGAAGACCGGACCATTCTTGGCGTCAAGTCGCATTGATGTTCCGCGCAATGGTGCAAGTGTTGCTGTTGGGAAAATCGCCATTGGTGGGTTTGCTTGGGCTCCACGAAGTGGAGTTGGGGCAGTGCAGTTACAGATTGATGACGGTGAGTGGCTTGAGACAGAATTGCTGGACGGTTCGACAGGTGACACATGGACGCAATGGAAGTATGAGTGGAACGCCAGTGCGGGCGATCATCGTCTGACAGTACGGTGCGTGAACAACAACGGCGAGGTGCAAACCGACGAAGTAACTCGCGTAGACCCAGACGGTGCGCGTGGCCATCACCATATTGATGTTTCGTGTGCGTAATGTAAGGGCCTCGTGAGAATTCAAAGATCTACCGAACACCGGGCGATGCCGTGGGCAAATGGCAGGGGCACCAGTTACGAGATTGCTTGCGATCGGGGCAACGACGATCAATGGACATGGCGTCTAGCAATTGCACCAGTGATTGTAGATGGACCGTTTTCTTTGCTTCCTGGTGTTGACCGCGAACTCGTTGTCATTGAGGGCAATGGAATGGTGCTTGAGACCGATGGAAAGACCTTGGAGTGCCTACCGGGGGAAGTAGTGCAATTCTCGGGAGATGCGAGCACATATGCCCGATTGTCAGACGGTCCCATAGTTGACCTTGGCCTGATGATGGTGAGGGGTTCGGTGGTTGCATCAATGTCTGTGGTAACCGATGCAGGGGAAGTTATTGGTTCTCGTGTGGTAATCGCTTTATCAGAGAAGGTCGAGATCGAAGTCGAGGGCTCGCTTCAGCAGCTTAAGCGGTTAGATGCTGTGATCCATGAAGACGATGGTGCGATATGTCTCATGAGTGGTGTTATTGCATGTTTGGTCATGTTCTGAACTACGACAAGATCTAGTGTTGGTGGGTCATGTTGACCACACTGAAAAAGATTGAATACAAATGGATTGTCGCAGTCATTTTCGTGGCTGGCTTGTTTCTCGAAATTCTCGATACAACAATTGTCAATGTTGCAATTCCGACACTCGCTAAAGATTTTGATGCAACTCGGGCATCGATGGAATGGGTTGTTCTCGGTTATTTGCTCTCTCTAGCCATTTGGATCCCTGCTTCAGGTTGGATCGGCGACAAGATAGGAACGAAGAAAACATTTCTCTTCGCGTTGCTGACATTTACGGTTGCGTCAGCCTTATGTGGACAAGCTCACTCGGTGGGCGAGTTGGTTGCTTTTCGAATATTGCAGGGTGTGGGTGGTGGCATGTTGACACCGGTGGGTACAACAATGCTCTTTCGCGCATTTCCACCTGCTGAGCGGGCACGTGCTTCAACTGTTTTGATGGTGCCGATTGTCGTGGCCCCTGCTCTCGGGCCAATCATTGGTGGATTTTTGGTTGATAACTTCTCATGGCGCTGGATTTTTTATGTGAACATGCCACTCGGAATATTGGGTTTTCTGTTTGGCTTATTTATGTTAAAAGAAAGCAAAGAGCCTGCAGCTGGCAGGTTTGACGTTCGGGGGTTCTTGCTTTCGGGGATTGGTCTCGCAGGGGTTCTGTACGCATTGTCTCAAGCACCAGAAAAAGGTTGGACATCAAGCTCGGTGTTGGCTACTGGACTTGGCGGCTTGGCCCTACTTGTCATACTTGTTGCTGTCGAAACCAGAATCGCTGAGCCAATGATTTCGCTTCGTCTATATAAAGATCGAATGTTCCGTAATTCCAACATGGTGAACTCATTGTCGTACGGCAGTTTTATGGCGTTTTTGTTTTTGTTCCCTCAAATGATTCAGTCACTGATGGGATACAGCGCACTGCAGTCCGGATTGGCGTCATTCCCTCAGGCCGTAGGGGTGATTTTGGCTAGTCAGTATGTGGGCAAGTTGTATCACACCGTTGGCCCTCGTCGATTGGTTGCGGTCGGACTCACTCTGGTGATGTTTTCAAGTTTGCCTTTCGTGTTTATTTCACTGACGACGAGCCTGTGGACAATTAGAGCCTCAATGTTCTTCCGTGGCATTTCGATGGCTTTCGCATTCGTTCCATTGCAAGCATGTACCTATTCCACAATTTCTCGTGCCGATACCGGACGCGCATCCGCAATTTTTTCTACCCAACGACAAGCATCGGCCGCATTGGGGGTTGCATTGTTGTCAACCATCTTTATTTCTCGCGAGCATCATTTGCTCTCAGCTGGTGTGCTGGATGCTTCTGCGGCACTTGGTGGATATCGCCTGGCATTCGCTGCCTCAAGTGTTTTCGCTCTCCTCGGTGCGATTTACGCATTCTTCATGATTCATGATGAAGATGCGGCTGCGACCATGGTGCCTCGCTAAACGGCGTCGAGAAGCCGAATCATTGCATTGATGTTTTCAACCCTCCAAAGGGAGACAAGTCGAACATCATCTGTTGCCAGTTCTGCCGAAATCTTGAGTTTGGATGCCTGAAGCTCGAAAAGCTTCTTTTGTCGCTTCGCTAATTGCTGGTTCTTCAATTTGCGGCGACTCCTGAGCACAAACTTTGCAAGCAATTCAATTCGTGCATCTCGTGGGTGTTCTACCACTGTGTTGAGCCAGGTAGTGCTAACAGCCTTGCCTTTTGTGGTCACCATGTAAATGACGCGTTGTGAGCCCTGGTCTCCAGGTTCAACTTTGGATTCGCGGATGAGTTTGGCCTCTAGTAAGCAATTGATGGATCGGTAGACAAGTGGTCGACGAATGCGGATAACTGCTGCGAGCGAAGGATCCTGCTCGAGTTCTTTGGAAATTGCAAAACCATGTTTGGGAGCTTCACCAATTATTGCCAAGACCATTTGATCGAGGACTGAAGGCTCATATAGTCTCATTGGAACTAATCATACAGATGGGCCATGATGAAGCGAATTGGATTGACGATTGCGGTAACGGTATTGGTGTCATTGATGCCGAGCACTGCACACGCAACTCCACTGTTCGAAGCATCAAAACTCAAGGGTGATCTGACTATCTCGGCAGCTACATCATTAACCGACGCATTTTCCGAACTCGCAAAGCAGTTTCACAAGATAAACAAGAACGTCAAAATACGCCTCAACTTTGGCTCTTCATCCACATTGGTTTCTCAGATCCAATCTGGTGCACCCAGTGACATTATGGCGTCTGCAGATCTCACCAATCTTGAAAAGCTCGTGGCTTCTGGCAATGTTGTGGTTGTGCCAAAGGTCTTTGCACGTAACTCGATGGCGATCGCAGTGAAACCAGGAAATCCAAAGTCAGTTCGTTCGATCGCAGACCTTGCCAATCTTTCATTTATTTCCTTGTGTGGCAAAACAGTTCCGTGTGGTGTGTACGCAGCGAGTGTGTTGGCTCGGGCAGGCGTGATGATTGACGAATCGAAAGTGACACGAGGTATCGATGTGAAGGCAACACTGTCTGCTGTTGCAAATGGCGATGCCGATGCAGCGCTCGTGTATAAAACTGATGTTCTGGCGACGAAGAAAATTGTGGTTGGTATAGACATTCCGATCGCACAGAATGTGACAGCAATGTATGGCATCGCACCCGTGCGGGGGTCAAAGAACCTTGTAACAGCTAAAGCATTCATCAACTTCGTACTGTCCCAGCAGGGTTTGCAGATATTAAAAAAGTTTGGATTCGGTCGCCCATGAGCACGAGAGGTCGGCGAGTTGGTGCTGAGACCCCAGCATTTGTATGGGTTGGGGCAGTACTTGCATTGCTGTTTCTTCTCTTGCCCCTCGCAGGGCTTCTCAGGCGTGTCGCCTGGTCGGGCATATTCGATTCCGTAACAAGCGGTCCGGCGTCTGAGGCGTTGCGGCTGTCGTTTATTACATCGGTTTTCGCGACGATGATCGCTTTACTTCTCGGATTGCCGCTCGCATGGGTATTGGCGCGTATTGATTTTCGCGGACGTTCGATGGTTCGCGCGCTCGTAATGCTTCCAATGGTGTTGCCGCCAGTGGTCGGTGGCGTTGCATTGCTCGGTGCTTACGGAAAATCTCATGGACTCATCGGTGGTTGGTTGTTTGATATTTTTGGTTTGCAACTGACGTTTTCCCCACTCGGAGTTGTAATTGCCGAGGCGTTTGTTGCATTGCCATTTTTGGTGATGGCAGTAGAGAGCGGATTTCGATCAATAGACCCTCGCTTCGAAGAATCTGCTGCCACGATGGGGTTGGGGCCAAGTATGAGGTTTTGGAAAGTAACGCTCAGGCTTCTTGCTCCTTCATTGATTGCTGGAGTCGCAGTCGCATGGGCCCGCGCGCTTGGCGAATTTGGCGCCACAATCACGTTTGCGGGAAATATTGAGGGAAGGACGCAGACAACGCCTCTTGCCGTCTATTTGTTGCTTGAGAGCGATCCAGAGGCTGCCTATGCGCTGAGTTTTGTGTTGCTGGCAGTATGCATTGCTGTTCTGATAGCGATGCGCGGCAGTTGGATGGGGAGGCGCTCGTGAGCGTGTTGTTGAAAGGCACCGTGCATCAGGGTCGTCTCATTCTTGATATTGACATAGTTGCGGGGGACGAAGTTGTCGCAATCAGTGGTGTGAATGGAATCGGGAAGACAACATTTCTGAGAGTGTTGGCTGGTCTGCTTCCTCTTGACACTGGTATTTTACAAGTCAATGGAAAAGTGTTGGACGATGTTGATCATCAACTATTTGTTCCTGCACACATGCGAAATGTAGGAATGGTTTTTCAGGACAATGTCCTTCTACCGTTTTTGTCCGTGTTAGAGAACGTTGCATACCCGATCTTGTCAACCGCAATGAGCCGTCAGCAAGCACGTCAACAAGCGATCGATGCACTGACGGATCATGGTGTTGGCCATTTAGCCAGTATGAAACCCGCACAGCTATCGGGTGGGCAACAGCAGCGAGTTGCTCTCGTGAGGTCATTGATCAACAAGCCGCAAATGGTGTTGTTGGATGAGCCGTTGTCTGCGCTTGACGCAGATGCTCGTCGCGATATGCGCAATTTGCTGTTGGGTCAACTTAAAACATTGCCTGGAACCAAATTTATTGTTACACATGATCGTCTCGATATCGCCGAATTGTGCGACCGCGAGATTGCATTTACGCAGCCTCAGTCAGGGGCTTTGGGTGATGAGACACAGACCACTATTGTTCGATAGATGAACAGCCCGAAGGGACTTGAAACCAGAGTTGCCTTGATGGCGGGCGAACATGTGGAAACCGATTCGACACTTGCAATAGTCGTTCAACATCGCGGAGAGGTCGTGGCGGAGGCTTATTCCGAAGGGGTAAAGGACGACACAACGTTGATCTCGTGGTCGATGGCAAAATCGATCACGCATGCTCTAGTCGGAATGGCACAGATGGATGGTTTGCTCGATGTGCAGGCTCCAACGCGGATTGAGATGTGGCAAAACGATGATCGCAAACACATTACTTTGCAACATTTGCTTGAGATGCGAAGTGGGCTTGCGTGGATAGAGGATTATGTCGAGGGCAATGAGTCGGACGTAATCGAAATGTTGTTTGGTAGCGGCAAAGATGACCATGCAGCGCATGCAATGAATAAGCCGTTGACAAGCACGCCAGGAAGCGAGTGGTATTACTCGTCTGGCACTACAAACATTGTCGCGCGGTTACTAGGCGATGCACTGGGAGACAAGAACGGTTCTAGTAATAGGACCCATTCGTTTATCCAGCAGCGATTGTTTGATGCGATCGGGATGACGAGTGCGACTGTGCGGTTCGACGCTGCCGGAACATTTGTTGGCTCATCATATGTGTATGCAACGGCTCGCGACTTCGCTCGGTTCGGAGAGCTGTACTTACGTGATGGGTTGTGGGAGGGTGAGCAGATTTTGCCGAGTGGCTGGGTCGATCATGCCCGAGCCCAAACAGTTATCGACCCTGAAACCCGTCAGGGATACGGCGCTCATTGGTGGACACAGCCGGGTCAACCGAATTCGCTCATTGCATCTGGCTATGAAGGTCAACAGATTTTCGTACTACCTGAGCGCGACTTAGTGATTGTTCGCTTAGGAAAAACAATTTCTGAAAAAAGAGACGCCGTTCGTGCTGGCTTGTACGAGATTGCTCAGATGTTTCCCAAAAATTAATTGAGACCGAGACGTACCAATTGATCTTGTGGCGCATCAACGCTGTTAAGCGCCACGCGCAAGAGTTCTGCAGAGTCTCGCTCGGTCTTGCCGTCGACTCGATTTGATTGCTCGACAGCATCTTCGTGGCGGTCAAATAACAAATGCTCAAAATCTTTGCCCATTGCCCAAAAAGGCAGTAGGTCGCCTTCGCGGAATGGCTGGCGGATCACAGGAATCGTTGAGCCGGGCATCTTGTCGAGAAATGCACGTTCGTCGGGTACTGGCAATCGCAGATTTGGATACTTAGAAATAGGCATCGTGCTCCAACGGTTTGACCACATCGAGAGTGGTTCGTTGTTGCCAATCGGTCCGCGTGTGTAGCGCCACTGATCTGTCACGAGCTGTACTTCGCGACCCCAAACACCTGTGAGCAACCAATCTCGCACTGATTTTGTCGCACCCTTGATGAGGGGGACGAGCGAAGAGCCGTGTGTGCGGTGGTTGATGGTTGCACCAAACACGTCGGCCAATGTTGCGTGAATATCGGTAGATGTGGTGAGCGCATCAATGCTGGTTGGCGTGGCACCAGGCCAGGCAACAATCAACGGAATGTGACCAAGTGGCTTGTGCACGGGCACTGAAGGCTTGCCCCAAACGTCGCGACCCTTTTCGTCAACGTCGCCGAGGTAGTGGCCGTGATCTGTGCAGAGAATCACTGCTGTGTCGGCCCAAGCGTTGGTTGTGTCGAGTGCGTCGAGCACTTTGCCAAGCCAGTGATCGATCATCGAAAGCTTTGAACCGTACTGCGATCGAATTTGATGTGCTTCACGATTTGTGATCACGCCATCGGCCTGTGCATTGACGGCATACGGAGGCCAGATCATGTGTTGACCTTCCCATGAATCGTCGTAACGCATCGCCCATTCTTCTGGGGTGTCAAATGGTTCGTGTGGATCAAATTCGTCAACAAACAACATAAAGCGCTCGCCATTGGCACGATGATGCGGAGAATCATCAAGCAACCACTTGGTGGCGGCTTGCATGGTGCGTGGGCCTGGGTAATCTTCTTCACCCTTGAACCAGCCGCGCGATGTGTCGTAATGCGTGTGGCCTCTGCCAAATGTTGGTGCACCAATCCAGCTCGCATCGGGCCGTGTCTTCCACGCGTCACTTTCATGTCCACGTTCGTACGACCACGCGGTGAAGTCGGTATGGAAATTTTCACCACCAACTTCAAACAGGTGAGGGTGATCGGTGATGAGGTTTGTTACGACTCCGGCACGACGAAGCGCAACGGTAATGGCTTCTTCCCAGATTTCAATTGAACCCCATGGTTTCCACAAAAAATCCCATGCTCCAACCAATATGTCGTGCCGTGCGGGTATGCAGGGCAGTGAACCAGTGTGGTGGTTGGTGAATTTGAGTGAGCGTGCGGCAAGCCGATCAATGTTCGGAGTATCGAACGAAGTGCCACCGTATGCCCCGAGTTCGTGGCGATTGAGGCTGTCAAGTAACAACACAATGACGTTTTTGGGTTGCTGTGCAGTGGGACTACTCACTGCAAAACCACGGGCGGTTGTGATCGTGTTTCGTGCACGCCAAGGTAGACGAGTGCACCGACGACAAAAACTGCTCCAACAGCTTGTTGCACGCTAAACACTTCATTGAGAAACAGGATTCCTGCGACTATGTTGAGAACGGGTTCGACGGTGTTTACAACCGATGTGGTGTTGGGACCAAGAATCTTGAGTCCGGCAAATAAGGTCGCGGTACTTAACACAGTTGCGAAAAGAGCGAGTGCGCCAATCCATAACCAGCCCACCATGTGATGTGGGAATAGAACTGGGGTAGTAGACGGGGCTAGTAACCAATACATCCAAAACGCAGTTGCAGCACCAGCCATAACAAACGTGACGCCGGTGTAGAGGTCGGTTTTCTTGAATGCACGTGAACCGCTGAGCGTGTAAAACGTGTAAGACAGTGATGATAGAAGAATCAAAATCACGCCTTTGGTGGTTGCATTGCCTGGTTGGCCAACAGTGATGGCGACGCCGATCATTGCTGAAACAAGAGAGAAGATTGTTTGGCGCTTTGGCTTCGTCTTAAACAATGCCCAACCGATGAGCACGACAAACACCGGGTAGATGTACCAAATGACGATGGAAACACCGCTCGACATATTCTCAATTGCGGTGAAATAAAAGAACGCCGCACCGGAATATCCAAATGCACCGAGCAAAAAAAGCTGGAGCATTAAGCGGGGTTGAGGCCAGACTCGTTGGCCGCTAGAGAACTGGCGTATGAGGAGCATGAGCACTGCTGCAACGGTGAACCTCACAATCAATACACCAACGGTATTGGCGCCACTTTCATAGGAACGTTTAGAAAACGTAGGAGCCAGTGAAAAGCCCAAACTGGAGAGTAAAACCAAAACAAAGCCGAGTAGGCGCTGGTTTTTGAGCATTGCCTAAATCTAGTTGCGATGGGATGCGTGAAGGGTTGCGGGACTAAATTGGCACCAACAAAGGAGAACTAATGGCTCAGGAACTATGGCGTAAATCGGCTCTCGAACTAGCAGCCGATATTCGTACAAAAAAGGTTTCGAGCCGAGAGGTTGTGGACGCGCATCTTGAGCGCATTGCTCAAGTCAACAATCATGTCAATGCCGTTGTGCGAGTACTGGCAGACGAAGCACGCGCTGGCGCGGACGCTGCCGACGCAGCGATTGCAGCAGGCAAGCCGCTTGGCGTGTTTCATGGAGTTCCATTTACGATCAAAGAAAACATTGATGTCATTGGGTATCCAACGACACAAGGCATACCCGCGCTGGCCGGAGCAATTCCCACGCTCAATGCTCCCGCCGTCGATCGCATGCTCGGGGCTGGCGCTATCCCGATTGGTCGCACAAATCTCCCAGACCTAGGCCTACGTATTCATACCGACTCAACTCTGTACGGACGTACAAAAAATCCATGGAAGTCTGACCGTACGGCAGGCGGATCGAGCGGTGGTGAAGGTGCTGCGCTCGCCAGTGGCATGTCGCCAATTGGTTTGGGTAATGACATCGGGGGTTCTTTGCGCAACCCCGCACATTGTTGTGGCATTGCGGCAATCAAGCCATCAACTGGCGTTATCCCTGATGCCAATCAATTTCCAATCGAAGATATTGGCTTGAGCTCGCAGCTGATGCTCAACCAAGGTGTGATGGCAAGACGAATAGCTGATGTGAGAGCCGGCTTTATGGTTGTCGCTGGAGAGCACCCACGGGATCCAATCAGCGTTCCTGCGATGCTTACCGATCTAGAGCCGGGTCAAAAACTTCGTATTGCGGTAATGGCTACACCTCCTGGTGGCAGCACTCATTCAGGAGTTGCAGATGTTGTGCGCAAGGCTGCAGATGCATTGTCAAATGCCGGACATGACGTTGTTGAATCAACGCCACCAGATTTTGAACTTGCTTGTGAGGTGTGGAAGACGCAGCTCTATGGAGAGCTCGAATTGCAACGCCCATTGCTCGAATTGGTGATGGGAGAGGGTGGTCGAAAGTTTGTAGATTTCACCACGGTCAATCGCGCAAAAGTGGAATTTTCGGAGTGGGTAAATGCGCAATTGCAACGCAATGGTTTGGGTCGTCGCTGGAATGCTTGGTTTCAGGAGTATCCGGTGTTGCTTTCGCCGACATGGACACAGCCACCATTTGTCTTTGACTTCGACATTGAAAACGAAGCAGGCGCGCTCGCAACTGTTGAGTTGATGCGTCCTGTGTTGCCAGCAAATTTGCTTGGACTTCCTGCAGTGGTGGTGCCGGGCGGAATGGCCGACTCACTTCCAGTTGGAGTGCAGGTAATTGGTGCTCGTTACACCGACTTGCGTTGCTTATCAATCGCTGAGCAGATCGAATCGGCGTGCGGTTTAGACACGCCGATCGATCCGATCAACTAGTTCTTAGAGCCT
>CAFBNR010000008.1_pt1 | contig 30628 bp, 27 predicted proteins | sample 7269321 | NCBI WGS metagenome assembly CAFBNR01 (sample SAMEA6814101, study PRJEB35770) | uncultured Acidimicrobium sp. | biome: Freshwater; feature: Freshwater reservoir; material: water | place: Czech Republic | collected 2017-07-26 | depth 30m m | reverse complement strand
TTTCGGCCAGTGCCTTGTCGATGACGGTCAGGGCTTCGGTGATAACTGCAGTTTCGCGTGAATCGGTCATGGCATGACCATACCTGATCGGTGTCACAAAATCGCGACACTGTGCGTAACATCACAGGCATGGAACTTGCTGGAAAAATCACTGTTGTAACGGGTGCTGCAGGTGGAATCGGCATGGCGTTGGCCGAAGGATTCCACAAGGAAGGAGCCACCGTTGTCCTGGCAGACCGCGACCAGGCACCATTGGATGCGATTGCGCAGCGTTTGAATGCGCTGCGTCCAAATTCGGCACTCGCAGTAGCTGGCGATCTCGGCACTGAAGCTGCAAATGCCACATTGATTTCTACCGCTGAAAAAGCATTTGGCCCGATTGATTTGTTTTTTGCAAACGCAGGTGTTGGATCTGGCACCGATCTCACTACCGATGAAGACGTTTGGAATACAGCATTCGACATCAACGTCAATGCGCATCGTTGGGCAGCAAAATACTTAGTGCCGGGTTGGCTTGCTCGCGGAGAAGGGTATTTTTGCAGCACAGCATCTGCTGCTGGATTGCTCTCGCAGATTGGTTCTGCTCCATATTCTGTAACCAAGCACGCTGCACGCGCCTTTGCCGAATGGCTCACGATCACTTACGGCAAGCGCGGTATCAGGGTCAGTTGCTTGTGCCCACAGGGCGTCAACACCAACATGCTCAAGGGTGGCGATAACCCTGCTGGCGGCGAAACCACCAATGTCGTGCGTGTTGCAGGGGTCGTGCTCGAGCCTGCAGATGTCGCACAGGTAGTTGTCGACTGCATTAGAGCAGAAACATTTTTGATTCTTCCTCACCCAGAAGTTGCGCAATACGCAACACTCAAGGCTTCAGAGAACGAGCGTTGGCTTGCAGGAATGCGCAAGCTGCAAATGCGCGTGTTCGGCGTTTAGTTTTTAAATTCGGGAATCAATGTGGCGAGTTCGCGCCACTCGGCGCTTGGTAACGAAACGAAATCTTCAGTCAGTACCTGCACGCAAACATGTGATGCACCGGCGTCATAGTGATCTTGAATACGTTTGCGAATGGTATCGAGTGTGCCCCATGTGCAAATTGCGTCGACCAACCGGTCGCTTTGCACACCGTGCTCATTCTTGATGTCTGCTTCGGTGAATCCAGAGCGCAATAAATTGTTGGCGTAGTTGGGCAATCGCGTATAGGTGCCCATGTAGTTGCGCGCAATCGTTCGTGCCTTGGACGCATCTGTCTCAAAGATCACGGCAAGCTCTGGCGCAAGAGTTGGTCCAGCGCCCATAATCTCTCGAGCAACTGCAGTGTGGTCCGGCGTAGTGAAGTACGGATGCGCACCATCACTTCGCTCACCAGCCAGCTTGAGCATCTTTGGTCCGAGTGCCGCAAGTATTCTGTGCGTCGGCATCGTCGGTTGAGCCGCCATAAACATTCCGGAATCCATGGAGTCGAGGTATTCGACCATGGTTGAATAAGGCCGCTCGTAAACCTTCTTGTGAATTGCCTTTGCCATGTTGCCGTGGCTCGTGCCAATTCCCAAAAGAAAACGATCAGGGAATGCTTCGGTCAAAGTTTTTTGTCCAGCCTGCATCGTTGCCGCGCTGCGAGCCTGCATCGACGCAATGCCGGTGCCAACAATCAGATTTTTTGTTGCGCCGAGCAACAAGCCAGCATGCGCAAAAGGCTCACGTCCTACTGCCTCAGGAATCCATACGGTAGAAAACCCAAGCGATTCAATTTCATTGACTGCTTCAAGCGATTTAGACATCGGTTGCGCATCGAGCGTCCATGTCCACAGACCGAGCCGACCGATATCGAGTGGTTTTGTCATAAGAGCAACAATAACTGCACTCGCACCGACCTCTCGCACACATAGCGAGCACGATGACAAAAGTTCATAAAGGCCACCTACGCAATCTTGTTGGCGTTGGCCTTTCTTTGCTCATGTCATGTAGCAGTGGCGTGACGACCGAAAACGAAGTTTTAATCACGATTCTCAAAGTCGTAGACGGCGACACAGTGGACATCAGTATTGATGGTCAAACGGAGCGCGTGAGACTCATCGGTGTCAACACACCAGAAACCAAGCATCCAACAAAACCAATCGAATGCTTTGGCCCAGAGGCAAGTGCGTATATGACGCAACTGTTGCCAAAGGGAACAATTCTGCGAATAGAACGCGACATTGAGGCACGTGACAGATACGGCCGAATGCTCCTCTATTTGTACCGCGACTCGGACAATCTCTTCATCAACCTCGACCTCGTTACACGCGGCTACGGCACCCCAATGAGTATTGAGCCCAACACATTTCACCGCACCGACTTCGTACGTGCGGCAGCACTGGCAGAGGTCGCAAATGTCGGACTTTGGAAGGCGTGTCGCTAGTAGCGTTTGGGGTGTGAGCAACAGCCAACAGTCTCTTGTCGAACGACTTGGATACTCTGCTTCATCCAAGCTGGTCATTATCAGTTGCGATGATCTCGGCGCATTTCATGCAGCCAACGTTGGCGTATACGACGCATTACGAAAAGGTGTTGCGACATGTGCATCGTTGATGGTGCCAGCACCGTGGGCGCGACACGCGGTCATGGAATATGCAGGCGAAGACATCGGAGTGCATCTCACACTCAACAGTGAGCACCAGATGTACCGCTGGGGCCCCATCACACACGCCCCTTCTCTGCTCTCGGGCGAAGGCGGTTTTCCTCGCACCATTGATGATTTGTGGGAACACGCGGATTCAGCAGAAGTATTGCGAGAGTGCCGCGCTCAAATTGCGAGCGCACTCGAATGGGGCATCGACGTCACACACCTGGCACCACACCTCACATCGATAACGCTGCGACCAGAATTTTTCGACGTGTACATGGAACTTGCGGTCGAATACAAACTGCCCGTGAGACTGCCATCAACAATCACCGAGCAGCAGGCTGGTTTTCCATTTCGTACACTCGCCGCCGAAGAGGGCGTTATCTTCCCCGATCATTTCGATCACGATTGGCGCGGGGGTAGCCGAGAACGCGTTTTGCACTCGTTGCGTAATTTGCAACCCGGCGTCACAGAGATTCACGTGCAGCCGTGTGTTGACACTCCAGAAATTCGCGCGCTCGGAGATGCAGCGAGTGGATGGATCGACGACTATGAACTCGTTGTGAATGACAAGTCGCTCAAGCAAGCACTGACCGAAAGCGGAGCAACGTTAATTGGTTATCGCGAGTTGCGCGATGCAATGCGAAAAAAATAACTAGTTCAACGAATCCCGCGAAACATATCGCTCTCATATTCGCCTGTCGCCAGGGGTGCGGTGCGCACCAATGATTTTGCCAAGATCCAGTCTTCAAATGGATAGACGGACGCTAGTTCGTCATCGCTGAGTCCAAACCAAAACAGTTCAGTTTCATCAACCTGTGTTTTATGTGCGCGCAATGCACCCGAGCGAGCCCACAGAAATTTTCCGACTTCAAGCTTGGTAGTAATGCGGCTATCCAGGTCGGGTCTCGTAAACCAATTGTCGTCATAGGGAGACTTGCCCCGAAGTCGCAACAACTCTTCGTGCACTGCAACAAGTCGCTGACGCGACCAAGCGGAGTAATACATCTTGATCGGTTGCCAAGGCTCGCCTAGTTCCGGATACCACTCATCGTCGCCTGCGCGATCGAATGCCACCACGCTGATCTCGTGCACTTTGATGTGGTCTGGGTGCGGATACCCGCGTTGATCGTCACCATAAGTCACGAGCACTTGCGGTTTTTCGCGGCGAATGATGGCAACGAGTCTCCCAACTGCTTCATCCATCTGGGCCATATGGAAACACTCTGGGTTGTTGTTTGTCGGCGAATCCACCATGCCGGAGTCGCGGTATCCGAGCATCTCCACGTGATGGAAGCCGATTATTTTTGCCGCAGCATCTAGCTCGCTGGGTCGAAGTTGCTCGAGCAATTTTTTTTCGGCCGCAGCATCCAACCCGTGAAATGGTTGTCCAACTTCTTTGAGTGCAGGATTATTGACATCGCCTTCTTCGCCTCCAGTGCAACACACCAGCACGGTGCGCACACCCTGCGAGTTGTACCACGCCATTGTTGGCGCGCCTTTTGAAGCTTCATCATCGGGATGGGCGTGCACAGTCAAGATGCAGAGCGGTTCAGATCCAAAACTCATCTCGTCAGGCTAATCGTCGTAATCTAGTGAGATGCAACCGCGACACGTTCGAATAATTATCGCGATGACCTGCGTCGCACTCTTGGGTGCATGTTCGCGCGATGGACGCGAGATGAAAGAACCATTGGCCAATCAACAAGAATCAATTGCGGTCACAACAACCGCAGGAGCGGTGATGACTCCGGTTGGGGGCTTCGCACTGACACCCGTGTGGGCGGAGGGTGCTCAGATCGATGTGCGCTTCACCTGCGCAGCTGGCGTCTCGCCGAGCCTTACGTTTGAAAATGTTGCATCCGACATCGTCACCTTGGCTCTGAGCATTGTTGATGAGACCGCCAATAATTCGGTGCAGTGGATTGTGGCCAACATTGATCCGCTCGAGACCGTTGTGGCAGAGGGCTCGGTACCTGCTGGAGCAATCGAGGCCACTAACTCTCTAGGTACCGTCGGTTATGGCGCCCCTTGCCCTCCCGCTGGGGAAACTCATACGTATCGCTTGACGGGTTACGGGCTCTCCCAGCAGTTAGAGCTCGAAAACGGTGTAGACAGTGCAACGCTCATTCAAGCCATCGAGCTCGCTGCACTCGATACGCAGTCGAGTTCGTTCCTCGTCACGTCAAACTGACGACCAGATTCATTCCGTGCGTCCGGCCTCGCACTATGGGCTCATTCACCCCTCTCGACCTGTAAAGATATGGAGATTGACCGTTCGATAGCTTCCCTCCCAATTGGGGTATTTGAGACCGATATCAACGGTCGTCTCACCAGTGCCAACGATGCCTTTCGCGTTCTCGCCCTCGGTGGTGGAAGCATCACTCAAGGTGCCGCACCTTGGGTTAATGCGCAACCTGCCGAGCGACAACTTGCAGAAGCTGCGTGGCAACGCTCGCGCGAAACTGCAACTCCATTTACTTTCGAATTTCGATTGTGGAAGCCAGATGGCGAGGTGATGTGGGTACATGTATCGACGCAACCGCAGCTTGGCACCAACGCGACGATCACTGGTTACGTCGGTACGGCGCATGATGTAACAGACGCAGTCGTCAAGCGAGTACTCAGCGAGCAACTGGTTGGCCTACTCGACGTGACTGCTGATGCCGTATTGGTGTTTGACCAACATGGCACACTCATGTTTTGCAACGACGGTGCACGCGAGCTCATCGGTGTCAGTGACCAGATTGGTTTGAACGACGCAGCGGCGCAAATGTTTATTCAAGCAATCCGTGATCAAGTGCCCCGCGAAGTTACTTTGTCGTCAACAAGTAATCGATGGGAAGGTGAACTCGGTTTCAGAAGCCCAGACGGCATCATGCGCACACTCTCAATTGTGTTGCAGATCGTGCGTGCAGCAGACGGAACTATTTCGCACTACTCGGCAATCGCTCGAGACATCACTGAAGCCAAGCAACTTCAAGACGAACTCACCCGCCAAGCAACACACGATGCGATGACCGGATTACCAAATCGTGTTCTGTTCTTGCGCAAACTTTCTGAGGCGCTCGAGCGCAGCCGCACTCTTAAGCGCGGTGTCACCGTCTTGTTTGTCGACCTCGACAAACTCAAAGACGTTAATGACAACATCGGTCACGGCGTTGGCGACCAATTGCTCAACACCATTGCCAAGCGATTGGTGAGCGCCACTCGACCATCCGACGTTGTAGCTCGCATTGGTGGAGACGAATTTGTGGTGCTCTGCGATGGTCTTGGCGATGAACATGTGGCCATGGATGTTGCCGACCGTGTGCGTCAGGCCATGACAGGACAAGTCATCTTGCAGGGCATCGAGATTTTTACGAGTGCATCAATCGGTATCGCCATGGCTACTCCGGCCCTTCTTGCAGAAGAATCGCCTAACGATGCCGCAGTCACACTGCTGCGCAATGCCGACACCGCGATGTACCGAGCCAAACAGCGTGGCCGCGGCCGATGCGAAATGTTTAGTGAAGAAATGCGCAAGTCCGATCGTGATCGTGCAGCACTTTCGTCTGAGCTTGAGCGAGCACTTGCAACCCACCAACTCTTTGTTGTTCATCAACCAATTGTCTCGACACACACCGGGCGTGTTGCCGGCACTGAAGCACTCTTACGCTGGAACCATCCTGAACGAGGCATCATTACTCCACCTGTATTCCTTGAGATGGCAGAAGAGTCTGGCGCTATTGGGCCAATTGGCGACTGGGTCATTCGTCAAGCGTGCACCGATGCACGCTCGTGGATGGATACACAAACTGTTGATAGTTCATTTGTCGTGCATGTCAATGTGTCGGCACGTCAGCTCAGCGACTCTGGATTTGTTGAGCGCGTAATGGGTTCGCTGAAAGACACGAAACTTGAACCGTCTCATCTCGCGCTCGAGATAAACGAAACCACGATGCTCAATGACAACCCTGCGATTATGCGCACGCTCACTGCGTTGAAGCGTCTCGGTGTCAAACTTGCAATCGACGACTTTGGCACCGGGTACTCATCACTTGCCCACCTTCGAGACTTTCCAGCAGACTTCCTCAAACTGGATGGAACGCTTGTGCGCGACATTGGTTTGCAGGGATCCGATGATCCAATCGTTCGCTCAATCATCCAATTGGCACACTCACTCAATATGTCGGTGATCGCCGAGTGGGTGACGACTGATGATCAAACGCAACGGCTACGACTGTTGGGCTGCGACTTCGTGCAGGGCAACCGCATTGGTGAACCTGTGGTTGCATTGGAGTTTGCTCCGCTCGTGCAATCGCGCGCTACACACCACTAAGAATTAACATGAAGCATGGCTCTTCAGCGTGATCTCAAATTTGGATGGTTGTCCCCCGTCATTGGTAACCGCTGGAGCGACCACCAGCCAATCGTGATGTATCAAGAGCGCAATATATTGCCTACAGCGCTACAACATTTTGATTCGTTGTGGATCGCCGATCACTTTTATGGATTCGATGAAAAAACGGATCCATTCATGGAGGCATGGACAACTCTGACGTGGCTCGCAGCCAAGTTTCCCAATGTTTTGTTGTGCCACCATGTTCTCGGACAGGGTTATCGCAACCCAGCACTTACAGCAAAGATGGCTGCAACATTGCAGATGCTGTCTGGCAACAGATTCATTTTGGGAATTGGTGCGGGCTGGCGCGACGATGAATACAAAGCGTACGGCTACGAATTTCCGCGACCAGCTGTTCGTTTTGCCGAGCTCGAAGAACTCATTCACATCTGCCGTTTGATGTGGACGCAGGATGCTCCAACATTTACCGGCAAACACTTTCACATCACCGAAGCCGCAGCGCCGCCAAAGCCCGAAATAGTTCCGCCTGTATGCATCGGTGCATACGGAGAACAAATTGGTTTGCCAATGGTCGGAAGACTGGCGGACATGTGGAATGCATCAACGCAAGGCAGTGCGGAGCGATGGCTTGTCAAGCGCGACATTGTGCGTGCTTCTGCAGAAAAAGCTGGCCGCAACCCAAGCGACATCCAGATCTCGCTCACAATTGAAAAGCCACTTCCAAACACCGACGAAGAGTCAGAAATCTTTCGCAATGAATTGCAAATCATGGTCGACAACGGTGTTGAACATTTTGTGATGGACTTTGGTCATCCACAGTCAACAGAGCCAGTTATGCGCTTTGTAGAACAGGTGCTGCGGCCAATGAAGTCCGCGCACAAATAACTAACCTGCTGGCTCGATAACGGGTCTTGCTCCACTGCCGTTGAAAAATGCAAGCAACGGTGCGGCATCATTGGCCAATTGCAACACAGAATTACCATTGATGGTGTCGCCATAAACGGCGAGAGGATACGAGGCGATTTTTCCGCTGGCCGCAGGTCGCATCTTTTTTGCAAACTCAATCAGATTGAGTTGCTCGTCCACAACAATTGCGTTTAAGCCGCCGTTCATTACTTTTCCAACCCTTAATGGATTGCCCACAATGCCGCGCACAGCGCTTTTTGCAAGTGCCTCGACAAATGAGCGTTGTCGTGCAGTGCGACCAATATCCGATGAGCCATCTATCTGCCATTCGCCGTCGACTTTTTGCTCAAAGAACCGACTTCGGGCAAATGCAAGCGCCTCAACTCCAGCCAAGGTTGAGCAGCCTGGTTTCATAAACAAGCCCGTGTGTTTATCGCGCGAGAAGTAATCGACACAGACCGACACTCCACCTACTGCATCAACAATCTTTTTAAAGCCTTGAAAATCTATTTCGACGTAGTGATGTATTGGTACTCCGAGCGCGCCCTGCACAGTGCGAACAAGCACATCGGTGCCGGCTTGATATGCGGTATTGATGCGTTGATGATCTTCGCCACCACCAATTGCAACCCATAAGTCGCGAGGTATCGACAGTAACGAAACCGAACCAGTTTTTTTGACGTAGTGCATCACCATCAAGGTGTCGCTGCGCTGACCGCCGATTTCTCCCTCTGCCCCTACGGCACTGAAGTCTGGATCAGTTGGGTCGGCTCCAGCCCTCGAGTCTGAACCAACGAGCAAATAGTTTTCAAACAACGGGTCGGGAGCCGACAGTGCACTCGTTGCAGTTGTCTCACGCCGAATCCCATCAAGTTGGGCATGTACGTTTCGAACGAGCCCAAACGAACCTGCGACTGCAGTAACAAGCGCAGCAAGTGCGGTGATGAGTAAACGTGTTGATCGCTTGCCGCGAGTTCGCGTTTCGGGACGATGTACCACCACGGTTAGACGGTAGTCGTTATCTCAGGTTCCAAATGGTTACTGGGCGCGCAAATGCACGACATCGCCAGTATCGATCTGATGTAGTTTTCCTTCGCCATCCACAACTTCAAGCCGGCCATCCATCGACACTCCGGTGGCAAGTCCGATTACAACGTGATTGGCCATTTCTATTCTGACTTGTTGCCCAAGAGTTGCAAGGTGCGAAACATATTGTGCATGGAGTTGCGTTGGATCAAGACTCTCGAAGTCATCTATGTAACCCAACATGGATCGAAGCAATTCGTTCGGCGTTGTCTTTAAATTGGGCGATGCGGCATGAAGAGAGACTGCATCGGGCGGCGACCAACCAACATTTACACCGATACCAACCACAACAAAATCTGTTGTGCCTTGTGCCAAAATGCCAGAAACTTTTTTGTTGTCAATCAATAAATCATTTGGCCATTTCATCTGCGGTTTCACATCGACCAAGTGTTCACTCGCAAGAGCAGCTGCCATTCCAACCATTTGCGTAAATTGATGTGTAGGTCGCACCGTCGTGCTGTCAAAACGAAACAACAATGACACCAACAAATTTGACCCCGGCTCTGCAACCCAAGTTCGATCAAGTCTTCCTTTTCCAGCACTTTGAAACTGGGCCATCAACACACTGTGATGTGCGGCACCGGCGTGTGCGCTCGAGAGCAGATCGGCGTTTGTGCTGCCCGTTTCAGCGACGACTGAAACCCACCAGCCATTGGGCCATGCGCTCGAGTTTTCGGGCTGGTTGGGAGACACAAGGTTCATCAGGTAAAGATAGTAAGCCGTGTTGAAAAAAATCCTGATAGCCAATCGAGGCGAAATCGCCGTTCGAGTCATCCGTACCGCCCGAGAAATGGGCATCGCCACGGTTGCCGTATATTCCGAGCTCGACCGCGACGCCCTGCACGTGCGTCTTGCCGACGAGGCATACGCCCTCGGTGGACAAACTGCGGCTGAGAGTTACCTCAACACCGAAGCGATCCTTGATGCCATTCGCAAGAGCGGTGCCGACGGCGTTCACCCTGGATACGGATTCTTTAGTGAAAACGCCGACTTCGCACAAGCCATCACTGACATGGGTGTCGCTTTCATCGGACCGCCACCGGCAGCAATCGTTGAGATGGGTGACAAAGTTTCTTCGCGTAAAGCTGCACTCCGCGGTGGAGCACCAATCGTTCCTGGAACAACAGAGTTCACCAAGAGCGCCAAAGAAATCACCGACTTCGGAAACGAGTTTGGTTGGCCAGTAGCAATCAAGGCTGCGTTTGGTGGTGGTGGTCGCGGAATGAAAGTTGTGCAGTCTGCTGACCAGGTTCAAGAAGCGATGGACTCTGCTCAACGCGAGTCAAAAGCATTCTTTGGTCGCGACGAAATTTATGTTGAGCGCTACCTCACATGGCCGCGACACATTGAAGTGCAACTCGTTGGCGACAAGCACGGCAACGTGGTGTGGGTTTCTACCCGCGACTGCTCGGCACAACGTCGTCACCAAAAACTGATTGAAGAAGCTCCGGCTCCTGGCCTGCCAGACGGCATGGAAGAAGCAATGGGTGCCGCCGCTGTCAAAGCAGCCAAAGCTGTTGGCTATTACAACGCTGGAACCGTCGAGTTCATTTATCAAGACAACGATTTTTTCTTCCTTGAAATGAACACTCGCTTGCAAGTCGAGCACCCAGTAACCGAAGTCATTACTGGCATCGATTTGGTTGAGTGGCAGATTCTCGTTGCGTCTGGCGAAAAATTGCCGATGACCCAAAAAGAAGTTGCCGCTCGCCGCAATGGACACGGCATTGAAGTTCGCATCAACGCCGAAAATCCAACAGCCGGAAAATTTTTGCCTTCACCTGGCAAGATCACTGCGCTCACTACCCCAGATGGTTTTGGCACTCGCTTCGACGGTGGCTACGAAGCTGGCGACACTGTCAGCCAGTATTACGACAACCTTGTTGGCAAATTGATCGTGTGGGGCAAAGACCGCGACACTGCAATTGCCCGCACAATTCGGGCGCTTGAAGAAATGGTGATCGTTGGAGTTCACACCACAATTCCTGCCGACCTCGCAATCTTGCGTCACCCAGACTTTTCTGCAGTTACCCACTCGACGAAATGGGTTGAAGAGACTCTCGATTTATCGAAACTTGTTTCGAATGCTGGAGCTCCATCATCAACCGACGATCAAGACTTGGTTGAGCGCTCGACAACTGTCGAAGTCAATGGCAAGCGATTTGACGTAAAAATGTGGGTTCCCGAGTTTGTGACTGGAACTGCCAAAAAGTCCAAGAAGCCAACTCGTGGCTCTGGCGGTTCGGGTGCTGGTGCAGCAAGTGGTGCGGTCGAGGCACCCATGCAAGGAACCATTGTCAAAGTCATGGTTGAAGTGGGGCAAACTGTCGCCGTTGGTGATGCCGTGGTCGTGCTTGAAGCGATGAAAATGGAAAACCAAATCACCGCTGAAAAAGCAGGAAAAGTCACCAAAGTCAACGTCACTACTGGCGACAAAGTTGGCTCCGGAGACGTGCTCGCAGTTATTGAATAGCAAAAAGTAGGTAAAACTAGTAGCGACTCATCAAGCCCGCGCGACTAGTTTGTGAGCGTGACTTCTAGCCCCGAATCAGCCGAAAACGGCGAAGACCTCGATATCGCTCAAAGCTCGAGTGGCCTTGCCGCCGAGATGACCCGCCGGCTCGACAATATTGCGGCCCTCCGTGCACAAGGCACTAACCCGTATCCGTACCGATTCGACCGCACACACACGCTTGGCGAAATTCGCACGGCACATGGCGCGCTCGAAGCCGGCAATGAAACGACCGATCATGTCACCATCGCTGGGCGCATCATGCTCAAGCGAGATCAGGGCAAACTCATTTTCTGCACACTTCGCGATCGCACTGGCGATATCCAGTTGTTTGTGTCGAAAGCGATTGTTGGCGATGACGCATTTGATGCGATTAATAATTTTGATTTAGGTGACTGGGTTGGCGTAAGCGGTTTGGTGATGACGACGCGCAAAGGCGAACTGTCAGTCAAGGTTGATACTGCACAATTACTCGCCAAGGCGGTTCGCCCAATGCCTGACAAATGGCACGGCCTGACCGACGTTGACACGCGTTATCGCCAGCGATACGCAGACCTCATCATCAATGAAGATGCCCGCCGTACATTTGAGATTCGTCACGCAACAATTGCAAGTTTCCGAAAAACTCTGCATGACAATCAATTCATCGAAGTTGAAACCCCGGTATTGCACATGGAAGCCGGTGGTGCCCACGCTCGCCCATTCATCACTCACCACAACACGCTCGATATGCAACTCTTTTTGCGCATCGCACTCGAGTTGCACCTCAAGCGCTTGATCGTTGGCGGCATGGAGCGCGTGTTCGAAATCGGTCGCGTATTCCGCAACGAGGGCATCTCTACGCGTCACAACCCAGAGTTCACCATGATGGAGAGCTACCAAGCGTTTGGTGATTACAACGAAGTGATGGCACTCACAGAGCAACTCATCACCAACGCTGCTCGTGAAGCAACGGGAAGCTCGACAGTGATCATTAATGGTCACGAGTTTGATCTTGCTCAACCATGGCGCAAGGCACGCATGATTGATTTGGCCGGCGAAAAAGTTGGCGAAATATTGCACCCATCAATGGATGTCGATGTTGTTCGCAAAATTGCTGCAAAGCACAAAATCAAAACCGACAGTCACTGGGGATCAGGGCGCATCATCGAAGAGATTTTTGCCGAACTCGCAGAAGGAGAATTGCAAGAACCAACGTTTGTCACGGGACATCCTGTCGAGATCTCACCTCTTGCCCGAGCCGATCGCAATGACCCGCATCTCACCGAGCGTTTCGAATTGTTCATTGGCGCACGAGAGATCGCCAATGGTTATAGCGAGTTAAATGACCCCGTAGAGCAACGCTCACGCTTCGAAGAAGAGCAAAAGGCAAAGGTTGCTGGCGACAATGAGGCCGGCAGCATGGACGAAGATTATTTGCGCGCACTCGAATTTGGAATGCCACCGACTGCTGGCCTTGGTATCGGCATTGACCGCCTTGTCATGTTGTTGGCTGCTGCTGGTTCAATCAAAGATGTGATTCTGTTCCCGACACTTCGCCCAGAGGCAAAGTAGTCATGGCTGCTACTTCTTCGACTCCAACAAACGCATGGGGCGTTGGCCTTGCAACGATTGCCGCAGATGGCACCACGCTCGACACGTTCTTCCGCCACCTCGGTCTGGGAAACGCCGTGCCAACCGCAACGCCAATCGAAACTCAGCCAACGACTGATGAGCGCCGCGGTGTTGCCATCGTCCCTACATCCCTCGTCATCGACACCCAAGCAGCACCAACAAGTGCTACCGACGTGTTCCTGCGTCTGCACCTATTGTCGCACCGCTTGGTAGAGCCACGAACCATCAATCTCGACGGAGCATTCGGCTTGCTCACCAATGTTGCGTGGACGTCAATCGGCCCTGTCGCAATCGACACGCTTGACGACGTTCGCTACAACTTGCTACGCCAAGGCCAGCACCTCGTTGTGCACGGAGTCGACAAGTTTCCTCGTATGACCGATTACGTCGTGCCATCTGGTGTGCGGATTGCAGACGCAAGCAGAGTGCGCCTCGGCGCACATTTGGCAAGCGGCACCACAGTCATGCACGAAGGTTTTTGCAACTTCAATGCCGGCACACTCGGCGCATCAATGGTTGAAGGTCGCATCTCGGCTGGCGTGATTGTCGGAGATGGGTCGGACATCGGTGGTGGAGCATCCATCATGGGCACACTCTCTGGTGGCGGCAAGGAAATGGTCACTGTTGGCAAAAAGTGTTTGCTCGGCGCAAATAGCGGACTTGGAATTTCTCTTGGTGACGAGTGCATCATCGAAGCAGGCCTCTACATCACTGCTGGAACGCAAGTGAAGCTGCCAGATGGCACCGTGGTGAAGGCACGCGAACTCTCTGGAGCAAGCGGATTACTGTTTCGTCGCAATAGCCAAAGCGGTGCAGTCGAAGCCGTGCAACGCACTGGTAACTGGGGTGGACTCAATGCCGCCCTCCACAAAAACTGAGCCATGCAGTTTGACGACTTCGCGCAGCTTGTGCGCACCCGCAGGTCGCAATTAATTGTCGACCAAGAGCGCGATGTAGAGATTGATCTGATCAATCAGTTGTGTTCAGTCGCTACATGGGCCCCCAATCATCAACAGACATGGCCGTGGGTGTTTGGCGTATTTACGGGTGAGTCGCGTCGTGGGCTGAGCAATGCAACGGCCGACGCAATGCAGCGCAATGGTGACTCAGAAATGAAGGTAACCAAAACTCGTACCAAATACTTACGGGCGCCGGTCGTTGTTGTTGTCGGTTCTGCCCCAGGTGAATCAGCACTTCAGAATGAAGAAAACCGTGATGCCGTTGCGGCAGGCATTCAAAACATGTTGCTCGGTGCAACCGCGCTAGGACTTGCAAGTTTTTGGTCGAGTTGCCCAAAGGGTTGTAACGATGACGTTGCGCGACACTGCGGATTTGTATCAGGTACGCATGTCACTGCAATGTTGTACATCGGTTGGCCAACAAAAACGCTGCCGACCATTGAGCGCCCAGCGCCCGCGATCACCTACTTCAATTAAATTTGAAGAGTATTGTCAACACATGCAATCACGTCATGCAAAAAGCACTGGAACTCGGTTAGACCCAGTTGCACGACGTGCCCCTGCAAAGCGCACTGCCGCAAATACCGCTTCCATTCTCAAGGCGCTGACTCAAGAGGCAACGGCAGTTGGGCTCGACAGCATTGCGGCAAGCTCGATCGCCAAGCGTGCAGGGCTCACGACCGGCGCGATTTATAATCGCTATGAAAATAACGATGAAATGCTCGTGGCGTTGTGGGAGCAAGTCGTCGCCCAAAAGTTTGGCGATCACATTCGCGAAACAATCCACTACCTCACTGCACAAGAAAAAATCAAACTTGACCCCAACCTCATTGCACGACTTGAACGACCGTCGTCCACTCTTGCTCTAGCTGCAGAGTTTGTCGTTGTCGCTCAACGCAATGAAGTGGTAGGTGAAGTTGTGCTTCCGCAGATCACTCAGTGGCTCTACGATGCAGGACTCAACAAACACGGCTCTCCCATGGAATGCGCAGGTGTCGCTCTTGGAGCCAGCATGGTTCTCGGATCTACATTGCGTTCATTTATTACAACAACGAATCCCAATCTTGGACTTGTACTACGCGGTTTGCGCCAGGCTTATCAAACAGCGCAACCAACAACTACTGCTCCTCCGGTGCCAAAGCCGCGGCCAGTTGAAGCCAACACAGGCAATGCGGTGCGCGATGCGTTGATCAATGCAACGGCAGAAGTGATGGCAAAAACTGGGTTTGCTAATGCAACCATTTCACGCATCGCCCGCAAATCCAAACTAACAAGTGGCACGATTTACAACGTCTATGACGACAAAGAACAACTCATGAACGATGCGGTTGTTGAGCTACTAAAGGCAACCCAATATCAAAACCTTGTTGCAAAACAAGATGCATCTCAAGTCCAACGGCCCAACTTTGGTCTCACCGATAGTTTTCAGTTTGGCCTGATTCCAGAACGACAAACTTGGTTGCGTTTCCGCCAAGAATGCATCATTGCCACTCGACATCATCGAAGCACACACCGCCAGATGCGCAAGGTAGTAAACGACTTAGATCGGCAGATGATCGATGCATTCCCCAAAATCCATCCCGACATCATCAATTTGCTCAGCGCCGGCGAACAGGCAATTGGTTATGGTTTTAGTTCTCTAGTTGCCTATTCCGACCAGCTTCCACGATGTGATTTCAATGCAATCATGGTTCAAATTGCCAATCAAAACATTGGTTAGATTTTGCTGCTCAGCTTGGGCGATACACACCAAACACGTCGCGTAACGCATCGCTGACTTCGCCCAGAGTTGCATTAGCCCGCAATGCTGCTTTCATTGGGATCAACACGTTGTCAGTTGATTTTGCTGTAGCACGCAAGTCTTCCAAACACGCAGCTACTACTGCCATGTCTCGACCCGACTTGTACGTTGTCAACCGTGCAACCTGTTCTTTTTCGAGTAACGGGTTTGCAGGAGTGATTTTTGGTGCTGGCTCGTTGTCAACAGTGAATTTGTTGACGCCCACCAACACTCTCGATTCATCATCGATTGATTTGGTGTACGAATATGCAGCGTCTTCAATCTCGTCCATCTGAAAGCCCGCTTCAATTGCTTGCACTGCCCCACCCATCTCATCAATGCGGGTGATGTACTCGTAAGCCAAACGCTCAACTTCATTGGTGAGCGACTCAACGAAATACGAGCCGGCAAGAGGGTCTGGCGTGTCGGTGACTCCGCTTTCAAATCCAATGATCTGTTGTGTTCGCAATGCAATTCGCGCAGCATCCTCAGTTGGCAAACTCAAAGCCTCATCAAATCCGTTTGTGTGCAAACTCTGGGTACCACCGAGCACTGCAGCCATGCTCTGAATCGCCACACGCACAACGTTGTTGAGCGGTTGCTGTGCTGTGAGCGTCGATCCGCCAGTCTGGGTGTGGAAGCGCATCAATTTGCTTGCTGCTTTCTTTGCACCAAAGCGATTGGTCATGATGTCATGCCACATACGGCGACTGGCACGAAACTTGGCAACCTCTTCAAAAAAGTTGTTGTGACCATTCCAGAAGAAACTCAGTCGTGGACCGATGTCGTCTACGTCGAGTCCAGCGTCTACTGCCGCCTGAACGTAGGCAATCGCATTGCTCAACGTAAATGCAAGTTCTTGCACTGCAGTTGAGCCTGCTTCGCGAATGTGATATCCGGAAATTGAAATCGTGTTCCACTTGGGCACGTTCGCTGCGCAATATTCAAAAATGTTGGTGATCAATCGCATTGATTGCGCAGGTGGGTAAATGTATGTGCCGCGCGCGATGTATTCCTTCAAGAGATCATTTTGAATTGTTCCGCTAATTGCAGTTGCTGGAACGCCACGCTCTTCTGCCACAAGTTCGTACATCAACAACAAGATCGAAGCTGTCGAGTTGATCGTCATTGACGTCGTGACTTTGTCGAGAGGCAAATCGGCAAGCAATGTGCGCATGTCGTCGAGCGAGTCAATAGCCACACCAACCTTGCCCACTTCGCCAGCCGAACGTGGATGATCGCTGTCGTAACCCATCTGCGTAGGCAAGTCGAAAGCACAGCTCAGTCCTGTCTGGCCAGCTTCAAGTAAAAACTTAAACCGTTGGTTGGTGTCAGCTGCACTTCCAAACCCCGCGTATTGGCGCATGGTCCACAAACGGTCGCGGTGCATGGTTGGGTAAATACCTCGGGTGTAAGGAGGCTCGCCAGGATTGCCGATTTGGGCCGTCGAGCCAGCGATTGACTCGGCCGTATAGAGGGGCTCGACAACGATTCCAGAGTCTGTTTGGCGAGGAGTTTGAGATTCGGTCACGGATTACAGGCTACGAGATTCACTGCGAGGCACACTGGCTCGCACGGCAATTACGGCAGATCTCGCTCTTGGCTAGCCTTGGGTTATGGCAATCACCGAGAGCACAAAGAAGATTGATGGTCGTGAACTTGTCCCCCAGCAGCTTGCAGCACTTGGGCGCCCCACATACGACAACGTTGAAGACGAGCGCCGCGCGCGCAAAATTGGCTTAGCAGCATCACTTCGCGTATTTGGCCGCCTCGGCTACGGCGAGGGTGTGGCAGGCCACATCACTGCACGCGACCCAGAGTTCACTGATCACTTTTGGGTAAACCCATTTGGTAAAAGTTTCCGCCACATGAAGACGAGTGATCTGATTTTGGTCAACCACGATGGCGATGTTGTGTACGGCAACCAACCCGTCAATAAAGCAGCGTTTGTACTTCACGCCGCAATTCACAAAGCTCGACCAGAAGTAATAGGTGCAGCACATGCGCATTCCACGTATGGCAAGGCGTGGTCATCGCTCGGTCGCAAGCTTGATCCAATTACACAAGACTCCTGCATTTTTTACGAAGACCACACCGTAATCTCGGAGCAAGGTGGTGCAGTTGTATTCGAAGCAACAGCAGCCGAAGAAATCATCTCCAAGTTTCCAACTGGCAAGGCTGCAATTCACCAAAATCACGGATTGTTCACAGTCGGCACCACAGTTGAGGCTGCAGCTTTCTGGTTCATCACCATGGACCGCAGCTGCCAGGCACAGCTACTTGCCGAAGCAGCAGGCACACCAAAATTGATTCCTCACGAATCTGCGCTGTACACGCAGCAGCTAACGGGATATGCCGATGCTGGTTGGTTTCAGTTTCAGCCGCTATTTCAAGAAATTTGCGCATCAGATCCCGAACTCTTCGAGTGAGCAAACAAAAACCCGGTTCGACGTCTGCGCGCATTAGCGCATTGCCACCCGAATTATTTTTCATTTGCTCTGCATCTGCTCAATACATTGGCGCGGTCATCGCGTTCAACTTATTTGACCAACTTGCACCAGCAAGCGTGGCGTGGCTTCGCGTAATCAGCGCCGCATTAATCCTGCTCGTTTTTTCTGCACGCCGATTGCGCGCACAAGGAGCCTGGACAAAAGACGAATTTGTCTCTGCAGCAAGTTTTGGAATTGCTGTTGCATTAATGAATCTCACGTTTTATCTGGCAATCGATCGGCTCGACCTCGGCAAGGGAGTTGCAATCGAATTCATTGGCCCCATCTGCGTGGCTGCTTTGCAAACCAAATCTCGACGCAATGCAGGCGCTCTCGGGCTTGCAACACTTGGAGTCATCATTCTCTCTGGATTTGAACTCGGCAACGAACCGCTTGGCTTGTTGTTCATCTTTTTGGCATCTGCATGTTGGGCTGCGTACATCGTGGTTGGTTCGCGCGTTGCCCAACTGAATAGAGGCGTTTCAGGGCTTGGCGTAGGTCTTGCAATTGGCGCAGTTGCTATTGCCCCGTTTGGTGCGCCACAAAGTGGTCCTGCGTGGTCATCGCCATCCATTTTGGGCCTGTGTTTACTTGTCGGCTTGTTTTCTAATGCGCTCGGATACGGCATCGAGCAATCGATTATGCGCAAGATTCCAGTGCGCAGATTTTCGGTGCTGCTGGCGCTCTTGCCTGTCACAGCTGTTGTATTTGGATTTCTCTTTCTCGATCAGACTCCAACTTATGTTGACATGATCGGAATCGCATTGGTGCTGACAGGAGTGGTTGTACAACAACGCGAAACACTGACTCCGACAAGCGAATCTTCCTAAAGCATTGCCCCTTCCTGCCGATCACTCTCGGTAGAATAAACGTCAAGCGGGCGAGGAGAATCCTTCAGCATGCGCGTACCCCCAAAAACGAAAACGATGAGTGTGGTTGGCTTTCTTGTTGTCGGCCTGCTCGCTTCTATTTTGCCTGTTGGCCCAGTACACGCCGACAACGGTTTGTTGCCCAACGCAATCGTGATCAATGGTCGCGGCAACGGACATGGGCGTGGCATGAGCCAATACGGTGCCTACGGATGGGCCACGAATGGCTCGACGTGGGACCAGATTCTCAATTTCTATTACGGCGGTGCGACTGGCAATACCATCGGTTCACTTGCCGATCCTGCTCAAGTGATGACCACGTATCTCTCGGCAATGAACGACAAATCAACTTCGGTCGTCGCCGACGCCAGTAATGCGGTGTTTTTGCAAGACCCAATCCCTGGTCGACTCTGGACATCGCTTGTAGCAATCGAAATTTCCCAAAGCGTGTATCGAGTATGGGGTTCGATGGAGCGAAAGTGTGCGATTACAACAGATCCTGCCACCGAAGGCTTCACATTGATTGCAGACGTACCAACAGTTGCCTCGTTTACAACGACGGTTGGCTCAGACCCGGCTGCAAGCGCAACTGCTGTCATCGGCTTGTGTGAGCCGCGCACCGCTACAAAGAACAGGATTCGTTACTACCGCGGAGAAATTCGTGCAGTTAATAACGCGAGTGGTGCTAACCGCACCATCAACGCCACCAGCATCGAGAGCTATTTGCGAGGTGTCGTGCCGCGCGAGTCTCCTGCCGACTGGGGCAATGCTGCTGGCGGGCTTGGAATGCACGCACTGCGCGCTCAAGCAGTAGCCGCGCGCTCATATTCGGCAACCGAGAACAGATATGTGGGCCTAGCTCGCACGTGCGATTCACAGGACTGTCAGGTCTACGGCGGCAGTGCTCTGCGCGAATCAGTCAATGGTGAAATCGTCGCACTCGAAAACGCACTCACCGATCAGGCCATAGCCGAAACTGCTGGAGTCGCGATCTTGCAGCCAAACGGCAAGCCTGCACGCACCGAATTTACGTCGAGCAACGGTGGCCGCACCGCGGGTGGCACGTTTCCCGCACAAGTTGACCTGGGCGATCTTGCGAGCGATTCGGTTAACAACTTGCTTGTCTGGACGCGCATCATTTCTGCCGCACAGTTAATGGCTAGGTATCCACAGATCGGCACACTCACTTCAGTTGTCACCACGCATGATGGTCTTGGCGGAGATTGGAATGGCTACGCAACCTCAGTTGCCATCAACGGCACCGCTTCCACCGTCACGGTAAAGGGCTACGACTTTAAGTCCATCTTCGATCTCCCCGCTCCGTGGTACGAGACAACATCTATTTATGGTGCTGCATTCGACGCTGCCCCTGTTGGTGCAATGTTGTTTATCGGTGACTCGGTAGGTGAAAGCATTACCAGCACATTTGCATCAGTGGTTACCCCCGCTTACCCAACAATGAATTATCAAGCACTCACCAACCGTTGCCTCGTAGGCCCGAGTTGTGTGGCTGCAGCAGTCGGATCACCCGATGCGCCGACAATCATCAACGCGCTCACCCCAGAGCAATACCCGAGCGTGGCAATTATTCAGTTGGGCTACAACGATGATCCAAACACATTTCAGTCCGATGTCGATCTTGTCGTAAATGCGCTGAACGCTCGTGGCGTGCAGCGAATTGTGTTCATCAATCTTTCCACCCGTAGGACATCCCGCAACTACACGCTCTCCAACGCAGTTCTTGCAAATGCTGCAGCAAGTTATCCAAACGTCTCGGTGCTCGACTGGAACGCGGCATCAAGTGCACCTTCACAAAACCGCTGGTTTAGCGATGATGTTCATCTCACAAGCACAGGTCGCAGCGAATTTACGCTGTTTATCCGCAACCAATTAGACGTACTGCGAGCACAAAGCTTCATTACCAATGGCGTTGCAACGGTGTTGCCACTTGGCGCGCCGATGGCAAAGGGCGATCGCGGCAAGAACGTAAAGATGCTGCAAACTGCACTCAATACATACTTCAAATTGCCAAAGAAAAAGCGCGTTGTCGTTGATGGAATACTTGGAAAACGCACAATTGCTCTCGTAAAAACTCTCGAAACGAATGCCGCCCTACCAATTGACGGCATTGCCGACGAAGCCGTGCTGGCAGTGTTGGGCATCGACCCAGCAACAATCGTTCTCGAACAGGGCACGAAGCACGCGACTGTTGCTACCGCCCAAACTGCTCTAGCCAGAGTCCTCAAAGTCAAGATTCGTGCCGATGGCATCTATGGCACAGGCACTACTCGTCAAGTTAAGCGCTTTCAGAAGAGCGTTGGTTTAAAGCAAACAGGAAAGATCAATCGCCTGACATGGCAAGCTTTACTTAGCGCTTCAAAGCTGACGTAAAACGCTCTTCCCACGCAGCATTGCTGACCATCCTCGGATATGCCGCTCGATATTCGCGCTTCAGTCGCTTGTACGACGTGGCGATTGCAAAGATGGACTTCACTACCTCGCGTAACAGTTTGAAAAATCTCTTCGCGTCACGCTCAACCGTGTATCCATCGGCAATGCGGTCGTGACGATACAAGATCCGATTGCGCAGTGTGGCCACTCCAACCGCTCGAGCATCAATCGGGCCAACGCCGTACTTCTTCAGACGTAATGGCTTTGGAATGATGTACCCGCCCACCAGAACGACGGCGAACAAAAACCCAAATGCACGCAAGGCTTTGTGCCGTGGTTGGCGTGGTCTAATTGCCGCAAGTTCGGCCGAAAGTGGCGCCGGCTTTTCTTCAGCACACACACGCAATTCATCGTGCAATGCGGCGTGATCGATCTTCATCCACTCCGCTGGACCAGCCAAATATGCGTTAAGTCCGCGCAGCATGTATTCGGTTGATGCATAACGCATCGAGAAAAGATTCCGGAACCCAAATGACGAAAATCGATAGGCCAGGTTCCACCACGTGTGTTTATCAAACACCAGCGTGTCGACAAGTGCCAAGTTGCGCGATTCGTAAAACAACGAGGACGGATTGTTTTTTAGACCAAAGTCTGCGTGCCACACGATCACTCCGTTAAGCGTGATCGAATGCTTGCCTGTGTGCATGAGACCAAAAGCAACATCGTCTCCGCGCACAAACACAGGTAGCGGATTTTCGTTGGTGATATTGATCGGAAACGCGGTGTACCACCACGCGGTGTAATCGAATGGAACCTCGGCCACATCTTGCACAGCAACCGATCGCTCTCGCATGTCGTCTTCGCGTCCAAGTGCTTGCAGCGGATAGATGGAACGCCACGAATACTGTGACCCAGCCTCAAACTGCAGCCACGGACGTTCCTCCGACAGCATCGCTCCGTGCACACAGAGTCGCGCATCCTTGGCGTAGGCAAACAACGACATCGTTCGCACAATCGCTTCTGGCTCGAGCGTGATGTCGTCGTCCATAAACAACACGTGCGTTGCCCAGCCAGCCTTGCGAAGCTCGATCAGGCCGCGGGCAAAACCTCCCGCGCCACCAAGGTTGCCATTTGGGATCACTGTCAGCGGTGCATCTGCGGCCGCATCAAACGTCACATTTTGTGCATTATCAACAACGAGCACTCGCACTTTGCCATTGAGCGCCTCATTGTCGCGCACCAAATCGAGCACGTTGTGCACGGTCTTGCGAACATATTCTTGGCGATTAAAGGTAGTGATCGACAACGACATGCGCACTTCGTGTCGCGGAGCATCCTGAGTAACCCACTCGCCGCCCGTCATACATACTTCGCCGCCAATTGCGGTGACCCGCACAAAATATGTTCCATCTGCTGACTCTTGCAGGTTGGGAACGTTGAGCATCACGCTTGACGGCGAGCCTTCGCCGCGCGGTAATTGTGCAGTTGCTACAACCGATTCTTTCTTGCCATTGACCACGACAACTTCGGCAATACCCACGCCAGACGCACGCACGCTGACACTCAAGTTGTTGACCTGACTCACTCTGCGCCAGCGGCCGGCAGCAAACACACCAAACGATGTGTCAAAACTGAGAGTTCCCCCATCAGAGAGCACCGCCCCGCCGTCCACCAGTCGCACTTCACTACTCGTGCGCGCATACAACAGCGGCTCTGGCGTAGTTGGCGTAGGCAACACAAGGCGTTGCAACAAATTTGCTGATTGCATCAGTGCTTTACCCCGCCCAATGGGTCGGTAAAAAACGGTGGGATGTCTTGATCATTGTCGAGCGCGTTCAACATTGCTTGCGAAGCAGCCAATGCTTCGTGAATAGTGACGTCCATGTCGAGATAACGATAGGTGCCGAGGCGACCCAAAAAAGTGACACCCTTCTGGGCGCGAGCCTGATGCACGTAATTGACTAATTGATCAGTCTCTTTCACCAACCGAATCGGGTAATACGGAGTGTCATTTTCGCCACAGAGTCGCGAAAACTCGGTGTAAGTCACAGTCTGATCATGATTTTCCCATGGCGCAAAATGTTTATGTTCGGTAATTCGTGTGAACGGCACTTGCTCGTCGCAGTAATTCAGCACTGGGCAACCCTGAAAATCTCCATCGGATACATGTTGCTCAAAGTCGAGCGTTCGATATGCAAGCCGCCCGTGTTCAAAACCGAAATATGCATCAATCGGGCCAGTCCACACAACGTGGTCATAATTACTCGACTGTGCTCGCTCAAAACGCGTTGATAAGTGCACGCTGATGTTTTCATGTTCGAGAATTGCCTGCACGATCGGCGTGTAGCCGTGCTCAGGGATTCCCTGATGTGGATGATTGAAGTATGAGTCATCAGCAGTAAACCGAAGTGGAAGTCGCGCCAAGATGCTTGCTGGCAGTTCGGTTGGGTCTACGCCCCACTGCTTTTTTGTGTAGCCAGCAAAAAATGCGTCATACAATTCACGCCCCACAAATCTGAGGCCCTGATCTTCAAATGAGACAGGGTTTGTAATCGTCGAGTCTGCTTTTGTGGCAATAAATGCCTCGGCTTCCGCCGGCGAAAAGTTGGTACCAAAAAACTCGTTAATCAACGTCAAGTTCATGGGCATTTGAAACGCCTTGTCACCCACCATTGCACGCACCCGGTGGCGATACGGCATCATTGACCCAAAGCGAGTGATGAACTCCCAAACATGTTCGTGCTGCGTATGAAAAATGTGCGGTCCGTAGGTATGCACCATGACGCCCGTTTGGTGGCGTTCGGTATGACAGTTGCCAGCTACGTGGTCGCGGGTGTCAAAAACGGTTGCGGTATGGCCAGCCTCAGCAAGTTGTCTTGCCACCACGGCACCTGAAAAGCCTGCGCCAACAATGGCAAACGATCGCGCTAGCACGCCTTAAATACTACGCAATTAGTGCGAGATCCAAGGTGCACACAGACCGTCCAGATCACGCACTTCAATGCGTTCCCGGTTGGCATATGTCACTTGATTACTTGGATCTGCGCGCAATTTGAACGTGCGAAATTCCATTTCTGTCGTATCAATCGCAAGAATGCGACCGACCAATGACTCGCCCAAACTGAGCAGCAACTTGATCGTCTCAAGAGCTTGAATTGAGCCGACAATTCCTGGCAAAACTCCGAGCACTCCTGCCTCTGCGCAACTTGGCGCAAGTTCGGCTGGTGGTGGCTCTGGCACCATGTCGCGATATGTCGGACCATTCTTCGGATCAAACACAGTGACCATTCCTTCAAATCTGAAGATCGATCCGTGCACGACAGGAATACCAAGCTTGACGCTTGCGTCATTGAGCACATAGCGACTTGGGAAGTTGTCTGCGCCATCCACAATCACGTCGTATCCCGCAATGATGTCCATGATGTTGCTCGCATCCAAGCGTGTGTCGTATGTGACCACATCAACGTCTGGGTTGAGCATGGTCAGTGTCTTTTTTGCTGAATCAACCTTGCGATCACCGATGCGATCAATATTGTGCAAGATCTGACGCTGCAAGTTGCTGGCGTCCACTTCGTCCATGTCGACAATGCCTATTGTGCCCACGCCGGCTGCAGCCAGGTACAACGCTGCTGGGCTTCCGAGTCCGCCCGCACCCAGCAACAGCACTTTGCTGGCAAGAAGTTTTGCTTGACCTTCCACACCTACTTCTGGCAACAAAATATGTCGCTGATAACGATTGCGCTGCTCAGCAGTCAACGAGGCAGGAGTGCCCCACTGCCGACCTTCGTCTTTCCATTTTCCAAAACCACCAGCCATGGAAACAACGTTTGTGTAGCCAAGCTCCTGCAATGTCTTGGCAGCAAATGCGCTACGCACTCCACCCGCGCAATACACCACAATCGGAGCGTCTTTATCGGTGATCTTGCTTTCGATCTGCGCTTCGAGGTGGCCACGTGGAATATGGATCGACAGCGGCAACGTGCCCTGCTCGAATTCGTCAGGCTCGCGCACATCTAATGCAAGTGTTGTGCCAGTCGCTAAGCGTGCAGCGGCATCAGCCGTGTCCACCTCGACGATTTGCGATTTTGCTTGTGCTAGTAGGTCTCTAAAACCGGCCATATATGTGACAAATCCTCCGCCCAATACCCTACCGTTCTGGTCGGGTTTTAACGACGAGCTTGATTTCTCGGGACACACAGCCACTTTGCTCAACTCGTGCACACACGTGGGCATGAACGAACTTCATTTTGATTCAACACTTGTTGTGGTGCCCTGGCTCGATCCAATTGTCGATGAAGTCGGGTTTGATGTGTTCTCTCGATACGCCGAGATGTTTTGGCTTCCCATCATGGGGCCAAGTGCGCTGTGGATCATGCGACGAATCGTGATGGGCTTTGACGAGTTTCCTGGCGGCTACGAAATGGATACTCAAGAGATTGCACTTGCAGTCGGTCTGTCATTTACACAGGGTGCCAATTGCCCATTTAGTCGTGCGTTGCGACGTTGTCAGTGGTTTGGCGCGGCACAAAGCGTCCATGGTGGCTTGGCTGTACGCATCAAGCTTCCACCAGTCTCGCGCCGCCAAATACAGCGCTTCCCTCTTTCGCTCAAACAATCACTCGCAGCGTGGCCTGTTGAGTCAACAGACCATCAACAACTTGTTGAGCGAGCCAAACTTGTCGCAAGCGCACTGATCACGACTGGTGACGACTCAGATTTGTTGGAATCTCGACTTACGCGGATCGGAATTCCAGTTGGGATTGCGGTTCGTGTTGCGAACGATCTAACTGGTTCGGTGAGCGGCGACTCAGCCACGGCACGAAGTTCTCCATAAACGCCCAGCTGGTGCGATGTAGCGCCGAAGGTCCATACCCCTGCAACGCAGTGCGATGTTTTGGGCACGGATAACCCTTATTTGTCTCAAAGCTCCAGAGCGAATAATCGTTTGCATACTCGCGCATCATTCTGTCTCGCGAAACTTTTGCCAATACCGAAGCAGCCGACACCGACAGCACTGATGCATCAGCTTTTACTTGTGTCACCACCTGAGAAATATGTGGTGACACAAAATCCCACCGACCATCTATCACTGCAGTTGCCTTACTCACATCGATTTGTTTCGCCAAACTTTCAATTGCCCGCTTGGTGGCCAATCGTTGTGCCGCGTTCATGCCCAACGCATCGCATTCGGCGTGAGTCACATAGCCAATTGACCATGCTGCACACGTTGCAGCTACATGATCGAACATTTCTTCGCGCTTTATCTCAGACAGCTGTTTTGAGTCGCGTGCGCCGCCCATGAGCGCAGATGCATCATCACTTGCAATCACGTCGCGCGACAACACCGCCGCCCCGATCATCAGTGGTCCGGCCCACGCACCTTTTCCCACTTCATCAATACCGATCACAATCGACGAGCCCTTGCGCAACAACACACGCTCTAGTTGGGTCGTTGGTGATTCTTTCACTGCAATGAAATCTGCACTGCACCGTCAACGAAACTACCTACACGCCACCAAGCGCCACTTTGCAGCAATGTGGCTGCAGTTGACGCATCTACTGCTGCGAGCAATCCGCCAGAAGTTTGTGGGTCAAAACACAATGCGGCCGCTGCATCATCGTTGGCAGCATCCACAAAGTTGCCCTCTACATAGTCACGGTTACGCGGGTCTCCGCCCGTGCGCACACCACGTTGCGCGGCTTCTCTCGCGCCCGGATACGCCTGCAGCGTGTTGGCTTCAATCACTAGGGCTACAGCACTGCGCTCAGCCATCTCCCAGCCGTGGCCCGCTAGCCCGTAGCCAGTCACATCGGTTACCGCATGCACTCCAGCGCCAAGATTTTGCAGTTGCTCAGATGCCACACGATTCAGCGTGCGCATGCCCGCGATGGCAGCAGCTTTGTCCGTATCAGATCCACCCGCAAGGGCGAGCCCAGTGCCAAGCGGCTTTGACATCACAGCAATGTCGCCCACTCGAGCACCACTCTTGCGGAAAATTCGCTGCGGGTGCACAACACCTTGAACGGCAAGACCAAAGATCGGTTCTGGATTACGGATCGTGTGGCCGCCCGCAATACTTCCGCCTGCCTCTGCGACCACTAGTGCGGCTGCCGCAAAAATCTGAGCGATAGCGGTTGGAGGAAAGTGCTCAGGAAACGCAGCGATGTTGACGGCCATCACCACACGACCACCCATTGCAAACACATCGCTGCATGCATTAGCAGCGGCAATCGCACCAAAATCGCTCGGGTCATCAACAAGCGGAGGGAAAAAATCGGTTGTGCTCACCAAGGCCACGTCATCGGTTACTTGGTACACGGCTGCATCATCGAAGGGTGCAAGACCTACCAACAGTGCCGGATCGAGCGATGCAGGAAAGTCACTCACCAAGTCGGCGAGCAATGTTGCACCCCATTTGGCCGCGCACCCACCACACGAAGTCCATTCAGTAAGGCGCAGCGGTGAGATGCTCGGCGAATTGCTCCTATTACTCATATCGCAAAGCCTAGAAGCAGTGTCTCTCCTGTCGGTTCAACAGAGCTCCAGGTTGGATCACAGAGTCCTGCGTCGAGTTTGACTCCTGCAGGTCCAGAAACTTCCCACAGCAGCGCAGGTTTTTCTCCATGCCAGCGAATACCAAAACTCACGGTGTGCAACGCACCAGCAGACACTCGATGACATTCCAAATTTGCTCCGAGCCACAGTCGAGGGATGCCACGACCAAAAATTTGCACTGAGCCATCACGCTGCACTGCAACCATTTTCTCTTCAACCCAAGCAATTGCACGAATATCGGTTGGCATTACGTTTGGTGGCTCGGCGGCGCTACTCATGCGCAACTGAGCGGCAGCCACATCGTCGGCAGCGCGATTTTCGCCCATTCGCGAAAACACAAATTGGGCCGCAAACAAAGCACGCTCTACATCCCACGGCAGTATCGAAGATTTTCGATTCTCCTTCAATAGAGTTTCCACAGCTTGCGCAAGTCGCGCAGCATGATCAACTCGGATTTGTGCTGGATCACCCGTAAGTTTTTCGCCCATTCGCAGTAATTCCTGAAGCGTCAGAATGTACGCAACCGGATCATTGGCGCAGTCTCCCCCTGCACCGATAGCCCAGTCTTCAATTTCGTGTCCACTTAAGATCAATGCATCGCTGCGCAGACGTGCAACTAATGGAGCAACCGCACCTTCAGGCACAATCACATATCCGGCTTGCTCAACAGCCTTGAGCCATCCCTTTTGCAACTGTTCAAACGACGGCAAGCGTTCTACATCGACATTTGCTGATTCGTTTGCAACATTCAATGGTGCACAAACCGCAACTCGCAAGGTGCTGCCGTGCGCAACGGGAAACACCACGCTGCCAGCCGGCAACTCGATGCCCTGTGCGCCCCGCGGACTCGGAGTGCGAGATGAAACCACATCTGATCGCGTAAAGGCAACGGCAATAGGCAATGTTGACTCGTTCGTGATCTCAATCACTACGAGCCCACCTGCATCTGCAACGGCATACACGCGCTGAATTGCGTCGCCACCAGGTATTCGAAGGCGAGTTTCAACAACCGGCACTCCGGCACGTCGTGTCTGTCGCACGCTCGGTTCAGTCGATGGATCGTGCCAGCGATCGTCGGCAGCAATGTGCCAGTCGAGGACTGGCGATCCATCATTGAATCGAATAGAGCCTCGCTCGTTGACAATTGCATTCCATCCGCCACCCCTGATACCCAGCACATGGGCGGCCGGCCGCACGCGTGCACTGAGCGAAATTGAAGAGATAACACCTTGTGTATTCGACATTATTCAGACCTACTTGACCGCGACATTAAATCTCGCAACGACTCTTCCGCACTTTTTGCACCTTCGCACACAAGTGCGACTTGCTCGGCTATCGGCATCTCTACTCCATGCTGTCGTGCAAGTTTTACAACGGCAGATGAGCTTTTTACACCCTCGGCCACCATGTTCATCGAGCCCACGATCGTCGCGATCGATTCGCCTTTGCCCAATCGCACGCCCACCTGGGTATTGCGACTCTGCATCGATGCGCACGTGGCCATAATGTCGCCCATACCTGCGAGGCCCGAAAAAGTGAGTGGCTGCGCACCAAGCGCAACGCCAAGCCGCGACATTTCTGCCAAACCACGAGTTACCAGAGTTGCTTTTGCATTGTCGCCAAAGCCAAAACCCTGGGAAATTCCTGCCGCAATCGCAATTACGTTTTTCACTACTCCACCAACTTCGCATCCGATCACATCACGATTTGTGTACAACCGAAATGTTGGGCGTGAAAACAAGTTCTGCAACTTCAAGGCAACTGCATCGTCATCGCACGCGATAACGCTGGCCGCAGGTTGACCTTGCAATATTTCGTGAGCAAGATTTGGCCCACTCAATACTGCACGCGGGTTATTAGGTAACTCGGCTGCAAGTACTTCACTCATCCGCAACAATGTCTCACTCTCAAGACCCTTGGACAGGCTCATAATGGGTACACCGACAGCCACATGTTTCGCTACCTGCTGTGCGATATGACGAAAACCTTGCGCAGGCACTGCCATCGCAATCACATCTGCGTGTTTCACCAACTGTTCAAGATCCACCGATGCCACGAGCTCAGTTGGCAATACGTAGTCACCGAGATACAGACTGTTGGTGTGTTGATTACTAATTTCGTCGGCAAGTTCCAGGCGTCTTGTCCAGAGCGACGTCGTAGCGTTTTGCGATACCAATGTGGCGATTGTGGTGCCCCAAGATCCTGCACCCACCACACATACTCGAGTCGTCACAGTCGCCAAGGTTAGGCGAGCACGGCTACATCGGCACAAGCGCCAATAGGCTACGAAAATGGTCGATTCGTCCACATCGTTCGCGACTGACGCATCCTCTATTGCCGTCGTCATCCCCATCAAAGCTTTCGAGCAGGCCAAAGATCGACTCTCGGGCGTGCTCAGCACAGATCAGCGCGCACTGCTCGCACGCACAACAGCGCTTGGCGTTCTCGAGTCTGTGTGGTGGGTGCAGGATCTTGGGGCACCACAATCGCCACATTGGTATCGCAAAACGCTACGA
>CAFBNR010000006.1_pt1 | contig 31975 bp, 30 predicted proteins | sample 7269321 | NCBI WGS metagenome assembly CAFBNR01 (sample SAMEA6814101, study PRJEB35770) | uncultured Acidimicrobium sp. | biome: Freshwater; feature: Freshwater reservoir; material: water | place: Czech Republic | collected 2017-07-26 | depth 30m m | reverse complement strand
GATTTCGTTCCACTCGCCCGCATCGAAGACATCGTGTGGGGTTCGTGGGATCCGTTTCCGGATGATGCATACGTAGCAGCACAACGCGCTGGCGTATTGGAAAGCGGCAAGCACCTCGAGGCGATCTCGGACGCTTTACGCGACGTGCGCCCAATGAAGGCAGCTTTCGAGCGCAACTATGTCAAGAACATCGATGCCGACAACACCATGGGCAAGATCTCGAAGCGCGAGATGCTCAACGGTATTCGTGCCGATATCAACAAGTTCAAGGACGAAAAGAAAGTCGATCGTCTCGTGATGATCTGGTGTGCGTCGACAGAAATCTTTATTGAGCCAGGACCACAACACGAAGACATCGAGTCATTTGAAAAAGCAATTGATGCAAACGATCCGATGATTGCACCAAGCATGTTGTACGCATACGCAGCGATTTTGGAAGGCGTTCCGTTTGCAAACGGCGCACCAAACCTTGCGGTTGACACACCTGTATTGCGCAAACTTGCCACTGAGCGCAAGGTTGCCATTTCGGGCAAAGACTTCAAGACGGGTCAGACCCTGATGAAGACCGTGCTTGCACCAATGTTGAAGGCTCGCATGCTCGGACTTGCCGGTTGGTACTCCACCAACATTCTTGGCAACCGTGACGGCGAAGTACTCGACGATCCAGACAACTTTAAGACAAAAGAAGAATCAAAGTTAGGCGTACTCGAAGACATCTTGCAGCCAACGTTGTTTCCAGAGTTGTACGGCGATGTGTACCACTCGGTCAAGATCAACTACTACCCACCACGCGGCGACAACAAAGAAGGCTGGGACAACATCGACATCTTCGGATGGTTGGGTTACCCAATGCAGATCAAGGTCAACTTCTTGTGCCGCGACAGCATTCTTGCTGCACCGCTCGCGCTCGACTTGGTGTTGTTTACCGACCTCGCACAACGCGCAGGCATCGGCGGCATTCAAGAGTGGTTGTCGTTCTATTACAAGAGCCCGCAAGTTGCTCCTGGCCTCAAGCCAGAACACGACTTGTTTGTGCAGTTGGCCAAGCTCAAGAACACGCTTCGTTGGATGATGGGCGAAGACCAGATCACACACCTGGGCCGCGAATATTACGACGAGGCCTAACAACCGTCACGCTGTTATTACGGCGTGTGTCGACATCATTTCGGTGGTGTTGTTCGTTGCTATTGGAAGACGTAACCACGACGAGGGCACTGCCATTGACGGCATTGCCACTGTTGCCACTCCGTTTCTGATTGCCCTTGCAATTGCATGGCTTTCTTCGCGAGCATGGCGCACGCCTGGCTCATGGCGCACAAGCGTAATTGTGTGGCTTGTAACTGTTTTTGGCGGGCTCGAGTTGCGCCACTTTGTGTTTGATCGCGGCACTGCCACACCATTTGTGATTGTGGCAACGCTTGTGCTCGGCGCGTTTATCGTTGGCGGCCGCTTTGCGGTGCGACGACTTATTCGATGATGTTGGTGATTGCGCCGGTTTCGGCACCCTGCACCAATTTTGCGTACTTGCCCAACACGCCACTCGTGTAACGCGCAGGGTTTGGTTTCCAACCCTTGCGACGTTCGGCCAATACTTTTTCATCGACAACTAAGTCAAGAGTTTTTGTTGGAACGTCAATGCGCACGATGTCGCCATCGTGTGCAAATGCAATCGGTCCACCATCAGTTGCTTCGGGAGCAACGTGACCAATACAGAAACCCCATGTGCCTCCGCTGAAGCGTCCATCGGTGATGAGTGCACAATCTGATCCGCGACCAACACCTTTGAGTGCGCCAGTAATTGCGAGCATCTCGCGCATACCTGGGCCACCCTTTGGACCTTCGTACCGAATGATGATCACTGTGCCGGGCTTGATGTCGCCAGCCATTACTGCGGCCATCGCGCCATCTTCGCCGTCAAACACTCGCGCTGGCCCTTCAAACGTCATTTGGTCTTTTGTGAGCCCAGCAACTTTGACAACTGCACCGCGAGGTGCCAGCGAACCACTCAGAATGTTGATGCCGCCTTCAGCATGAATTGGTTTATCGAGCGGATGCACGACATCACCATCTGGTGCTATCGGACTCATCTCGGCCATGTTTTCGGCAAGTGTCTTACCTGTGCATGTCATGACGTCGCCGTGCATCAAACCTGCATCGAGCAAGTGCTTCATCACAACAGGTACGCCACCGATGCGATCGATATCGGTCATGTGATACTTGCCGCCAGGTTTTGTGTCGGCGATGTGTGGCACTTTTGCAGCAATGCGATTGAAATCTTCTAAGTCGAGTGCAACTCCCGCTTCATTGGCAATGGCCAACAAGTGCAACACCGCATTGGTTGAGCCACCAAGTGCATTGAGCAACGCGATTGCATTTTCAAAGGCCTTCTTGGTCATGATGTCGCGCGGGTAAATACCAAGACGAACAAGATTCATCACGGCCGCACCGGCAAGCTCGGCATCAGACTCGCGGCGCTTGTCAATTGCTGGTGGCGATGCGCTACCTGGCAAGCTCATTCCGAGTGCTTCTGCAATTGAGCTCATGGTGTTGGCGGTGAACATTCCGCCGCATGCACCTTCACCCGGGCACGCAGCACGCTCAATATCACCAAGTTCTTCCTGACTCATCGTGCCGGCCGCGCAAGCACCGATGGCCTCAAAAACCGTGGTGATGTCGATGTTTTTACCGTTGTGAACGCCTGGCAATGTGCTGCCGTTGTACACAAAAACGCTTGGCAAATTGAGGCGTGCGGCAGCCATCAACATGGCTGGAATGCTCTTGTCACAACCAGCGAGGCCAACGAAGCCGTCGAAGCGCTCGGCGTGCACAACTGTTTCGACAGAGTCGCAAATCACTTCACGACTTACAAGCGAAGCGCGCATGCCTTCGTGACCCATCGAAATTCCGTCGCTCACCGTGATGGTACCGAACTCAAGTGCGACACCCTCGTTTGCGCGAACACCAATTTTTGCCGATTCGGCGAGTCGGCGCAATGACGCATTGCACGGAGTTACTTCGTTCCATGCTGACGCAATGCCAATCTGTGGCTTTTTGAAATCTTCGTCGGTCAGACCAACAGCGCGCAACATTGCGCGGGCTGCAGCTTTTTGATTGCCGTCGGTGACATCACGACTGCGCGGCTTGATATCAACGGGGGTTTCTGAAGGCCTTGTCATATGGTCCAAGGCTACTTGCGCAATCTATGCGGCTGACTTCACCGGCTTACGGAGGTAGAAATAGAGCGTTGGGGCAAGAAATGCGAAGTACGTGATGACGCGAATGTTCTCGGCCGCGTTGTGCCAGCCGAAGAATCCCTTCATGAAGTCGTAGAAGGTTCCCGACGACCACATGCCCGAATTAATAGTCCAAGCCGATTGCACTAACCAGCCATTTTCCCAACCAATCAACTCGCGATATTCGTGAATCGACTTGCCGGCAAGACCCGCTGCAAACAAGATCAACAACACGGCAGTCACATTAAAGAACATCTTGAGATTAATCTTTCGGCCGCCTGCAAAAATTGCGATACCCAGCAAAACGGAATGTTCAAGGCCAAGCAAGCCGCCGATAACTACTGAACTTCCTGATGTGGAAGTTGTTTCTGCACTGAGCAAGAACAGAACGGTTTCGAGACCTTCGCGCACAACGGCAACAAAAGCGATTGTAAAGAGAGCGGTCTTTGCTGACTTGTCTACTTTCGACCGCAATCCGGCGCTGAGGCCTTGCGAATTCTTGCGCATCCAAAAAATCATCTGTGTCAGAACAACAGCCGCAGCCAGAGCAATCGTGCCCTCGGTTGCCATTTCAACTTTTCCATTGAGACCATCAAGTGCGAGATAGACAATCGTTCCCACGACAAGGCAACCAAGACTCGCTACCGCGGTGCCCCACCAGACGTACCGTGCGTCGGCCTTTCGATCAGTTTTGGTCAGATAGGTAAGCAATATCGAAACAATCAGTGACGCTTCGAGACCTTCGCGCAGAGTGATGAGGAAACTGGAGCCCATAAGGTCAATGTTAGGCGAGCCTAACGACTCCTGTCAAAGTCCTGTATTTCATTGGATTATCCGCGCTTTTTCTGCAACAACGCGGTCACTACCTTGCCATCGGCTTTGCCCTGGGATGACTTCATGATTGCGCCAACCAGAGCGCCCATCGCCTTTTCTTCGCCGCCGCAATATTTGGCCCACGCATCGGGCTGGGCCGCAATCGCTGCATCGACCATTGCTTCAACAGCCGATGTGTCGAGTGCTTCAAAACCTTTTGCCGCCGCAATCGCAACTGCATCGCCACCACCATTGGCAACGATCTCGGAAAGAATTGTTTTTGCTTGCGTCGCAGTGACCTTTGCATCGCGTTCGAGTAGCGTGAGTGCAGCCAAATCTTTGGCTGGCACAACAGGGTTTGCCCCTGCTTCAGAAAATGCTTGTTGCACATAAACGAGTGCGCGCGCTGGTTCTCCACCAGCATCGGCTACGAGTTGCACATAGTCGTCTTGGCCGCGTTCGACGATGACGTACACGGCTTCGCTCTCTTTGTCGGCACCAGTGAGCTGCGACAGTCGAGCACGACGCGCAGCAGGCAACATCGGTAGTGATGCGCGAATTGATTCGACCCACTCTGCGCCAGGATCGAGCAGCACGAGATCGGGCTCAAGGAAATATCTGTAATCGTCAGCGTCTTCTTTTACGCGCAGTGTGTGAGTGCGTCCTTCAGCGTCATCCCAGTGACGGGTCTCTTGGCGGATTGTGCCGCCGGACTCGAGCACATCTACTTGGCGACGTGCTTCGTAATCAATTGCTTTGCCAACCGCACGAATGGAGTTGACGTTTTTGATTTCGCAACGAGTACCAAACGGATCGCCTGCTTTGCGCACCGAGACGTTGACGTCGCAGCGCATCGAACCCTCTTCCATTTTTGCATCGCTTGCACCAACAGCGAGCAAGATGCTGCGTAACTCCGAAACATATTGGCGCGCTTGATCGGCGTTGCGAATGTCGGGACGAGAAACAATTTCGACAAGCGGAACACCAGCGCGATTGAAGTCGACGAGCGAGTAGTCGCTGCCATGAATGCGGCCGCTTGTGCCACCAAAGTGCGTTGACTTACCAGTGTCTTCTTCGAGGTGAGCGCGTTCGATGCCAATTCGCACGTCGCCCGGCAACATCATGAACCCATCGATGTTGATCGGTTGGTCGTACTGCGTGATTTGGTAGGCCTTTGCAAGGTCTTGGTAAAAGTAGTTTTTGCGGTGAAACGTGCTTGCTTGCACTGTGCAATTGAGTGCAAGGCCAAGACGTATTGCAAGCTCGACTGCGCGACGGTTGATAACTGGAAGCGCTCCAGGCAAACCGAGTGTGACGGGATCGATGTTGGTGTTTGGCTCGTCGCCGAAATGGTTTGGACTTGCCGAGAACAACTTGGTTTTGGTGTCTAACTCGACGTGAACTTCTAGACCAATCACCATTTCCCAACCGTTTGGCAAAACAGTTGCGTGAGATGGAGCAGATGATGCGTTGCTCATGATGCGCGCTCCAATTCGGCTGCAACACGGAACATGGTTGGCTCGCCAAGTGCTGGCGCAAGAATCTGCACGCCAACTGGCATTGAATGCGCACCAGTTCCGAACGGGACGCTCATTGCGGCGTGACCAGCAAGGTTCGTAGGAATCGTAAAGATGTCGCACAGATACATGGTCAGCGGGTCACTCGTTTTTTCGCCAATCGGAAACGCAACCGTTGGAGATGTTGGAGTCAAGATCACATCGCATGATTGGTATGCAGCAGCAAAATCGTTGGCGATGAGCCGGCGAACTTTAAGCGCCTTGCCGTAGTACGCGTCGTAATAGCCGGCCGACAACGCATAGGTGCCCAACATGATGCGACGTTTCACTTCTGCTCCAAAACCTGCAGCACGTGTAGCGCCGTACATACTGATCAGGTCTGCTGATTCGACGCGCAATCCGTAACGTACTCCGTCGTAACGAGCAAGATTGCTTGACGCCTCTGCTGGTGCGACCAAGTAATACGCGGTGAGACAATACGAAAGCGATGGCAAAGCAATGTCAACGATGGTTGCGCCTGCGGCCTTGAGAGCAGCAAACGCTGCATCAAGTCGAGCAAGCACTTCTGGTTCGCAGCCATCCGGCATGTCGGCAAGTCTGCCGATGCGCATTCCCTTTACGCCCTGACCGAGCACTGCTGTAAGCGAAGGAACTGGCTGGTCGAGTGAAGTTGAGTCGAGCGGATCATGCCCGCCAATAACTTCCATCAACAACGCTGCGTCTGCAACGGTGTGAGTGAACGGACCAATTTGATCGAGGCTGCTGGCAAACGCAACGAGGCCTTGTCGGCTCACCATGCCATATGTTGGCTTGACACCAACGACACCGCACAACGCAGCAGGTTGACGAATACTTCCACCAGTGTCGCTACCCAAACTTGCGGCCGCAAAACCTGCGGCAACTGCTGCAGCGCTGCCACCACTTGATCCGCCAGGTACACGCGAAGTGTCGAGCGGATTTCGCGTTGGACCGAACGCAGAGTTTTCTGTGGATGATCCCATCGCAAATTCATCCAAGTTCGTTTTGCCAACGATGACGGCACCCGCCTGCTGCAAACGTGTCGCTACTGTTGCGTCGTATGGCGGTTTCCAACCTTCCAAAATTTTGGACGAGCAAGTAGTTGGCACGCCGCGTGTACACATGTTGTCTTTGAGTGCAATTGGCACACCAGCAAGTGGACCGCGCTCTTTGCCGGCCTTCAAGTCGGCATCGATGCTCGCAGCATTGGCACGCGCAGACTCAGCCATCACGTGATTGAACGCATGAATTTCGGTCTCGCGCATGTCGATGCGATCAAGATGTTGCTCGAGCACAGCAGATGCAGTTGTTTTGCCCTCGCGAATTGAGCCGACAATGTCGACTACAGAAACAAATTCACTTGTCATGATTCTGAACCGTTCGATGGCGGAACTCGAAAACGGCCGTCTTGCGGTGCAGGAGCGTTATCGAGAACTTCTTGACGGTCGAGACCAGGCACAACAACGTCTTCGCGATACACATTTTTGATCGGGAAAGGTTGCGCCATTGGGGTCACGGCCGACAAATCGAGTTTGTCGATATCGCCAAAATGGTCGAGCATTCCTGTCAACTGCGTGGTCATTAGGGCCAGTTCGGCTTCAGTCAGGTCGAGCCTGGCCAAGTGCGCCACTTTGGCCACCACTTGTGCAGTGATTTTTGGCGTTGTCTTTGCGTCGGAAGAAGGGCTCACAGGCCTTCAGCCTATTGGTTCTCTAGGTAGATAAGAACTGCGGATTCAGGGAACAGCATTGGTGGTTGGATGCCAATGCGTCCAAGTTGATCTCCAGTCATCGTGAATGATGCGTGCTCTCTCGAGTCGCCAAGAGGCACATATGCAACCGTGTATTCAACGTCACTCAATAGTCCATGGATTTTCCACGGCGACGGTACAAGGCCCTGCGCAGTGGAGAGTTGTGCGTAACTCAACAAAGCTGTGCGCTTGTCGGTCGAAATCACGCCGTGTGCAACCGCGCTGTTGTCGGAAGTTACGTCGTAACGCACAAAGTCTCCGCTATGCAACAACTCTCGATGTTGTTTGTATAAGCCAATGATGCGACGAAGCTGTATTTGTTGGTCGTCGCGCAGAGAGAGCAAATTCCACTCAACACCCATGTGCCCAAACATGGCCGTTGCGCCTCTGAACGAAAGCGATTGTCGACGACCGGTGGTGTGCGCGGTGGGCGGGCCGATGTGTGCACCCATCACCTCAAGCGGCACAAGCATCGAAGTGCTGCGCTGAATGATTTGTCGCTCGAGAGCGTCGTTGCAGTCGCTCGTCCATACACGTTCGGTTCGGCGCAAAATCTCGTGATCAATGCGGCCACCACCTGATGCACAACTTTCAATTTCAACATTTGGATGCGCTACACGTAGTTCGTCTATTAATTGATACACAGCGCGAGTTTGATTGTGCGTACCTGCTGCCCCATCGCTTCCGGTTGCATGCACATGCGCGCGGTTCATGTCCCACTTCACATATGCAATATCATTTTCTGCAAGCAGCGCATCTAGCTGGCTATATATATGTGCGTATGCATCTGGGTGCGCAAGGTTGAGCACCAGCTGGTTGCGTGCCAATACAGGCTCATAGCCGGATGCGGCTAACACCCACTCAGGATGCGCACGAAAGAGATCGGAGTCGGGATTGACCATTTCGGGTTCAACCCAGATTCCAAAATCCATTCCCAGTTTTCGCACATGCGAAATCAATGGGGCAAGTCCGTTCGGATAAACATCTGGCGAAACAAACCAATCGCCAAGACCAGACTTGTCATTACGACGTGAGCCAAACCATCCGTCGTCTAATACAAAACGCTCAACACCAACATTGGCTGCTGCATCTGCAAGTGCGCACAGCCGCGAAAGATCATGATCGAAGTACACGGCCTCCCATGTATTGAGCATCACTTTTCGGGGCTGTACGACCGTTGGATGGTGCGGACGTGAGCGCACATTGCGATGCAGTGCTTGAGTTGCCGCATTGAGACCATTGCCCGACCACACGCCAATCACTTCGGGGGTTGCATACGACTCACCTGGCTCAAGACACAACTCGCCCGCGTGTAACAGTTCGCCCAACTGCAGATATTTTCTGCCATCTGGCAATACTTCGGCGAGCAACACCGAGTTACCGCTCCACGCAAGATGCGCTCCCCACACTTGTCCATTCCACTCGTCTGCGGTGCGTTCGGTTGCAAAAATCAACGGCAAGTGCTCATGCGAAGTGCGTCCCGTGCGATTTTCTGCAGTCCATGCGCCATCCACAAAATCGCGCCGATACAACTGTGCTTCACGCGCCCACCGACCACTAAACGTGAGCAACTGAGTTGCACTCTCGACGACGGGCAACGTGATTGACAGATTGGTGAGCAAATAGCGTGACTCACCAACATTGCGCAGAGTTGCGGTGGCGTGAAGCGTGCCCCATGCACTGCACTCAAGTTTGGTTTCAAGTTCAAGTTGCGCAACGTCATCTCGCGAAATCGAAATCAGTTGTTGACCAACGACTTCGCAACTGACAAAAGAAAACCTAGGTGCCCAGTGACGACCACCCGGACGATGCCCGCCGATACCAGGCCGCATCGTGGCACCATCACCGTGACACGGCACCAATGAGATTGCATTGATTGCATCGGTAACGCCGGGCATATTGGGTCGCGCGGTTGCAACAGCGATTGCATCAAGATTGGCTATCGAAGCTGCGTTCAACGCAGCACCCCAATAGATAATTGTTGGCACTCCACCCGAGACGTCGCATACCACCGACTGGCGAGAATCGCCGATGTGCTTCAGGATTGGACGCGTTGGTTGAGTAGACACCACTGCGCACGGTACCGTCAGTTGCAGATCCATGACTACTCAACACAACCTCACGCATGGCGGCTCGGGCAATGAGCGCATTGATCCCAGTACAGGCACTGTCGTGCACATAGTTGGCTCGCGACAAAATCGCCCCAATTTGCCCGCTACTGATTGCCCGTTTTGTGTAGGTGGATTAGAGGCGCCGCATCCTTACGAAACGCACCATTTTGCAAATCGCTGGCCACCAATGCCAAACGATCGCTGCGAGATCGTGTTGTATTCCCCAGATCATGACCAATCATTTGCAGGACTCGGTATGGCTGGAGTGAGAAGCGTGATCGACTTGTGGGCGCAACGAACAACCGAACTCGGTTCACGCTCAGATGTCGATGACGTTTTGATATTTGAAAATCGTGGACGCGAAGTCGGTGCAACAATTGATCACCCGCATGGACAGATTTATGCGTTTGACCATATTCCTGCGCGCACGAGTGCCCGGCTGAGTAACGGTTGGAGACCAGACCAATCGCAAGAGCGGCTCGTGCGAGAGCACGACGGCTGGCGCACTTCCGTGCCGTACGCATCTGCGTATCCGGTTGCGCTCGAAATTGCCCCTTCAGTGCAAGTTGGAAGCTTGAGTGAACTCAGTTCTCAACAGCGAGATGCGTGTGCGGCAATGTTGGTGGATGCGCTGAAACGTATTGATGCATTATTCGGTGCGCGTGTGCCATATATGTTGTGGCTCAATCAGCGGCCGACAACAAACGAAACAAAACATGCCGATGCATGGCTCAATTTTGAAATTGTTTCTCCATGGCGCGGCAACGGAGTGATGCGCTATATCGCAGCGGCAGAGGTATCAACTGGAGAATATTTCAATCCGATGATTCCTGAAGATCTTGCTGCCGCATTGCGACAATGAGAAGCGCTGACACTCCAAAGACCACGAGTGACACCCACTGATTGAGTCGCAGACCACCAACGTGATGCGCTTCATCAATACGGATTCCTTCAATGAAAAAACGAAACACTGTGTAACCGGCTGTATAAAAACAAAACAATCTGCCCGGTCGCATCGGAACTTTTTTGTCGAGAATAATTAACCCCAAACACAAAGCACCGCAAGCTAACGATTCATACAAAAATGTTGGATGAAAAGTAGTTGCGGCTGCATAACCCGCAGCCTTCGCTGTTGATGCAGATACTTCAAGCGCCCAAGGCAATGTGGTGGGACGGCCAAAGAGCTCTTGGTTAAACCAGTTTCCCCAACGACCTATTGCTTGAGCAAGTGGCAGTGCTGGCGCAACACACGTGAGCAATAGACCGATAGAGATACCTTTACGCTTTGCAAACCACACACCTGCAACAGTGCCGAATGCAATACCTCCCCAAATGCCAAGACCGCCCTTCCACACTTGCACGATGCTGCCGAGATTGTTTTCAAATCGTTGCCAGTCAGTGACAACGTGATACAGGCGAGCACCAACGATGCCAACTGGAACGGCGATCATCGCGATTGAACCCATGTCGTCGCGCGTACCGATTCCGCGCTTTTCCATTCGGCGACCAGAAAGCCACACTGCGGCCATCACACCAAGAGCAATCATCGCCCCGTACGCATTGAGCTTGAGTGGACCTAGATGTAGTGACCCACTGCTAGGACTTGGAATGACCGCAAAAAAGTTCACGCGTTCAAGACCTGCTTTGCGAACGTAACCGAGCGAGACATCACCGTTTCTTTTTCAACATCTTGAGTTGCAACATGGAAACTCTTTTCGAGCATCACACGATCAATTTTGCCTGCATAGTGAGCAACCAAGAAGTCGCTTTGGGTTGGTTCGACAACGTGATCTTGAACCGAGTTGATCAACAACATCGGCATCACCATCGTTGGGTAGTGCTGAGCAAGAGGTGCAGCACCTTCTACATACAGTGAATACGCAGCGCGCAGCGGCGTGCCAGCGTACGAATTTTCCACAACCTGCGGATCGGAAATATCGCTACCTACGCCAGCGAGTGACTCTTCGCCAGACTCAAGAATCGCCTCAAAAAACTGAATTTCTTCTGCAGTTCGTCCCTGAGCAACTGGGTTGATGCAGACAATTCCAGCAATTTCAGGATGATGTGCTGCCAGCCACAAAGTGAGTGCTCCACCCATTGACTGTCCAGCGACAATGACCTTCTGGCAACGTGATGCAAGAACTTTGTACGCAGTCTCTACGTCAGCACTCCAGTCAGACCAACGCGTCGGCATCATTTCTTCAATCACCGTTCCATGGCCCGACAAACGTGGCACTTCTACATGGAAGCCCTCGGCGGCAAAGCGCTCGGCAAGTTCGCGAACAGACGAAGGATTACCTGTAAAGCCATGGATCACCAAGACACCGCTGTTCAGTATTCCGTTGTGAGACCATGCCTCAGCCCCTGGTTGTACTTGTGCTCCCATCGCCTCTACTCCAGTTCGGTGTTGTCTAAATCGTGATCGATTTCTTTGCGTCGTTCCATTCTAACTTCAATGCAAACTCTGCACTTCATGGTGTTGTCCGTCAACTTGCACCAATTTCTGCTTGACTGATTTGGTGGATCAATCGCGCCGACGTTTAGACACATCGGCGATTGCCGCAATGGCACCACTAGTGGCACTGCTTCCCGTGTGGTTAATTGCAATTGGATTGATTTGGTTGCCAATGAAATTGATGTCCGATATTTCGTATTTCTTTTTTGCCAGCATGGCGATGCTTTTAGGTGTGGTTCTCTTTTCACGACCGGTGCAGCGAATTGTTTTTGCCAGAATGCTCGGTGCAAGGCCTCCAACATCACGCGAACTTCTTGCTTTGCAGCCGGCATGGAATACCGTTTCGCAAGCAAACCATTTTTCATCTGATCGATTTGTGCTGGCTGTTGTTGACAGCGACGAAACCAATGCGTTTGCGTGTGGCGGACATTTGCTTGTTGTTTCCTCGTACGCCGTTGATCACCTGCGACAGGATCAACTCACTGGTGTTCTTGCCCACGAACTCAGTCACCATATGGGCGGTCACACCGTTGCGCTAACTATTTCGCAGTGGATGAGCCTTCCGATTATTGGTCTTGCTCGCCTCGGTATTTTGTTTCGCAATTTCGCTCAACGCGTTACATCAAAATTTACAGAACGATACGTTGCAGCACGTTTCGTCATGCAAGCACTTGCATCTTTGCTCACTGCCACTTCGTATCTTTTGCTTTCTGGTTTCAGTGCAGCGCAAGCACTCAATAATCGCATCGGTCGAGCATCCGAATATCGGGCTGACGCTCGCGCTGCTCAAATGGGTTTTGGGCATGAACTTTTAAGTGCGCTTCGCAACGTGGGCAATCATGAAATTCAAAAAGGTATGCGACTTCGACCAATGCTTTCAACTTCAACTCATCCGCCTGCTGGCACCAGAGTGGCGAAACTTGAGGCATTACTGAAGCGTGACGTTGCACACAAACGGCGTTCAGTTCGTCGACACCAATAACGCTGGCGATAGCGTTTCTTGGCATGAGCCCTGCAGCGCAAGATACGGCCAACAGCCCATTTCTTGCAGCAACTTCAGGCAAGCGAACAACGCACACACCTGTTTGGTTTATGCGTCAAGCAGGCAGAAGTTTGCCCGAGTATCGCGCAATTCGTGGCGAAGGCAGCATCTTGGATGCAATCAAACAACCACGACTTGCAGCAGACATTACGTTGCAACCAGTTACGCGATACGGAGTCGATGCTGCAGTGCTGTATAGCGACATCGTTGTTCCCGCTCACGCAGTTGGTTTTGGAATCGACGTTGCTCCGGGTACCGGACCAGTTGCCGAACAACCATTTCGGGTTCATGCAGACTTACAACGACTTCGCGAATTTGTGCCAGAAACCGACACACCATACGTACTTGAAACCGTTCGCATGTTGGCAAGCGAGCTCAAGGTTCCACTGCTGGCGTTTGCCGGGGCGCCTTTTACGGTTGGCAGCTATCTAGTCGAAGGTAAACCAAGCCGCGATCATTTAATAACTAAACAGATGATGACCAAAGAACCACAGTTGTGGCACGACTTGATGCAGCGACTTGCACAACATGCAGTTGCGTCTCTACGCAGCCAGCTGGACGCAGGCGCGAGTGCTTACCAACTCTTTGATTCGTGGGCAGGAAATTTGACACAAGATCAATATCGCGATGCAGTTTTACCGCATTCGGCGCACGTAATTAGTGAATTGAAAAGATCTCACCCCCACGCACCGTCAATTCACTTCGGAGTTGGATGCGATCACTTGCTCGAGTTGATGCACTCTTCCGGAGCGACAGTGATTGGTCTTGATTGGCGCACGTCAATTACTGATGCTCGCGTACGTCTTGGCAAAGACACCATTGTCCAAGGAAATTTAGATCCATCACTTGTGCAGGGAGATGTCGAAACCGCACTGCGGGGTGCCGACGCTGTGCTCGCCGACAACGCCAATCACCCTGGTCATATTTTTAATCTCGGTCATGGTGTAACTCCTGGCGTTAACCCAGATGTGTTAGCTGCAGTGGTGCAACATGTCCATGAAAGGACACACGTATGAGTAATGCATTGTCAAACTCCCGCACTGCTGTTTTATTGATGGCCTACGGCACTCCGCGAAGCACACAAGAGATACTTCCCTATTACACCGACATTCGACGCGGTCGCGCACCAACCGAAGAGCAGCTTGCCGACTTAGTGGCTCGCTATGACGCAATTGGTGGCATCTCCCCACTGGCAGCGCGCACCGAAGCTCAACGAGATGCACTTCAACGTGCACTAGATGGTCTTGTGCCCGGCCAATTTCATGTGCAGTTAGGGCTCAAACATGCTGCGCCAATGATCGAGACAGCAGTAGAGGATTTGGCGCAGCAGGGTTTCACCAAAATCATTGCGCTTGTTCTTGCACCACACTTTTCTTCATATTCAATTGGACAATATGTTGGCCGTGCGACAGAGGCAGCAAAGCCACATGGCGTAGAAGTTACCGGTATCAATTCGTGGGCCATCGAGCCTGCATTTGTCGACTTCATTGCTGCCGACATGAAACAAAAGTTAGCTGCAATGCCAACTCGTACTCGCGTGTTGTTTACAGCGCACTCCTTGCCACAGCGCATTATTGACGGTGGCGACCCATACCCAACGGAGTTACATGCAACAGCAACCGCTGTGGCCAAACAACTTGGTCTTGTTGAGCATTCAGACTGGGACATTGCTTGGCAATCTGCCGGAAGAACGCCAGAGCCATGGATTGGTCCTGACATTTTGATTGCTATCGACGACATTTCGTCACAACAGAGTGCTGATGGCGTGTTGGTGAGTGCAGTTGGATTTGTTGCCGATCACTTAGAGGTGTTGTATGACCTCGACATTGAAGCAGCGCGACATGCCGACAAACTTGGACTGAAATTCAGTCGCACTGCCTGCGTGAATGATGATTCAACTGTGATGAGCGCTCTTGCGCAACGCGTTTTGAGCGCATCGTAAAGTCGATAGATATGTCAAACGACAATTCGACCGTTGCACGAAACTTCAGCGATCGGCACGTCGTTATTGTTGGCGCCGGAATTACCGGTCTTGCTGCAGCACATCAATTGCTGCAGCAGGCTCACCCACCACGCGTCACCATCGTGGATGCCGCTGACCGCATTGGCGGAATTATTCAGGCCTCACCATTTGCTGGACTCGACTCGGTGGACGAATCGGCCGACGCTTTTTTGACGCGTACTCCGTCAGCGATGAATCTCTGTGCGGCGGTTGGTCTTGACCATCAACTCACTTCACCGGCCGCCAATCATGCCTACATCTGGAACAACAACATGCACGCCATTCCTGCGGGCACCATGCTCGGTGTGCCTGGATCGCACAAGGCAATTTGGAATACCCGTCTACTCACGACGTCTGGCAAATTACGCGCATCTGTCGAACCATATCTTCCAAGCGCTCTAGGTCGATCAACCGATTCATTAGGCGCTGCAATTCGTAGTCGTTGCGGCAACGAGGTACTTGAGCGTCTTGTCGACCCACTTGTCGGAAGCATCTATGCAACTGATACCGATAATTTCAGTGTGCAAGGTATGCCCCAAGTGGCCGAGCTCTTGGCACAGCCAACAAGCCTTATGCGCGCCGCTCACAACGCAATGCAAAAGCGCACGAGTGGTGGCCCAGTATTCGCAACTCCAATGAGTGGCATGAGCACACTTACTCGCGCGGTGCACGACCGAATTATTGAAGATGGTGCGCGCGTCATGCTTTCATCTGCGGTGCGCAGTATCGAACCCCAAGGTCGGTCGTATGTAGTGCATCTTGAAACCGAATCACTGCAGGCAGATGCAGTTATCTTGGCAAGTCCTGCCCGACACACTGCTGCACTGGTTGGGCAGCTCAGTACCGAAACATCCTCACAACTTCAGCGGTTTGAGCATGCATCCGTCATCATGATTGCACTGACAATTTCGCGATCACAGTGGCCGCAACACCTCACCGGCACTGGCTACCTTGTGCCAAAACCAGTACAAACTGGTGTAACTGCGGTTTCGTTTGGATCCAACAAATGGGCTCATTGGAAAACTGCCAACGACGAGATGGTCCTGCGTGTTTCGCTGGGACGCGACGGCGCCCCAATGCATCATCTTGATGACAAAGCCTTGCTTGAAGTTGCACTACGCGATTTACGTATGCATCTTGGTTTCGATGCCGCTCCAACCAACATGCGTTTCACGAGATGGATCGAATCATTTCCTCAGTACCGACCAGGACACGCCATGAGAGTCGAGACACTCGACAAACAATTACACGCATCGGCACCTGGCGTTGTGTTGGCTGGTGCAAGCTACCGAGGCATCGGTATTCCCGCGTGCATCAATGATGGCCAACGTGCTGCGACTCGCGCACTCAATGAACTGAACTGATTCCATCTGATGAAAAAGCAATACCTTGTCGCAATCATTGCGGGTTTGCTTATTGCATTCAGCCTCCCACCGTGGGGTTGGTGGCCGCTCGCTTATGTTGGCGTTGCATTGTTTGCGACATGCAAACCAAATAGCAATCGCGCACGATTCATGTTTGGCACAATGTTTGCACTCGCTTGGCTGGCACCGGGCATGGCTTGGATGTGGTTTCTTACAGCGCCGGGATATGTGATTGCAGCACTTCTCTTTTCTGCACTTCACGGTCTAGCTGCAGTAATCACCGGTGCTGTTACGGATCAACACAAACATCGAGCAGTAATTGGTCCACTGACGCACACACTCGCCGAAGCGTTGCGTTTTTCATTTCCGTTTGGTGGTGTGCCACTCGCAACACTCGCCATCTCTCAAGCTGCATCACCAATCGCTCCTATTGTGCGAGTTGGCGGCCCACTTCTCCTCACCTACATCGTGTTACAGATTGGTTTTTTGCTTGCAAGCCTCCGACACACCGAGACACCCAGGCGCTCCATGCGTGCAGTGCTTTGGGCTGTTGTTGCCGTTGCCGTTTTGCCTATTACTGGTTTGATCGCTCCGCACGGAAAAGACATTGGTCGCTCGCTCAATGTTGCAGCGGTGCAGGGCGGTGGTCCACAAGGCACATTGGCGATTAATACCAATAGTCGCGATGTGGTGATTCGGCATCTTGACGCAACTCAAAAAATTGCTGTTGCGTCTACATCAAATGAGGGCAAGTTGGACTTAGTCGTCTGGCCCGAAAATGTTATTGATGTAAGCAGTTTTTCGTCGAGTATTGAACGCACCGAAGTCGAAGCACAGGCTGCCCGTCTCAATGCACCTTTTCTTGTTGGCATCACCGAAGATTTCGATAACCGATTTTTTACCAATGCACAAGTTGTAGTGAACACTGACGGTTCACTTGGGGACCGTTACGACAAAGTACGACGAGTGCCGTTTGGTGAGTTCGTGCCGATGCGGGGATTGCTCGAAGCGGTTGGTGCGCCGGTTGACAGAATCCCTCGCGATGCCAAGGCGGGTCACGACACAGCAATATTGCGCGCTGCAGACACCACCATTGCAGTTGTTATTTCGTGGGAAGTCTTTTTTGCAGGGCGAGCCAACGAAGGCATCGAGCAAGGTGCAACGTTGCTGGTGAACCCAACGAATGGCTCAAGCTATACGGGAACAATTTTGCAGTCTCAACAAATTGCTTCGTCCCGTTTGCGAGCCCTGGAGACTGGACGTTGGCTAGTGCAAGTTTCACCAACTGGCTTCTCGGCTTTCGTCTCGCCAGATGGTCAAGTGTTTGATCGCACGGGTGTCAGCGAACAGCGTGTCATTACGCGACAGGTACAACTTCGCTCGGGTCGCACAATCTATTCGTACCTTGGCGACATGCCATTTGTTGTAATCATGATTGCTTCGCTGCTTGCCCTACTGATCGCTGGCCGGCGCACAACTCAAGCATGACCAACAACATGATCACACTTTCTTCTGGAAATGTCGTTGCCGTCATTGACGTCGAACACGGATCACGTCTGTCGAGCGTGCAATTTGACAAAACAGAACTCCTGGTACAGCGCACGAACGACGATTCATTTTCGTGGGGCTGTTTTCCGATGGCTCCGTGGGCTGGCCGCACACGCAACGGAGTATTTGAGCACCAAGGCTTGACTGTGCAGTTGCCCATCAACTCTGCCCCACACGCAATTCATGGTCTCGTTCATGACGCGTCATGGCAAGTGGTCTCTACTTCTTCTACAAGTGCAACATTGCGGGTCGAGCTCGACAAACGGTGGCCTTCTGCGGGGTGGGTCGAACATCACATCAGCGTCGACTCAACATCGGTTTACCTTCAACTCAGCGTGCACGCAACTATCGGCGACAATCAAACAGTTTCTCTGCCGGCACAAGTTGGTTGGCACCCGTGGTTTGTGCGCCCCGTACACATTGAAGCCGCATTTAACACTCTGTACGTTCGCGATAGCGATGGAATTGCCAACGAGCGTCGCGCCCATCAACGACATGACTTGACTCAAGAATCGCTCGACGATTGTTTTGCAGATGCTCTTACTGCGCCGTTACTGAATTTTGAAAACGGTCTGATGGTTCGCCTCGAGAGCGACTGCAGCCACTGGGTCGTGTACAACGAGCCGTCGCATGCAATTTGTGTAGAGCCACAATCTGGACCGCCAAACGGACTCAATTCCGAACCCTTGGTGGTATCCCCAAACCATCCATTGACGCGTTATTTTCGCCTGACTGCACTTGGTTACCGCTAGGTAGAGTGATACGGCTATGTCAACGCCGTTCGACCCCAACGGCCCGTTGCGTATTGCCTATTTGACGTATCGCGGCAAGCCGCACGTCGGTGGTCAGGGCGTCTACACCCGACACCTCACCAAAGCACTTGTCGATCTTGGTCATCATGTCGAAGTTTTTGGCGGACAGCCGTACCCGATACTTGACCCGCGAGTGCAACTCCATCAATTGCCAAGCCTCGATATTTTTAATGACGCTTACCCCGGTCGCTTCCCCGCATATTGGGAAGTGAACGACTGGCCAAACTTTGTAGAAACAGCACAGTTCCTCAAAGGAACATTTGGCGAACCACGCTCGTTCAGCATCCGAGCTCACCGCGCGCTCAAAACACGTGTCAACGATTTTGACATTGTGCACGACAATCAATGTCTTGGATACGGAATCCTCAAGATTGAAAAAATCATTCCGACGATTGTCACCCTGCACCACCCCATCACCAAAGATCGCAAACTCGAGATGGAACACACACCTACGTGGTGGAAGCGCAAGGCCATCGGTCGCTGGTATTCATTTGTTGATATGCAAGGCAAAGTTGCAAGCAAGATGCCTCGCGTTGTTGTCGTCAGCAAGAACTCAATCGACGATATTCACATCGACATGAAAGTGTCGCTTGATCGCATGCGACTAGTGCCAGTTGGTGTTGATCAAGATTTGTTCTCCCCAAAACCGTCGGTGCAGCGCAAGCCTGGACACATGATCACCACTGCATCTGCCGACGTCGCCCTCAAAGGTCTTTCATACTTGCTTGAAGCTCTTGCAAAATTGCGCACCGAGCGCGAAGTACACCTGACCATCATTGGAAGACCGCGCGAAGGCGCAAATGCCGACCTCATTCGTTCGCTTGGCCTTGAAGATTGCATCACGCATGTTTCGGGAGTAACCGATGAACGCATTGTTGAGTTGTATGCAGAAGCCGAGCTTGCAGTTGTGCCAAGTTTGTACGAGGGTTTTAGTCTTCCTGCGATTGAAGCAATGGCAACCGGTACATGTTTGGTTGCTACAACAGGAGGCGCGCTCCCCGAAGTAACCGGCGTCGACAACGACACGGTGCTTTCATGCCCAGCAGGTGACGCAGAAGCACTGGCTGCAACTATTCGTCGCGGGCTTGACAATAAAGAGTTGCGAGATCGCATCGGTGCTGCCGGCAGAACCCGCGTAGTGGAGCGCTGGAGCTGGCGCCATTGTGCCGCTCTCACCGTTGACCAATACAAAGAAGTTCTTTCGATGCCACACAACGTCAAAAAACTGCAGCAAAGAGACAGCAAATAACCCATGTTGACCGTGCGTTTTAGTGAGCTTTCCATAGGGCCCGGCACGCTTTTTCTTGACGCCGGCGCCGGATTTGGTCGGCACGCATTTGAGGCTGCACGCCTTGGCGCACAAGTTGTTGCACTTGACTACGCCCAGGACGAAGTAGTTGCCATGCGCGCAACTTTTAGCGCCATGTACGAAGCCGGAGAGATCAAAGCAGAAAACCTTGTGGGTGTGTTGCGCGGCGATGCCACGTGCTTACCTTTTGCCGACAACTCGTTTGATTGCATTGTGACTTCCGAAGTGCTCGAGCACATTCAAAATGACGTGGCCGCACTGAGCGAACTCGCTCGCGTGCTCAAGCCAGGTGGAACTCTTGGCGCCACTGTGCCGTCATGGTTTCCCGAAAAGATCAACTGGATGTTGTCGGATGAGTACCACGCACCGTTTGTGGTCGGTGGCCACGTACGTATCTACAGCGGCACCGAACTCAAAGCAAAGTTGCGCGCAGCAGGTTTGCGCGTTGTTGGTCAGCATCGCGCCCACGGATTGCACTCTCCGTACTGGTGGCTGCGCTGTGCGGTTGGCCCTGCACGCGAAGACAATCGCATGGTCAACGCCTACAAAAAGTTTTTGGAGTGGGACATCATCTCGAAACCAAAAGTCACCCAAGTAGCCGAACAAGTGCTTGCGCCTGTTCTTGGCAAGAGTTATGTGGTGTACTCCATGAAGCCGGTAGACAATGCCAAATAACGAGCTACTGGGCAAGAATGTCGGCAACAATCTGGACGACGTAATCACCCAAGAGGAGTTGCGTGCAACGGCTCAATCAATTGCATCGTTGCAACTTTCGAGCGGCATGATTCCGTGGTTTGTTGGCGGACACTGTGACCCATGGAATCACGTTGAGACCGCAATGGCACTCGACGTGATGGGCTTACATGATCAAGCTCAACGCGCATACGAATGGTTGACCTCTGTGCAACGCGAAGACGGCAGTTGGTTTAACTATTACTTGCCAGACGGTTCAGTGGAAGAAACAAAACTCGATACCAACGTGTGCGCATATATCGGTACCGGAGTGTGGCACCACTGGATGAGCACCAACGACAAGCAATTTGTCGCGCGCATGTGGCCGGCGGTCAAGCGTGCAATGGAATGGGTGTTGGCGATGCGTCGCCCAGACGGCACCATCTTGTGGGCTCGCGAAGTGAACGCAAACCCTTGGGACTATGCATTGTTGACTGGCTGTTCTTCAATTCGTCATGCGTTGCATTGTGCAGCAAACATTGGAGCAATCGTTGGTGACTCGCAGCCCGAGTGGCGCGCTGCAGCCGACGCAATCGATGAGATCATCAACACCGACCTCAATGCCTTCGAGCCAAAACTTCGCTGGGCAATGGACTGGTACTACCCCGTACTCACTGGAGCATTAACTGGCACTGAAGCAAAGACACGAATTGCCATGCAGTGGGAAGAATTTGTCATTCCTTCTCGCGGCGTGCGTTGTGTCAATGACGAAGACTGGGTAACGGCTGCCGAAACAGCAGAGTGCTCGCTAGCCCACTCTGCCATCGGCGACTTCGACACCGCAAAGCAATTGTTGATGTGGACAAACGCACACCGCACCGAGAGCGGCGCATACCTCACAGGCATTGTTTACCCAGATCGCATTGTGTTTCCTGCCGATGAATGCAGCGCATACACCGGCGCAGCAGTGATTTTGGCAGCCAATGCAATTAGTAGCGATACCGCAGCAAGCCAAATCTTTGGCGCATCAACTGTGCTTGACTAACACGTACTGTGGTTGACCAAAACGTTTCTTGGTTTTAGTTTTTTTATTTCACGCGCGTCAGCACACGCAGTGAACCAGTTGCGCTCACATCTACAAACTTGCCGCTATTCATTGCTGCCAAATAAATCTCTTCGTATGGCGCCTGACCGCCAAGCTCCGGATCGGTAAACACATCGTGGATTGCCAAAATGCCGCCTAGAGCAACATGCCCGTTCCATGCCGCATAATCATTTGCGGCTACATCTCGGGCGTGGCCACCATCGATAAAGCACATCGCAATTTGTTGAGTCCATGTGCTTGCGATTGTTGGCGAGTCACCAACAACAGTTCGAACGGTGTTGGTGAGCTGCGCACGGCTCATTGTTTTTTCAAAATGTGGCAGCGTATTGAGTCGACCTGTCGACTCATCGACCAATGTTGGGTCGTGCCACTCCCAACCAATCTGGTTTTCTTCCGACCCACCATGGTGATCAACAGCAAACAGCACTGTGTTGCACGCTTCTGCTGCCGCGCCAAACCACACGGTGCTTCGCCCACAGTATGAGCCAATTTCAACCATTGGCAAACCAGGGCAGGCTTTTCCTGCGGCTAATGCTGCGACAAATAATGCATCGCCTTCAACCTCTGGCATAAACCCGGTTGTTCCAATTGCGATTATGCGTCGTTCACCACTCAGTTTGGTCACGTGAAAATTCACTCGTTACGCATTGCGCGGAAGCAATGTGTTTCCACGAGCAATACGCCCAAGCCAAGACGCACTTGGTCGAGGTGTGCGTACCTGTGTCTTCCAATCGACTGCAACAATTCCAAACGTTGGTCCGTATCCGTACATCCATTCAAAATTGTCCATCAGGCTCCAATAGGTATAGCCGCGAATGTCAATTCCATCCTGGATGCAGTTGAGTACTCCTTCAAGCGCACCGTGTACATATTCGATCCGTTCGTTATCGTCGCTCGTTGCAATGCCGTTCTCGGTAACAATGATCGGCACATGGCCTGTCTTGTCCCATGCGCGACGAATGCACGCCTCTAGCGCCTGAGGCCTGAACTCGTAGCCCATGATTGTCGTGCGCATATCCGCATCGGGTTGCATGCGACCGTCTTGGTTGAATCGCTCACGCGTGTATGTCTGCACACCGAAATAATCGTCACCTTTGGCCACTTCCAAAAAGCAGTCTTCGAGACCATCCCACGCCATGTCACGTTTGCCTTCAGCGGCCTTGCGATGTGATTCATCATCAACATTGATGGTGTACTCCTGCATCGCAAGTGTGATTCCAAGCGGGGCGCTCGAAATTGACTTCACTGCGTCACGTGCTTTGATGTGTGCCTGGCAAAATACTTCGTTCGCCTTCTTGCGTGCTTCACGAGACTTTGTGCCAGGTGGAAACTCGCCAAGTAAATAACCAATGGTCGAAACCATATTCGGTTCGTTAATGGTGCACCACTTGCCAACACCATCACCTAGCGACTTGGCTACTTTTTCTGAAAAACGAGCAAACAAATCTGCTGTTGAATCGTTTACCCAGCCACCCCTTGCGGTAACCCAACGCGGAGTAGTGAAGTGATGCAACGTCACGACAGGAGTGATGTTGTGTTCGTGGCATGCTTCCAAAACTTTTCGGTAGTGATTGATCTCTGCTTGAGAGAACTCTCCGTCTTCCGGCTCGATACGACTCCACTCGACACTGAATCGGTAATTGTCAAAACCCAGTTTGGCGAGCATCGCAATGTCCTGGGGGTACAAGTTGTAGTGATCGCAGGTGTCTCCGCTTGGCTCTTTCGCACGTGTACCAACGCGATGTTCCCATTCCCACCAATCGTTATTCCAGTTATTGCCTTCTACTTGGTGGGCTGCAGTTGCAGTTCCCCAAGTAAATCCGGCTGGAAATGAATGAGGGTTTGATGATGTTGAAGCAGTATTCGCACTTGTCATGAAATTCACGCTAGTCGGGCACACGCACCCGACCCATTGCTGGCATTATTGAAGGATGAGCAAACCCCTTCAAGACCTCATTACATTGCTCGACCTCGAAACCATAGAAGTCAATATCTTTCGCGGTCAGTCACCCGACGAAAATCGCCAACGCGTCTTTGGCGGCCAAGTGGCCGGACAGGCGCTTGTAGCCGCGGCTCGGACAATCGACGAACCAGATCGCATGGTTCACTCATTGCACGCATATTTTTTGCGCTCTGGCGACCCTGGCGTGCCGATCTTGTATGAAGTTGACCGCATTCGTGACGGCAAGAGTTTCTCGACCCGCCGAGTTGTGGCGATCCAGCATGGAAAAGCAATCTTCAATGTGCAGGCCAGTTTTCAAAAAGCAGAGTCTGGGCTTGAGCATCAGATCGCAATGCCTACTGATGTGCCTCATGCGGACACGCTTCCCGATTTCAAGTCGTTAATGGAGCCGTACAAAGAAAAACTTGGCGACTGGTACGACCGGCCACGTCCGATTGATATGCGTTACGTCGATGGAAACCCATTTACGCGCAGGGGTAATCCGCAGCCTGGCCAACGGGTTTGGTTTCGCACCGATGGAAAACTTCCAGACGACAATGTGTTGCACGCCTGCATTGTCACTTACGCAAGCGACATGACGCTGCTCGACTCTGCGCTTTTACCCCATGGTCGATCACTCGCAGACGGTTCACTGCAACTAGCCAGCCTCGATCATGCAATGTGGTTCCATCGCGAGTTTCGTGCAGATGACTGGCTGCTCTATCAGCAGTCTTCGATCTCGACATCTAATTCACGTGGCATGGCCGAAGGACATATCTTTACGCAGGATGGAAAACTTGTTGTCACTGTCGTGCAAGAAGGTCTTGCACGTCTCGTCTAGCGACGTGAATCCATGAACAGCCCACGCAGGGCTGCAAAGTTTTCTACGCAGTGACCGGCACCTAGCACTACTGCTTCGAGCGGTTCCGTCGACATGTTGACGGGCACCTGTGTGTCGCGCTCAATGCGTCGGGCTAAACCGCGCAGCATCGAGCCACCACCAACCAAATACATGCCGCGAGTAAGAAAATCTTGCGACAGCTCTGGCGGCGCCGAAGCCAGGCAGCGAATGACCGAGCTGACCATCTGTGTCACAACATCATCAATCGCTACGCGAATTTCGCTCGATGTAAGCACGACCGTCTTAGGCAATCCTGAAACAAGATCACGACCACGCACCTCGGCGTCCCGATCTTCGGGAGTTGCCATTGCGCTACCAATTGAGATCTTGATTTCTTCTGCCGTGCGCTCTCCAATTGCAAGACCATGTTCGCGTCGCACATATGACTGAATCGCAGCATCGATATCGAAACTGCCAACACGTACTGCTTCAAGAGCAACAATTCCACCGAGGCTGATCACTGCAGTCTCTGTAGTGCCGCCGCCGATGTCAATGACGAGGTTGCCAACAGGCTCATTGATTGGCAGGTCTGCGCCGATAGCTGCAGCCATTGGTTGTTCGAGCAATTGTGCGTCAGCAGCACCTGCGCGACGAGTTGCGTCGGTTACTGCTCGACGCTCGACTTCGGTAATGGCCGACGGCACACAAATCAGCACCTTCGGACGCGAAAATCGCGAGACACCTGCACGCTGCAGCAGCAATCTGATCATTTTTTCGGTGATCTCGAAGTCGGTAATTGCGCCACCACGCAATGGGCGCACCGCAACGATGTATCCAGGGGTCCGACCAATCATGCTCCACGCTTCTTGACCTGTCGCAAGTACCTCGCCAGTGCGCTTATTGACGGCGATCACAGAAGGTTCGTTGATAACAATGCCGCGCCCCTCCATATATACAAGGGTGTTTGCGGTACCAAGGTCAATTGCTAAGTCGCGTGCCACTTTGGTCTACCTTCTGCCCTGTTTGCCGGATTGATCGTGTAACTGTTGGCGCACGTGAGCGCGCGAATCATCGGAAAGTGCGTCTAAGTGACGACGGAATGCAACCATTCCATTGTTGCGATTTGCACTTCGCGACTCTTGCATCATCATCACGACGAGAGTCGATGCGGACACCACAGAAATTGCGGCGAACAACAGCGAAAGACTTGAAATTGCAATCATTGGTGCGTGCTCGATTTTGGTTGTGACGTTGTCATGACTTGATCAACGGTTGTTACGTGTTGCGCACCGAGAGCCCAATCACTTCCGGTTGCCCATGCTTCACGTTTCCAAATTGGCACTGTCGCTTTCAAAGCATCAATTCCAAATCTTGCTGCTTCAAATGCTTCGGGTCGATGTGGAGCAGAAACAACGACAAGCACTGATGACTCGCCCAACTTAAGGTCGCCAACTCGATGAATGAGTGCAATTCTGCCCAAGTCACTCCACTGATTTTTCATCTCGGAAACAATTTCGCGACATTTGGGAATGACCTCTTCTTCAAATGCCTCGTAGCTCAGGGTGTGTACTCCAGTACGACCCTCTGAATGATCACGAACAGTTCCTGAAAACAACACAACAGCACCACAAGAATCGGTGACTGACCAGTCATACACCGCACCCACATCAAGTGTCGTATCAGTGATTTCAAGCCACACGTTGCTGTCTAGAGAGAATTCGCGGTGAAGCATCGCTTTCAGCGTACCCGAGGTTGTGGATGGTCTATTAGTTTAAATTTTTAATAGGCTCTAGTTCAGTGAGCAACAATCCCGACGAACAACCATTTGCTGGAATTCCACTTTTTGGCGACCTTGCAAAGGCAATGGCTGGCCAAGGTCCGTTGCAGTGGGATGTTGCACGACAAGTAGCCATCTCGACTGCAACGAATGGCACCAATACCGAAGCCAATGTTGATCCAACGTCTCGGGTGAGCCTCGAGCAGCTCGCACCAATTGCCGACATGCATGTGCGCAACTACACGGGCTTGATTACTGGCACTGGCACTTCGCTTCCAAACATCGTTGTTACCAATCACTCCACTTGGGTGCACCACACGCTTGAGTCGTACAAGCCGCTCTTCACTCAACTCGCAGCCGCATTAAACAATCCAAGCGTTGAAACGCCGGAGCCGGGCAACGGACTCGATAGAGGTATTGATAACGAGACTGACCAAATCGCCGCGATGATGTCGTCGCTCAACAAGATGATGGCTCCAGCGATGATGGGAATGTCAATTGGATCCATGATTGGGCAACTCTCGCTGCGAGCTTTCGGGCAATACGACTTACCTATTCCGCGCGAGCCGAAAAATCAACTGCTTCTTGTTGCCAGCAATGTCGAACAATTCGCAACTGACTGGAGCATCGCGGTCGATGACATGCGCATGTGGGTGTTGATTCATGAACTCACTTCGCACGCTGTGCTCAGCGTCGATCATGTTCGTGATGCAATCAATCAACAGATCAGCACATACATTGCCGGCTTTCGACCAAACCCAAATGCATTGATGGAAAGACTCACGACAATGGATCTTGGCACCAGTGACCCGATGGCCATGATGCAAAAATTTCTCACAGACCCAACCATCATCTTGGGTGCAGTTCGCTCGCCTGAACAAGAGCGTCAAGCGCCAGTGCTAGACGCGATGATTGCTGCGGTTGTTGGCTATATCGACCACAGCGTTGATGCAATATCGGCATTGGTGTTGGGCGGAGGTGAACAGATTGCAGAGGCTGTTCGCAGGCGTCGTGTTGAATCTGCCCCCCATGACTCATTTGTTGAGCAACTGCTGGGCTTGCGCCTCACCCGCCAGCAAGTTGAACGCGGGCATGCCTTTGCGGCCGGTGTCACCGAGCGCGCTGGGCATGATGGCCTCTCTCAACTCTTTACTCGGGCAGGCAATTTGCCTACCCCCAACGAGCTAGATGCGCCTGGTCTGTGGCTTGCTCGCATTGAGTTGCAAGACAAATAGCAGCGACGCAACTGCCGAGCCAACGCCAATAATCAAAAAGCCAACTGCTCCTGGCGGCGTTGCGATAACTGCAAGTAGGCCGGCTATCACCCAAGCGATTTGATTGCGCGTTTCGTAACGCACAAACGTGCGCGCTCGGTTTGCATCGGGGGCTTTTGATTGCACTGTTGACTCAAATGCAAGTCGCCCAATCGAACCGACTCCGTTTACAACACCAGCCAAAACAATTCCGGCAGTAACTCCACCAAAATATCCAGCGACAAGACCACCAAGACAAACACTGGCAACACAGAGTTGAAGCATTCTTCGTTCGTGGATGCGCCGACGCAACACCGGACCAACAGCATTGGCTGCAAATGTGCTGAGCGAACAGACGGCAATCGCCAGACCAAACCAAGCGGTTCCGGCTTTTTGATCGCGTAGCCAGAACGCTAAATGAAAAAACATAAATCCGACAGCCGCTCGTAGTACCAGCATCACAAACGCGGCTTGACGAATTTCAGGTTCGTGAAGCTCGTGCTTCTCTATTTCTTGCATCGTGTTCGGAACTGCCGCAATATGCTTTGGCAGCGCAAGCGCAGCGATGCCCGCGCAAGCAAACGCACCAGCCGAAAATCCGAGCGACAATCTGGTGTCAATAAGTTGCAACAAGATTGCTGGTGCTCCACCAAGAAAACCAACCACGCTGGTCAGGCGCCCGAGTTTTCCATTGGCCGCCATCAATTGTTCGTCGCCATCAACAACCGTGGGCATAATCGCCGAACGCGACACCCCATAGGTCTTGGCAAGCACCAGCGACAGAAACGCCAGCGGAAACAACGCAAGTGAGTTCAACCACTTCATCATTGCAATCAACACCATCGCACGCATCAACCCAACAAGACACACCGTGATGCGACGGCCGCCTGGCAAGCGATCGATATACGGCCCAATGACCGGTGCGAGTACTGCGAAAGGAGCAAGGCTGATCGCCAAGAATAAAAGCACTTTTGAGCGTGCCGCATCAGGACTGATTGACAAAAATAGCGAGTCTGCTAACGAAACAGCAAGTGCTGCTTCGCCAATCACCATCAATACATGCACGCGCGACAACCGCGTCAGGGGGCTCACTGGCGCGAGGCCCGTATGTCTCTGTTGCGTTGCTATGCGCTCATTTTCTCATATTTGTAGCCAAGGCCACGGATGGTGACCAACCGTGTTGGATTGGCTGGCTCGGATTCAATCTTGCTGCGCAAACGCTTGATGTGTACGTCGAGAGTTTTAGTGTCACCGTAATAATCGGCGCCCCACACTCGATCAATCAGCGTTTCACGAGTCATTACACGACCTGCATTAGCCACAAGTACGTATAACAATTCAAATTCTTTGAGCGGCAGTTTTGTCACGACGCCACGAACAGTCACCACGTGCTGTTCTGGATCAATCGCAACATCACCGATCGAGACTGTGCCGAAACCAACTTCATCAATCTCGGTCGGGGTCAATGAGCTACGGCGCAGTGCGGCACGAATGCGCGCCACAAGCTCGCGCAAGCGATAGGGCTTGACGATGTAGTCGTCAGCGCCAACTTCAAGACCGATGATCGTGTCGATCTCTGAGCCTTTTGCCGAAACCATAATGATTGGCACTTGGCTCTTTTTGCGAATCTCACGACACACATCGGTACCCGAAACTTTTGGCAACATCACATCTAGCAGAACGATGTCCGGATTGATTTTGTCAAACATTGACAGAGCTTCTGCCCCATCTTTAGCCACGCTGACACGAAACCCTTCTCGTTTCAAACCAATATCAAGAGCTTCAATAAACGAATCTTCGTCTTCAACAACAAACACCATCGGTAGTTCGGTTGGTTGATTCATGCTGTAAGTCCTTTTGATTTTTAGTCTTTTTGGCGGGGTAACACAACAGTGAAGGTTGCGCCTTCACCTTCATTTGATTTGAGTTCTATTTTTCCTCCGTGATTGTCAACAACGTGTCGCACAATTGACAGACCTAGTCCGGTTCCTCCAGTTGATCGACTACGAGCCCTATCAACTCGATAAAAACGTTCAAAAATTCGTTCGTGATCCTTCGGTGCGATTCCAAGACCTTGATCGACGATCGCAATTGTTAGATCAGTATCTCGTACATCTCCAATAATTTTGACAAGTCGATCTTCGTCGCTGTATTTGATTGCGTTTTCCACAAGATTGGAAAAAGCGGAAACAAGTTGGCTTCGATCCCCAAACACCTCTGCAGCGAAATTACCACTCGTCACGAGTTCGACTTTATGACGACGTGCACTGTCTTGGGAAAGTGCAACGACTTCTTTGATGACACCGTTCATCTCGATGCGTTCCCACTCGGTTGAACGTCCAAATTCAATTCGTGAAAGATCGAGCAAATCATTCACAATGCCTGCCATACGAAAAGATTCGCGAACAATCCGTTCTGCCAGCTGCTTCATCACTGCTGGGTCTGTTTCGTCCATCATCGTGTCACCAAGGGCTGCAATACCGCCGATTGGAGTTTTTAATTCATGACTCAAGTTGGCAACAAAATCGGTTCGAACAGTGTCGATTCGAACTCGATCAGTGGTGTCTTCAATTGTCACAACAACGCCGTCATTATTTAATCGCTGCGAATTCAATTGAAAGAAGCGATCGGGTGGGCCGGCAACCTGCATCGATTTGTTCTGCTCACCGATCTCGATTGTCTCTCGCACTAGTGCAACAACCGCCTCGTCAACCAAAATGTCAACGTGGCGAACTCCTGTCATTTCTGTTGCAATTCGATTTCGAAGCAAATCACCATTTGGTTCCCGGCTAATGACAACTCCGATCGGTAGAAGATCGAACGCTCTCAGCAGTTGTTCATCAACCACTTTCGTAATCGCTTCAAGGCGTGGAGCTGCGTCAATAGGTTCGGAGATTTCAGTGCGGCCTACACGTGACGCTCTCTTACCGTAAAGAGTTCCTGCGACGAGTGCGACCGCTACGCAAGTGACAAACCAGATGGTCGTCATATCTAATTCACTGCAGAACTAAGACGAAGAGTCTGACGATGATTGCGAGTCACCAGAGTGCCGAGCCTTAAAGCGCGCAGCACCACGGTGTTCTGGCAAGACACCTGTGAGAATAAACAGGGTTCGTTCACCAACGTTTACCGCATGGTCACCAATGCGCTCAAAGAATCTGCCGATGATTGCAAGTTGCACAGCAACCTGAACGTCCATTTTGCCTCGAGCATGACACTCAAAAATTTCTTGAATGAACTGACGATGCAGTCCGTCCAGAAATGAGTCCATGTCATCGATGGCTGCAGCCTTTGGAGCATCGCTAGATTCGAAGGCGTCCATTGCCGAGATAAACAATTGCTGAGCCTGTTCGCTCATTTTGGTGATCAAGCCACGCAACACTGGATCAATGTCATGACCATAAATGCGTCGCGCACCTTTGCAGATGTTGACTGCCAAGTCGGCTGAACGCTCGAGCTCGCCAGTGATCTTGATGGTCGATACCAACTGACGTAAGTCACCCGCAACAGGCGCCTGCAACGCAAGCTGCTGAAAACACTGGTCCTCAATGTCCACAGCGCGGGCATCAATCTCGTCATCACTTTGCACCAAATAGTCGGCGCCCTCAAGATCGCCACTGAGCAACACTGCAGTTGCACGGGGAATGGCTTCAATTACCGAGGCTCCAAGTCGAATCACCTGGTCGCGAATGGCATCAACCTCTTGATGAAACGTCTTACGTAATTCGTCCATTGGTCAACTTTCTTTCAAAAAATCTGCTGAACGGCAGATTTGCTACACGTAAAACCTACACGCACGAGGTGAAACTCGTCTGAACGTCAGATTACAAACAAGTGAACCGCTTTATCGGACTTGGGTTTGCACGACCCAGTCATGCAGTTTTCGTTGGGCATCCACGGTGAGGCCAGGGGCCCCAGCCCGCACCCACGAGTTATCGGCATGCAAGTCAAAATGGGCAGCATCATCATCCACCAAATATCCGAGCACCTTGTCGAGCCACATGCGGTGCTTCGGATGAGTAAGCGGCACCAATGCCTCTACTCGCCCATCCAAATTTCGGCCCATCATGTCGGCAGAGCCGATTAGGTGCAGTGGTTCGTTGTTGTCGTAGCCATGTTCGAAACGATAGATACGTGAATGCTCAAGGTATCGACCGAGAATCGATCGAACTCGAATGTTTTCAGACATGCCAGTCACGCCGGCACGAAGGCAACAGATCCCTCGAACAATTATTTCGATCTGCACACCGGCATTGCTTGCCCGATAGAGCGCTTCGATCACTGCCTTGTCCGAGATTGAGTTGATCTTCATCGTGATTCGTCCATCAACTCCAAACGTTGCCTCTTTGTCAATGAGGTCAACAATGCTGTTGCGCAATCGATGTGGTGCCACCAACAGCGTTTGATAGTC
>CAFBNR010000005.1_pt1 | contig 33585 bp, 34 predicted proteins | sample 7269321 | NCBI WGS metagenome assembly CAFBNR01 (sample SAMEA6814101, study PRJEB35770) | uncultured Acidimicrobium sp. | biome: Freshwater; feature: Freshwater reservoir; material: water | place: Czech Republic | collected 2017-07-26 | depth 30m m | reverse complement strand
TCATTTGCAATCGGTCTTGCACACAATCAAACGTATTGATTCTGTATATGACGCGTATCGTGTGATGTCAACGGAGCATCCAGCGTCTAACCTCATTGTGTGACGGTTTTTTCAACTAGCCCAGGAACCCGGGACATTTTGGCTCCCGACGCCGCACGTTGGCGCCAATTTCAAGAGGTATTTGCCTCGGTCGTGCAAGATGCGGGCTATCAGCTGATTATTCCACCCATGTTTGAAGACCTTGGAGTCTTTTTGCGTCTGGGCGAGGCGACCGAAGTTGTGACCAAAGAAATGTATGACTTTGAAGACAAAGGTGGTCGGCGGGTTGCTTTGCGTCCCGAGCAAACAGCAAGTGTGTGCAGAGCGTTTGTCGAACACCGACCAACTACGCCTTGGAAGGTTTGGTACTCGGGTCCTAATTTCCGTTACGAAAAACCGCAACAGGGCAGATACCGACAATTTGATCAGGTTGGCATCGAAGTCTTGGGTGTTGACGATCCGCTCTTAGACGCAGAGGTAATCGCGCTTGCTGCAACATTCTTCACCAGGCTTGGTTTGAAGGATGTGCAATTGGCTGTCAATTCGCTGGGAGATGATGGAGATCGCGAAAAGTATTCAGCAGCGCTGCTCGAGTATTTTTCTGCCAACCTCTCGCAGCTCTCTGAAGAATCGCAGATCACATTGCAAAAAAATCCTCTGCGCGTGCTCGACTCGAAGAGGCGCGAAGATCAAGCAATCATTCATGCTGCTCCAAAAATTCGCGACTTCTTGAGTGAAGATGCGGCCAATCATTTCGATTCGGTCTTGCGTGCACTCGATGCGCTTGATGTGAAGTATGCAATTGACGATCGGTTGGTGCGCGGTCTTGATTACTACCGTCGAACTACGTTTGAATTTGTTTCGACGGCACTCAAGGCAGCACACACTGCTATCGGTGGAGGCGGACGCTATGACGGTTTGGTCGAGCAATTGGGTGGTCCGGCAACACCTGGTATTGGCTTTGCCCTAGGTCTTGATCGAACTCTTTTGGCGTGTGATGCCGAAAACGTGTTCGCGGCTCCATCCACAAGTGTCTCCGTGTTCGTTGTTGACACGACCGGCGGATTGCATGCTGCAGAGGTGTGCAATCTGTTGCGAAACAATGCGATCAGTGCCGATCGAGCCTTTGACAACCGAAGCATGAAAGCGCAAATGAAGGCAGCCGACAGAAGTGGCGCTGCAATCGCGTTGATAATTGGCACCGACGAAGTAGCCGCAGGGCATATCATCGTTCGTCCGATGAATTCTGGTCAACAATACGCAATCGCACAAGATCAGCTCGTTGCAGCGATACGCAACGAACTACAGAAATGAGAGTAAGTACATGTCCAATTCTCTAACCCCATCGATTAACGCGACAGCGCTGCGCACCCAGTTGTGTGGCAGCTTGCGTCCAGAGCACATTGGTCAAACCGTGACGTTGTGCGGTTGGATAGCGCGTCGCCGTGAACACGGAGAACATTTGGCATTTCTCGATGTGCGCGACTATTCGGGAGTGGTGCAATGCGTGGTGAGTGATGTAAAAGACGTTCGCAACGAGTGGGTAGTGCAGATCACCGGCAAAGTACAGGCTCGCCCGGATGGAACGATCAATGCCAACCTTCCAACAGGCGGCGTCGAGTTGGTTGAGTGTCAACTTACGGTCTTGAACGCTGCAGAATCTCCACCATTTCCAATCGATGCTCGTGCAGACGATGTGGACGAAGGTGTGCGGCTCAAGTTTCGCTATCTCGATATCCGCCGTGAACGGATGCAGAAGAATCTGCGAATTCGCGCCAAAGTCAACTCGGCAATTCGTGGTGCCATGGAAGCACAGAACTTTGTTGAAGTTGAGACTCCATTCTTGATGCCTTCCACTCCAGAAGGTGCTCGCGAATTTTTGGTGCCATCGCGCAAAGAGCCCGGATCGTTCTATGCATTGCCACAGTCACCACAGTTGTGGAAGCAATTGCTCATGGTTGCTGGTATCGATCGCTATTACCAAATTGCTCGCTGCCTGCGCGACGAAGACTTGCGAGCAGACCGCCAGTACGAGTTCATGCAGTTGGATGCCGAAATGAGTTTTGTCACCAAAGACGATGTGCTGGCTGCGATTAGCAAGGCAGTTGTCGCTGCGGCCGAGGCTGCGCTTGGTCAGACGCCACCACCGATCGAACAAATTACTTGGCACGATGCGATGAATCGCTTTGGAAGCGACAAACCCGACTTACGTTTTGGTATGGAACTCATTGAGCTCGCCGATGTGTTTGCGGCAACTGAATTTAAGGCTTTTGCAACAGCGAAGTCGATTAAAGGTTTGCGAGTTGATGTAGCGACATACCCAGAAGCAGCAGCATCTGGACGCAGCAAGTTGGATGCGTTTACCGATCGCGCAAAGCAAATGGGTGCAAAGGGATTGGTGTGGATCAAGGTTGGTGATGATCTTTCGTTGGATTCGCCAGTTGCCAAATTTCTCAGCGACACTGAGCGTGCTGCACTGTTACAGCAAATGCAAGCAAAGGCAGGCGACCTACTGCTGCTCGTTGCGGACGAGTGGTCAACAGCCTGTGAAGTTCTTGGACACTTGCGCAATGACATCGGTCGTCCGCCGGTACATGAGGGGCCATACCGTTACGTATGGGTGATCGACTTTCCATTGTTTGTTGGAATCAATGCAACTACTGGCAAGCCTCAACCCGGTCACCATCCTTTTTGTCAACCTCATCCTGACGACATAGAACGCCTTGAGTCAGACCCAATGAGCGTGCGCGCTCTTGCTTACGACTTGGTGCTCAACGGATGGGAGCTCGGTTCTGGTTCAATTCGTATTCATGACCCAGAGATGCAACGACGCGTATTCAGGCAGCTCGGTATTTCGGATGAAGATGCCGATCGCCGATTCGGTTTCTTTTTGCAGCCGTTCAAATACGGTGCGCCACCACATGGCGGATTTGCATTCGGCACGGATCGTCTTGTTGCGATATTGGCTGGTGAAGAAAACATTCGTGAAGTGATTGCTTTTCCAAAAACGCAGTCGGGGAGCGATCCAATGACGAATGCTCCAACTCCTGTCGATCCTGCACAGCTCAACGAGTTGGGCATTCGATTGTTGCCTCCGCCAGCAAAGAGTTAGCGAGCACGAGCGCTTGACTCAAGCCAACGACCTTTTCTCTGCGGCGGTGGCTGACAGGCTTCGCTCGCAGGCACCACTTGCGGCGCGGCTGCGACCACGCACGCTGGATGAAATAGTCGGCCAAGAGCATTTGATTGCCCAGGGTGCTCCGTTGCGCAAGTTGATCGAGGCTGATCGCTTGTCGTCAGTAATTCTGTGGGGACCACCGGGCACAGGTAAGACGACACTTGCTGAAGTTGTTGCGTCGAGCACTAATCGTGCGTTTGAGAGATTGTCTGCGGTGACATCGGGAGTGAAGGATGTGCGCGAAGCGATAGAGCGAGCAACCGACCGCCTGGGGCAACATGGCCGCTCAACAATTGTTTTTGTCGATGAAATTCATCGTTTCTCTACATCACAGCAAGATGCTCTGCTTCCTTCGGTTGAAAGTGGCATTATCACGTTGATTGGTGCAACTACTGAGAATCCTTTTTTCGAAGTAAATGGTCCGTTGCGAAGCCGAAGCACGATGTTTCGTCTCGAGACTCTTGGCGTCGCAGCTATTCGAAGTTTGCTGGAGCGCGGATTAATCGCAGAAGGTATGACTGCCGATGACGATGCTCTGACGATACTTTCTCAAAGAGCAGCGGGAGACGGCCGACAGGGTCTTACTGCTCTTGAAGTTGCATGCGCGTTGGCGCGACCGGACAAGGTGACCACTGCACATGTTGAAGCCGCGCTCGGAGTGAGTGCCTTAAATTATGGCCGTGACGATCACTATGACGTGGTGTCTGCTTTTATCAAAAGCATCAGAGGGAGCAACGTCGATGCCGGAATTTTCTGGCTCGCACGAATGCTTGAGGCGGGAGACGATCCGAGATTTATAGCGCGTCGACTGATCATTTTGGCTTCCGAAGATATTGGTATGGCAGATCCACAAGCACTTGTTGTCGCTGTGGCCGCAGCACAAGCTGTTGATCATGTCGGACTTCCCGAAGCGCAACTGAATCTTGCTCAAGCGGTTGTCTATCTTGCTCAAGCGCCAAAGAGCAACGGTTCTGCTGTTGCAATTTGGAATGCTCGAAGTGATATTCGCCAAGGAGTAGATGTTGAGGTTCCAGCTCATCTTCGAGATGCGCATTATGCGGGCGCCGAAGTGCTGGGTCACGGCACAGAATATCGTTCTCCACACGATGAGAAATCGGACGGAAAAGCCAGTAGCAAAAAGGTTTCGAGTCAGAAAGTGGAACAGGACTATCTTCCTGCGCAAACTGATGGTGCCGTTCGGCGGAGTGATCCGTATTACAAGCCGCCGTCCAGCCAGTGAGTTGATTTCAATAGTTAGACAGTTACGTCTTTCTATGAAGACACAGCGAGGTGATGTGAGATGATGAAGCGACTTTTTTGGTTTTCGATGGGTGTCCTTGCTGGCGTATTCGGCTGGCGCTATGTCAAGGAAAAGGCGAAAGACGCTGCGAGCCAGATCACACCAGCTCAAGTGGCAAGTGATTTATACGATGGCGCGGTCAAACTGGCCAGTCAGGGTGCAGAGATCGTGCGCAACCTGCGCGCCAAGGACACCAGTTTTATAGATGACCAAAGCGAATCAGCTCGAAGCAATATCAAGTAAGGCTGCATTGCGCGACAACTAGACTTGTCTCAAATGTCGGCAAACAAAAGTTCAATCACTTCGGCTCAGCAACTTCGCGATGCCTTTACTGGATTCTTCGCGTCTAAAGGGCATACGCCGGTTCAGTCAGCAAGCTTGATTCCGCACGACCCAACGGTCCTTTTCACCGTTGCTGGCATGGTGCCATTCAAACCATATTTTGTTGGCGACGAAGCTGCGCCATACAAGAGGGCAGTCAGTGTGCAAAAGTGCGCGCGTGCTGGTGGCAAGCACAACGATCTCGACGATGTCGGTCGCACAAAGCGTCATCTCGTGTTCTTTGAAATGATGGGCAACTTTAGTTTTGGTGATTATTTCAAGTCTGATGCCATTCCATGGTCATGGGAGCTCGTCACTGAAGTTTTTGGATTTGACGGAGACCAACTGTGGATCACCGTGCATGAGAGTGATGATGAGGCTGAGCAAATTTGGCATGACGTAGTTGGAGTGCCAATGAATCGCATTCAGCGACTTGGCGATGCAGACAACTTTTGGCAGATGGGCGATACCGGTCCATGTGGCCCATGTTCGGAAATTCATATTGACCGTGGCCCAGCTTTCGGGCCTGACGGTGGTCCGCTGAACGACAAGAAGGGCGATCGCTTTCTCGAATTTTGGAACTTGGTGTTTATGCAGTTCAACCAAGCCAAAGATGGATCCCGCACACCGCTGCCCAAACCATCAATCGATACCGGAGCAGGTCTTGAACGAATCCTTGCATTGATGCAGGGCACCGATTCGGTGTGGGAAACCGACGTGTTGTTTCCGCTTGTGCAACAGGCGCAATCACTCACGTCAGCGAAATACCGCGCAGGCGATTACGACGACCGAGACAGTTTTAGTTTGCGAGTGCTGGCAGAGCATGCAAGGTCCGCAACCATGCTTGTGAACGATGGTGTGTTTCCATCCAACGAAGGTCGCGGTTATGTGCTGCGAAGAATTATTCGTCGAGCCGTGCGCCATGCCTATTTGTTGGGTACCGAGAAATTGGTTATGCCGAAATTGACAGAGACAGCTCTCGAAGTTATGCGCTCTGCATATCCAGAGCTTGATGCCAATAAAGACTTCATCCTGGGAGTGTTGACTAAAGAGGAAGAGAGTTTCCGCCAGACGCTGAAGACTGGCGTCACAATTCTTGAAGATGAGCTGTCGGGTGGATCGAAGAAGCTTGGTGGAAGTACGGCCTTCTTGCTGCATGACACATACGGATTTCCACTTGAATTGACGCAAGAGATTGCAAGTGAACGCAACGTAGAAGTGGACGTTGAAGGTTTTGAAAAAGAAATGTCGGCACAACGAAAGCGCGCCAAGAGCGCACGCAAGGGTGCCCAAGTAGACGCTTCGTCGGTAGAGAGTTATAGGGCAGTGATGGAACAACACGGCACAACAACCTTTGTTGGCTACGAAACGACCGAATCGACAAGCACGGTTCTGGCTGTGTTGCCAGTCGCGAGTGATTCCGATGACAGCGCAAACACCGTCGAGATTTTTCTTGAACTCACGGCTTTCTATGCAGAGAGCGGTGGGCAGGTGGGCGATACAGGAGTACTGACTTCTTCAACCGGTGAGGCGCGTGTTATTGACACAACTTTTGCGCTGCCTGGATTGAGAAAACATACTTGCGAGATGACTCGGGGAATGATTGAACCCGGCCAGCAGGTACAAGCTTCAGTCGATGTTGCTATTCGTGATGCAACTCGACGAAACCATACTGCGACACACGTTTTGCATTGGGCCTTACGCCAGGTATTGGGCGAGCACGTCAAGCAGGCAGGTTCGTTGGTGTCAGATGAACGACTCCGCTTCGACTTCAGTCATTACGCGAGCGTCACTCAGGATGAGATTGAACAGATTGAGCGTCTCGCCAATAGTGAAGTGCTCCGTAACACCCAAACACGTAATTATGAAACATCAAAAGACGAGGCAACTGCCGCAGGAGCGATTGCATTCTTTGGCGATAAATACGGTGACTTGGTTCGTGTGTTGGAGGCCGGAAACTCAATTGAGCTGTGTGGAGGCACGCATGTTCGTGCAACTGGCGACATTGGTCTCATCAAGATCGTTGCAGAGTCATCGATCGGGTCAAATCTGCGACGCATCGAAGCGGTAACGGGCGAGAACGCACTCAATTTTGTTTTGGATGCTTCACGTACGTTGTACTCAGCAGCGGAATTGTTGGGTGCAAATTCAACAGACATGGTTGCAACCGTCAAGCGCAAATTGGTTGAGATCAAGAGTCTTCAGGATGAAATTAAGCAGTTGCGCGGCGCTCAGGCACGTCAGCTTGCGGGGGGACTTGCGGCAAAGCATGTGAATGGTGTTGTGATCTCTCGAGTAGACGGAATTACGCCAAATGATCTGAGAGAGCTAGCACTTGCGGTTCGACAAGACGCACAAGTGAAGCTCGTTGTGTTGGGCGGCGTTACAGACTCTGGTGGTGTTGCTTTGGTTGCAACTGTTTCAAGCGGCGTTTCACTCTCAGCCGGAGAATTGATAAAGGACGCGGCAAAAGCAGTGGGAGGCGGCGGTGGTGGCAAGGGTGACATCGCGACGGCAGGCGGCAAGAACCCGGAAGCGCTGGATGAAGCGCTCGAAATTGCTCGACGAGTGGCGACTGAAGCCATCGGCTCATAACATGCGAGCACTCGGGGTAGATCTCGGGACAAAGCGAATTGGTATTGCGACAAGTGATGCAAGTGCCACAATTGCTACTCCATTGCGAGTGCTCAATCGAAGTGGCTCGCGCTTGCAGGATCATCAAGCAATTGCTGCGATAGTGCAGGAGTACGAAATTGATTGTGTTGTTGTGGGGATGCCCCTCAGCATGTCGGGCGACGTCGGTGCCGCTGCGCAATCTGCCACTGTTGAAGTTGCGCAAATGACTAACGTTGTGGGAGTGCCTGTGCTCACTTATGACGAGCGATTAACAACAGTGAGCGCCCACCAAATATTGCAGGGCAATAATGTGAATGCCAAAGACAGAAAGTCAGTTGTCGACAAAGTTGCTGCAGCTGTGATGTTGCAGTCGTGGTTAGACGCCCAGAAACAGAATTCTCATAATGGTTAATCCATCGATTGATCCGCTCATCAAATCGACCACCAGGGATGATCAAGTTGCCGAGAATTGGCACGACGATCCCTGGGACATTGTCGTAGACGGCAGTGAATCCAGCGTCGAGCCCCACGACTTTCGAGAGATTGCGCCGATGGTAAAAATTGTGTTGACAGCTGTGGTGTGTTTTTCGTTGTTCTTAGGTGCGATTGGACTTTGGTACTTGCATGAAGTCAATCCATCCGGTGGGTCAACTATCGGCGTCTCGTTTACCGTCAATGATGGAGACAGCGTCTCGAGTGTGAGTTCGCGTCTTGAGTCTGAAGGGTTCATCACTAGCGCCGGTGTGTTCCGTTGGTATGTAGGCAGAAAAGGCGGCATAGATCTCACACCGGGCTATTACACAATTAAACCCCACGACCATATGGGCAACATTATGAAGGTGTTATCGATTCCACCGTCGTCCACATTTATAAAAGTGACGTTTCCTGAGGGATTCACTACTGCGCAGATGGCTAAACGACTGGCCGAAAAAACATTGCGACTAGATGCCAACTTGTTTATTCAAGCAGCACAAGACCCGGCAATTGAGGCCGCATATCGACCCGCAGCGCAAACTTCGCTCGAGGGTTTATTGTTTCCCGATACATATCAGATTTCGGGCGACGAGTCCGAGGGACAAGTCGTTGCGCGAATGGTGCAGTTGATGGAGCGCGTTGGACGACAAGAAGGTCTCGATAAGTCCCAGGACGCTGTTGGGTTTTCACCCTATAAAACATTGATCGTTGCATCGATGATTGAGCGAGAAGCCAAGACGGAGGGTGACCGAGCAAAGATTGCTCGAGTGATCTACAACAGACTTGAACTTGGCATGAAGTTGCAGATCGATGCAACGCTGTATTACGCAGCACCGGAAGGATCGACGTTCGCTCAAGCCAAGGAACTGGATACTCCGTACAACACGTATTTATACAAAGGATTAACACCTACGCCAATTGCTAACCCAGGCCGTGCTTCTATTGCAGCAGCACTTCATCCTGCGCAGGATCCGTTGCAAAGTGATCCAATCTGCAAGGGTGTCGCAAAGCCTTGTCGATATCTGTTTTATGTGTTGGCAGACAAAGACGGTAACCACGCATTTGCTGCGACGCTCGCGCAGCACGAAGCAAATATTGCGGCATCACAGGCTGCAGGTTTGTTGCCATGACGATTGAAGTAGCAGCGATCATTGGTAATCCGGTTGAACAGAGCTTGTCGCCTGCGATGCATAATGCCGTGTTTCGTCAACGAAAGGTTGATTGGTCCTATGTCGCAATGGAAGTACGAGAAGATGCGCTTCTTGGAGTGTTGCGAACACTTGGAGACAACAGCATTCGTGCGCTTTCGGTAACCATGCCTCACAAAGAAGTGGTATTTGAGTTGTTGACAAATGCATCGATCAATTTGGGAGAAGTTGACGAGTCTGCAATTTTGGCTCGATCGGTCAACACGATTGCGGTGAGGGATGGGAGATTGATCGGTTCAAACACCGATGGCGATGGCTGTTGTAATGCAATCGAGCAATCGGGCGTTGTCATACCAAAATCGCGAGTGGTGGTCGTTGGCGCTGGGGGCACCGCTAGGGCAATCGTTGCAACACTTGCACGGCGAGGCGCAAGCGATATCGCGATCGTGAATAGAACAGAATCGCGTGCTCATGATGCGGCTTCATGCGCATCTGTTGCACGCGTTGGAACACCTGACGACATCGCGAATGCAACTATTTTGATCAATGCAACTTCAGTCGGAATGGGAAATCAGGAAACTCCAATCGATGCTGCGCTGTTGCATCCGTCTCTCGTGGTTCTTGATGCGGTGTATCACCCCCTCGAGACAACATTGCTGCGAGACGCAAAGCGTGCCGGAGCAAAAACAGTTGACGGCTTGTGGATGTTGGTGCACCAAGGCTCTCTGCAGCAACTTGCTTGGTTCAACGAGATTGGTGATGTGAAAGTTATGCGTCAGGCCGCAGTTGACGAGCTGGCTATTCGGGCTCATTAATAGCCGCGCTCATAAATAGCCATAGTCGGCGCTTGAGTCACAGGTAGTCTGTATGTATGTTGCGTTACTTGACCGCAGGTGAAAGCCATGGCCAGGCCCTCGTGGTCATCGTTGAGGGCTTGCCGGCCGGGCTCGAAGTGACAGCAGAACAGGTGCAAAATGAGCTTGCTCGTCGCCGTCTTGGGTACGGGCGTGGTCCTCGACAACGGTTTGAAGAAGATGAAATTGTGTTGTTGGGTGGAATTCGTCATGGCCGCACCCTTGGTTCGCCAGTTGCGATTGAGATCAAAAATAGTGAGTGGTCCAGGAGCGATGTATGGCACGAAGAGATGTCACCAGCACCAGGCAAAACAAAGAAGCCGCTCACTCAACCACGTCCTGGTCACGCCGACCTGACTGGAATGCAGAAATATGGTTTTGACGACGCGCGAGACGTACTAGAGCGTGCGAGCGCTCGCGAGACAGCAGCACGTGTTGCCGCCGGTGCGCTTGCCAAAATATTTCTTGGAACTATCGGCGTCGAGATACTTTCGCATGTGGTGCAAATGGGCAGCGCTCGCAACACCACGGCAGTGCGTCCGCTCATGAGTGACTTGCATGCAGTTGATGATTCTCCAGTTCGTTGTTTCAACAAAGATTCGGAAGCGCAGATGATCGCTCAAATTGAGGCGGCCGCAAAAGATGGTGACAGCCTGGGTGGGATCGTTGAAGTGCTTGCGTATGGCATGCCAGTTGGTTTAGGAAGCTATGTGCATTGGGACCGAAAGCTTGATGGTTTGCTCGCGCAAGCAATGATGAGCATTCAGGCGGTGAAAGGCGTCGAAATCGGAGACGGTTTTGAAGTTGCTGGCCGACGGGGAAGCGAAGCACATGATCCGATCGTGTGGGACGAAGCAGAAAAGGCCTACCGACGTGAAAGTACGTTGGCTGGCGGCACTGAAGGTGGCATGACGACAGGTGAGTTGTTGGTTGTTCGGGCAGCAATGAAACCGCTCGCAACATTGAATCGACCAACGATGAAAACTGTCGACACGGTTACCAAGCAAGAAGTGGTGAGCTTCAAAGAACGTACCGATGTGACTGCGGTTCCCGCGATGGGAGTTGTTGCAGAAACCATGGTTGCGCTCGTGCTTGCTAATGAAGCCCAACGCAAATTTGGTGGAGACTCTGTTGCGGAGTTCGTGCGCAATGCTCAGGCATCTGCTGCATCGTTGAAGTGAGCGTCTCGACTCGACCGGTGATGAACGTACAACCATCGGCGACACAATCTGGCGTGGTCGTGCTTGTGGGTGTGATGGGTACTGGAAAATCAACCGTTGGATTGGGCGTAGCTCATGCTTTGCAGTGCTCGTTTGTGGATCTGGATGCACAGATTGTAAAGATCGCAAAATCCACAGTCAGTGAAATTTTTGCGCGCGGTGGTGAAACCGAATTTCGTACCATTGAAGAAAATGTCTTGTCGAGCGTGCTCGATGATGCTTGTGTGCAGGTTGATCAACAATCAGCACGCTCGGTAGTCGTAGCGACTGGCGGTGGCGCTGTCATTTCTCAGGCTAATAGAGACAAGATTATTTCTCACGCCGATCATGTGATTTGGTTGGATGCACATGTGGATGATTTGGTGAAACGTACTTCTTCTTCAAAAACCGCAAGACCATTGCTGGCGAATAATCCGCAACAAGTATTGAGCGAACTCAGTAGTGAGCGAGCCGGTCTGTACGAGCAAGTTGCCACAGCGAAAATTGAGACATCTGGGAAGCACATCGATCAAGTAATCGAATCGGTACTACAGGTCATTCGTCGGGCGGAGAACAAATGAGTCGCCAACAAGTAACCGTGCAGCTTGGTGAACGTTCGTATCCGGTCATCGTTGGCGCTGGTGTGCGAGTTGAAGTCAATGCAGTGTTGCCGGCAACAGCGCGTCGTGCGGTGATCGTGACTCAAGAGTCCATTCCCATCCAGGTGGAGACCGATATTCCAAGCACAACGGTGGTGATCGGCGACGGAGAGCAACATAAAACGTTGGCAACTATTGAGCGGGTTGTTCGCGCATTTGCTGCGGCAGGACTCAATCGAAATGACGTCGTCATCGGAGTGGGTGGCGGGCTAGTGACAGATGTTGCCGGATTCGCCGCAGCTTCGTGGCATCGAGGTACTCCTGTTGTTCATGTATCAACTTCACTTGTCGGAATGGTCGATGCAGCGATTGGTGGCAAAACTGGTGTGAATTTGCCAGAGGGCAAGAATCTGGTTGGCGCGTTTTGGCAACCGCATGCGGTGTTGTGTGACACCGATGCTTTGGCGACGTTGCCGGAACGCGAATTGCGTTGTGGTTACGGGGAAATGGCGAAGTATCACTTCTTGACAGGAGACGATTTGTTGGCGATGGATCGCACATCGCGAATTGCGCGATGTGTGCAAATTAAGGCCGACATAGTTGCAAGCGACGAGCGAGAGGGCGGCTTACGTGCTGTTCTAAATTATGGGCACACGCTCGGCCATGCGCTCGAGATTGCAACGGGTTTTGAAATAGCGCATGGAGAATCTGTTGCTGTTGGAATGATCTTCGCCGCACATCTTGCCCATGCTCTTGGAAGGATTGACGACGAGAGAGTGGCGTACCATCAACAGGTCGTTGCGGGTGCATATGGTTTGTCAACAGCACTGCCACGAGACTGTCGTGCAGAGGACTTGATGGCATTGATGATGGCCGACAAAAAGGCCCTTCATGGTCTGACCTTTGTCTTGGATGGCCCAAATGGCGTTGAGCTTGTTGCAGATGTTTCAACATCAGCAGTGACTCAGGCGTTCAGTCGCATGGAAGTACGATAAGAACATGGCTCGTTCGCTCAAGATTCTGTTACTCAACGGCCCGAACCTCAATCTGCTTGGCACTCGCGAACCCGAGATTTACGGCAAGTCGACACTGCAAGATCATGTTGCGGTTGCCACTCAGGCTGCTGTTGCTGCAGGTTTTACATTGGATGCATTTCAAAGCAACAGTGCTTCTGAATTAGTCAACAAAATTCATGATGCACGTGAACAGTATTCGGCCATCATCATCAACCCTGGCGCGTTCACCCATTATGCGTGGAGTATTTCAGACGCACTGAACGCATTCGATGGGCCTGTTGTTGAAGTGCACATCTCGAACCCTCAATCGCGTGAATCATGGCGGCACACAAGCGTTGTGGCGCCAGTCGCGATCGGAACTATCGCTGGCTTCGGTCAGCAGAGTTATGTGCTCGGTGTGCAAGCAATTGCGCACTATTTAGACAACAACTAGCAAAGTGTTGTGGTCTTGAATTCGACGCAATTTTCAACGTCGTCAGCATCGTCGGCATCGCTGCCGCCGTTGTTAGTGGCTGGTCGTTTGCAACGAGCTCTCGACAGCGCGCATGATTCGCATGGAGTGACTGCACTTTTGGTTGTTTCCATGGACAACATTCGCTGGCTTACAGGATTCACTGGTTCGACTGCGCTGTTGTTGGTCAAGAAAAGCGACTCGGTTCTCATCGTTGATGGTCGTTACACGCAGCAAGCCGCTGATCAAATTCGTCTGTCGGGTGCGTCGGCGAGAGTTGTTGAGGCTCGAACCCAGTCTCTGCAACTGGAGCAACTCTCAAGGGAGCTCGCAGGAGTGAAGACATGCGGTTTTGATTCGAGCGAAATCACGATGCTCAATTTTGAGATGATCGGTGCACAAAATACTTGTTCGTTCGTCGCGGCCAATGGGGTGGTGCAGCAGTTACGCAGAGTTAAAACTGAAGCCGAAATTGCACGTATGCAGTTGGCTGCGCATGCCACCGATCTCGCCTTGGCTGAAGTTCGTTCGATGCTTGATGAAGCGCTAACACATGAAATTTCGGAACGTGATGTACGCGACGAACTTGAATACAAAATGCGTCGATTTGGCGCCGATGGGCCAAGCTACGAAACGATCGTTGCAACCGGAGTCAACTCTGTGAAGCCACATCATCGCCCGACAAGCACGATTATCCGCGAAGGCGATGCTGTAGTCATTGATGTGGGCGGCATTGTTGACGGTTACCACTCGGATATGACTCGAACCTTTTTGATTGGGCAGGTCGCACCAGAACTCGCTGCGATTCATGATCTTGTGCTCTATGCACAACGTGAAGGGGTCATGGCCGTTCGTCCTGGTGTGAGCGGTGCATCAATCGATGCGGTGTGTCGAAACATCATCACGCAGGCTGGATACGGGCCAGATTTTATTCATGGCACTGGACACGGTGTTGGACTGCAAATTCATGAAATGCCGTGGGTGCGCACAGACTTCATCGAGCCTTTGCAGTGTGGTGAGGTAGTGACCGTAGAGCCTGGGGTCTATCGTGTAGGTGTTGGAGGTGTGCGGATAGAGGATTTAATTCTTGTAACCGCGACATCCAGTCAAACCCTCACCCTGAGTCAGAAAGAGTCTTTGTGCCTGCCATCTCGACGAACGATCTAAAAAACGGAGTTTCCCTCAACATCGATAACACGTTGTACACCGTTGTCGAATTTCAGCATGTGAAGCCTGGCAAGGGTGGCGCATTCGTACGCACAAAGCTTCGCAATCTGCGCACCGGCAACATGCTGGAGCGCACGTTTAACGCTGGCATTAAAGTTGAACAAGCCATTCTTGATAAGCGAGACATGCAGTTTTTGTACAAAGACGGCGATGATTACGTTTTTATGGACAACGTAACTTATGACCAATTGACAATCAAGCCTGTGGCGCTTGGTGATGCAGCTGATTACTTGATCGAAAACGCAATTGCAATGATCGCGAGCTATGGCGATGAAATCGTTAGCGTCGAAATTCCTCCTTCGGTCGAACTCGAGATTGCATTTACCGAGCCCGGCATGCAAGGTGATCGAGTGTCTGGTGCGCGCAAACCAGCGACGTTGCAGACAGGAAAAGTCATTCAAGTGCCGTTGTTTGTCAATATCGGCGATCGAGTCAAAGTAGATACTCGCACTGCCGAATATGTAACTCGCGTCTGACCGTGACGGCCGACAAAAAACCGCGCACAGGAGGCAAGGCTGCTCGCTCGGATGCCCGCGAGCGGGCCATGCATATTTTGTATGAAGCAGATACCAAAGGTTTGACCGGAACCGAAGTACTTGCAATGCAGTTGCTGAATATTGAAGATCTCACAACCGAAATAGTGACGGGTGTGTCAACACATAGAGATGAGTTGGACGGTCATATTGTGGAATGTGCGAATGGTTGGACGCTTGCTCGCATGCCAGTGATTGATCGAAATGTATTGAGAATGGCCGTCTACGAGCTTTCGTACAGTCCTGAAGTGCCTGTTGCTGTGGTCATCAATGAGGCAGTAGAACTTGCCAAAACATTTTCGACAGATGATTCGGGCCGCTTTGTCAATGGTGTGCTGTCCGCGATTTCTAAAGTGGTTCGCGTAACTTCCTAGCGATGAACCGTTTGTCCTCACGGATCCGATTAGCTTCGTCGTGGACACTTGTGGTTGGTACCGCAATTGCTGCTTACGCGGTGTATTTCAGTTACACCACCGTACAAATACATCGAGGCTTGGGCACATCGGCATATGACTTTGGTTTGTATGACCAAGGAATTTGGCTGTTGTCGCGAGGCAAAACGCCATTTGTGACGTTGATGGGTCGCAATCTTTTTGGCGATCACACTTCATTTATTTTGGTGTTGCTCGTACCGCTCATGTGGATAATTTCGTCTACAAGTCTGTTATTTGTGGTGCAGTCGGTTGCTATCGCCGCTGCAGCAATTCCCATATACGCATTTGCTCGAAAGCATTTGGAGAGTGATGCGCTCGGTTGTGTATTCGCTTGCACCTATCTGTTGTATCCCGCTGTCAGTTGGACAAACGTTGAGAATTTTCATCCAGATTCTTTCTTGGGTCTGTTTGTTGCGGTAGCACTATGGGCTGCCTTGAGTCGAAAATGGCGGTGGTATGTAATTGCTGTCATATTGGCATTGCTGGTCAAAGAAGACGTCGTGCTGGTGGTGGCACCAATTGGAGTGTGGGTGGCACTCCGGCGCGATGTACGGATTGGTATAGCCACAATTGTTGGCTCTATTGGCGCAGCGTTGATTTGTTTTCTGTTCGTGATTCGCAATTTGACTGGAACAGCTTTTAGGAACTCATGGCGCATTCCGTTTGGTGGATTTGGTGGTCTTGTGAAGACAGCGTTCACGTCACCGAGCACGCTATTGCGTTATCTCACGAGCGATGGTCGGTTGACATATCTGTCACAGATGCTTCTGCCAACAGGCGGAATGTTCTTAGCTGCCCCGAGTATCGCGCTAGTGGGTTTCGTGGTGTTGTTTTCAAATATTGTCAGCACGTTTTACTATCAGTACCAAATTCACTACCACTATTCGTTTGTTGTCGCACCGATTCTGGTATTTGGGAATGTGTATGCAATTGGGCGTCTCAGTAAGTCAGCTCGTCGCAAGGCGACATTGGTGGTTGGGGCTGCCGCGTTTGTTTCGGCCTTGCTACTTGCGCCTTTGCCGTTTGCGCACAACCAATTACAGAAATTTCCTCCTTCAAGCCCTTCGGTGGCAGCAGCACATGAATTATTTGCTCAGATTCCTTCCGATGCTGTGATTAGCGTGTTTCATCCGCTGTCTGCGCAGTTGGCCCGCCGAGATCGTATTTACGCATTCCCCAATCCGTTCCAACGCGCACTGTACGGTCCGGATGTTTTTGCCGCAGGGGACAGGTTGGATTTCGCTGATGAAATCGAGTTCGTGATGTTGCCAATTTCGCTCTCAAGTGAAGCGGAACTGGTATGGAGATCTGAAATCCAGGACTATCTGATCGTTGCATCCAACGAGTGGTGGATTCTGTATCGCCACCGCTGATAGGTGCTACAGTCAAATACGCATTCATCAGAATGCAGGTCGTTAATTGAGCCCTGTGAGGTTCAAACGAAGGGACAACAGTGAGTAGTGCACCACAATCGGCAGTTGCCGTCATGTCTGGCCCCGATGTAACTCGAGCTATTAGTCGTATTGCCCACGAAATTGTCGAGCGCAATCACGGAATCGAAAACGTGGTACTTGTTGGTCTGCAACGCGGTGGAACCTGGATTGCAGAGGCACTGGGCGAACGAATCTCTGCGATCGAACCCAACTTTGCGGTGCCAGTAGGTTCGCTTGATCCAACGATGTACCGCGATGACATTGGTTTGCGACCCGTTGTTGCGGGCTCGGCAAGCCATATTCCCTGCGACATCACTGGTGCGACCGTTGTATTGATCGATGATGTGTTGTACACCGGAAGAACCGTACGCGCAGCACTTGAAGGCCTTAATAATTTTGGTCGACCACACGCAGTTCAACTGGCAGTGTTGGTCGATCGTGGACATCGCGAGTTGCCCATCCGACCCGATTACGTGGGTAAGAACATGCCAACACAAACAACCGATGAAGTGGACGTCTCTGCAGATGGTGTAATCGTGACGAGCGCATCTGGGGCTGCATCGTGAAGCACTTGCGTTCAATATCCGAGCTAGGCGCAGAGGGATTATCGCGCATTCTCAAACTCACCGAAAGCATGGCCGAGATCAATACCCGAGCAGTTCCTAAAGTGCCTGCGCTGCGTGGCAAGACAGTCGTGAGTTTGTTTTTTGAAGACTCAACGCGAACGCGTTTAAGTTTTGAGACCGCTGCAAAGCGACTGTCGGCAGAGACAATGAATTTCAGTGTTTCTACATCGAGTGTCAACAAAGGCGAGAGTCTGCGCGACACGATCGAGACCATCACCGACATGGGGGTTGATGCATTTGTTGTGCGCCACAAATCGGTTGGCGTACCGTGGCAAATTTCGCAGTGGACAAACGCATCAATCGTTAATGCAGGTGATGGTGCGCATCAGCACCCGACACAAGCGCTTGTGGATTGCTTTACAGTTCGTGAGGCTCTCGGCAAACAGGATCTCAGTGGACTCAATCTGACGATCGTTGGAGATATCAAGCACAGCCGAGTTGCGCGGAGCAACATTCATGCATTTTCGATGCTCGGGGCGAATATCACATTGGTCGCGCCTCCAACTTTGCTGCCGTTAAACATTGAGCATTGGCCGGTGAAAGTGAGCAATGATTTAGACGCAGTGCTTGCAAGCACCGATGTGTTGTACATGCTGCGGCTGCAAAGTGAACGAATGGCGCAAGGTTTGGTGCCGAGTTTGCATGAATACAGCACGCGTTACGGGCTCGATGAAAAGCGCGTTGCAGCGCTGCAATCAAGTGCTGTGGTGATGCACCCAGGACCGATGAATCGTGGTGTCGAGATGTTGATCGATCCGAGCGACATACCGAATTCTTTAATTCATAGACAAGTCACAAATGGTGTATCGGTGCGGATGGCCGTTTTATTTGACTTGCTTTCAGTAGAGGAGTTGTCATGACGATTGTGATTAAGGGTGGAAGTGTTGTCGGGGCAAACGGTGTCGAGAAGGTTGATGTGCTCGTTGACAATGACGTCATTGTGAAGGTCGGAAGCAATCTCGCTGGTGATGTGTCTCTTGATGCAACTGGTTGTCACGTGTTTCCTGGTTTTGTGGATTTGCACGCACATTTGCGCGAGCCAGGTCGCGAGGACACCGAGACGATCGAAACAGCAAGTCGAGCAGGCGCAAAGGGTGGTTACACAGCACTCATTGCTATGCCGAATACAAACCCAGCACACGATTCGGTGACAGTGATTGAATTTGTTCGCGAACAAGCACGCAAGGCGGGTTTGCTCGATGTATTCCCGAGCGGCTGCATCACAATGGGGCGCCTAGGCGAAGCACTCGCGCCGTTGGCCGAACTCAGCGCAGCAGGTGTGCGTATTTTTACTGATGATGGTTCTGGCGTGCAAGACCCTGTACTCATGGGTCGAGCTATGCAGTATGCGAAAACTCTTGGGGTGACCATGGCGCAACACTGCGAGGTTTCAGCGCTGACTCAGGGTGCAGTCATGAACGAATGTGGTTGCTCATCCGACATGGGTGTGCCGGGTTGGCCTGCAGTTGCCGAGGAGATGATGGTGCAACGAGATATTGAGATGTCTCGGTTGACCGGCGCGTCGGTGCATTTTCTGCATCTGTCTACTGCCCGGTCAGTCGATTTGGTGCGAGCAGCCAAAAGCGAGGGTCTGAACGTAACGGCCGAGGTGACACCACATCACTTGTCATTGACGCAGGAATTGCTGAAATCATTTGATCCCATCTATAAAGTCAATCCGCCACTACGCAGCATGGACGACATTCAAGCGCTCAAGGCGGGTTTGTTGGACGGAACGATTGATGCCGTCGCGACTGATCACGCGCCTCATGCCAGACGAGATAAAGAGCTCTCGCTCGATCAGGCACCACCGGGCATGATCGGTTTGGAAACAGCCCTCGGTGTGGTGTTGTCTGCGGTAGATCTCGATCCAGTGCAAATCGCTGCAGTGATGTCACGCAACCCAGCACGAATTGCTCAGATCACGGAAAGTCACGGTCGCAATATTGGAGTAGGCGATATTGCCAATCTGTGCGTCGTTGACTTGGATGCGATGTGGCAAGTGAATCCTGCCAAGTTGGCAAGCAAAAGCAAAAATACTCCCTTCGTCGGAAGGCAATTGCGAGGTATTGTGCGCAGCACGATGTATCGCGGACAAATCACCGTTCAAGATGGGGAAGCACAGAAATGACAATTCGCGAATCTGTATTGGTGCTCCGAGATGGCAGCGTCTTTGAAGGCGAAGCAATAGGAGCGGATCCCGTTGGCGGCATTGCAAGCGGTGAAGTCGTCTTTCACACTGCTCTCACGGGATATCAAGAAGTCATTTCCGACCCTTCGTATGCCGGTCAGATCATCACGTTCACAACTCCGCATATTGGCAACTATGGAACTACACCCCTCGACAATGAGTCATCGCACGTGTTTGCACGCGGTGTCATCGTGCGCGAAATGTCGCAACGCCGTAGCAACTGGCGAGCCAACAACGACCTTGATGCATACCTGCGCGGAATGAATATAAGCGGAATCGCGGGTATCGATACCCGAAGGCTCACTCGCGTGCTTCGTGATACGGGGGCGATGCCCGGTGCGTTTGGCCAGGCGAGTCAAGCAAGCGTGTTGGCTCGTGCTCAGAGTGAGTTGGGTACGGCCGGTATTGATTTGGTGAAACAGGTAACCACTACTCAGCCGTACATCGTTGGTGGTGGGCATTTGAAAGTTGTTGCGTACGACTTTGGAATCAAGAGCACGATTCTTCGTTGCTTGAGCGAAATTGCGACAGTGCATGTAGTTCCTGCGGATTACTCGGCTGAACAAGTATTGGCGCTACAACCTGACGGCGTGTTTTTGTCTAATGGACCTGGTGATCCTGAAACTGTTAGCGGCGCACCTGCGGCGATTCGCGCCATCATTGAACAAGGCGTACCGATGTTTGGCATTTGCCTTGGACATCAGCTCATGGCACTCGCACTCGGAGGCAAAACATTCAAGTTGCCGTTCGGTCACCACGGGGCAAATCATCCTGTGCGCAACTTGCGCACGGGTTCCATTGAAATCACTAGCCAGAATCACAACTTCTGTGTCGACCCTGCATCACTGAGTGGCGTAGCTGATATCACTCACACCAATCTCAATGATCAAACCAACGAGGGTATGCGCGTTCGCGATGTTCGCGCTTTCAGCGTGCAGTATCACCCCGAAGCCGGTCCAGGCCCGCACGACAGTCGATATTTGTTTAATGAATTTGCAGAACTGATGGGACAACGCTGATGCCACGCCGTAGTGATTTGAAATCAATTCTGATTATTGGCTCCGGTCCAATCGTTATTGGTCAGGCTTGTGAGTTTGACTACTCGGGCACACAGGCGTGTCGAGTGTTGAAGGAAGAGGGTTACCGAGTCATCTTGGCTAACTCGAACCCAGCAACAATCATGACCGACCCAGATTTTGCTGATCGAACATATATCGAACCACTCACGGTTGACGTTGTTGCAGCAATCATCGCGAGAGAAAAGCCTGATGCTGTTTTGCCAACACTTGGAGGTCAGACCGCATTGAATTTGGCAATGGCCTTGCACGCTCGCGGACTAGTAGGAGTGCCAGGCACACCAGAACTTATTGGTGCGAATGCAGAGGCGATCGCAACGGCAGAGGATCGCGAAAAATTTAAGATTGCGATGATCGAAATTGGTCTTAATGTTCCGGTGAGCGGTGTAGCTCACAATATGGAAGAGGCCTTGGCGGTTCGCGATGAAATCGGATTGCCTGCCATTATTCGACCTGCATATATTTTGGGTGGTCGTGGCACTGGTATCGCACACAGCGAAACAGATTTTAAAAAGATTGTTGCGGACGGCTTACTGGCCAGCCCCATTGGCGAAGTGTTGATTGAAACGTCGATTGCCGGTTGGAAAGAATACGAGCTTGAAGTGATGCGTGATCGTGCCGACAACTGCGTAATCATTTGTTCGATCGAAAACATTGATCCGATGGGCGTCCATACGGGCGACTCAATCACAGTTGCTCCAGCGATGACTCTTTCTGACGTCGAGTATCAAAAAATGCGAGATGCCGCTTTCGCATGCATCCGCAGGGTGGGTGTCGAGACGGGTGGTTCCAACGTCCAATTTGCTGTTAACCCACTGACAGGTGAGCAGGTTGTGATCGAAATGAACCCGCGAGTTTCACGCTCGTCTGCTTTGGCATCTAAGGCAACTGGCTTTCCGATCGCAAAAATCGCAGCCAAGTTGGCAGTTGGTTACACCTTGGATGAGATTTCCAATGACATCACCAAGATGACGCCGGCAAGTTTTGAGCCGGTGATCGATTATGTGGTTACGAAGATCCCTCGTTGGGCCTTCGAGAAGTTTCCAGGCACATCTGGCGTATTGGGTACACAGATGCAAAGCGTCGGCGAAGCAATGTCGATTGGCCGTACTTTTGCCGAAAGCTTGCAAAAGGCGCTTCGCTCGCTCGAAAATGGTCGTTCTGGATTGAATTGCGATCCACCAGAACTCTTGATGCGCGAGAAATCTGATGATGAGATGTTGGCGCAAATTGCGATCCCTACGCCCGAGCGTATTTTTCAAGTAGGAGAGTGCGTCCGTCGGGGTATTTCTCGCGAGCGTATTTATGAAGCGTGCCGCATCGACTATTGGTTCCTTGACCAGATGTCGATGATCACTGATGAGCGCGAAGAATTGGATGCATGTGGCATCAAAAAAATGACGGTGCGTTCGTGGCGACGCGCAAAGCGACTCGGTTTCTCTGACGCCCAATTGGCATATCTGTGGAAGATAGAAGAATCAACGGTGCGTGCAACACGAATTGCCGCGGGCGTGATTCCTACCTACAAGGCTGTTGATACATGTAGTGCCGAATTCGCTGCACAAACCCCGTATCACTATTCGACATACGAAGATGAAAACGAAGTGCACCACTCGACGAAGCCCAAGGTGATCATTTTGGGTAGTGGGCCAAACCGCATCGGTCAGGGGATCGAGTTTGACTATTGCTGCGTGCATGCAAGTTTCGCTCTGCGCGATGCAGGCTTTGAAACAATCATGGTCAACTGCAACCCAGAAACGGTGTCGACCGATTACGACACTTCGGATCGCTTGTACTTCGAGCCACTGACGCAAGAAGACGTAATGAATGTGATTGAAGCAGAGACTCTTGCTGGTGGAGTAGCGCCTCGAGTGATAGTCGGCCTGGGTGGCCAGACGCCGTTGAAGTTGGCAAATCATATTCCTGTCGAACTCATCGCTGGTACGTCACCACATTCAATTGACATTGCCGAAGACCGAAAGAAGTGGAGTGCTTTGTGTGAACAACTCAAGATCACTCAGCCTCCTGGTGGAACCGCGTTGACGATTGATGAAGCTAAAAAGATTGCGTTAAAAGTTGGCTATCCGGTTTTGGTGCGTCCTAGCTATGTGTTGGGCGGACGGGCGATGCAGATTGTGCACGATGAAGCACACCTGGAGCGCGCGATGCACGAGCTCAGTGTTGCTGGAACTCTCGGCAGGGAGGGCGGACTTTCGTCAGAACGACCCGTTCTCATCGATCGATTTTTGGATGACGCCACTGAAATTGATGTTGATGCTATTCGCGATTCAACTGGCGAAGTGCTGATCGGCGCAGTGATGGAGCACGTTGAGGAGGCCGGGGTTCACTCTGGAGACTCTGCATGCGTCATTCCTCCTCCGACTCTTGAGGCTTGGGTTATTGAGGCAGTCGAGTCATACACAAAAGTGATTGCCAATGCACTGGATGTGCGTGGACTGATCAACGTGCAATTTGCCGTAGCAAGTTCACAGATCTACGTGATCGAAGCAAATCCACGAGCAAGTCGAACTGTCCCGTTCGTTGCTAAAGCAACCGGTGTGCCATTGGCAAAAATCGCAAGCAGAGTAATGCTTGGAGCATCATTGGCTCAATTGCGCGCAGAAGGTCTTTTGAAGAAGCCCGTCAACGGAAAACACGTTTCGGTCAAAGAAGCTGTGTTGCCATTTAGTCGCTTCCCAGAAGTTGACACGGCGCTAGGACCAGAGATGCGTTCGACTGGCGAAGTGATGGGCATCGACTCTACGTTCGGTCGAGCATTTGTGAAGGCTGAGATTGCTGCAGGAACCGAATTGCCAACAAGCGGCATGGTGTTCTTGTCACTCAACGACCGAGATAAGCCAAGCGGACTTGTGGTTGCTAAGCGACTACGCGAGTTGGGTCTTGGTATTGCAGCGACGACTGGTACCGCGGATTATTTGCAGCGTTTCGGTCATCCTGTTGACCGTGTCGTCGGAAAAGTTTCAGAAACAGCAGCCAAAAAAGATGCACAACCAGACGATGCTGTTGAGTTAATCAAGCGTGGTGAGATTGCGTTTGTGATCAATACTCCGCAAGGCAGAGGCGGTCGATCGGATGGCGAAGCAATTCGCAAAGCAGCAAATATCTTCAGGGTTTCATCAGTGACAACAATCAATGCGGCCTTGGCGGCTATGCAAGGTCTGTTTGAGCAACAAGAGCATCCACTTGAAGTGAAATCGTTGCAGGAGTATCACCAGCAGTGAGACTGCGATCGCGATCACCGCAATTGGCAACGCACGTTGGTTCGGTAACGCTAAAAAACCCGGTGATGACCGCTTCGGGCACATCCGGACTCGGTGTTGAACTCGATGCATATATGCCCCTGCGCGAACTTGGTGCAGTAGTCGTTAAGTCTTTAGCGGCATTTGAATGGGGCGGTAACCCCAAACCGCGGTTGCATCCGACGGCGAGTGGGATGCTGAATGCGGTTGGACTTCAAGGTCCAGGTGTCGAGCAATGGATTGCGAATGATTTGCCGCAACTCGTAGATATCGACGCAACCGTTGTGTGCAGCATCTGGGGTTTTGGAGTGCAAGATTATGTTGACGCGGCTCGCATGCTCGCGCCAGTCAAAGACAAAATTGCAGCGTTGGAGATCAATTTGTCATGCCCAAATATCAAAGCGGCGGTAGTTGGCGAAAATAAACCGCACGCGATGTTTGCTCACGATGCAGATCTCGCTGCGCAGATTGTTGAGGCGTCTCAAGTTTCTGGTGTACCGCTGTGGGCAAAATTGTCACCCAACACGGACCGCATTGGTGATGTTGCTGAGGCTTGCATGAATGCGGGAGCCCAGGCATTGACATTGGTGAACACGTCTCTTGGAATGATCATCGACTCAACGACTGGTCGACCAGCCCTTGGTAATGGCGGCGGCGGATTATCTGGCAGAGGGATACATCCGGTTGCTGTTCGTGCTGTTTTTGATATTTACGCTCGGATACCAGGCGTGCCGATTGTTGGCGTCGGTGGGGTGTCAAATGGCGTCGAGGCCCTCGAGATGATGTTGGCTGGCGCGAGCGCGGTGCAGGTTGGCACTGCGTCATTCGCCGAACCACGTGCCGCGTACCGAATTGCTGGTGAATTATGCAGGTGGGCAGAGCGCCACAAGATCTCGAGTTGGTCTGAGGTGGTTGGTCTGAGCCACCGCGGTGGTTTTCGTGCTCCAGGCAAGTAGAGATCACTGGTCAACGGTAAAATAGATCAATGACGACCTCAACCAGACTGCCGAGCGAACGTCATGCAGCTGTGTTGCCATTGCACCTTTTGCGTCAACAAATGGACGTCGTTCTTAGGCAAGTTGAAACTGGATCACTCACAATTGATTCGATTTTGTCGCAGAGTGACCTCGATGAAGCCAGCAGTGTGTTGTACGTGTGCAAGTTGATTGAAGTGATTCCCGGAATTGGAAAAGTTAAAGCGCGGCATTTGTTGGCGCAAATGAATGTGAGCGAGACAGAGCGAACTGGCAACTTAAATATGGATCAACGGAAGAGACTTGTGCAGTTGATTGATGATGAGGTCGCTGCGTCATGAGTGTTAACAGCAAATCATTGATCATTGTTGTCTCCGGGCCCGGTGGTGTTGGTAAAAGTACGATTGTTGAAGAACTTGTGAAACGCGATGATCGATTGTGGCTCAGCCGGTCATGGACAACTCGCGAGCGTCGCCAAGGCGAGATGCAGGACGCATACAAATTTGTCACACACGACCAATTTCGCGAGCACATTGCAGCAGGTGGATTTTTGGAGTGGACTGAATTTTTGGGAAATCTGTACGGAACTCCAATGCCAAAAGCGCCAGAAGGCAAAGACATTGTTCTCGAAATTGAAGTGGATGGTGCGCAACAAGTTAAGCGACTACATGTTGATGCGCTGTTGTTGTTTGTATTGCCACCGACACGAGAAGAACAAAAAGCTCGATTGGTTGGTCGGGGAGATGCAGAGCAAAAGGTAGTTCAGCGACTACAAAAAGCGGAAGATGAAGAGCCAGTTGGCAAGGCTCTTGCCGACTATGTATTGATAAATGACGATTTGGCCGAGACGGTCACCGAAATGCTGGACCTGATAGCCCGCGAGCGAGCAAACCGCTCGAAGTAGCCAAAACGGCCGTTTTGTGCCCTATTTGCAGGTACAATCAACGCTTCGGTGAGTCGCTTTGGCCCCGAACCAGAATTGAAAGGCAAACCCGTGGCAACTGAAGACACCATGATGAACCCCCGCATCGAGAGCTTGATGAAGCGCACTGCATCCAAGTTTGGCCTTGTCACATTGTCGGCACGTCGCGCTCGCGAGATCAACTCATATTTCAACCAGTTGGGTGAAGGCCTTGGAACAATGGTTCCGCCACAGGTGAGCTCAACTTCGCGTAAGCCACTTTCAATCAGTTTCGAAGAAATTGCTGCTGACAAAATTTTGAGTGTTCCATTGTCGGTCTACGAAGAATTAGAAGCCGAGCTGGATGAAGAGTTGTTGGACGCAGTAGCTGACGACGTCGTGAGCGAGCTCGAAGCAGTAGAAGTAGCTGCCGAGGAAGTTGTTGAAGCGGCAGTAGAAGCAGAAGTTGTTGCCGAAGCCGCTGTCGAAGCAGCAGCCGAGTAACTCATTCGCAGTTGAGTTTTAACTCTCACTGGTACTGATGAATTTGCTCGCCGGCAAACACATTGTTCTTGGTGTGTGCGGTGGCATAGCCGCATACAAGTCGGTTGAGTTGTGTCGATTGTTGGTTGATGCAGGTGCACATGTTGCGCCAATCATGACGAGTGATGCAGAACATTTCATAGGCAAGGTAACGCTGTCGGCGCTTGCTTCCGAACCCGTGCACACAACGCTGTGGGATGATGCGGATCCGATTCCGCACACACGGCTCGGACAACGGGCCGACTTGATTGTTGTTGCACCAACCACCGCACGCGTCCTCGGTGCATATGCGGCTGGAATCTCTAGTGATCTTCTGACTGCAACTCTGATTGCAACTCGCGCACCCGTACTGGTGTGTCCAGCAATGCACACGGAGATGTGGGAGCACCCTGCAGTGCAAGAAAACATTTCGACTCTTCGCCGACGTGGTGTCAACGTCTTGGATCCCGAATCGGGTCGGTTGGCAGGTGGCGATTTTGGGGCAGGACGACTTGCTGATCCGCAGCGCGTCTTTGACGAGATCGTGCAGCTGCTCACCCCGGGTGATCTGTACGGAACTCATGTTGTTGTAACAGCGGGGGGTACTCGCGAACCAATTGATGCTGTGCGTGTGATTGCTAATCGTTCGAGCGGCAAGCAGGGTTATGCAATTGCTGCAGAGGCAAATTCTCGAGGCGCCAAAGTAACTCTGATTTCTACGGTTGAGATCGCGGTCCCATTTGGTGTCACACTGATTTCTGTAGAGACTGCACAACAGATGCAAGACGCGGTCAATTTGAGCGCTCAGCAAGCCGATGTTGTAATCATGGCCGCTGCGGTTGCCGATATGCGACCAATTGCGGCGTCAACGTCAAAAATGAAAAAGAACGTTGCGACTGGTGTGATCGATGGATTGGAAAGCATTGCGCTTGAAGCGACTCCCGACATCCTCGCGGGTTTGGGAGTGTCAAAGCGACCTGGTCAGGTGTTGGTGGGATTTGCTGCTGAGACGGAGAATCTTGTTGCTAATGCTCAGGCCAAATTGCATCGTAAAAATGTTGACCTTATTGTCGCCAACAATGTTGCCGATGCAGGGGTTGGCTTCGGTCATGAAACAAATGCGGTAACGCTGGTTTCAAGCGGGGCAGAGCCAGTTGTTGTCGGGTTGACCGATAAGCGTTCGATAGCCAAATCGGTAATGGACGCGGTAGTCCGAATCCGTAGCCACTCGACCCACTAGTCTCGTCACGAACTATCTACTAAGGAGCAACGTTGAAGAACTTCACATTTACCTCTGAAAGCGTCACCGAGGGTCACCCAGACAAGATGGCTGACCAAGTCTCCGACGCGGTACTCGACGCGATTCTCGCAGAAGATCCACAAGGACGTGTTGCATGTGAAACGCTCCTCACGACAGGTTTGTGCGTTGTTGCCGGAGAAATCACAACATCTGCATATGTCGATATCCCTAAGTTGGCTCGCGAAGTAATCAAAGACATTGGTTACGACAACGCTTTGTACGGTTTTGATGGCAACACATGTGGTGTGATCGTCTCGATCGACGAGCAGAGCACCAACATCGCGCAAGGTGTGGATAAATCTGAAGAGTTGCGTGCCGGCAAAAGCGGCGAAGATTTGCTCAACAGTCAAGGTGCAGGCGACCAAGGAATGATGTTTGGTTATGCATGTGATGACACTCCAGAGTTGATGCCACTTCCAATTTGGCTTGCACACCGCATGGCCGAGAAGTTGGCTGAAGTACGAAAGTCGGGTGCAATTCCGTACTTGCGCCCAGACGGCAAAACCCAAGTCACTTTTGAATACGAGAATGGCAAGCCAGTTCGTTTATCAACCGTATTGATCTCGACTCAGCACGCCGATGGAACACCGCGCGACACGGTGATTCGTCCGGATTTGATCGAACAGGTTATTCGTCCAGTTATTCCTGCACAGTTTGCGAACGACAAGTACGCAGTGCACGTCAACCCAACAGGCGAGTTCGTCAAGGGTGGGCCACATGCAGACACTGGTTTGACCGGTCGCAAGATCATCGTTGACACATACGGTGGTATGGGTCGTCACGGTGGTGGTGCATTCAGCGGAAAAGATCCATCCAAGGTTGATCGTTCGGCCGCATACGCCGCGCGTTGGGTTGCCAAGCACGTAGTTGCATCTGGTGCAGCTACGCGTTGCGAAGTACAAGTGGCCTACGCCATTGGCATGGCGCAACCGATCAGCATCTTGGTCGAAACATTTGGAACGAGCGTTGTGAATGAAGAACTCATCGAAGACGCAGTTCGTTCGGTGTTTGATCTTCGTCCAGCAGCAATCTTGCGTGATCTCGACTTGAAGCGTCCGATCTATCGCAAGACAGCCGCGTATGGTCACTTCGGCCGACAAGACCCAGATTTCACTTGGGAGACATTGTCGCGCTTGAAGGAATTCAAAGCCGCAGTCAAACTCTGATCAGTCGTGATGTCGTGGCGGTAATCGCACGCATCGTTCCTGATGTAACCGGTGTTGACAAGGTTTTTGACTACCTCGTACCTGACACGCTTGTTCATAGCCTTTGTGTAGGTGATCGCGTTCGTATTCCTCTGCACAATCGCAATGTTGCGGGTTGGGTAATGCAGCTTGGAGACACGACATCGCAATTTTCAGACGTAGACGAAAGTCGTCTGTTGTCGGTGATCAAGATTTTGGGCAAGGGACCGTCTCAAGAGATTGTGGATCTTGCACGTTGGGCAGCCAACTTGTGGGTTGGACGACTTCGCGCATTTTTTGTAACCGCATCGCCGGCAACACTTGTTGCGGCGTTACCTGGCTCGCGCTACACGCAAGTATCGACGCGCAAGAAGTTTGATCTCGACCCACAAATTGTCGATGCAATCGATTCATCGCGTATTTCGGTAGTGCGCAGAGGTCCGGCTTGCAGCCCTCGTTCAATAGTGCTTACTGCCGCCGCACAGGGCCCTGTACTTGTTGTCATCCCAACTCTCAATCGCGCACGTCTCATGGCGGCGTCCTTGCGTGAGTACGGACTCAGCGTTGCTGTTATGCCACAAGATTGGGCAGTCGCTGTTGGAGGAGTTGATGTGGTGATTGGCGCGCGTTCGGCAGTCTGGTCGAGTGTGCCTGACTTGAAGAGCATCGTCGTCATTGATGAACACGATGATGCCCTGCAAGAGGAGCGCTCACCTTCATGGCATGCTCGAGATATTGCAGTGCAACGCGCAATGCAACTTGGGGTTGCCTGCTTATTGGTGTCGCCAGTTCCAAGCCTTCGGGCTCTGCATAGTGTTGACGGAGTCGTGGCAAGTCTGGATCCAGTCAGTGAGGCGAATCATTGGCCAGTAATCCAGGTAGTCGATCGTCGACTAGACGAACGTTGGTCATCATCGATGTTGTCGTCAGATTTGATCGAGCAGTTGAGGGATCATTCGCGTCGCATTGTGTGCGTGCTCAATGTAAAGGGGCGTGCAAGATTGCTTGCATGCGGTAGTTGTCGCGAACTTGTGAGATGCGATGTCTGTGAAGCAGCAATGACAATGTCTGCGGGCAAACAGCTCGAATGTCCGAGGTGTGCAAACGCGCGACCTGCGGTGTGCATCAAATGTGGCTCTGGAAAATTGGCAGTTATCAAAGCAGGTGTGTCGCGCTTGCGCGAAGAATTGGCTGCTGCTGCCGGAAGACGCATTGACGAAGTCGTGGAGATTTCGGGCGGCGATGCTGCTGAAAAAAATGAGAAAGATAAAAATAGTGAAGTTGTTGATCAAACTAAAATGCTGTTTGTGGGCACTGAAGCCGCGCTGCATCGTGTGCGCGATGTGGACACGGTTGTTTTTCTTGACATTGATCAAGAGATCTCTGCGCCTCGATATCGGGCTGCAGAGATCACGCTTTCCCTGGTAGTTCATGCCGCTCGATTGGTGGCACGCTCTCAACGCGAGATGAAGAGTGCAAGTGCAACAAGCAAGACCAGTGGTGGACTGGTGATGATTCAATCGATGCTGGCGGATCACGCCTTATTGCGCGGTCTCTCTTCTCATGATCTTGGGGAGTTTGTACAAGGGGAAATGTCGAGACGAGAGTTGATGCAGCTACCCCCGTTTGGCGCTTTAGCTCAAGTGAGCGGAGCCGGTGTCGAACAGGTGGCTGACATTTTGCGCAATAACGTCCTGTTGCAGGTTTCCACAACAAACAAAGAAGCTGTGTTGGTGAAGTCAAGCGATTGGGCAACGCTTGCGAATTCACTTTCGGACGCGCTGACGAATGCAGCGACGCGCGGCAAGAAAACTCTTCGGACTAAAATTCAGATTGATCCGCCCCGCGCGTAGGTCGTACGCGCAGAACTCGGAAACCTTGTTTGCTGACGAGGCGATCAACTTGGTAGCCAATTGATGTGAGCCAAACTGCAAGAGAGTCGGAGCCCAAATTTCTGTTGACAACGAGCCAGGCTTCACCCGTATCGGTAAGTTTTGACAACCACAATTGCAAAAGTGCGTGTAACTCGATTTTTCCTATTCGGATGGGAGGGTTGGACCAGATGAGATCAAACCGCAAATCCTGAGGGACCGAGGTCGGAGAATACGAAGTGATGTTTGACAGATTGTTGAGCTTGGCATTTGAGGCTGTCAGTGCGGTCGCGCGTTCGTTGACATCAACTGCGTAAACGGATGCCTTCGGTGAACGTGTTGCAAGTGTGAGCGCTATTGCACCCGAGCCGCATCCGAGGTCGAGAAAGTTGCCTCTTGCAGGAGGTCGTGCGGCAGCATCAATCAGCACCATGGTGCCGGCATCGATTCCTTTGCGCGCAAAAACCCCACTGTCGAGTACCACCTGCAAAACTTTGTCGTCAACATGAAGCGATGCGGTTTTTTGTTTGCTCGTGCCCGCAGTTGACTGTGTCCGTGGTTGGTTGGTGAAGTACTGCTCGTCGCTCATATGCCTCGCTAGCCTTACACCATATGGCACAGAACACTCCGACAGGCGCACCACACGGTGGGTTTACGATTCGAACCTATGGAGACCCCGTGCTCAAAAGCATGGCGGCCGAAGTCACGAATGTCGACGGCAAGATTGCAACTCTGTGTGAGCAGATGTTCGAAATGATGTACGAAGCCCCTGGTCTTGGTCTGGCCGCACCACAGATCGGTGTGCAGAAGCAGATTTTTGTTTATGACGTGGATGACGACCCACAGATCATTTTGAACCCAACGATTGTTGAGTCATCTGGCGAGTGGGTGTACGACGAAGGATGTCTCTCGATACCCGGTTTGTATGTAGAGATGTTGCGCCCGAAGCAAGTACTTGTGCGCGGGTTGTCTATCGACGGAGAAGAGATCCAGATCGAGGCGGACGAGCTATTGGCGCGCTTGTTTCAGCACGAGATTGATCATCTCAATGGAGTTTTGATGTTTGACCGCATGACCACCGATCAACGAAAACTTGCTTTAGCTGAATATCGACGACAGGAAGAGCAACCGAAGAACAGCGAACCGGTGCACTTGCGATTGACGTGACAGTGATTGCAGCGTTGCCGAAGGGACGAACAGAACACGTCATCTTTTTTGGCACTCCTGAAATTGCGGTCGGTCCACTTCGTGCGCTTGTCGCAGCGGGTTTTACCGTCGACCTTGTGGTGACGGGTGTAGATAAGCGCAGGGGACGTGGTTCGCAATTATCTCCTAGTCCCGTCAAGCAGGCAGCATTGGAATTGCAGATCCCTGTAAGTCACGATGTGGCTGATGCAATTGCTCTCGTGACTCGTAGTAACGCGATTTCAACCGACAGTTTGATGGGCGTGGTCGTTGCGTATGGCCACATCATTTCGGCCGAAGCATTGCAAGTGTTGCCCATGATCAACATTCACTATTCGTTATTGCCCAGATGGCGCGGCGCGGCACCTGTCGAGCGTGCACTGCTTGCAGGAGACGAACAAACCGGTGTGTGCATCATGCAAGTCGTCGAACAATTGGACGCAGGGGATATTTTGTCGTCAGCGATCACTCAGATTTCACAGACCGACACAACGGCTACGTTGCGCGAACGCCTTGGACAGATTGCAAATCCGTTGTTAATCGATGTGTTGAGTAATGGTGTAACAACAACTCAACCGCAAAGTGGCGATGTAGTTGTGGCAGCAAAGATCACGCAAGTAGATCTTGAAATCGATTGGACTAAACCTGCGGCGGTCATTGACCGGCAGGTGCGAGTAGGCGGTGCTTTTACGTTCTTTCGTGACAAGCGGTTAAAAATTTATTCACTCAAAGTTTCAGCCGAGATTTTCATCTCGGAATCTGGCAACATGGTTGTTGTGAATGATCGAGTGTTGGTGGCATGTGGCCAAGGAGTTGTCGAACTTGTCGAAGTTCAACCAGAGGGCAAGCCTCGCATCAGCGCGGAAGATTGGAAGAAGGGTGCGCGATTGGACGCGCAAAGTCGGCTCGGTTCATGAATGGCGTAGTCGCAAGTTTCAACAGTCATAGAGGTCTCGGCTACATCGCAGTAGGTGAAGAGCAGTACCTATTTCACTGTGCTGAGATTGTGGATGGAACTCGAGAAATTGAAATTGGTGCGCAGGTCACTTTCGTAGTTGCTCAGCGATTCGGCAATCTCGAGGCTTCAGAGATCATCAAGCTGTAGGTGGTGCTATGGCGCCTTTGATTTGCACGAAAGCCAATCGGATATTGCCTAGGGCATCGTTGAGTGTCGCGTGCTCGTCTCCAAGTCGTGGCCCAAGACCTTCGACGAGGCAGGCGACAGCGTCAATAGCGAGTGCGGCTTCAACCAAATGCGGTGGCTCGGCTGACAGATGGATGGCTGCCAATTCGTAAAGACCCATGATGTGGTTCACAACAACCACTTCTGCTGGGGCCTCTCCCAAGCGTTCCCGGGCGTCAGCAAGGGCATCGGCGGCGTCTTCGAGTTGGTCAGTATTTGGATCGGTGGGGAGTTGACTCATGTGCGATACGCTAATAGCCCAAGTGGGGAACATTGTTCCTCCACCTGACCACAAGATTTCAGCACAAAAATCGTCTTGAGAGACGTGAACCGCGGCTGGCAAGTGCGTTTGGGTCGGCTGTGCTGGTGAGGCTTTGTGCCCAGCGCTTCGACTTCTGCGCGCCTTCCAACTCGGTGAACATCACTTGAGACGTCATCAACTACAGGAGGCCACACCGCTTGCATAAGAGAGTCCAGCCATAGCACCGCC
>CAFBNR010000004.1_pt1 | contig 33950 bp, 27 predicted proteins | sample 7269321 | NCBI WGS metagenome assembly CAFBNR01 (sample SAMEA6814101, study PRJEB35770) | uncultured Acidimicrobium sp. | biome: Freshwater; feature: Freshwater reservoir; material: water | place: Czech Republic | collected 2017-07-26 | depth 30m m | reverse complement strand
GTTGGCGAGCGTCTTGGACGAAGGCTCACCGAGGGCTGATCTTTTATGTCAACAGATTTTTATGAACTACTTGGTGTTTCTCGTGGTGCTGATGCCGACGAAATAAAGCGCGCGTATCGCAAACGAGCTCGCGAGTTGCATCCAGACGCAAACCCTGGAAACGCCGAAGCCGAATCAAAATTCAAAGAAGTATCTCACGCGTACGAAGTACTGTCCGACTCGGACAAGCGTGCGCGCTACGACCAGTTTGGCGAAGCGGGAGTCGGGGGTCGTGGCAATGCTGGTAATCCATTTGGTGGCGGAAGCGCCGGTGGATTTGGTGACATCTTCGAAGCATTTTTTGGTGGCGGCTCGCCATTCGGTGGCGGTGGACAGCGACAACAGTCGGGCCCGCCTCGAGGTCAGGACGTTGAAGTTGTCGCCGACATTTCTTTTGAAGACGCAGTCTTTGGGTGCACTACCGATGTGCAGATGCGTTCTGCGATTCGCTGCGACGAATGCGAAGGTAGCGGAGCCAAAAAGGGAACATCTGCAAAGACTTGTGCAGAGTGCGGCGGCGCTGGGCAAGTACGGCGAGTTCGTCAGAGCATGCTTGGCCAAATGGTGACTGCGGCGCCGTGTGGTCGATGCAGTGGGATGGGTCAAATCATTGATGCACCTTGCTCACCATGCAGGGGTGATGGCCGAATCATTAAGGATGTGGAGCACACAGTCGAAGTGCCTGCGGGTATCAGTACCGGTCAAACATTGCGCGTCAGTGGGCGTGGTGCTGTGGGTATTCGTGGTGGTGGTGCAGGGGATTTGTATGTGCATGTCCGCGTAGCCGAGCACGAGACTTATCGTCGTGAAGAAGACGATCTCGTGACCGATGTTGTTATTTCGATTGCGCAGGCCGCACTTGGTACTCACTTGGTGTTGAGCACGCTTGATGGCGATGAAGATTTGGTAATTCCTCCAGGCGTGCAGCAAGGACGTGAGTTTCTGCTCAAGGGTCGCGGAGTACCGCATCTCAACCAGGGTGCACGCAATAAGGGCCGTGGAAACTTGCGTGCGCAAATTGTGATTGCGGTGCCAACCAAACTCAGCGATGATGAGCGCGATCTACTGGCTCGATATGCCGAGTCTCGCGGCGAGCATGTCACGCAGTCGGCTTCCAAATTGAAAGCCAAGATCAAGTCAGCATTTTTGTGATCGAAACACTTCGCCGAAGTGCTGCTCACGTTTTTGTTCAGTCACTAGAAACACTTGCTCTCAGCACTGATGATCAACATCATCTGCTCAAAGTTCTCAGGGTCAAATCGACCGATCAAATCACAGTGAGCAATGGCGTCGGAGCATGGATCACAGCAACACTGAGCAAAGACGGTGACGTACGTGCGACTAGTGAATTGTTTGTTGTTGAGCCACCAAAGTGGTCGTTGAGTATTGCGTTTGCTCCAGTAAAGGGTGAAAAGCCAGAACTTATTGTGCAGAAGCTCACCGAACTGGGAATCGATGAGATCATTCCGTTGGCTCCAACTGCTCGGTCGGTTGTTCGGTGGGATGCTGCTAAAGCGGAAAAGCAAACAGGCAGATTGCAACGAGTAGCGGATGAAGCTTCAATGCAAAGTCGAAGAGTTTGGCTTCCCGTTGTGCACCCGGTTACTCAACTTGCAGATTTGGTGTCACGCGCTGAAGTCGCATTTGCAGAGCCAGGTGGAGTAGAGGTAGCGGCTGTGCATCGAACGATTGTTGTTGGTCCGGAGGGCGGTTTTGCCCCCGACGAATTCGTGGGGTCGGTCAATCGAGTCTCCCTCGGAGAATCCGTGTTGAGAGCTGAAACTGCTGCAATAGTTGCAGGTGCGTTGATGACTCGATGTCGAAGGGGTGAGATGTGAATACACCAGCAAATGACCCACTTGACGAACAGTCATACGCACGCTTGGTAGGCGAGAGATTGCGCAGTATTCGCCAACAGAAGAACTTGTCGCTCAATGAAGTTGAGACTTCAACTCAGCAGGAGTTCAAGGCGTCGGTAATGGGCGCATATGAGCGTGGTGAACGTGTGATCAGCGTGCTGCGGCTCGAACGCTTGGCGCGCTTTTATGGCGTAACAGTTGATCAGCTGTTGCCTCGCGACAAGCAACGCGAAGATTCGGCCCAGCCAGGTGTGGTTGCACCTAAGAAATTGCGCATAGATGTCGCCAAATTGTCGACTCGTGAAGGTGATCAATTCAAGATGCTGGAGCGACTTTTGCGCATGATTCAGGTTCAGCGGCAAGACTTCAACGGCAAGGTCATCACTGTTCGTGCTAACGACACACGGGCAATTGCGGTCATGCTCGATGTGAGCATTGACGATGTGGGAACCAAGTTGGCCGAACTCGACTTGCTGTTTGTGCCGCCCAATGCAACTTGATGCTTCGTCCCACGGTGTGTACCTGCACATTCCGTTTTGCTCAAAGCGTTGTGATTATTGCGCGTTTGCAACATTTACCGACCGTCACCATTTAACAGGTGATTATTTGCGCGCAATGCGCATTCATATCAACATGGTTGTTGCTCAGGGGATGATTCCTGCAACGAGTGTGTTTGTGGGTGGTGGTACACCAAGCATGGTGCCTGCTGAAGAACTAGTTGCAGTGATACGCGATATTCCATTGGCACCAAATGCCGAAGTGACCGTTGAGTGCAACCCCGACAACATCACTCTTGAGATGATGCGCACGTATCGAGAGGGTGGAGTCAATCGAATTTCGATTGGCGTGCAGTCAACCGTGCCGCATGTGTTGGCTGCGTTGGGTCGTACGCACGATCCAGAAAACGTTCGCCGATCGGTTGCGTATGTGCGCGAAGCAGGATTCACGACGTTCAACCTCGACATCATTTATGGTGCTGCTGGCGAGACGCTTGCCGACTGGAAGACAACGGTGTCTGACGTGGTGGCACTAGACCCGCCGCATGTATCTGCATACGGTCTCACTGTCGAAGCCAACACTCCACTGGCCACTCAACCAGAGCGACACCCCGACAACGATGACCAAGCAGACAAGTATGAACTTGTCGATGAATTATTCGCAAGTAATGGACTCACAAATTATGAAATCTCAAACTGGTCAAAACCCGGTCATGAATGCAAGCACAACTATTTGTATTGGCTCCAAGGCAACTACGACGGTTTTGGTTGCGCAGCTCACGCACACAAAGACGGTCGCCGTTGGTGGAACGTGCGTACGCCAGACAGGTATATCGAGATGGTGAACAGTGGTGAGATCCCAGAATCTTCAAGCGAAATGCTCGATGGCGATACTCGCAAGCTCGAGGCATTGCAATTGTTGGTGAGAGTTCGCGATGGTGTGCCAACGGATGCATTGAGTGTGCAAGATCGAGAAGTATTGAGCGAATTAATAACGCAAGTGGGCGACAGGCTTGTGCTTACTCGTGCTGGCCGTTTGATGGCCAATGAAGTGAGTTTGCGATTGCGGGTCAATGCCTAAAACAGGTAGGCTTTTACGAAAGTAAGGGCGCGTAGCTCAGTTGGTTAGAGCACTACCTCGACATGGTAGGGGTCCCGGGTTCGAGTCCCGTCGCGCCCACTAGAGATCTAGAAAATGATGTTGGCAACGAGTGCCGCAATGACTCCGAACGCGCTGATGGCTAAAGAGAGTACCTGGGCGGTGTTTCGACGAAGTAGCTGATTCGTGTTGTGCGTATTTTCGGTGCTCATTTTGTCGAATCGCGCGTCAACTTTGTCAAACCGTGCGTCAACTTTGTCAAACCGTGCGTCAACTTTGGCAAAGTCTGCTTCAACTGTGTCGAACCGTGCGCTGATCCACGATCGCAACTTACTAAATTCGGTTTCGGTTGTTACTGCCAACATCATGACGTCGGCGCGAGTGGCAGACTTTTTGGCATCGTCGGAGATGAGTTCGGACATTGTTAGAACGATGTTCTGGTTGGTCGGTGCTGTTTTGCTTTCGTGCATTTGCGATCCTTTTGCTGAGGTGATGTGCAAATGATGTGTACGCGGGGAGAGCAAAAGTGGTGCATTTATGAACACTTACATAACTTGTGCTCTAGGTGTCAAGCACCAGCATTCTTGACAACAGCTTCGGATTCGCGGGCTGCAGCCTTGTAAATGCCTTTGCTCATCAGCGACATCTCGCTTCGACGACGCTTGTCGTAAATTACCGCCCGATCGGCATGCACTGATGCGTCATCGGGCGCAGCCCAACCTGCGAGGTCTGCCAGATGGCATGCGAGGCGTAAATCGGTCTCGGTGAGTTCGAGTGCGCGCTGAATCAACACATGCGCACCACCTGCGAGATGGGCAATCTCTTGTGCCACAACAGCATCGGGAGCGGGCTTGAGTCGTGATGCAGCACCGTCCCACCAGCCGCCATAGAGTCGCCAAATATTGCGCACGACAAACTCTGGTTCGTCGTAAAACGGACGCATGTATGGCTTGTCGAGAATGTGTTGTGGAACTTTGACTGTGTGAATGATGGTGTCGAGAGTTTCACCCGCGTTCATCATCGAGATCACTTGTGATACCAAAGTCTCGAGCGACGTTGCAATGTCGTCGAGCACGGTGGCGATTCGCTTTTTGCCCTCAATTGGTAATCCGTGAGCGGGCAGTAGTAGCTCTGGTCCTTGGGCAATCATGCGTCGCAATGCGGTTGCCCACTCGAGTGCATACCGCTGAACTTTTTGTGGGTTACCGGCATTGGGGTAATTCCAAATCACGAAGTCGCCGGTGAACAGCCACTTCTTTTCGGGTATCCAACCCCACAAATGGTCGTCTGTCTCGCCGCGTGCATGATGAAACTCGACCGAAGTGTTGCCAGCCTGAATGATGAGTTGATCCGAAAATGATTCATCGGGGCGAAGTGTGGCGAGTGGAAGAAACTGCTGAGCGCTCTCTCCAAGTGAAAGTGCTTCACGCATGTTGCCCGAGTTTGGCTTCATGTCTGATTTGATGCCACCAAACTGACGCTGATTGATGCGCACATTCCATTCGTTGGTAGTGGAGTAGCGGTCAATGCGCTTAACGACATTCTCGTGTCCAATGACGTGAGGTGCAGGCGCACCTTTTGAGATGGCGTCGTTTGCGAATGCGAAACTGCCACCCACATGATCGGCGTGACCGTGTGTGTACACAAGAGTGGAAATAGGCGCAGCGCGCCACGTTCGAATCGACTGCACAACAGCCTCGCCGCTGCCAGCGCCAGATGCATCAAAGCACATCAGCCCGTCGCCGGTGTCCCACACAACTGAGTGGCTAAAACTTTCGACGATTGCAAGATCGGTTGCGAGCTCAGTAATTTCGTTGTTGACACGGTTGAGGGGTTGGTCAACAATTCCAGAATCAATGACTTTGGTGGAGAGCTCAATCGGGTGCATATGCAAACTCTAGTTGTGGGTTAATTTCAAATTCGTTGCTGGCGGTTCCTTTGGTAGGCCCAGCACTCGTTCTCCCAGAATATTGCGCATCACATTGGATGTGCCGCCCATGATCGTGTAGCCAGAGGCGTAGGCAAGACCTTGAGTGACGTCATCCCAAAGCGTTGCTTCCATGCCAAGTGTGCTGAACACAAAATTGGCAATGCGGGTTTCGAGCTCAGTGCAAAAACATTTTGTGGCGGCTGAGAAACCTGCTGGTGCCTGCCGAAGTGTCTCGCGAATAACAAGAATGCGACCAATTCGATATCCAATTTCTATATTCGCTATTTCCTGACGCACAACTTTGTTGGTTGTATCCGCTCGTTTGCGTGCCATGTCGTAGAGAGCCTTGTTGGAAACAAGTCTGTCGATGCCACCACGCTCGTGCTCGAGTTGCCGCATGGTTTGTGAAAACGCTCCACCTTGCACACCAACCAAGTTTGATTTAGGCACACGAACATCGGTGTAAAACACTTCACAGAAATGACTGTTTGTTGTCATGTCTTTAATTGGTCGAACATCAATTCCTGGGGTATTCATTGGCACGATGATTTCGCTGATGCCTGCATGCGGTGGTCCGTCGGTGCTGGTGCGACAGATCAAGTAGCAGTAGTCAGCCACTTCGCCAAAACTTGTCCATATCTTTTGTCCATTGATGACCCATTCGTCGCCGTCATCTTGGGCAAATGTTTTGAGCGATGCCAAGTCGCTACCTGCGTTGGGTTCACTCATGCCAATACACCAGGTGGTGCTGCCCGCAAGCATGTCCGGCAAAAACTCGTCTTGTTGCTGTTTCGAGCCATAGGCAATGAGGGCTGGGCCCATTTGTCGGTCAGCGAACCACGATGCAGCGATAGGGGCGCCAGCCGAAATCATCTCTTCAGCAATAATCAAACGCTCAATTGCAGGTCTGCCACCGCCACCGAACTCACTTGGCCATGTCATTCCTATCCAACCGAGAGCACCAAGTTCCGCAGAGAAATCTTTGGAGTAACCATTCATCCATGTGTCGTTAAACCGGCCGTAACGCGCAACGGCATCGTTGGCGACAGTGCGTGCATGCGCGCGCAACGCAACATGCTCAGGAGCCCACGCAAAATCCATGCTCACGATGGTAGTGGGGTATTGTTTACACGTATCAATGACAATTTCCGGATTCACCGGATGAACAGGCTGGAGCCCCCTCATGGCTGGAAAAATCAAGGTTCTTAATCCCGTAGTTGAACTCGATGGTGACGAGATGACTCGGATCATGTGGAAGTTCATCAAAGATCGACTGATCCTGCCGTACCTTGACATCAACCTCGAGTATTACGACCTTGGAATTGAGCACCGTGATGCGACGAGCGATCAAGTGACAATTGATTCGGCAAAGGCAATCTTGAAGCATGGAGTTGGTATCAAATGCGCGACCATTACTCCGGACGAAGCCCGTGTTAAAGAATTCAATTTGAAGCAAATGTGGAAGTCCCCGAACGGAACTATTCGCAACATTCTGGATGGTGTGGTGTTCCGAGAGCCGATTATTTGCAACAACATTCCCAAGTTGGTGCCGGGTTGGACGAAGCCGATTGTGATCGGACGTCATGCACACGGCGATCAGTACAAGGCCACTGACTTCCGTGTTCCTGGCGAAGGCACCGTGACCATGACATACGTACCAAAAGACGGCAGCAAGCCGATCGAAATGAAAGTTGCTGACTTCACGGGTTCCGGCGTCGTCATGGGTATGTACAACTTTGATGAATCGATTCGTAATTTTGCGCGAGCAACAATGAACTATTCGTTGCAACGCAACTACCCGCTGTTCCTGAGTACAAAGAACACAATCTTGAAGGCCTATGACGGTCGCTTTAAGGATCTGTTTGAAGAAGTGTTCAACCAAGAGTTCAAAGCGCAGTTTGACAAGGCTGGGCTCACGTATGAGCATCGCCTCATTGATGACATGGTTGCGTGCATGTTGCGATGGGAAGGTGGGTACGTGTGGGCTTGCAAGAACTATGACGGCGATGTGCAGTCGGACATTGTCGCCCAGGGTTTCGGCTCACTTGGTCTAATGACATCGGTGCTCACCACACCAGATGGTCGTGTGATGGAGTCAGAAGCTGCACACGGCACAGTTACTCGTCACTATCGCGATCACCAAGCGGGCAAAAAGACTTCAACAAATCCGATCGCATCAATCTTTGCGTGGACACGAGGTCTTGAACATCGCGGCAAGTTGGACGGCACACCAGAAGTGATTGATTTTGCTCGCAAAGTAGAAAAAGTCTGTGTTGAAGCAGTTGAAGCAGGAGAGATGACAAAAGACTTGTCGTTACTCGTGGGCGGTAATGCCGCACCTTGGCAGACAACTGAAGAGTTTTTAGAGACTCTCGATCGTCGTTTGCAAAAGATCATGGCGTAGTTCGAACTATGCGCGCTGTTGTATTGCGAAGCCACGGTGGTGTTGAGGTGTTGACGTTTGAAGATATCGCTGCACCTACTCCTGGTCCAGAAGAAGTACTTGTGCGAGTACGTGCCACAAGCCTTAATCGCGCTGACTTGTTGCAACGAATGGGCTTCTACCCAAACCCTTTCCCTGACACTCACGATGTGCCCGGTATGGAATTTTCGGGGACGGTCATCGGTCTTGGCACGAAAGTTCGTGCATGGAAACTTGGTGACGAAGTAATGGGAATTGTAAGTGGCGGTGCGTACGCCGAAGAATTGGTGATCCATGAGCGTCAGGCAATGCGTATTCCAACAACTGTGTCGCTTGCCGATGCAGCTGCAATCCCTGAAGTCTTTATCACAGCCTGGGACGCGCTTGTTGTGCAGGGTGGTTTAACAAACGGTCGTTGGGCACTTGTGCATGCAGCGGCATCTGGTGTTGGTACTGCCGCGATTCAGATTTGTAAAGCAATTGGCGCACGAGTGATAGCTACGTGTTCAACAAACAAGGTTGATGCATGTAAGGCGCTTGGCGCAGACGTAGTTGTTGACTACAAGACTGCCGATTTTGTAGATGCGGTGAGGCCAGCCACAAACGGTCGTGGCGTGGACGCTGTACTCGATGTAATTGGAGGCGACTATCTGGATCGCAATGTGGCATGTCTTGCGCTCAAGGGTCACATTGTGCAAGTTGGAGTGATGGCAGGTGGCAATATTCCGTTTAATTTGGCCGCGATGATGGGAAAGCGAGCCAAGTTGTCGGGGACAGTATTGCGGGCCCGACCAATTGAAGAAAAGATTGCAATTAGTCAGCGTTTTGCGCTTGAAATATTGCCTTTGTTTGAATCCGGTGCTATTCGGCCGGTGATTGATAGACGGTATGCCTTTGCGGATATCGCACAAGGGCATACATACATGGAATCAAATGCCAATATTGGCAAAATCGTGATTGACGTCAGCGCGGTTTAGCGCTTTTTCATCTCCACGTAATTGCGTTCACCAACACCGGTGTATGACTGGCGAGGACGGCTGATCTTTTGTTCTTTATCCTTCAGCAATTCCGACATGTGGGCTAGCCAGCCAACTGTGCGAGGAATTGCAAACAGTACTGTGAACATTTCGACAGGGAAGCCGAGTGCTTGGTAGATCAGCCCAGAGTAGAAGTCGACATTTGGATACAGCTTGCGAGAGATGAAGTATTCATCGTTGAGCGCAACTTCTTCAAGTTTGAGCGCAATGTCAAGTAATGGGTTCTTGCCAGTGACTTCAAAGACTTCGTACGCAGTCTTCTTCAAGATCGTGGCACGTGGGTCAAAGTTTTTGTAGACGCGGTGACCAAAACCCATGAGTCGGTCATCGCCCTTCTTGACTTGCTCAACAAAAGCAGAAACGTTTTTAACATCACCGATTTCTGTGAGCATGTGAATCACTGCTTCGTTGGCGCCACCATGCAGTGGGCCAGAAAGCGCTGCCGCTGCCGCTGCAGTCGCCGAGTATGGATCTGCATGGGATGAGGCAACTACTCGCATCGCGGTTGTGCCACAGTTTTGTTCGTGGTCTGCGTGCAAAATGAACAACACGTCCATTGCGCGAGCAAGTGCTGGATGCACTGTGTAGTCATCACCAATGCGATACATCATGTTGAGAAAGTTTTGCGCATATGACATCGAGTTGTTTGGCAACACAAATGGCAACCCAGATGAGAATCGGTACGTCATTGCCGCAATAGTTGGAACTTTGGCGACAAGCCTACGAATCTGCTTGTTCAGCACTTCCTCATCAAAGATGTTTTTGGAATCGTCGTAAAATGTGCCGAGTGCTGCAATAGCCGAAATGAACATGCCCATTGGGTGTGCGTCGTAGTGGAAACCATCAACGAAGCGCTTGCGCATGTTTTCGTGAATCATCGTGTGATGAGTGACTTCAAAATTCCATGCCTCTAACTCTTGGGTTGTTGGAAGCTCACCCTTGAGCAGAAGGTATGCAACTTCAAGAAAGGTTGATTTTTCGGCAAGCTGCTCGATTGGGTAACCGCGGTAGCGAAGAATTCCTGCTTCACCATCGAGATAGGTGATGGATGATGCACACGCAGCCGTTGACAAAAAAGCTGGATCGTACATTCGAAGATTTGGATCGAGTTCACGTAGCGCCGATGAGGCAAAGACGCCATCTTTGACTGGAACAGTAATTTTCTTGCCTGTTCGGTCATCGATGATGGTGATTGTTTCAGCCATCTGGATTCCCTTCAATTTTGGTGAGGAGCTTCCTGTCCTCACACTTCACTTTAGCGGTTGCCCCACTACAGGGGCGAGTTGTCATGTTTGCGCGAAGGGAGTCGCTCGCGTTTATCGCGCAACATAGTAAATGCAGCCGAAATTTCACGTCGTGTTTCCGCTGGATTAATGACCGCATCGATATATCCGCGCTCGGCAGCCACATAAGGGTTGAGCAGTCGCTCGGTGTAGTCGGCTTCAAATACTGCACGCTCTTCTGGTGTTGCGCGTCGTTGCAAGATCGCTGCCGCCTGACCTGCGCCCATGACGGCGAGTTCCGCACTTGGCCAAGCCATGCACAAATCGTTGCCCATGCCTTTTGAGTCCATGACGATGTAGGCACCACCGTAACTTTTGCGCAGGATCACACATACGCGAGGCACGGTCGCGCGGGCATACGCAAATACGAGTTGGCCTCCATGCCGAATCATGCCGCGCCACTCCAGGTCTTTGCCAGGATAAAAACCTGGCGTATCAACAAGCGTGAGTAATGGAATGTTGAATGCATCGCAGAACGACACAAATCGCGCAGCCTTTTGTGAAGCAGGAATATCGAGCGTGCCAGCCAACACCATCGGTTGATTGGCGACTACTCCAACAGATTCGCCGTCGATCGTGATGAATGCGGTGATGACATTGGCCGCCCAACTTTCACGTACTTCGAGCATGTCTGCGTCATCGGCAATTGCGCGAATTACCTTGCGCACGTCGTAACTGCCGGTCGCGGTGTCGGGGATGATTGCACCAGCTTCTGGTGTTAGACGATCTGCGGGGTCATTGGTTGCGATGTGAGGTGCAACGTTGTCAACATTGTCTGGGATGAATGAAAGTAGTTGTTCGAGCGCAATAAGGGCATTCTCTACGTCTGCAACTACCAAACTTGCAACACCACTTTGGCGAGAGTGAGCATCAGTGCCACCAAGCTCTTCGTTGGTCATTGTGATGCCCGTAAATTCGGCAACCATTGTTGGTCCGGATACGAATGCATAAGAGTCTTTTGTCATGATCACAAAGTCACTGAGACCGATCAGTAGCGCAGGACCGCTCACGGCTGGCCCAGTTACGATCGTAAAAATTGGAACAATGCCAGAGCACATGGCAACTCTGCGTGCGGCCTGACCCCATCCAAACAATGCATCGATTCCGCCAAGAATGTCGGCGCCGGAAGATGCCATTGAAAGCACAAGCGGCAAACGTTGGTTGAGGGCGGTGGTCGCCGCGTTTGCAATAACGCCAGATGCTTCGGCCGAAAGTGCTCCGTAATGAACTGTCGGATCAATCTCGACCCAGACGACAGTGCGTTGCGAATCGTTGAGTAATCGAACTTCAGCGCTTACTGCGCCTTTTACTGACTGTTGCAACTGAACTGGTGTCGATATTTTATTGTTCAATCGATTCACGCCTTGACTGTAGACGAAGTTTGGCTTGGCAAAACAAGAGCTGTTGTTACTCCCGGTTGGCGATCTCCACTTTTTGCCACAACATTTTTGGTGACTTCGAGTGCTGCACGAGTTGATTTGTTGGGAATTGGTCGGCGTCGCGATGCCCAACCAACTACTCGTCGCGGAAGTTCGGGAATGGTTACTCGCGCGAATTCGCCCTTGAGCCATCCGGGTATTGCGGTGGCAGGAACAATCGCGGGTCCGAATCCTTCAAATGCAAGTGACGTAAGTAGTCGAACACCATCAATTTCGGCCTGTGCGGTAAACGCAAGTCGTTGTGCGCCTGCAGCGCGATCGATGATTTTTCGCAACGCAGTATTGCGTGGTGCGAGCAAGATTGGTTCGGTCACAAGTTCTGCGATGGTGATGGTGTTGAGCGCAGCCCATTTGTGTTTTGAATGGACGAGTAAGACGAGGTCTTCGGAAAATAATGGTTCGAGAACTAATTCGGGATCATCAACGGGGAAGTGGACGATTGCAGCATCGAGATCTCCGCTCAGAACGCGAGGTATGAGACTTGATGTTCCGCCTTCATGAATGATTGCTCGAACGAGTGGGTGTGTCTTTTTAAGAGCGGGAAGTAGTCGGGGCATGAGCCATCGACCGGTGGTGCCAATGCATCCAAGACGTGTTTCACCTTCAACCTCGGTGTCGCTCGAGTGAACGTCTGCTTCGATGTCTTGAAGTTCGTGAATGATGCGGCGCGCGCGCTCAACTACGACCACGCCTTCTTCGGTGAGCGCACCGCCATTACGCTCAACAAGTGCGACACCCAGGTCTTTTTCAAGCCGGGAGATGTGGGCGGAGACATTGCTCTGCACAGTTCCAAGAGCCCGAGCGGCCCCCGAAAATGAGCCATGATCTGCAATTGCGATCAAACTGGCGAGGTGGCGAATCTCCATAAACCACAGGCTAGCCAAATCAGGGGTCTACCTATCTGAAAAATAGATAGGGGATATCGTGACGTTCGCCTTGCGCGCTTACCCACGGGTAGGCCATACTGGATACATATCGCGGTGGGCTCCCCCCAGAGCCCGCCCGACAGAATCCAAAAATGTGGCTCCCCCGCCACAGGATTCTCAGGTTGAGAGGCCCCGCAGAAATGTGGGGCCTTTCCCATTTCCTGGCTGATGTTTAGTGCGAATTCTTTTGAGCGAACATCGACTTAGTCGCAAGCACAGCCGAAATGAAAATCGCCGCCCCAAAAGCGCGCACTCCGATGCCTACCGAGAGCGAAGCAAGAAAGATTCCTATGCACATCACGGGCAACATGAGTACAACAAGGATCACGCGTACTACAACATTGCGTGGCGGCTTACGCCACAAAACGACTGCAATGATGCCTGAAGCAAGTGCGGCCCCAAGAATCAGCGCAACGAGACGAGCAAGACTCTCCACGCTCGAACTGTAGTTGATCTATTTTGAATTTGCTGCGGCTTGCGCAGCTTCTTCTACCTTTTTGCGAACGACATTGAGTGCGCTGCCCGCCTTGAACCACTCGATTTGCTCATCGCTAAATGTGTGCAGTGCCTGAAACTCGATGGCATCTCCGCCACGCTTGTTGAGGTAACAGCGCACGGGTTGATCTGGCTTTGGCGGCATGTCTCGCACTGTGATGGTGTCGAGTTCGCCGATCATGTCGTACGTCGCCGGGTCGGCAAAAGTGAGTGGAACAATGCCTTGCTTCTTGAGGTTGGTTTCTGCAATTCGTGCGAACGATCGCGCAAAGATCACTGCGGCGCCACGATAGCGAGGCTCCATTGCAGCGTGTTCGCGGCTTGAACCTTCGCCATAATTTTGGTCACCAATTGCGGTCCACTGCACGTTGTTGTCGCCGTAATGTCGAGCGATTTCTGGGAAAGTACGTGTCTTTCCGTCGATCAAGTCAATGCCTTCACCAACAACATCGTTGTATGCGTTGACAACACCAGCAAATAAGTTGCCACATATATTTTGCAAGTGGCCGCGGTAGGTGAGCCATTTGCCTGCAGCGGAGATGTGGTCAGTCGTGCATTTGCCTTTAGCTTTCATCAACACAGGCATACCCAGGAAATCATTTCCGTTCCATTTCTCAAATGGATCGAGCAACTGGAGACGGTCGCTGGTTGGGCTCACGTTTACTTGGATATCTGATCCGTCGTCTGGAGGCGCAATGAAGGTGTTATTGCCTGCGTCGTAACCGGCCTTTGGCAACACCTCACCTTGAGGGATCTCAAGCTTGACTTGTGTGCCATCAGGAGCGGTCAGCGTGTCGGTTGTTGGATCAAAGTCAAGACGACCAGCAAGTGCTAATGCGATAACGGTGTCTGGGCTTGTAACAAAACTCAATGTGTTGGCAGAACCGTCGTTGCGCTTGGGGAAGTTGCGGTTGAACGAGTTGACAATGGTGTTCGGTTTGCTTGTCAGTTCCTTGGGGCGATCCCACTGACCGATGCAAGGGCCGCAGGCATTTGCCAAAACGGTTGCACCAATTGCTTCGAGGTCGGCGAGTAGGCCGTCGCGTTCAATCGTTGCTCGAATCTGTTCCGACCCCGGGGTGATGAGTAGCTCAATCTTTGCTTTGAGGCCGTGCGCCTTTGCTTGACGTGCAACTGAGGCCGCGCGAGTGATGTCTTCGTACGACGAGTTGGTGCAGCTACCGATCAAGGCCGATGAGATTTCGAGCGGCCACTCATTTGCTGTTGCTGCCGTAGCGATGTCTTTGCCAACTTTGTGAGCGCGGTCTGGAGAGTGTGGGCCGTTGATGAGGGGCTTCAACGAAGATAAATCGATTTCGATTATCTGGTCGTAGGTCGCGTCATCATCTGCTCGTAAGTTGGTCGCAACTTGGTCGGCGGCCTTTGCGATTTCGGAACGACCTGTGGCTTGCAAGTAGGCGGACATGTTTGTGTCGTATGGAAACACCGAGCATGTTGCTCCTATTTCGGCACCCATGTTGCAAATAGTTGCTTTGCCTGTTGCCGAAATGGTGTCGGCTCCATCACCAAAGTATTCAACTATCGCTCCAGTGCCACCCTCAACAGTGAGCACTCGAGCAACTTCGAGAATGACGTCTTTCGGGCTTGACCAACCAGAAAGTTTTCCTGTGAGTTTGACGCCAATTACTTTTGGCCAGCGCACATTGAAAGGGAAACCGGTCATCACATCTACTGCGTCAGCTCCGCCAACTCCGATCGCGACCATGCCAAGCCCGCCAGCATTTGGTGTGTGGCTGTCAGTTCCAATCATCATTCCGCCCGGGAATGCGTAGTGCTCGAGAACAACTTGGTGGATGATGCCGCTGCCTGGACCCCAGAAACCGATGCCATATTTTGCTGAGACACTTTGCAGGAAGTCGTACACCTCTTTATTGGTGTCGATTGCAACACCCATGTCGATGCGTGCTCCAACTTTCGCCGAGATGAGGTGATCGCAATGAACGGTTGAAGGTGCCGCCGTAGTTGGGAGTCCAGCAGTCATGAATTGCAGCAGGGCCATTTGTGCGGTGGCGTCTTGCATCGCAACACGGTCCGGTGCGAAGTCTGCGTAACTGCGTCCGCGCTCCATCTCCTGATTTTTGGGATCGGAGAGATGATTAATCAAAATCTTTTCGGTCAATGTGAGATTGCGACCTAGGCGCTTGCGGCCAAGAGCCACGTTTGCTTCAAGCGATGCGTACACGCCGTTGACGAGTTCGATGGGGGTTCCTGCTGAAGCAGTCATATCGATAGTCCTCTCGCTAAATAATGAACGCTAAATGGCGTACGTGCTTATTTTACTGACTACCACTTGTCCCAGTGCAGAACCTTGTCAAGTGGCAGTCGATTGGCGGCCTTGAACTCGGTACCGATTGTGTAGGCAATAGGAAACAATCCGCCTTGAGTGACTTTGTCGAATGGAATTCCGAGTAGTTCGGCAGCTTTTTTCTCGCCGTCAAACATTAAGTGGATCGTCGTCCATGCAGAACCCATTCCGCGACCACGAAGTGCAAGCATGAAACTCCACACTGCTGGAAGTAGTGAACCCCAACCACCGGCGCCGCTAGCAACATCGAGATTTTCGAGACGACCTTCGATGCACGGAATGAGTAGGAGCGGAGCCTTTTCAAAGTTTTCCGACAAGTACGTTGCAGAGTCACGGACCTTTGGGAGCTGCTCGTCGCGAACATCGCCGCGTGGCTTGCCGCTTGGGAGACTTGAGTAGACGGCCCAGTTTGCGCGGTAGATATCGGCAAGTGCCTTTTTCTTTGCTGCGTCCTCGACGACAATCCAATGCCACCCTTGGCTATTGCCGCCTGTTGGTGCCTGGAGTGCAATTTCAAGACATTCCTCAACAATTTTGCGCTCTACAGGCTTCTCAAAGTCAAGACGCTTGCGAACGCTGCGGGTGGATTGAAGGACTTCTTCGGAGGAAAGGTTCAGTTGCATGGGGTCTAGTGTGCCATGCCACGATAGGGATACACGATTTGGCAAAGGGGAAAGTGATGAGTGCAGTACAACGAGTGGATGTGCCTGGGGTTATTGACGATCGGGTCACAGTTTCGGTTATTGATGGCATTGCCGATGTGAAGATGAATCGAGCCGATAAACGCAATGCACTGGACAATTCGATGTTCACATCGCTGAGTGCGGCAGGGGAGTATCTGAAGAAACTTGACGGCCTGCGCGTCGTGGTGCTTTCGGGGGATGGTGCGTCCTTTTGCGCAGGACTCGATTTTTCATCATTTGCTCAGATGGCAGAGTCAGGACCGCGGACCGGCTCGAGCGAGAGCAAGCCAGACATGAATGCTGGCGCAATGGTTGATGGTCGAATTACGCACATGGCTCAACAGGTGTGTTGGGTGTGGCAAGAAGTTCCAGTGCCAGTGATCGCGGCCGTGCATGGTCATGCATTGGGTGGCGGTATTCAGATTGCTCTTGGATGCGATATCCGAATCGTGCATCCAGAAACCCAACTCTCAGTGCGTGAAGTGCACTGGGGCCTCATTCCCGACATGACGGGAACATTGATGCTGAGCCGACTTGTGCGTCCGGACATCGTAAAAAATCTGGTGTTCACTGCGCGCATATTTAGTGGTCAAGAGGCACACGAGATGGGCATTGCGACCCAGTTATCGCAAGATGTGCATGCCGACGCGATGTCGATGGCACGTGAGATTGCTGGTCGCAGTCCAGAGGCGGTGCGTGGCGCTAAGAAACTCATTAATTTGCTGGCAAATAGTGGTGCAGCCGAACAGTTCGCGGCTGAACGGGCAACGATCGGTCAGTTGATTGGCAGCGCAAACCAGGCAGAAGCGGTGAAGTCGCATTTTGAAAAGCGTCCACCAAACTTTGAGTCGGGCAGTTTGTTCCGCTGATTTCTCGCTAGAGTTCTTGCACGGGCCAGCGTCGTCCCTGCAGATTTCTTTTTAGCAATCTGCAAAAAGTTCAGACTGAATGAAGTCAGCTGAACCGAGAAGTCAATAGGACACGACGACGATGCAACATTCAATGCCGCCTGCAAGCGGTTTATACGACCCACGATTTGAACACGACGCTTGTGGCGTCTCATTTGTCGTTGACATCAAAGGTCGCAAGTCGCACGACATCGTTGCATTGGGTATTGGTGCGCTTTGCAGCATGGAGCACCGAGGTGCCACTGGTGCCGAGGTGGAAACCGGAGACGGTGCAGGTGTATTGATTCAGATTCCACATCGTTTTTTTTCGGAAGTCGTGAGTTTCGTTTTGCCAGCAGTGGGGAGTTATGGAGTTGGCATTGCCTTTTTGCCGGCTGACAACAAGCTTCGTGATTCAGCAGTTGCCGCAATTGAACGAATTATCGCTGAACAAAATCTCGATGTGTTGGGCTGGCGTGAAGTGCCGGTTGATCCAAGTTGTCTTGGCAAGAGCGCGCGAGATGTGATGCCGGCATTTTCGCAGATTTTTATTGCAGACAGGGAAGGTGCACGGGAGATTGAGCTAGATCGCAAGTTGTTCATTGCTCGCAAGCGAATTGAACACGAATTGTCTACAGAGGTACAGGCTTACTTCCCATCGTTGTCGAGTCGCACACTCATCTATAAGGGCATGTTGACAACGCCTCAGTTGGCAATGTTCTTCCCAGACCTCACCGACGCGCGAATCGAATCGGCTATTGCGCTCGTGCACAGCAGATTTTCAACCAACACATTTCCATCGTGGCCGCTTGCTCACCCGTATCGATTTATTGCCCACAACGGCGAGATCAACACGGTGCAAGGTAATCGCAACTGGATGCGTACGCGTGAGTCTCTGCTCAACAGCAACTTGCTACCGGAGCTTGAGCGAGCATTTCCGATTTGCGCAATGGGTGGCAGTGACTCGGCGAGTTTTGATGAAGTGCTCGAGCTGCTGCACTTAGGTGGTCGCAGTTTGCCTCATGCAGTGATGATGATGATTCCTGAAGCGTGGGAAAACAACAAAACGATGAGCGCAGAAAAACGCGCCTTTTATCGATTCCACGCATCCTTGATGGAGCCTTGGGACGGACCGGCTTGTATTGCTTTCACTGACGGCACTCTGATTGGAGCGGTGTTGGATCGCAACGGACTGCGACCAAGTCGTTACTGGGTAACCGACGACGACATTGTGATCATGGCCAGTGAGGTTGGTGTTGTTGAAATCGACCAAGCCAAGATTGTGCGCAAAGGTCGGTTGCAGCCCGGTCGAATGTTGTTGATCGATACGAATCTGGGGCGCATTGTTGAAGACGACGAGATTAAGCAGCAACTGAGTGCATCTGCGCCTTATCAAGACTGGCTCGATGCAGGACTCGTAGAACTGGGCGACCTGCCTGCGCGAGAGCACATGGTGTTTAGTCGTGACAGCGTGCTGAGGCGCCAACAAGTTTTTGGTTACACGCACGAAGAGCTCAAAATTATTTTGGCGCCAATGGCTAAGAGCGGAGGCGAACCACTTGGATCAATGGGAACAGACACGCCAATCGCCGTGTTGTCCGCACGCCCTCGACTGTTGTTCGATTATTTCCAGCAGATGTTTGCACAAGTGACAAATCCACCGCTTGATGCAATCCGTGAAGAAGTTGTTACATCAATTGGTACTGCAGTGGGACCAGAAGGAAATCTGCTCGAGGCAGGTCCAGAGCATTGCCGACAGCTCGTGTTGCCTTTTCCGATTATCAATAACGATCATTTGGCAAAAATTATTCACATCAACGATGACAACACGTACCCACAATTGCAATCTGTCGTGGTGAGTGGCTTGTACAGGGTTGCCGAGGGCGAGCAGGGACTTCGCGATGCGCTCGATGCTGCACGAGCAACTGCGAGTGAAGCTATTGAAAACGGTGCTCGCATTATTGTCATCTCCGACAGAAACTCTGATGAAGTTTTTGCACCGATTCCATCGCTATTGCTGACGAGCGCGCTGCATCATCATCTGATTCGAGAAAAGAAGCGCACACAAGTTGGTTTGATTGTCGAGTGCGGCGATGCGCGCGAAGTGCATCACATGGCGCTGCTGATTGGTTATGGAGCGGGAGCAATTAATCCATATCTCGCATTTGAGTCAATTGAAGACATGATCGCAGCGAATGATGGTGCCGGCGTTAACGGACTCGGTGGCGTTGACGCCCAAAAGGCAATCAACAACTACATCAAGGCTGCGGGCAAGGGTGTTCTCAAGGTGATGTCAAAGATGGGAGTTTCTACCGTTGCTTCATATACGGGCGCGCAAATATTTGAAGCTCTTGGGCTTGGCAAAGAGATTGTTGGCGAGTTCTTCACCGGAACCGTGTCGCGTTTGGACGGCATTGGGCTTGGCGAAATCGCTTCAGAAGTTGCTGCTCGTCACGCGATTGCACATCCACTTCGTCCCGACCAACGAATGCACCGCAAACTCGAACTGGGCGGTGAGTACCAGTGGCGACGCGAGGGCGAGCATCATTTGTTCAATCCAGAGACGGTGTATCGATTGCAGCATGCGACTCGTGCTGGCAGATATGACGTATTCAAGGAGTACACAAAGTCGGTGGATGATCAGTCACGCGTGTTGTCCACGTTGCGCGGACTGTTTGAATTTTCGGCAGATCGCACGCCAATACCAATTGATGAAGTCGAATCTGTCGCCAGTCTGGTCACACGATTTTCCACGGGAGCAATGAGCTACGGGTCTATCTCTGCTGAAGTGCACGAAACGTTGGCAATTGCAATGAACCGAATTGGTGGCAAGAGCAATACGGGCGAGGGTGGCGAAGACGCAGAGCGAAATATTCCACTCTCAAATGGTGACTCAAAGCGATCGGCAATTAAACAGGTTGCGTCAGGACGCTTCGGTGTGACTAGTGAGTATTTAGTGAATGCAGATGACCTGCAAATCAAGATGGCACAGGGTGCAAAACCAGGCGAGGGCGGACAGTTGCCGGGACACAAGGTGTATCCATGGATTGCAAAGACACGGTACTCAACTCCTGGCGTCGGATTGATTAGTCCGCCTCCGCACCACGACATTTATTCGATTGAAGATTTGAAGCAACTCATTCACGATCTCAAAAACTCCAACCCTGCCGCTCGAGTGCACGTCAAGCTGGTGGCTGAGGTTGGTATCGGCACCGTTGCTGCAGGTGTAAGTAAGGCAAAGGCCGACGTGGTGTTGGTCTCGGGTCACGATGGTGGCACTGGTGCGTCTCCGCTCACATCTTTGAAACATGTTGGTGCCCCGTGGGAACTCGGGTTGGCTGAGACGCAACAAACATTGTTGCTCAACGGATTGCGCGACCGAATTGTTGTGCAGGCTGACGGTCAGATGAAAACGGGGCGCGATGTAATTGTCGCAGCGCTGCTTGGTGCTGAAGAGTTTGGATTTGCAACTGCACCGCTCGTGGTAAGCGGATGCGTGATGATGAGAGTGTGTCATCTCGACACATGTCCTGTTGGTATTGCCACTCAGAATCCAGAACTCCGTAAGCGCTTCAGTGGCAAGCCAGAGTTTGTCGTCAACTTCTTTGAATACATAGCCCAAGAAGTGCGCGAATACCTCGCCCAATTGGGATTCAAAACGTTGCAAGAAGCAGTCGGACACGTTGAGGCACTGGACACTCGGCTCGCCATCACACACTGGAAGGCAAAAGGACTGGACATCTCTCCAATTCTGGCAGCACCGCAAAATCCCTACCGACAAACTTTGCATCAATCTGTTGCGCAAGATCATGGTCTTGCAGATGCACTGGACACGCAACTCGTTGAGCAATGTGCGAGTGCCATTCAAGATGCACGACCAATTGAAATCGAGTTGCCAATTAGCAATGTCAATCGCACCGTTGGCACAATGCTCGGCAGCGCCGTGACCAAGAAGTGGGGAAGTACAGGACTACCAGTCGACACAATTTCGTTGAAATTCACGGGATCGGCCGGACAAAGTCTCGGTGCATTTTTGCCGAAGGGCGTAACGATCTCACTGCACGGTGATGCAAACGATTACTTGGGCAAGGGCTTGTCGGGTGGACGCATTGTGTTGCGTCCGAGTCTTCGTGCAACGTTTCTGCCAGAGAACAACGTAATTGCTGGCAATGTGATTGGGTACGGGGCAACGTCTGGTGAACTCTTTATCAACGGACTTGTTGGCGAGCGTTTTTGTGTGCGTAACTCTGGGGCTGTTGCCGTTGTGGAAGGCATAGGAGACCATGGCTGTGAGTACATGACTGGTGGACGAGTTGTTGTGCTTGGAGCAACTGGCCGTAACTTTGCAGCCGGCATGAGCGGCGGCATCGCCTATGTATACGACACAGATGGACTTTTTGAATCACGAGTGAATACTGAGATGGTGGATGTTGTGGATCCAAATACGCAGGATGCATCGTGGTTGCAAGAAACGATTCAGCAGCATGTGCAGTTGACCGATTCGCCATTGGGTGCAGAGATACTTGCTCAGTGGGCCACTTCGTATAAAAAGTTTCGCAAAGTGCTGCCGCGAGATTATGCGCGAGTGATGGCAATTATCGATCAAGCGAAGGATGATGGTCTGAGCGAAGAAGAAACCTCTCGTCGAGTGATGGAGCCGGTCAATGGGTGAGCCAACAGGATTTATCAACTGGAAGCGCACTACGCCAAAGCGTCGTCCGATACCAGTTCGTGTTGCAGACTGGCGCGAAGTGTACGAAGCGTTTCCTGCAGTCGATTTGAAACATCAGGCAGGAAGATGCATGGATTGCGGAATTCCGTTTTGCAACAACGGATGCCCGCTTGGCAACTTAATTCCAGACTGGAACGACTTGGTGTATCGCGACAACTGGCGTGATGCACTTGACCGATTGCACGCAACGAATAACTTTCCAGAATTTACTGGTCGGTTGTGCCCAGCGCCGTGTGAATCTGCATGCGTGTTGGGGATCAATCAAGATCCGGTTGCGATCAAACAGGTCGAGGTAGAGATCATCGATCGGGCATGGCAGGAAGGCTGGGTGGCGCCATTCATCTCTGCTCAAAAAACTGGTAAGCGTGTAGCTGTAATCGGCTCTGGTCCTGCTGGATTAGCGGCCGCACAACAGCTCACACGCGCCGGGCATGACGTGGTGGTGCTAGAGCGCGACGATCGCATCGGTGGCTTGTTGCGTTACGGAATTCCCGAATTCAAAATGGAAAAACGTCATATCGATAGGCGCATTGAGCAGATGACACAAGAGGGAACCGAATTTCGTGTCAACGCTGCTGTGGGTGACAACGTCGATATTGATGTATTGGTTGCTTCGCATGATGCAGTTGTGTTGGCTTGTGGCGCGACTCAATGGCGAGATTTGCCAGTGCCAGGCAGAGAATTGAAAGGTATTTATCAGGCAATGGAATATTTGCCGCCGAGCAATCGTGTGCAACAAGGCGACATGGCTGAAACGTCGATCAGTGCGCATGGCAAACACGTAGTGATCATCGGCGGTGGAGATACAGGAGCGGACTGCCTCGGAACAGCGCATCGACAAGGCGCGCTTTCTGTAACTCAACTCGAGATCATGCCGCGTCCGCCCGAAGTGCGAGCTGAATCAAACCCTTGGCCGCAGTGGAGTCTGGTGTTTCGTACAAGTTCGGCACATGAAGAAGGTGGTGAACGAGTATTCAGCGTGAATACAGATCGATTTGTTAGCAACGCTGAAGGCTCCGTGCGCGCTCTCGTGCTCAACGAAGTAGAGCTTGTGGATGGCAAATTTGTAACAGTGCCGGGCACTGAGCGCGAATTGCAGGCCGACTTGGTGCTGCTTGCACTTGGGTTTGTCGGTCCTGAAAAGAAGGCATGGCTTGAGCAGCTTGGAGTAGAGCTAGATCCACGAGGAAATATTGCTCGCACCGATGAGTACGCAACAAATATTCCTGGTGTATTTGTTGCTGGCGATATGGGTCGTGGACAAAGCCTGATTGTGTGGGCAATTGCCGAGGGCCGATCTTGCGCTGCAGCCGTTGATAAACGATTGATGGGTTCTTCTTCGCTTCCTACACCGATCACTGCTTCTGCTCGGCCAATGGCATAGTGATTCTTTAATCACTTCTTCGCCTATTATTGAGATCAATGAAGAGCAGTACAAAAGCGATCCAACACGCGACCGTAGTTTTGATGAGTCTGTTTTTTGTTGGCGCGTGCAGCACCACTATCGCTGGTACCGCGACAACGATTGTTCCTGTCGGGCCAACTGATTTTGCAACAATCCCACCGGTGCAATCAACGCTTCCCAACATTGTCACCACATTGCCTATCGGCGCAGTTGGGGTTGAACAGATCTACACCGTGCGACAAGGTGATTCGCCAAGTTTGGTTGCCAACTTGTACGGCATTACTGTCGCCGAGCTCTTGTCGTGGAATGGACTCGTTGCTACGAGACAGTTTCCATTTCCAGGTTCAACTCTAAAAATTCCTCCAACTGCAACGGTGAATAATCCTCAGATCAATGTGGCCCCAGATCCTGCTGCTGGTCCTAGCCAGCCCGGTTGTGATCCCCGCCCCGCAGGTACTTACAAAGTTGCCAAGGGTGACTCGATGTACATCATTCGCAAGAAGTTCTGTGTATCACTTGGCTCGCTGCTCAGCGCTAACGGTTTCAGCAGCTCTGGTGCGTTGTTGTATCCAGGACAAATTTTGACAATTCCTGCTTGGGGAAGTTAGAGAGTTTGTTTTAGCGAGCCGTGTTGCGACGGCGACGAGAGTGGCGGTCAAATGCCAACTCGATCAGTTCATCGAGAAGCTGCGAGTACGAGACTCCCGAAGCCTGCCACAACTTTGGGTACATCGAAATTGGTGTGAATCCGGGAATCGTATTGATTTCGTTGCATAAGAATCCGCGTCCACCTTCTTCGTAGAAGAAGTCAACTCTGGCCATACCCTGCGCACGTAAGGTATGAAAAATAACTGCGGCAAGTTTTTGCACAGCTTCTGTCGCGATTGCGGTGAGAGGTGCTGGAATCTTGAGCTGTGCACTATCGCTTTCATACTTGTCGTTGTAATCATAAAATTCGCTGCTTGGAATAATTTCTCCTGGTACCGATGTGCGAACTGTGAGATTGCCAAGAACCGCAACTTCAATTTCTCGACCGACAATTGCTTCTTCTATGAGCACCCATTCGTCATACGAAAGTGCAAGGGCTATGGACTCCCGGAGCTCGCCGAAATTTTGAGCCTTCGTAACGCCAATAGACGAACCCATGTTGGCAGGTTTCACAAATACCGGAAGCCCAAGAGTGTCGATTGCGTGTTGAAGGGCTGCATCGGTGATGTGTTGTTCATGTAGCGATACATATTTCGGCTGTGGAATTCCGTTGACCGCAAGTAGTTGTTTGGCTACACCTTTATCCATTGCAACAGCGCTTCCAAGGACACCTGAACCGACGTACGGAATGTTTGCAACTTCTAGTACGCCTTGGATCGTGCCATCTTCGCCAAGTGGCCCGTGGAGCAGCGGCAATACAACGGCGCGCTCGTCACTTCGAACTTCAGCAACAATTTCGGTAATCGAGATTGGCGTTCCTGAGACCACGAGTTTGTCGTCAGCATGCATGGTGACGAGAACCCATTGGCCTTGCCGAGTGATGCCGACTGTGGTGATGCGATATTTTTGGGTATCCAATGCTCGCAGCACGTGCGCCGCGGTCACACAACTGACATCGTGCTCGGCGGATTCTCCACCAAAGAGCATGATGACGTGAATGCGTTGTGACGATGTCATTAAAAACACGGTACTAGAAATTGGTCAGCAATAGGCCTGCAATAGGTACGTCACTGCTCCATACCAATGCGGATGCTCGGTAGGATTGCATTATGCGCTTGATGGCCGCCGATGTGGCGAAGGCGACCAACGGAATTCTGGTCGGTCAAAATGCTCATCTGTCCGGTGTCAGTTTTGACTCGCGCAGTGTTCGTCCAGGACAACTATTTGTGCCGATCGTGGCCGAGCGCGACGGGCACAAATTCATCGAAGCGGCCCTTGCAGCAGGGGCTGGTGCATATTTGACGACTGGGCAAACATTTGGTCGCACATCAATCACGGTTCCTGACACACTCGCGGCACTGTTGCAGCTAGGAGCTTGGGGGCGAAACAAACTTGATCAGCAACTTGATAACCGTGTGGTTGGCATCACCGGTTCGGTTGGCAAAACAAGTACCAAGGATTTTATTGCAGCAGCACTTGGGTCGTCTTTGCGAGTCACGGCAAATGAGCGATCTTTCAACAATGATCAGGGTCTACCCGTAACAATATTGAACGCCGCGGATGACGTGCAGGCACTCGTGCTCGAAATGGGTATGCGTGGGTTTGGAGAAATAACTCGACTGTGCGCAGTTGCTCGACCCAACATTGGCGTCGTTACGAGGGTTGCCACAGCACATACCGAACGAGTTGGCGACATCGAGGGCGTTGCACGTGCAAAAAGCGAACTTGTCAAGTCGCTTGATGCTTCGGGCTTTGCTGTTCTCAATGCAGACGATGAGCGAGTAGCGGCGATGCAATCTCTCACCGAGGCAACTGTATTCACCTATGGCATGTCACCTTCTGCCACCGTGCGGATGACAAGTTGTGTTTTGAATGATCGTGCGTGCGCATCCGTTTCGATTGAATCCCCGTGGGGCAAAGCATCGTGGAAGATGAATGTGCCAGGCGAGCACATGGCGCACAATGCGGTCGCGGCCGTCGCTGTCGCTGGAGTGATGGGGCTCGATATTCAGCGAGCAGCAGATGCAATTGAGACTTCGGTCTTGTCTGAAATGCGGATGCAGCACCGAATTGCGCGCAGTGGTGCTTTGGTCATTGATGATTCGTATAACGCAAACCCTGCGTCTTTGGCGGCTGCGCTGCATGCATTGAGTGCGACAAAGTCAAGCCGGCGCATTGCAGTGCTTGGTGTGATGGCTGAGTTGTCAGATCCCGAACATGAACATCTGCAGATTACTCACCTCGCCAAGCAACTCGACATCGAACTGATCGCTGTTGCAACAGATTTGTACGGAGTGCAATCTCGGACGCGCGAAGAAGTCGCGGCGATACTTTTGGCAGCCGAAAAATCGGCAACTATTTTGATTAAGGGCTCGCGCGTTGCCCAACTCGAAAAACTAGTTTCGCTCTTAGTCGACTAAGTGCTGGTTCGCAATCATTGATTGCTTTTTGTCAAGAGCCGTAATGTCGCATCGCCATGCAAGAAAGAGCGCGGTTGCAGAACTAATGAACAACATTCCCCGTGAGCCATAACGGTCAATGAGTGGACCGAAAAACATATTGCCAAACGGAATCAGGCCTCCAAATGCCATGAACCACAGCGCAAGCACGCGACCGCGAACAGCGGGTTCTAGCCGCATTTGCACAACGGTCATCATGGAGGTGGTTGTAAAGAAGTACGCAAATCCCAAAAAGAATCCAGAGATAAATGCCGGCAGAGGCGACTGCGAAAGAGCAAACAAAAACATTGCAAGTGAAAATGCCGCGAATCCCCATTGAATGAGACGACGCATGTCGATGTGTGAAAAGACGGTGCCGATTGCAAGTCCGCCAAGACAAGCGCCGAAACCCCATGTGGCATACAGCCACTTGTAGGTGACACCGCTTTCGTCAATTTTAAAAGTGAGTCGGGCGACTGCAGGGAAGAGACCGACATACGGTAACGAGAGCAGTGAAAATGTGGCAAGCGAAACAATGAGGCGACGCACGACCGGCCTGTCGCGCGCAATTGACACACCCACGGTGAAGCGTCGCCATCCCTGCGTTGGATCCGGTACAAAATCGGGCACTGTCACTCTGAGCAGGGCGAATATAACGAAAAGATACGTTGCGGCGTTGAAATAAAAGAATTGGGCAGTGGTGGCACCCCATTGCGAGAAGACAGCAACGATGATTGGGCCAACGACACGCGAACCGTTAATGACTGTGCTGTTGAGTGCAATTGCTCCCGATAAATCTTCAGGGCGAACCAAGGAAGGCAACATTGCAGACCACGCTGGTGCATTGAGTGCGTTTCCGATACCGACGCCGAAAGCTGCTGCAAAAAGTGCCCAGATGGGTGGCGTGCCTAGTGCGAGTGTTGCCAGTGCAACTGAAAAAGAAAGTTGCACCACTTGCATCGAGATGAGCCATTTCTTGCGGTCAAAACGATCCGCAATAACACCTGCCGGGATAGACAAGAAAAGTAGCGGTCCAAGTTGGGCAAAAATGAGCAAACCCACAACAGAGGCTTTGCCTGTGCGGTGGTACACGTAGGCAGGGAGGACCACATTTTGCATCCATGTGCCAATGTTTGAGCCCAGAGACCCAAACCACACAAGGCGAAAGTCGCGCACGCGAAGAGCAGCTCTGGCGCTGCCTCGTCGGGGTTGATTGGCGGGTATGTCGCTGGTATCAGTCATGGTCGTTGTCGAATCGGCAAGAATGTTGGGAATGAGCCCCACATTCGAACCTCAACTCGACATGAACGCTACAAGAGTGAATGCCAGTACGACGAGCGCGACTACGTGCAATTCGCCACGCGGGATTTTTTCAGAGTGTCCGCACTGTGGCTCGGGTCTCTATGCCGAGCACGCACACTTTCGTTGTGCATCGTGCGGCTGGCGTGACAGTTGTTGCGACTAACTATCGTTTCTTAGTTCAGCGCGTCGAGCGGACTTACAAAATCTGCTGAAAGTTCGCGAGCTACGGGCTCGCTCGTGATGTGTCCGTTTGCAGCGTTGACTCCAAGTCGTATTGCTTGACTTTGTTGTGCTGCAGCACGTGCACCGAGTGACGCAATCTGTATTTGGTATGGCAGCGTCGCATTTGTGAGCGCGTACGTGCTGGTGTTTGGTACAGCTCCTGGCATATTGCCGACCGCGTAATGAATAACGCCATGAGTTTCGTACACCGGGTCAGTATGTGTTGTCTCATGCGTAGTTGCAATGCACCCACCTTGGTCTACTGCAACGTCAACAATGACCGATCCTCGTTTCATGCTGCGCACCATGTCATCACTGACAACAATTGGTGCACGTGCACCTGCAACAAGTACTGCACCAATCAATAGATCTGCATCGGCGAGCACGCGCTCAATCGCACCGCGGTTCGATGCGAGTGTCGTGGTGCGACCAATGCAAATTTGCTCGATGTATCGCAGACGGTCAAGATTTTTATCGAGAATAACTACTTCTGCTTGCATACCTGCAGCAATCCATGCAGCGTTGTATCCAACATTGCCTGCGCCGATGACGACAACTTTCGCTGGACGCACTCCGGGAGCACCACCCATCAGAACTCCGCGACCACCTTGGGGACGTTCGAGAAAGTGAGCTCCAGCTTGGGTGGCGAGTCGTCCAGCAATTTCGCTCATCGGTGCAAGCAATGGCAACGAACCGTCGTCGAGTTGCACCGTCTCATAAGCGATGGCAGTTGTCTTCGACTTCTGTAAAGCCTCAGCAACCGCTGGATACGCAGAGAGATGGAGGTATGTAAACAACGTGAGGTCTGGCCTCAGAAAACCGAATTCTTCGGCCTTTGGCTCTTTGACCTTGACGACCATTTGCTGGCTCCATGCATCGGCCGCTGTCGGCACGATTGTGGCGCCTGCTGCCACGTATTCGGCGTCGCTAATGGATGCGCCTTCGCCGGCACTTTTCTCAATAAATACTTCAATGCCAAGTCGCTCAAATTCGCGCACGCCGTCTGGGGTGAGGGAGACACGACCCTCCAAAGTCTTGATTTCTTTGGGCACACCGAGAGTTTTGATACTTGATGCCATAACCCGACACTACGCCTATTTGTGGTGCTGACATTTGATGGCTTGGTATTTCATGTCTCTTGTCACTGCTGGTTAGTGTTGTCCTATGAAATCGTTCAATAACTACATCAACGGTAAAGAAGTTGCAGCCCTAGACGGTCGCACGACGCCAGTCATCGATCCTGTAACCGGCACGCAGTATGCAACTGCAGCACTATCCGGACCAGCAGATGTGGATAATGCGATGAAAGCAGCTGCAGATGCGTTTGATTCGTGGAAACACTCCACCCCTTCGGTGCGCCAGAAAGCAATCAATGACATCGCCGATGCGATGGAAGCCAACATGACCGAATTGATTGAAGCCGAAATCGAGAACACCGGAAAGCCACGCGCCATTACGTTTGGCGAAGAAGTACCACCGATGATGGACCAGATTCGGTTCTTCGCCGGTGCTGCGCGCATGCTCGAAGGCAAGAGCGCTGGTGAATACATGACCAACTTCACTTCGTATATTCGTCGCGAGCCAATTGGTGTGTGCGCACAAGTTGCACCATGGAACTATCCGCTGATGATGGGCGTGTGGAAATTCATTCCTGCAATTGCCGCAGGTAACACGACTGTGCTGAAGCCAAGCGACACGACGCCAGCATCGACTGCATTGATTGCAAAGATCGCGGGCGAAGTATTGCCTCCAGGCGTACTCAACGTGATTTGTGGAGATCGTGACACTGGTCGCGCAATGGTCACGCACGACACTCCAGGAATGGTTTCAATCACGGGTTCGGTTCGTGCAGGAATGGAAGTAGCTGGTGAAGCAGCAAAGAGTTTGAAGCGCGTGCATCTCGAACTGGGCGGAAAAGCACCTGTCATCATTTTTGACGACGCCGATATCGATCTTGCGGTAGAGACAATTGCCATGACTGGTTACTTCAATGCAGGCCAAGACTGCACTGCAGCAACGCGAGTAATTGCCGGACCAAAGATCTATCGCGACTTTGTTGACGCACTGACCGAGGCTGCAAAGAAGACAAAGACCGGCAAGCCTGGGGACGATGTGTTGTACGGTCCGCTAAACAACGAAACCCATTTGAGCAAGGTCAAGGGGTTTGTTGATCGCACACCGAAACATGCGCGAATAACAACAGGTGGTTCGCAAGTGAGCGGAGCCGGCTACTTTTTTGAGCCAACCGTGATCTGCGACCTCAAGCAACAAGATGAAATGATTCAGAACGAAATGTTTGGACCGGTCATTACAGTCCAACAATTCAGTGACGAAGAAGAGGCGTTGAAATGGGCCAACGGAGTTGAGTATGCACTTGCATCGTCGGTGTGGACTCGTGACCTAGGGCGCGCGATGCGCATGACCAAAAATCTTGACTTTGGCTGCGTTTGGGTCAATACCCACATTCCGATGGTTGCCGAGATGCCTCACGGCGGATACAAGAAGTCGGGCTACGGTAAGGACTTGTCGGCATATGCTTTGGACGATTACACGCGCATCAAGCACGTGATGATTAACCTCAACAGTTAGCCAACTATAAATATCAACATGCACGGGGGACAGAGTGGAAAATAGTGAGCGCGGCTCGGTAGAACTGAGCAATGTCACCAAAAAGTATGGTGATGTGCTTGCTGTAAACGGAATCAACTTGCAAATCAAGGCAGGCGAGTTTCTTTCACTGCTTGGCCCATCGGGCTGTGGCAAGACAACAACATTGCGCATGCTCGCGGGTTTCGAGCAACCAGATGAAGGCTTCATTCGGATCAATGGTCTTGAAGTGCAAGGTGTGCCGCCATATAAACGAGATGTCAACACGGTGTTTCAGCACTATGCGCTTTTTCCGCACATGTCAGTTGCAGAAAACGTGGCATATGGCTTGCGACAAAAAGGCGTCAACAAGATAGAGACTGCGACGCGTGTGATGGAAGCGCTCGACATGGTGCAGATGACTAAGTTGGCCGAGCGCAAGCCACGACAGATGTCGGGTGGACAACAACAGCGCATTGCAGTTGCACGTGCACTTGTTAATCGACCAAGCATCTTGCTTCTGGACGAACCGCTTGGCGCACTCGATCGCAAATTGCGCGAAGAGATGCAAATCGAGTTGAAGTTATTGCAGAGTCGTTTGGGCATCACTTTCGTATTCGTAACTCACGACCAAGAAGAAGCAATGTCGATGTCGAATCGAATTGCCATCATGCTCGACGGGCATATCGAACAACTCGGCGACCCTGAAACTGTCTATGAGCATCCAACGTCCGCATTCGTTGCCGGGTTCATTGGACGCAACAACTTCTGGCAAGGCGTTGCAACCGAGGATGGCGCAAAGGCCGATGACGACACAGTGTTCATAGCAACTCGGCCTGAAGAGAATGTGCCCAACGGTGAGGCAGCTCTCTCGGCCGTGCGACCAGAGTGCATCAACTTGTCTGCAGCCCAACCAGCTCAGTCAGCTAATGCGGTCGAAGCCAAGGTCGCTGGCGTGTCGCACTTCGGCGATGTTTTGCAATATGTGGTGAGCGCAAAGGGCCGTGACATTCTGGTGATGGTTGCACGAACCAATCCTGCGCGTTTTGCACTAGGTGAGACAGTGTGGTGCTCGTGGTCGGCTGAAGACGTGTATTTGTTCTCGGCTAGGCAAGCCAGTGTTGTTATGGCGGCTCCGGCACATGACTAATATCAAAATCAACGACTACAAGGGGAAATAACATGGCAATAGAAGATTCACAACAGAGTCCAAAACAGCTCCGCATGCTGGCACCGGACAGCTTTCGCGAGAAGCTCTCACGTCGTGCATTTTTGCAAGGTGGAACCGCGCTTGCTGGTTTTGCATTGATCGCTGCAGCTTGTGGAAATTCTTCGTCTGATGGAGCAGTAACGACAGATACTGCAGCACCTGGCCCAACCGATGGTTTGGCAAGTGGTGATTGGAGTCGTGTTATTAACACCGCAAGTGGCACGTTGGCCATGTATACGTGGGGTGATTACAACGATCCAGAACTTGTTGGCGCACTTGCCGCATCAACCTTGAGTGTGACTATGAAGGTTGACTACTTCGCAAGCAACGAAGATTTGATTACCAAGTTGGCCACAAGCGGCGGAGCAAGTGGTTTCGACATCGTTGTACCAACCGGCCCATACATTTCGCAGATGGTCGAAAAGGGCTTGCTTCAGAAGTTGGATAAGACCTTGATCCCAAACATGGTCAACGTTGATCCGTTGTACCTCGGTCAAGCGTGGGATACAACAAACGACTACTCGGTGTGCAAGAACTGGGGAACAACTGGTTTCTTCTACGACACAACCAAGATCTCGAAAGAACTCACAACTTGGCAGGACTTCATTGATGCCTGCATGGGTGAAGCCTCGGGCCAGTGTTCGGTCATCGATGCCGCTCCCAACTATGGCGGTATGTACTTTTGGGCAAATGGCATCGATTGGAATACAGAAGATGCGGCCAACTTGGACGCAGCCGAGAAATTCTTGGTGGATGAGTTTGCTCAACACATCAAAGCATTTGATAGCTACCCATCGACGAAACTCGCAGAAGGCGCATATTCGATTGCAATGGCTTGGAACGGCGACGCTCGTCAGGCATACGTGCGCATTGCTGACGCAGGTGGCAACCCTGAAGATTGGAAGTGGGTTCTTGGTGCGCCAGATACTGAGTTGTGGATGGATAACTACTGCATCCCAGTTGGGGCTCCAAACCCAGAGGCCGCACATGCATGGATCAACTGGGATTTGATTCCAGAGATTTCAATTCGTGACTTGCAGTACCACGGTTATCACACCGGCATGAAGAACATGTCGGCACTGATCGGTGAGATCGCACCCGATCTCGAAAAGGGCGACATGATTTTCTTCGGTGATGACCAAGTCAAGACCATGCACACCCAAGTCATTACACCAGCACTCGATCGACTCATCGACATTTTGAACAAGTCGAAGGCAAAGGCCGGGGGCTGATCTGGGGTGACCGAAACGGTCGCAACACGATTGAGAAAGCGATTTCACGGGCCTAAGTATTTACTTGCCCTGCCCGCAATTATTTGGTACCTGCTGTTTTTTGCATTGCCAATTGCTTTCATCGTGTTCTATTCGTTCGGCACCAAAGACTCAACAAAATTATTGCCGGTTGACTTCAGTCATCTTTCAACTCATAGCTATTCGGCGGTTTTCGACGAAACGTTTTTCAAGACGTTTAGAGGAACACTGCGCATTTCGGTCATTGCCACAGCAATGTGCGTGTTGATCGGTTTGCCGGTTGCCTATTTTGCAGCATTCAAAGTGCCAGAAAAATGGAAGGCGATCATTCTGGCTGCGGTTGTCGTGCCAAGTTTCACGAGTTTTCTCATTCGCACTGTCGCATGGAGAATTCCGCTAGCCCCAAACGGCACTTTTTCAAAATGGCTAGTTGGTATGGGGTGGATAGGACAGAGCGGGATTCAGATTCTTGAAACTCCTCTTGCCGTGCAAATAGCCATCGTCTACAACTATCTCGGGTTCATGATCTTGCCGCTTTTTGTGGCGCTTGACCGAATTGACGTGCGTATGCGCGAGGCAAGCAAAGACTTGGGAGCGGGTCGGGTAGCCACATTTTTTGGAGTGACTTTGCCGCTGGCTGGCCCAGGAATTGTGGCCGGCGTTCTGCTCACATTTATTCCGATGTGCGGTGACTACGTAACAGCAACGGTGCTCGGCGGCGCAAAGGGCAACATGATCGGAGCAATGATTGCTTCGCAATTCAGTGGTGCACAAAACTGGCCGCTTGGTTCTGCAATGGCGATCTTGATGATTGCAGCTGTGTTGCTGTCTCTCGGAGTTGGGTTTCTAGCAATGAAAATTGTTCCGCTGATCAGTTCGCTTGCTTCGCCTGCAGTGCAGAACCTGAGGCGCAAGATGCATGCACGTACTCTCGAGCAAGCAAAACACATCAAACCACGTACGCGAACAAAGATCGAAGTTTTACCTAAAGTGCTTGGCGTTTGGACTGCACTTGTGCTGGTGTTTTTGTTTATTCCAATTCTGTTGGTATTTCTGCATTCGTTCAACAACGGTGGTTCGTTCACGATTTGGTCAGGGAAATCGAGTACTAAGTGGTGGGGTGAATTATTTAATGGTGGCGAAATGGTGGGGGTTCTCGTTCGGTTCGCTGCACTGCTAGTCATCGGCATCGTGATTAAGCGATTGCTCAAAGGTCGCAACAATGTTCCCAAGTT
>CAFBNR010000003.1_pt1 | contig 37595 bp, 41 predicted proteins | sample 7269321 | NCBI WGS metagenome assembly CAFBNR01 (sample SAMEA6814101, study PRJEB35770) | uncultured Acidimicrobium sp. | biome: Freshwater; feature: Freshwater reservoir; material: water | place: Czech Republic | collected 2017-07-26 | depth 30m m | reverse complement strand
CCGTCACTCTGGGGAGTGGTGTAACTGGCAACACAGCAGATTCTGGTTCTGTTATTCAGGGTTCGATTCCTTGCTCCCCAACTTCGCAACTCAACAGTGCGATGCTTTTTGTCGCGGTAGCCTTGTGTTGCTACTTGGCCCCATCGTCTAGTGGCCTAGGACATCACCCTCTCAAGGTGGCGGCACGGGTTCGAATCCCGTTGGGGCTGCTCATTGCTCGATCGAAGCGACTACAGATTTTTCATTGCAGGTCGTCGATGCGCCCAAGGCAAAGCAACTTCGAGTTGTGCAGCGAGGCGCAACAAAATGTCTTCACGGCCATAGGCGGCTACTAACTGAATTCCGATCGGAACTCCTTCAGGCGTCCAATGCAACGGCAAACTGATTGCTGGTTGACCACTCGTGTTGAACGCAGCAGTGAAAGCAACGAAATCGCCCGCAACCTTCATCGGCTTCATGGGATCTTTGGGGTCGTTGGCAAATTGCCCAACCTTGAGTGGCACTCGACTGACTGTTGGCGTAACGAGAATGTCCCAACCGTCTGCCCACCATTGCGCGACCGCACGTCGATAATGCGAGGTTGCAAGAAATGCGCTTGCATAATTCGTTGCAGAAGTATTTTTTGCATACTGCGCCATTGTCCAGTTGACCAGTTCAAAATCATCACTCGTCACTTCTCGACCGAGTAGAGCCGCAGTCGCTTCGCAAGCAACGGACATGTTTGTGCCCCAGATTGCAGTGAAGCGTGGAGGGAAAGACGCATCTTCAAGTGCCAGTGGCCATGAAGCATCAACAAAGTGGCCGAGTTGTTCAAGTTGTTTGGCGACATTGTGAACACCCAGGACACACTCGTGATCGATGTCGCCGGCAAGTGGGCGATGATCGAGAAAGCCAATGCGGAGTTTTTCGACAGGTGCACCAACTTCGCTGAGAAATGATCGCGATGGGGTAGGTGCAATGACCCGATCTCCAACACCCGGGCCGTGCGTTGCATCGAGCAGCGCAGCGCAATCGCGCACTGTGCGTGTAACTACATGTTCAACACCAAGATTCGTTTCGTCTCTCATGGGGGCGGCAGTGATGCGACCTTGGCTGACTTTGAGTCCGACAAGACCGCAACATGCAGCAGGGATTCGAATTGAGCCGCCACCATCTGTGGCATGCGCTGCCGGAACGATGCCTGCAGCAACTGCTGCGCTGCTGCCGCCACTTGATCCACCAGAAATTCTGCTGGTATCCCACGGCGTACGTGTTGCACCCCATGCTTCTGGTTCGGTGGTTGGAACACTTCCAAACTCCGGGGAGTTTCCGCGACCAAAAATCACAAGTCCTGCGCGTATAAATCGTTTGACGTGTTCGGTGGTGTACGTAGAAATGTGATTGGCGTTTTTGAGCGCGATATTGCCATTAGAGATGGGCTGACCTTGGAGAGTCGCGTTGAGATCTTTCAAAATAAATGGCACGCCACGAAATGGCATTGATTTGTCATCGGGGAGCGAGGCTGCGACTTTGCGTGCATCGTCGTCCCAGCGGTATGTGAGCGCGTTGATGGCGGGGTTGAGTTTGTCGGCACGTTCGAGTGACGCGTTGAGCAGCTCGAGCGGTGTGACTTCGCCGTTTCGTACAAGTTGGGCTTGATCAGTGGCGTCGAGCCATTGTGTGTCATTCGCAATTGAAGCCATCATTACCCCCTAGTGTTGTTCGCTGATGAGTAACTCTTCCGAACCGACACAACTTACCGCACGCGACGTACTGCGATTTACGAACGCGCGCCGCATGCTGGGCAGCAGTTTTGCATTTCACATTGGCGTATCGCTTCAAGCGGCAACTCTCGGAAAGCATATTTTTGACGTCACTGGTCGCGCTATTGATATTGGATGGCTGGGCTTGGCCGAATTTGGACCAATAGCTCTGCTTGTGTTGGTAAGTGGAAGCGTCGCCGACAGGTTTAACCGTAAGCACGTCGCTGCGTTGGCGCTTGTTGGAGAGATGCTGTGTGCAATTGCACTCGTTATCTATTCGTTGTCTGATCCGACAGCTGTATGGCCGTTCTTTGTCATTGCTGTTGTTTTCGGTATCTCTCGCGCATTTTTGTCTCCGGCTACGCGCGCGATGTATCCAATGGTCGCGCCAGATGGAGGCTTACCGCCAATCATTGCGATGTCGTCCGGTGTATGGACATCGGCGATGATCATTGGGCCGGCAGCATCAGGATTTCTGTATTCAGCCGCTCCGTGGGTTGCATATGCAACGACCACCGCGTTGATCTTTGTCGGCATTGTTGGCATCATGCGTGTGCAACTTGAGCGCGACCCGACACCACGCGACCCAGATGACAAGGCGACACTGCGTTCAGCAATGGAAGGTCTCTTTTTTATTCGACGTACACCAATTTTGTTGGCCGCAATTTCACTCGATCTTTTTGCGGTGTTGTTTGGTGGTGCGATTGCACTGTTGCCAGCAATTGCAGAAGAGCAATTGCATGTAGGTGACGTTGCGTATGGGTGGCTACGAGCATCTGCCGGTATTGGTGCTGCTGCGATGGCATTATTTTTATCGATAAAGCCTTTGCGTCGAAACGTTGGCAAGGCACTGCTTATTGCGGTCGGAGTGTTTGGCGTCGGCACGATCGTGTTGGGTGCAACACATACATACTGGATCGCATTTGCTGCAGTGTTAACACTGAGCGCCGCAGACATGGTGAGCGTGTTTATTCGTGGATCGATTGTTCCATTAGTGACCCCAGACTCAAAACGGGGTCGTGTTTCAGCTGTAGAAAACGTATTCATTGGCGCAACAAACGAGCTTGGGGCATTTGAGTCTGGAGCGGCATCACAAGCCTTTGGCACTCCTGCAGCAGTGATTGGTGGAGGTGTCGCTACTCTTGGTGTCGTGGCCATCTGGTGGTTTGGGTTTAAACCGTTGAGAGACATCGACATGTTTAGTGATTTGGATGCCCCAGAAAATCCTGTATGAAAGTCATCACCGCTTGTCCGCTTGATTGCCCCGACTCGTGTTCCCTTGAAGTAACCGTTGAGCTCGGCAAAATCGTTGACATAGATGCTGCGCCTGTCGGCGAGCAGGCAAACCCTTTGACCGACGGATGGATTTGTAAAAAAGTGAAGCATCATGCGATGCGCGTCTATTCAAAAGAGCGAATCATGACGCCATTGATTCGCACAGGTGAAAAAGGGTCCGGACAATTTCGGAGCGCAACATGGGACGAAGCAATGACCCTGGTGGCAGGCAAAATCTCGAATGCGATAAGCGAATTTGGACCCGACAGCGTGCTCCCGTATCTGTACAACTCTTCTTCTGCTCGTATTGATAAAAAGCGTTTAATGCCACATCTCTTTGAGCGATTGGGGTGTCCCGAGATTGAGCACACCATCTGTGCTGGAACGAGTTCGGCGGCTTGGGAGCGAGTGTTCGGCGACATGTTGTCGAGTGACCCGATGGATCTCGTCCACTCAAAACTCATCGTGGTGTGGGGTGCGAATCCTGGCGCGAGCAATACGCATTTGCAGCCCATCATCGCGCAAGCAAAGAAGAATGGCGCAGTTGTAGTGGTGATCGATCCACGTCGCACAAGTGCTGCAGCTCGAGCAGATTTACATATTGCTCTGCGACCTGGAACTGATGTGGTTTTTGGGTATGCAGTTGCTAGGTGGATCAATGAGCAACATCGAGTTGATAACGACTTCGTAACACAGCATGTAACCGGAGCAGCGCAATTTTTGCTGGCAGCTAATGAGTGGACGCTTGAGCGTGCGAGTGAAATCTGTGATGTACCTATTGAGGACATTGTGCGCTTCGCCGAATTGGTGACAACCATCAAGCCCGCGACGCTGCGAGTTGGCTTGGGCATGGAGCGCAATCGCAATGGTGGAAGCGCATATTTGGCTGCATTCGGAATGTGGGCGTTGACTGGAAACTTCGGCACGGTGGGTAGCGGAATTTATGGTTCGACTTCGGGGGGATTTCCAAACAGCGTGTTGGCGCAGTGGCCGCAAGGTGTCGATCGACCTACGCAAAAGAAAATGAATATGAATCGAGTTGGTCGCGTTCTGCGCAGTGAGCCCGGAGCGTGGCATGTTCCTGCCAAAGTGTTGGTGATTCAAGGCGCTAACCCGGCAGTAACAGCAGTGGATCAGCAGGGAATGCTCGAGGGGTTAGCAAACGAAGACGTATTTGTGGTGCTGCACGAGCAGGTGATGACCGATACTGCGGTATTTGCAGATGTTGTGTTGCCCGCGACAACACACTTTGAGATTCACGATGTTGTGGGCTCGTACGGGGCGTATGTCGTTCAAGAAAATCGTCGTGTTATTGAGCCGGTGGGTGAGTCACGAAGCAATGGCGAATTAGCAGAGGCGCTTGCTGTAGCGCTTGGCTTTTCGGCAGACGAGTTTGATGCATCGCAGCAAGCGATTGAAACTCTTGTGAGCGAATCGATGTGTGGAACAACTCCTGTACGACCAGTGGGGGGCACGATTCAGTTTCGTGATGTGTTTCCATCGTTGGAAGAACAACGCATGCGGATTTGGGAATTAGATGACGAAATGCCTGGGCCTCAGTATGAACAGTTGGTCGATGGCGCACATCCACTCACTTTGTTGACACCTTCAACCTCATTCACGATTAACTCGATGTTTGGAGACACCTTGCCACCGCCGGCTGTACTGAAACTGCACCCAATCGATGCAAGCATGCACGGGGTTGTGACTGGCGAGACTGTGACGATGTTTAACGATCGTGCGACGATTTCAGTTGAGGTTGAAGTTGATGCATCAATGCGCCAAGGCGTATGTGCGATGCCGAAGGGTTTATGGCGCCGCAGTATTGCAAGCGGGCTTACTGCAAATGCATTTGCACCAGACACGTTCTCGGACTTGGCAGACGGAGCTTGCTTCAACGATGCACGGGTGCAGATAAAAAAACTTGCCACCAAGTAATCTTTTTCTATGGCTCAAGAGGTGAAGATGTCCAAGGAATCAAAAAAGTTCGGAATTATTCACGAATTCAAGTTGTTCATCAATCGCGGAAGCGTGGTGGATGTCGCAGTTGCCTTTGTGATGGGTGCAGCTTTTAAGACAATTGTCGATGCAGTTGCTGGCGATGGCAAAAACAATCAAGGCGTACTCGGCGGACTGGTTGGTGCGGTGTTTGGCGGTACGCAACCAAACTTCAATGACAAAGGGTTCACGCTCAACGGAAGTTTCATTCCAGTCGGGTCGTTGTTTACTGCTTCGCTCAACTTTGTGATGGTGGGTGTGGTGATGTTTTTTGTGATTAAGGCATATGGCAGATTCCGCAAGGAAGAGACGGCTGAGACGACCAATGAGTTGCTTGCATCAATTCGGGATGAGTTGCGTAAAAATCCCGTAGAATAAAGCAAATGTTTCGCCCAACCCCCACGTGGCGACGAGTGCTGAAGATCGCCGCGCTTGTCTGTGCTTCGAGCCTGACTATGACCGGTTGCGGTGTTATCAACTATTTGACAAACAGAAGCAATGTCGTCGATGGAGTCGGACGAATTCCTGGCGGAGATTTTTCAAGTCTCGTGACATTGCCAGATGGTGTGTCCATTGATTTTCCGGAACTTCTCGGACCGATGATGGGCCCGCAGGTTGGTGGGCCACGAGTGCTGATGATCGGCGATTCGATCATGGCCAGCACCTCAAGCCGTTACGGAAACGAGATGTGTGACACATTGGTGCAACTTGGTTGGCAAGTGGAAGTAGAGGCCCAATCAGGCAGTTTCGTTGACTTCGGTTTGAAAGTGCTGGATGAGCGACTAGATGCAGGCTGGGATACAGCTGTTGTATTTTTGGGCACGAACTACGACGGCAATCAAGCAAATTATGAAAACAAGATGCGTCAGATTTTTGAGAAATTGTCGCCGATGCCCTTTGTGGTCTTGACAACTGGAATGTTCAATCCGCGGCAACAAAAAGTAAACGACGTAATCATGAAACTTGCCTCCGATTTTTCGAACGTGACGGTGTTGGACTGGGGAACAATCTCTACAAACAATGGGATACTTGGCAAAGATCGAATTCACTTGTCAGCAGACGGTAGGTCGGTGTTCGCTGCGGCGATTGCGCGAGCACTTGAGTTTGCTCCAACTCGAGAAGGTGAATGTCTGCCAATGTTTTTTAAATCGGACGCACCGGTGCCGGGAGTAATGCCAGCAGAGACAGTTCCAGTTACTACTGACTCGTCGACACCCGATGCAGGTGTGTTACCTGACACCTCAACAACTCTGCCGTAGGAAATATCTACCTGTAGTTTTGTCGCATGACAAAACGTATGAACATCGGAATTTTTGGATCCAACAACGACAGCACTATTGATGGTGTAGTCGCTGAAGCTGCTCAAGCGGAGCGCGACGGGTTTGCTTCGTACTGGCAGTCACAGATTTTTGGTCTTGATGCACTTTCGACGTTGAGTGTTGTTGGTCGTGAAGTGCCTCGTATTGAACTTGGTACCAGTGTGATTCCTGTGTATCCGCGTCACCCAATGATGTTGGCCCAGCAGGCCTTGACTGCAAACCAAGCAGCGGGCGGGCGTCTGACTCTTGGAATCGGTCTTGGTCACAAAGTTGTTGTTGAAGGTATGACGGGCATGTCATTTGACAAGCCTGTGCGTCACATGAAGGAGTATCTCTCAATCTTGATGCCACTTATCCACGATCAGAAGGTGTCGTTTGCTGGTGAAGCGTTGACGACTCATGCCGAACTGACGGTTGGAAAACCGCAAAGCTGCGGCGTTGTTGTTGCCGCTCTAGGCGCGCAGATGCTCAAGCTTGCTGCTGCATTCACCGAAGGAACACTCACATGGTGCACCGGTCCAGAAACATTGCGCACACTCACCGTGCCAACGATCGTGCAAGCAGCCGAACAACTTGGTCGCCCAGCGCCACGCATTATTGCGGCGCTACCAATGTGTGTAACGAAGAATGTTGCCGAAACTAAGGCAAGGGCTGCAAAGACGTTTGTCGTGTATGGACAATTGCCGAGCTATCGCGCAATGCTCGACCACGAAGGCGTGGCTGGCCCCGAAGACGTGGCCATCATCGGTACGGCGAGCGAAGTGTTTGACAGGATCGCAGCACTGCAAGAATTTGGCGTGACCGACTTTGGTGGTGTGGAGTTTGGTGGAACACCGGACGAAGCCAATGACACCCGCGAAGTGCTGAAGAGCCTGCTGAAGCGATAATTATCGAACGTTGATTTGCACGCCACTTGTGGCGTTAACAGCATCAAAAAAATCATTGCCCTTATCGTCAACGACGATGAATGCAGGGAAGTCGTGAACCTCGATCTTCCAGACAGCCTCCATGCCCAATTCGGAGTATTCGAGCACTTCGACTTTGGTGATGCAGTCTTGTGCGAGCCTCGCGGCAGGACCACCAATTGAACCGAGGTAAAAACCGCCGTAGGTATTGCATGCATCGGTAACTTGGCGAGAGCGGTTGCCCTTTGCGAGCATCACAAAACTTCCACCAGCTGCTTGAAATTCCGCAACGTAACTGTCCATGCGTCCGGCCGTAGTTGGACCAAATGAACCAGACGCCATACCTTCAGGTGTTTTTGCCGGGCCGGCGTAATACACGCAATGGTCTTTCATGTATTGCGGCAAGCCTTCGCCTGCATCCAAGCGTTCTTTGATTTTGGCGTGCGCAATATCTCGTGCAACCACCATTGGTCCGCTCAACATCACGCGAGTCTTGACGGGATACTTCGACAGCGTGTCGCGAATCTCGGACATTGGCTGATTGAGATCAATCGCAATGACCTCAGATGCCAGTTGGTCGGTGGTGACTTCAGGAAGAAAACGCGCTGGGTCAGTTTCGAGCACCTCGAGAAATACTCCGTCTGCTGTGATCTTGCCGAGCGCTTGACGATCAGCGCTACACGACACGGCCATTGCAACCGGGCAACTTGCACCGTGGCGTGGAAGCCGAATAACTCGAACGTCATGGCAAAAGTATTTTCCACCGAACTGCGCACCGATGCCAGTTTGTTGTGCGAGCTTGAGCACCTTGGCTTCTAACTCGATATCGCGAAATGCGTGACCCGCTTTGCTGCCCGATGTAGGCAACGAATCGAGATAGTGAGTGCTTGCAAGCTTTGCGGTCTCTACTGCAAACTCGGCCGACGTGCCACCAACCACAATTGCTAAGTGATACGGAGGGCATGCTGCGGTGCCAAGTGTCTTCATTTTGTCGAACAACCATGGCAACAACGTTTTTTCGTTGAGCAATGCCTTTGTCTCTTGAAACAAATAACTCTTGTTGGCCGAACCGCCGCCCTTGGCTATGAAGAGAAATTTGTATTCGTCACCGTCGACTGCAGCAATTTTTATCTCTGCAGGAAGGTTTGTGTCGGTATTGACTTCTTCAAACATCGACAGCGGTGCAAGCTGGCTGTAGCGAAGGTTGCTCGTTTGGTATGTGTTGTATATGCCGCGGCTGATGGCTTCGTCATCGCCACCACCGGTGAATACTCGCTGGCCCTTTTTTGCTTTAACAATCGCAGTGCCGGTGTCTTGACACATTGGCAACACGCCACCTGCTGAGATGCTGGCATTCTTGAGCAAGTCGAGTGCAACAAAACGATCATTGTCGCTGGCCTCTGGGTCTTTCAGAATGCTTGCTAATTGTTGCAAGTGCGACGTGCGCAGCAAGTGAGCAATGTCGCGCATTGCATGCTCAGTGAGGTGCGTGATTGCTTCTGGCGAAACTTTAAGGAATGTTCCTTCGCTTGTTGAAAAAGTAGAAACACCTTGCTTGGTGAGTAATCGGTATTCGGTTGTGTCCGGACCGAGAGGAAGCAACTCTGAATGTATGAACGGCTCTTGGGGTGGCTTGGCCATACCTACACGCTACGCATGACTTAGGCCAGCGCTGGTGTGCCCTTGAACGAGCCGGGATCGCCCGCCACTGGAAACTGGGGTTGCTGCCACTGCACGGTTTGCGCGATCTGGTTCGCAACGGTGCGCCATGATGCTGGACTCCAACCTTCGGCTGCTGCTGGCACTGTGCCATCGCTCTGAATGAAGACGAACGCTGGCAATTGGCTGAGGCCAAGCTGCTTGATCATGATGCGATCTGGGTCTGAGAATGTGAGGAACTGATCGGCGAGTGGTCCGAGAAATAGTTTTGCCTCGGATGGGGAACCAGCAACAATGAAGTTGACCCGAACTGCCGCGTCAGCAAATTGGTGCAACACGCGCGCTGCCGTTTCGAGAATCCATGCACTTTCGTTGGTGAACGGATCGATAACTACGGATGCGAGATGGAAAGTTGTGAGCCATTCGCGCAACGGGCGGGCATCGCCCTTGAGCGGTTGGAGCATGGTGTCGAGGGAAGGTGAAGTTGTCACACAATTGACGGTAGCAAGTCGGCACTATCGTTTGGGAAATGCACCCGATTGAGCATCTGCGGTATGTGGCACGTGCCACTGGGGCAGACCCTGTTTCGCTTGTCAATGAAACGGCTCAGGCCCTTCGTGGTCTGCGGTCTGAGCCTGCAGGGTTGGTGCTTGCGGCTCGCCGAATTGTTGAGCGACACCCAACTTGTGCGCCTTTGTGGTGGCTCTGTGCAAGTGTGCTTGCTGCGGCCGAACCTTTTGAAAAGGCTCGAGAGTTAAGTGACCTCATGGACGCAGACGCAACCACAAATCATTTGGTTGACGCATTGCCTGCAGATGCGACTGTGTGCATTGTTGGGTGGAATCCGACAGCACTCGAAGCAATTGCCCGGCGCGGCGATTGTCGCGCAATCATCGTCGACTCGTTTGGCACCGGTGATGCCGCGGTTAATGCACTTGAACGACTTGATATTGAAGTGCAGGGCGTGACATTGGAGCATGCAGCAATCGGTGTGCAGATGAGCGATGTCGTGATAATTGATGCACTTGGTTGCGGTGGTACCGAAGTGCTGAGTATCGGAGGCTCACATGCAGTTGCAGCACTTGCATATTGTGAGAACAAATCGGCGTGGACTGTGACGAGGCTTGGCACGCGACTGCCGATCGAATTATGGAATGCGATGAAGCTGGCCAATCGGGATGCCGATGCACCGTGGCGCAGCGATGTAGATGTGGTTTCTCGGCAACTGTTGGGGCGCTTTATTGGACCTACGGGTGTTTCAGATATAGAAGTAAATACAGAGCAAAGTAACGGGCAAAATAACGTGCCGAATTTTGTTGGGGAATGCCCAGCGTCCACCGAGATGCTGGTACGAAGCGCGATGTAGCCTGAGAGCCATGTCTTTACGCTCACGCAACCTCCCACGCCGTTCCTGTCTCGCAATTCCTGGTTCATCTGAAAAGATGATGAACAAAGGACCTGGCACTAATGCCGACATGGTGTTCTTGGATCTTGAAGATGCAGTTGCACCAAAAGAAAAAGAAGCATCCCGCGCCCGCATTGTCAGTGCGATTCGCGGAAACGACTGGGGCAACAAGGTTTTGTGCGTGCGCATCAACGACTGGAGCACCAAGTGGACTGCCTACGACATTTTGGAAGTAGTCGGTAATGCAGGAGATCGTCTGGATGAAATCATGTTGCCGAAAGTTGAAAATGCTGCACAGGTTGTGGCTGCAGACTTGTTGCTGCGACAAGTAGAGATTGCAAGCGGACTGCCAGTTGGTCACATCGGAATTGAAGCGCAAATTGAAACTGCTCGTGGACTCATCAACGTCGAAGAGATTTGTGAGGCAAGCCCTCGTCTCGAGACCATTATTTTTGGACCAGCAGACTTTTCGGCAAGCATGGAAATGCCTGTGCTCACCGGTGGCGTGCAGATCGAGGATTACCCAGGAGATCACTTTCATTACGTGTTCAGCAAGATTCTGATGGCTGGTCGCGCAAACGGTTTGCAAGTAATTGATGGACCATTCCTGCATGTGCGTGACAATGATGCATTGCGCGAATATTCAAAGCGCACACGCACACTTGGTTACGACGGCAAGTGGGCGTTGCACCCGGACCAAGTAGATGTTCTCAATGACGTGTTTTCACCGACACAAGAACAGTTTGACAAGGCATGGCAGATTTTGGATGCTTACAACCAAGCAACCGAAACTGATGGCAAGGGTGCCGTGATGTTTGGTCTCGAGATGATCGACGAAGCAAGTCGCAAGATGGCTCTGAAGTTCATCACTCGCGGTGAACTTGCAGGTCGCACTCGCACACCACAAGCGTGACGAAACGTTTTGACGCCATCCTGTTTGATGCAGGTGGCATCTTTTTACTACCTGACCCAGTAACACTCGGTGCTGTTATTCGTCCGCTTGGCGGTGACGGCAGTATTGAAAGCCTGACCCGAGCGCATTACGCGGGCATGGCTGCGATAGATGCGATTGCTCAGCGAGAGCAAGGCAAATCGATTGATGCGTTTAGCTGGGACGGATACCGACGTGGATACGCGTTGAGCGCCGGTGTGGCAGAAAAAGATATTGATACTGCGATTGTTCGGTTACGTAATGTCTTCTCGCCGTTTTTGTGGCGGTTTCCACTGCTCGAGTCGGCTGCTGCTTTGTGGAAGATGCATCTCGCTGGATTACCGATTGGGATTGTGTCAAATGCAAGCGGTCAAGTTGAGGCGACGCTCGCCAATCAGTGCATCTGCCAAGTGGGGGCTGGTGCAGGAGTGCCTGTAGAGATCGTGACCGACTCGCATGTGATTGGGGTGGCAAAACCGCACCCCGAGATATTTGCAGACGCATTGCGCTTATTAAACGGAAAAGGAATTTCCAACGATCGCATCGCGTATGTAGGCGACTCGTTTGTGAATGACGTTGGTGGTGCTCGAAATGCAGGGCTCGTGCCAATATTGCTCGACCCGTACGATCACCGTGCGCATGAAACGTGCGAGCGAATTCATTCGCTGCACGAACTACTTGCGTTTATCTAGATTTATTTAGCGCCAGACTCTTCAACGAGTTTGCGTGCGATCACCTTGAGACACAAAGTTTCGTCGGCACCTTCAAAAATTGAGAGTACGCGCGCGTCAACGAACAATCTGCTCACCGAATATTCTTCGGCGTAGCCAAAGCCACCGTGGATCTGCATTGCTTCTCGTGTGACCCACTCGGCCGCTTTGCATACGTATGCCTTGACCATGCTCGCTTCCATTTGGCCTTCGCCCTTGCCCATCAACTTGGCTACGACGTAACTGAATTGTCGTGAAGCCTGAATGATGGCTGCCATGCGCCCAAGTTTGATTTGTGTGAGTTGATATTCAGAAATGTTGCTACCAAACACTTTGCGATTGCTGGCGTAGGCGAGTGCTGCTTCGTAAGCAGCCTGCATCACACCGACAGCGCGCGCTGCAGTTTGTAGTCGGCCGTTTTCGAAGCCGCTCATTTGGTAATAGAAACCTTTGCCGAGACCCGCTTCTTCGCCGATTAAGTGATCGGCTGGAACCCACCAATTTTCGAGAGCGATTTCATATGAGTGCATGCCGCGATAACCGATGGTGTCGATCGGGCGGCCTTCCATTTTGCCGCCGCCTGGCTGGTCGAACATAAAGCCGTGTGCATCGCCAAGGGGTTTTGGCACGATCAACACACTGAGGCCACGGTGGGTCTTTGTGCGATCTGGATCGGTACGGGCAAGAAGCATGAGCACGTTGGCACGCGCAGCAAATGTGCACCAGGTTTTTACACCGTTGATGACGTAGCCGGCTTCACCTTTTTCGTTATTTGCTTTAACAGCCGTGACTTTGATATTTGCAACGTCGCTGCCGTAGTCGGGTTCGGTTACGGCAACTGCTGCCATCACTTCAGCGGTTGCAAGTTTTGGAAGCCAGTATTTCTTCTGTGCTTCAGTGCCGCCGTTGACAAGTGCGCGAGTGAGGATCTCTGGACGTGTGATGAGTGATCCACCAATTCCCAAGGATGCACGCGAGAGTTCTTCGGTTGCGATGCAGTTAGCCATGTATTCACCATCGCCGCCTTCAGAGAAGCCGCCGTATTCTGCAGGCACAGAGAGACCGAATGCGCCAAGGTCTGCGAGTCCTGCAATGACTTCTTCGGGAACATCTTCGTTGAAGCGATGCACATGCTCAGCACGTGGGGCTATGACTTTGTTTGCAAAGCTGCGGAAGGTGTCTTGAACCATTTCGAAGTCATCATCGAGATGTCGTGGCCCAGATTTTTCTGCGAGTGACGCGACAAATACTGGATCACGAAAAGTTGCCATGAAGTCGTATGCGCCTTCGAGTGGATGCGGCTCTATGCCCCACAAGTGCTCTCTGCCCAAGAGTCTTGATGAGACTTCAAAAATCATGTCGGCAGTGAATGCGCAAGTGAGTAGAGCTTCAGTTTCACCTTTTGATCCGTAGTCGAGCATTGAACGCGCCGTTTCTACTGCGGCGGCAGAGTGCGCAAGATCGTATGCAAGTTGTTGATGAACATCAGGTCCACCAGTAGATGCAAGATGTGCGACACCTGTCGCGACAACTTTTTTGGCTTTTTCGATTGCTTGAGCTGCTTGGGCGAGATCGCTTGTGCTTGACATGCGCTAAACGCTAGTTACATTTTGGGTCCAAGGCGCAACTCGGGCACGTTCAGCACCTACGATTTACTAATGGCACTCCCGAGCGGACTGAAGTCGACCCTCGTAGCTCTCAAGTGGGTGATTTTCGCCATCATCATCTATTTCTTTGTTCTGCCTCTGATACCGGGCTTTGGTAAAGCGTTTACAGAGTTGTCTCAAGTGCGGCCCAGTTTGCTGGCGCTCGGTCTCGGTCTTGAATTTGCGGCGTTGTTTGCATACTCATTATTGACCCATGCGGCCCTCGGTGAATCTCGTCACTCAATTTCGATCTGGCGACTCTTTCGCATTCAGTTGAGCACCAAGTCGGTGAGCCAGGTTTTGCCAGCCGGTAACGCGGCGAGCAGCGCACTCGGATTTAAATTGCTCACGAGCTCTGGAGTGCCGGGGCCAGACGCGGGCTTTGCACTCGCAACAGCAGGTCTTGGTTCTGCCGTTGTGCTCAATCTTGTTTTGTGGGTCGGACTGATTGCATCAATTCCCGGTCGGGGTGTAAATGCGGCTTACGGATCGGCTGCTCTTGTTGGAGTGATTTTGATGTTGGTGGCAACTGGACTTGTTGTTGGTCTGATCGACGGGCAGGGTCGTGCTGAGCGAAGCATCAAATGGATTGCAACAAAGTTGCGAACAGACCCAGACCATGCAGCCGACGTGTTACGTCAATTAGGTTTTCGTTTGCAAGGCCTTGCTCGTGAACGCGGGCTGAAAGAACGAGTATTTATTTGGGCACTGCTCAACTGGTTGCTCGACATGGCGGCGCTGTGGGTGTTCTTGCTTGCGTTCGGCGCACACGTTGACTTGCGCGGACTGATTGTTGCATTTGGGCTGGCCAACATTATGGCCGTCGTGCCTATTACTCCTGGTGGGCTTGGCATTGTTGAAGGTATTTATATTCCAACTCTCGTTGGTTTTGGGTTGACCCGAAGTGTGGCAACCGTCGGTGTGTTGAGCTATCGCATCGCGCAATATTGGATGCCCCTTATTGTCGGTGCAATTGTCTATTTGAGTTTGCGGATCGGCCCATGGGCGATGGATCGAACGGGCAAACTCGAATCGTTCCGAAGAGTTGCTGTGGATGCAACAGAGCATCCGAGCAACAAATACAACTGGGCCGAGCACTACGCACCGCGTGACCGCACGGGGCAGTTCCCGTTACCCGACTTTAAGGGCTCGTATTCAGCCAGTGCTGATGACACTCCGATATGAGACGAGCCAGTTCTCGTGTCATGGATAAAAATCGGTAGCGTTTACTGATATGACAACGCACGAGCGCCCATTTGGCAGATGTTTGGAAGATTTTATTGTTGGTGACGTGTATCGGCATTGGCCGGGCAAGACCATCACCGAAGCAGACAATCATTTGTTTTGCATGATCACGATGAATCATCATCCACTGCACACGAATGACTGGTTTGCCGAGCAAAGCGTGCAGGGTCGCAATGTTGTTGTGGGCAACCTGGTGTATTCGTTGGTGCTTGGCATGAGCGTTCCCGATGTGAGTGGTGCAGCGATTGCCAACCTCGAAATAGAAACACTGCAACACAAGTTTCCAACATTTCATGGCGACACCATTCACGCGGAGACCCGCGTGCTCGATGTGCAGGAGTCGAAGTCGAAAAATGATCGAGGCGTCGTCACTGTCGAAACCAAAGGTTTCAACCAAGACGGTAAAGAAGTGTGTTATTTCCGCCGCCGAGTAATGGTGTGGAAACGGTCTGCACTACCAACTCGCAATCGCCCTTACGACGGTCAAGACGTCTGGGGTCAATAAACGCAAACGTTGCGATCGGCGAGATCGGCGAGATCGTTGATCCGCTATTAGGTTGGGGGCTTCCGCAGTTACGCGATTTTCCGTGGCGGCAAACCAATAACCGCTGGCATGTGCTGGTGAGTGAAGTGATGTCGCAACAAACTCAGGTGCATCGCGTGGTGCCCAAATTCAATTTGTTTCTCGAGCAGTTTCCAACACCGACAGTGTGTGCGGGTGTAGCGCTCGGTGAGTTATTAGAAATTTGGCAAGGCCTTGGCTACCCACGACGTTGTCGCAACTTGCACGAAGCAGCAAAAGTTATGGTTTCGCGCCATGGTGGCGAAGTTCCTACAACGCTTGAAGAACTTGTGGCTCTGCCCGGAGTTGGTGACTACACGGCACGAGCAGTGATGGCTTTTGCTGATCATGCCGACGTTGGTGTGGTGGATACCAACGTTGCGCGGGTACTTGCAAGAGTGAACAACAAAGTCCTCGGCAAAAAAGAAGTGCAGTTGATCGCTGATGCCATCGTGCCTGAAGGGCTTGGGTGGGAATGGAATCAGGTGATGATGGACTTTGGTGCAACGGTGTGTAGTGCCCGTGCGCCGAAATGTGAAAGTTGTGTTATTCGTAATGAATGTAAGTGGAACACACATGGTGGTGCTGACCCAGCACCTGCGACCGCTGGTACGAGCAAGCCGCAATCGCGTTTCGAAGGATCTGACCGTCAGGCACGCGGCAAATTGATGAAAGCATTGGTCTCAGGCGCAGTGCGTGTTAACGATGCGGCAAAAGTGATGGGGTTAGCTGAACAACCTGAACGCAGCGAGGCAATCGTGCGAAGTCTTTTGGAAGACGGACTGATTGCGCAAGTTAATGGGTGGTATCAGCAGCCGTGAGCATGCCAAGAATTTCTTCAAACGCCTGATCGGCGTATGCAGCCATTTCCTCGTCGGTGCGGTCTTGAATGGGGTGGGGAACAAACATGCGCTGCACGTCTGGCATACCAAGTGCAACGGACTGGGAAATAGCTGCTTGACGAAACTCTGACGAAGCAATGAACATCGACGGAATGCCGCGAGTTTCGAGATCAACGATGTCGTGCACACTGCACGACGTGCAGCTGCCTCAATCGGCGAGCGCTTCGATAACCACATTGCAAGAAATTGCAATCTCGTGGCGCAGGTCGACAGGAGCAGGTTTCGTGAAAGTTGGTTTGCGAAATCGCTTTACTGACGCGCCGACACCGACGAGTCTGCGCTCTAACTGATCGAGAAATACATCACCTCTGGCTTTAGAGATGTCGAGCAGGCCGACAGTAAGCCCCGTGAGCGAACTTGGTCGCACAAGAATTTGGCGTTGTGATGGATTGCGTTCGCTTGTTGGGTCGAGCACAAATCGGACTGTAATTGTGGTTGACGTCGTGGTTGTCATCGCATACCCACATTAGTGACGAGTTGCGTGACGGGTTCGGAGCCAACGGCGCCGCTAGCCCAACCACCAATGATTTCGGAGAACAACCCAGCACCACCGCCGGCATGAACAAGCAAGATTCCATTTGGTCGAAACTTTGACACTGTGAGTTGTTCGTACTTTTGCAGTACGCCTTCGGCCATGCCATGACTTCCACGCACGATGTCGGTTCCTTTGAGTTGTAAGCGCGCATGCAACTCTTCTATGACGCGCTCACGGCTCCAACCTGCATCTCCGAATACACGGGCATGCTCAGGACCAACGACGAGCATCGCATCATACGCAAGCGGAAGTTTTGGATGCTCGACAGTGAGCAAAGTGGCAGCAAGCGAAGTAACAAGTTGTTCCGGAGTCCGTGCGAGCTGGTCGGTGACACAGCGCGGGCCCTCTCCTGCAAACACGGTTACTGCGTCGGTATCTGTAGCGACTCCGCGAGCGACCGCGAGTGAAGTCCATGGAGACCCCACTTCGTCTTCGGCAAAACAAAAACTGAGTTTGCCAGGCATGCCATGAGCAGCACGATCGATTTCGCCCGGACGACCACCACCAACATTGCGGATGGTGAGTTGCACTGCACGACCGATGGTCATGTTTGCGCGATTGCCTTGACCGAGCACGTTGACGCCACTATTCATTCCTATTGCGCGAGAGCCTGGCCCGCTACAAACAATTACTGGTCCAACCGGCATGGTGGTGGCAAGCACACCGTGCATATTGAACTCGTCTGTGCACACAGCCTTGAGTGCTGCAATCACCCATGGCAGATATTCGGGAAGGCAGCCGGCCATCACTGCGTTGATAGCAATCTTTTCAACAGTGAGTGCGACCAAATCCGGTGGGGCAATTGCAACAATGTCGGTAGGCGCGAGCGAAGTACCGCTCAGCATGCGCATCACTCGCTCTTGAGTGGGGGGTACTACGGGCAACCCATCCGTCCAGCCACGTGCAAAGAGCGCTTCCATCTCGTCTTCAAGTGATGCGATATCGACCCTTCGCGAAGTAAGCAACGAGCCTTCAAATTTGGCGCGCAGCGCGTCTACTTTGTCGGGATCAACACTGAGCGAGCCACACCCTGGTCGATGGGTAGGTAGTCCATCACCGATGTTCGGCAAGTTGAACATATTTGCCCACTCGTTTTGTAGCCAGCCAACTATGCGCTCAGTTTCTTTGCCATCAACAATCTTGATGACTGTTGGAACTGTCTCGATGTCGTTGTGCCAACTGATCGATAAGTCTGCGTCGTGAATGACTCTGGCACCATCTGGAAACGCTGCATCGTCTTGAGAATAAATCGTGATTCCATTTGACAACTGCAGTTGTGTCAACAGTGGAGCAACCATTACGCAAGTTGCACAGTCGCGTTTCACTACGACATGAATGCCATTTGCTAATACCGATGCAGATGGATCATCAGCCACGCCCGGTCACCCAATCGATGATCAGCTTGTTTACCGCAGTTGGTTGCTCGAGTTGCATGAAGTGTCCTGCATTCTCAACAATTTCGACTCGTGCAGTTGCTGGTGCAACAGTCGCTGCGTGAGTCGCAACTTCGACACCGATACATCCGTCATTACGACCGTGTAGATACAAAACTGGTTGTGTTGGGGTTTCGGATTGAGTGAGTGTTTGTGCTTCGTTGAGAGCAGGATCGCGATAACCCGCACCGAGAGTCGCGCGGTAATAACCAAGTGCGGCCTGCAGATTGGCGGGGTCTGTAAGACATGCTTTTGCATTGACAAGATCATTCGTTGCATCGAAACCTGGCGACCACTGGGCCCACAACATGTCGATAAATGCAAAGTTGTTGGCTGACACTAGGAAATCGCTCAATGCATGTTGGAAGAAAAACATGTACCAACTGAGTTGCAATTGATTGAGGTTGCCCATGAATGCCGCACCCAATGCGCCCCAAGGCGGTACTCCCATGCCAACAACACGCTTCCAATTATCGGGGGCAAGTATTGCTGCGCCGTAAACGGTTGGTGCGCCCCAATCGTGTCCGATGATCACGGCGTCTTGTGAACCACCGAGTGCGGTGTGAAGTGCATTTGCGTCAGCGCTGAGCGCGGCAGTTTGGTAAGCGCCATTTGGTGCAACGCTTGTTGGCGCGTAACCACGCATAAATGGTGCAACTGCATGAAAGCCTGCATCAGCAAGTGCCGGTAACAGATGTCGCCACGATTTCGCAGAGTCGGGGAAGCCGTGCATGCACAATGCAAGCGGTCCGGATCCACATTCGAGATAGGTGAAGTCAATTGAATTGGCAGTGACGGTGCTCGACGAAATTGGTGAGGCCATTGCCAAACCATAGTTGAGTAACATCATTTATATGACAGCGAACTTTGATAGTGCCCGATTTAGACACGTGCTCGGACACCTACCAACCGGAGTTGTGATTGTGACTGGATTGGATGCTCAGGCGCAACCTGTTGGTGTCACCATCGGTTCATTCGTCTCTGTGTCGCTCGAACCGCCGTATGTCGGATTCTTTATTGGTAAATCGCGCAGTTGGCCAGATATTTCGAAGGGCACTTTATTTTGCGCGAACGTGCTGAGTGATGCTCAGACCGAATTGTGCTGGAGGTTTGCGAAAGATCCTGTCGACGGTGCGGCAAGTCGATTTGATGGTCTTGATTGGCAAAAGTCATCAAGTGGTTTGCCGATTTTGCCCGGCGTCATCGCATCAATTGATTGCGCTGTTGAATCTGTGACGCCAGCAGGGGATCATCAGCTCGTGCTCGGCCGTGTGACATCGCTGAACACAACAGACGTCAAAGCTGGTGCCATGGTTTTTTATAAAGGCAAAGTTGGCGGCGTTGCAATTCATGGAGTTTAATTTTGCATGGGCATGCGCATCTGTCGTAGGTGTGGTTTTTATTTTTGCCGGGATACAAAAATTGTTGGCTGGAGTTGAGTGGCTCGTTCAAGCAAAGCAACTACGACCACCTCTTATTGCCCAACCCTTTGTGCCGATTGTGCCGTATATCGAGTTGGTAATGGGCGGATTGTTGATTGCGGGGGTGCAAGAATTGCCAGCACGTTTTGCATCAATGCTGCTGCTCGGTTCGTTTACGGCCTTACTGGTAACTCGTCTGGCAGCAGGTGAGCGCCCACCGTGTGCATGTTTCAGTTTTCGTTCTACTCGCCCAATTAGTTGGTCGAATGTCACCCGAAACGCTGGGCTTCTCGCGCTACTCGTTGCCTCTATCGTTTAAGTCGTGCGAGTTTGGATTGATCAAGACCTGTGTACAGGTGACGGACTGTGTGTCGATCATTGTCCAGATGCGTTTGTACAACTAGAAGATGGCATCGCTTACGTAGCCGAGCGAGGAGTTGCGCTCAATGACCCTGGTAGTTCGGGAAGTCTCGCAATTGTGGAGCAACGCAATCGTCTCGCTGTAGTGCAAGCCGCCGAAGTTTGTCCGGGAGAGTGCATCTTTATCGAAATTGATGATGAAGAGTTGGTAGGCGAATTTGCCGCCGGTAAAGCCAACGACCCAATTTCGGTACAATAAAGATATGAAATGGCGCATTGTCGCGAACGGTGCGGCACTTGTGGTGACAATTTCGATTGGCGCAACAATCGTCGGTAGCTCGCCTGTGCGCACAAATGCGTCAAGTAAGTCGCAAGTGGGCGGTGGGTCTGCAATTGGGTTATTGCAAACCATTCGAGTTGAGAGCGAACATGGTGGTGGATACGCACGCGCATTGTTTGAACATTGGCGAGATATCGATGGTGACGGCTGTGACTCACGCGAACAGGTGCTCAAACGAGACAGCGTGACATTGCCCCAGGTGGATCCTTATAGCTGCAAAGTTATTGCAGGTGACTGGGTGTCGCCGTATGACGGTGCGCGATGGTCAAGTCCATCTGATATCGATATCGATCATGTTGTTGCACTAAAAGAAGCATGGGACTCTGGAGCCTGGGCATGGTCGAAGGCCACACGAAAGGCGTATGCCAACGACACAAGCGACAAACGAACATTGCTTGCCGTAACTGACAATGTGAACCAACGAAAGAGTGATAAAGATCCATCTCAGTGGGTGCCACCACTGAAGTCATATGTATGCACGTATCTTGGCAATTGGATTTCGGTAAAAGCTCGTTGGAATTTGTCGATGGACATAAGCGAGCGGGGACGAATCAAAAATCTGCTGGATTCGTCTTGCACAGGATTGGTGATTGAGCCATGGTCTGCGGCACCTGTGTCGGGCACAATGCTCACGTCACCTGTTACAACATCGCCAGCAGCTACTTCGCCAGCAGCTACTTCGCCAGCAGCTACTTCGCCAACCACAACATCAGCTGCGACTGTGCCGGCCCAGGTGGGTGTCTCTGTATATCCAGGTGCTTGGTGCAAGCCAGAGGGCGCAACAGGCATCTACACCAATGGAAAGTCGTATGTATGCGCTAAAACCAATGCGAGTGGGGTTGCGTATTCTGACGGTCGAGCAAGGTGGCGAAGGGGCTAAGGGCGTGATTAGCCGAGTCTGCCGATAGCGTGTCGGGACTATGTCGAAGAAAACAAAGAAGAAAAAAGCGCGTATGCGCCGCTCAAAGGCCAACCACGGCAAGCGTCCAAACATGGGTCGCGGCTAAACAAAAGTTTCTGTTGTGCCTCTTTCTGATCGGGCACGAATTAGTGAACTAGTTGTTGGTGGAGGGGCCCAAAATTGGGCACTCATCGGAATCGCGTTTGACCAAAACAATCGTGCTGCTCTTGGTGATGTTGTCTTGCGTTTAGATACCTCTCTTGCACCCGGTTTGCATTCATGGGTTCTGTGTGGAGCGGACGTCTCGGTATCGAACATCGATGGCGTTGTGACCAATCACGAGAATGAGGAACCGCTCAGTCTTACTTCTGCTCCTTCGGATTTTGATCTGGGTGTCATTGGGGTGGACCATGTAGTAATCAACACCCCAGACCTGATGCGCACATCAGATGCGTTAACAGCAGCAACTGGAGCGCCTCTCAAGCGTGTGCGGGATGCGGGCAACAATGTTCAACAAGGTTTTCATCGGTTGGCAAGCGTTGTCGTCGAAATCGTTACTGCACCAACGATGGCCTTAGGCGATGCGTCGTTGTGGGGCTTTGTATTGAACGTCAAAGATATTTCTGCCGTTGCAAATCATGTGGGTCCAGACGTATTGAGCATTCCGAAACCTGCTGTGCAGGCAGGGAAGCTGATTGCAACTTTTAGAAGTTCGGTGGGACTGGGTGTACCAGTTGCATTGATGGGACAAGTCGCAAACTAAAAAGTTGAATGGCTGGGCTAGTAGTCGAGTGCTGCATCCGGATCGTCGCGCTGAGTTAAATATTTGCTACCAGTAGCACACGATGTTGCAAGGGGGCACCACAAACACGATGTGCCGGGGCGTGTAGTGGGTTCGCGACGATCGCGTTGCAGTTCGAACAAAAGATGAATGCCATCGATGGTTTTGCGCACTGCTGCTTGCAACACACCTTCGGTTACATCTTCAACTTCGGCGCGTGCTGTAACGAGTGAGTACGTGGCAAGACGTCGCGGTGCTTGCCCAGTACGCATTGCTTCGACGAGAGCGTAAAAACGCAGTTCTTCGCGGTGGCTTGTCTGAATGCGCCCCGATTTGAGGTCGACAATTACTTTTGAGCCGGGCGCACCAAGTGTGAGGTCGGCGCGAGTTGAAAGATTGATTCGTTGGCCAAACATCTCATACCTTGCGCTGCTCTCGAGCACTGGACGCCATGATGCTTTGAGTGGCGGAAAACTTTCATCAAACTTTGTGTACAGATCAATTGCAGAGCTACGAAGTTGAGCTCGTTCACTGGGTGACAACTGCTCAATGAACGGCCCAGCACTCGCCATGTCGTCGTCGGCAAGTTGATTGAGTGCGATGTCGACAATGTCTGCAGGAATTACAACACCTTGCCAATTGAGACCTAACTCGACTGCTTTGTGCAGCACAGTGCCCTTTACATTGTTGACGGTCCATGCAAAGTCGGTAAGACCGACCATGTGGTGCGCTTCGCAACCGTGCACCGTGGTGAGTTTGTGCTTGCTGACCCACAGCGCGCGTTGCGGATCAAGCTTTTCTGCGATGTCGGCGAGCCCGTTGTGTAATTGAGTGCGGATGCCTTCAATCACCTCGCGAGAAATAGGCGTCCACTCTGGCTGCTTCGCAAGCGAATCCAAGACGTGTTGTTGCATAGGGTTCAGGGCGCGGTGAAGCGGCTGCTGGATGGTCATAACTGAATGTGTAGTTGAACTTTGCATGACTGATCACTGTGTCACAGGGGTGTGTCACGATGCCGTTATGGAAGCAGCAACTACCGAGCAATTCTCAAACAACTCGGGGTCATTGACCATGCAATTTGCCGCGGCTGCTCGACTACTGAATGCCGAATCTCAGCGATTTGGACTCGATGCACCTAGCTTCCGCAGTCCTCCGCGAGTGATTGGCGTCGATCGCACAGTGCGCCGTCGCGAACACGGCGGAGTGGTGGCTGTTGCGCTTCGCGATCGGCCTTTTGTTGCCGTATTGGGAGACATGATCGAAGGTGTCATCGTGGTCAATCGTCTTGTCGCCCCAGTCGCAGACCAAGTGCGCACAGCCCTCTGGGCCATTCTTTCAATACGCGGTTTTATTTCTACTGATTTCACGACAGACGCCAGTGCCAGCATGCGGTCGGATCAGACCCAAACGCGCGTAGCCTAAAACGGCTAGCCCAGGTGGCGGAATGGTAGACGCGGGGGGCTTAAACCCCCCTGGCACGAAAGTGCTGTATCGGTTCGAGTCCGATCCCGGGCACTAAAAGCATGAGTTTGCGTGGCACGATAGAGAGATGAGTTTGCCGATCGGGACACCGTCACCTGCTGAGTTGCGTGCCAACTTGGACGCACGAACGGCTCAGATGGTCGAGCACGTGAAGCAATTTGTCAACATCGAGTCACCGTCAAATGAGCCAGAGATGTTGCAGCGAAGCGCAGAGTTTTTGGCCAACGTAATGACTGAAGTACTTGGCAAAGCCCCGCAAATTATTGCAAGCGACAAAGGTCCGCATGTGCATTGGAAGGGCGGCGACGACACCAAAGTGTTGATCGTCGGTCACCACGACACCGTTTTTCCAAAAGGCACCGTAGCCAAGCGCGGTTTCAGTATTGATGGTGACATCGCGCGCGGACCAGGCATTTTTGACATGAAGACCGGAATTATTCAAGCCATTTATGGTCTAAGCGAAATACGCGAGGCAAGTGGCGCAGAGATTTTGATTACTTCAGATGAAGAGATTGGTTCGTATGCTTCTCGCGAATTGATTGAAGCACGTGCAAAAGCAACGGGCAATGTGTTGGTGTTTGAACCAAGCGGTAATGGCGATGCGCTCAAGATTGCACGCAAAGGTGTCGGCACGTTTGTCGTTGATATTGCTGGCCGCGCTTCGCACGCAGGTCTCGAGCCCGAAAAGGGAATCAATGCATTGATGGAACTTGCTGCGCAGGTGCAAGCAATTGCTGCAATTGCTCAGCCCGAATTAGGTACCACTGTGACACCGACAATTGCCACGGCTGGAACAACCGAAAATGTGGTGCCAGCAGCTGCGCAAATAACGGTTGATGTTCGAGTCAATATTGTTTCTGAAAAAGCACGTGTTGAAACAGCACTCGCAGCGCTGCAACCAACTGTTGCTGGTGCGACAATAAGCGTGAGTGGGTCGATTAATCGACCGCCGATGCACGAGTCGGCCGCAACCGAGTTGTATGCAGTCGCGCAAAGTGTTGCTACGGGTATTGGCATCACCGATTTGCAGGGCATTGCAGTTGGCGGTGGTTCAGACGGCAACTTTACGGCTGCCATTGGCGTGCCAACCCTCGATGGACTTGGCGCTTGCGGTGGTGGTGCGCATGCCGACACCGAATACATCAACGTGTCGAAGATGGGTGAGCGTGCCGCGCTTGCTGCAGCGATTACTCGCGCACTCGTAAATAGTTAAGCGCTACTCGAGTTCGAGTAAACCGCCACCACCGAGTGTGCCGGCTGCGCGATATTCATCGATCTTGGCGCGCGTGTCTTGGATATCGAGATTGCGCATCGTGAGTTGGCCAATGCGATCGAGTGGCCCAAACGCCGCGTCTTCAACACGCTCCATACTGAGACGCTCTGGTGCATACGTGAGGTGTGGGCCAGACGTATTGAGGATGGAATAATCATCACCACGACGCAACTGGATCGTGACTTCACCCGTGATGAGCGAGCCAACCCAATTCATCAGCGGCTCACGCAGCATCAACGACTGTGGGTCAAACCAGCGACCTTCGTAGAGCAAGCGGCCCAAGCGGCGGCCCATTTGACGATAATTTTCGATGGTGTTTTCATTGTGAATGGCCGTAACGAGACGCTCGTATGCGATGTGCAACAGTGCAAGACCTGGCGCCTCATAAATACCGCGACTCTTTGCTTCAATGATTCGGTTTTCAATCTGGTCACTCATGCCAAGGCCGTGACGGCCACCAATAATGTTCGCTTCGTTGACAAGATCGGTCTGTGTGTCGAACTCCTTGCCATTCAACGCAATTGGCCAGCCTTCTTTAAATCGCACAACAACGTCTTCTTTTTTGATCTGAATGTTTTCGTCGTAGTGCGCAACGCCCATGATCGGCGCGACAATGTGCATGCTGGTCGATAACTCTTCAAGTGTTTTCGCTTCGTGTGTTGCACCCCAGATATTTGCGTCGGTCGAGTATGCCTTTTCGGCAGAATCTCGATAGGGCAATTTTTTTGCCGCCAAGAACGCACTCATTTCGGAACGGCCACCCATCTCGCGTACAAAATCTGCGTCGAGCCATGGCTTGTAGATGCGCAAGTTTGGGTTGGCGAGTAGCCCGTAGCGATAGAAGCGCTCGATGTCGTTGCCTTTGTAGGTGCTTCCGTCGCCCCAGATATCAACGTTGTCTTCCTTCATCGCACGCACGAGCAGTGTGCCAGTAACTGCACGCCCAAGTGGGGTGGTGTTGAAATATGTTTTGCCTGCAGTGGTGATGTGAAACGCACCGCATTGCAAAGCAACGAGACCTTCGTGCACGAGTTCTGTGCGGCAATCAATGAGGCGAGCGCCCTCTGCGCCGTATTGTTTTGCGCGGTCAGGAACTCCGTCTAAGTCGGGTTCGTCAGGCTGACCAAGGTTGGCGGTGTACGCGTAAGGAAGCGCACCTTTTTCACGCATCCATGCAACTGCTGCAGATGTGTCGAGGCCACCAGAAAAAGCGATACCAACTCGCTCACCAACCGGAAGGCTGGAGAGAACTTTGGCGTTTGAAGCTGATGCGTTGGACTGGGGCATACAACTACGGTACTTACTCTGGCGGGTCGAGAGCGACCACTTTTATTCGCTTTGCTGGTCTTTACGCGCGAGAGATCGCAGTTCGGCCCGCAAGTGTGGCAGTGGCGATCAATGCCGACGAAATTGCAATGGTGCATTCAATTAAGGCAACTCCGGGAGTGTTGTTTATGTCGGCAACTCCGATCGCGCCAAGAAATAGTGCGGCACCGAGGCCGACAAAACTTGCGATGTGCCCAAATTTGATTGCAGCGATAATGCTGGCAATTGGTGCCACAAACGGAAGCGCCCACAACAGAACAAATGATGGGTTGGACTCAGGTCCGAGCCACCAAGTTGGTTTGCCGATATTACGACTTGTGACGGCAACGGCCATGATCGCAAAAAAGACCAAGAGCCAAGAGACCACTGCGACAGTTCGCCAAGTTTGAGTAAGTCCTGAACGGTTGTTGGCAGAAGCAGTCACAGCCTGAACAATACAGGCGTTGCGGGAGCGGTCGGATCTCAAATCGGACACCCGCAGTTAGCCTGATTGGGCATGCCAAATCCACGTTTCGAACGATTTTCCGTATTTTTTCCAATGTGGAACGAAGAGGAATATTTGCAGCGCGCGCTCAATGCAGCGATTGAACTGGGCGAAGAATTGATAGCGGCAGGAACAGTCGGTGACTACGAAATGATCATTGTCAACGATGCATCGACCGACGCAACGGCTCGGCTCGCAGATGAAGCAGCAGCAAATAATGCTCGTGTAAAAGTTGTGCATCATTCGACTAATCGCAAATTGGGGGGATCGATCAAGTCTGGTTTTGGTGCAGCAACTGGCGATGTGGTGTTGTACACCGATGCCGACTTGCCGTTTGACTTTCGCGAAGTGCATAAAGCAATGCGCTTGATGCACCAGTACGAAGCCGACATTGTTGCGGCCTATCGATTTGATCGAACAGGCGAGGGTTACGTGCGAGTGGTGTATTCATTCTTTTACAACTTGATGGTGCGCGCATTATTTGGCTGTCGCTTTAGAGATGTCAACTTCGCATTCAAGTTGGTGCGTCGCAGAGTTCTTGAACAAGTCAAACTCACTAGTGAAGGTTCGTTCATCGATGCCGAACTGATGGTGAGTGCTCGCAAGATGAACCTAAGCGTTGTGCAATTCGGAGTCGACTACTTTCCACGAACTCGTGGAGTATCCACGCTGAGTTCTCCTTCGGTGATTATCAAGATTTTGAAAGAAGCTTGGACGTTGCGCAGTCATCTCAATGCTCTAGGACCGAAAAAGAAGTAGATCCACAGGTGAATGAATAAACATGGATGACAACTTTTCCGACGATGACAACTTCTTCGATCAAGACGAATTTTTTGACGAGGGCGTGTTGTTTGATGACGATGATCTAGATCAATTGCACGAGCAGCGCAGTCTGTATGACCGCTGGCGGCCCGCACTTACAGCCTTTGCTGTGCTGCTCACTGTTGTTGCAATTTCGGTTGTAACCAACAGCGACAACTCCGATTCGACTGTCAGCGATACAAGTGTTGCAACTGAATCAACCAATGTTCCATTAGTGACGGTGCCTCTCACGCGAACAATAAAACCCGGGATGAAAGGTGACGACGTGTTGCGGGTGCAACAGCGGTTAGCTGCGTTGCATTTTGATCCGGGTCCGCAAGACAGCGTTTTTGGGCAGAACACCGTTCAGGCAGTGTGGGCGTTTGAAAAACTGGTGATGAGCACGCCACGTGAACGCGCAACAGGGGTTGTGACTCCGTCAACGTGGACGATTATGCAGTCAGATATTCAGATCAAGCCTCGTCGCGATGCTGACACCGCTACGCATGTAGAGGTATATCTGCCAGAGCAAGTAATGATTGTGTTCAAAGATGGAGCACCTCTGGTAATTACGCATATTTCCAGTGGGTCGAATGAGAAATGGTGTGAAGAAGTAGCGATTAGTCCTGGAGAAGATGGCAACAGCACCGATGCGGAAATTAAGCGCGGCATTTGTGGAGAGGCAATTACTCCTCCAGGTATTTTCTATTTTTATAATCGTCATCAGGGAATGCGTGAGTCAAAACTGGGAACCATGTACAACCCCGTGTACTTCAACTACAACATCGCAATTCACGGTGCAATCTTGGTGCCACTCAAACCCGCATCGCACGGTTGCATACGCATACCCATGTCGGTGGCGAGATACTTTCAAGCAATCGTTGCCTATGGCGATCGCGTGTATGTCTTTGATGGCGTGAAAGAACCGGAGGAGTACGGTTCTCCTGTGCCGCCATTTGACAAGCCGGATCCCGATTACACGACAGTTCCAACAACCATTCCTCAAACGACAATTGCAGTTACGACTCCGTAGGAGAAACAACAATGCACAACCAAGAGATGGTTCCCTACGACGAGTTCTCCATGTTTGGACAAAACATTGAGGAGTATTCGATTAATGCGAGTGCAACGCCAACGGTAGAACGGGTGGGCGTGCAATTGCCTGATGGGCGAATGGTGAGCGCTCTCAAATGGGGCGAAGGTGAACCGAGATTGGTGTTGGTGCATGGCACAGCGCAAAATGCGCATACCTGGGACACAGTGGCGTTGGCTCTCGGATGCTCGTTGCTGGCAATTGATTTACCGGGTCATGGCCACTCGACGTGGCGTGATGACGCGACGTACACACCACAAAATTTGGCAGATGATGTTGCGATTGTGGTGCAACAACTGGCACCAAACGCTCAGGCAGTCGTGGGCATGTCACTGGGTGGCCTGACGTGTTTGGTACTCACCGACAAATATCCAAAGTTGGTGAGGCATTTAGTCATGGTGGATATCACTCCGGGTGTGACAAGCAAAAAAGCTAAGGCCGTACTCGACTTCATCAATGGTCCCCAGACTTTCGCAAGTTTTGATGATCTGTTGGCTCGCACCACCGAGCACAACCCAACGAGGTCTGCCACAAGTTTGCGCCGAGGTATTTTGCACAACGCGCATCAAGTAACAGATGGCAGTTGGGAATGGCGTTATGACCGACGAGGTCAAATCAATTCGGAGAAAACAAATCTCGAGACCGAATCACCACGGTCGGCATTGTGGGATGCGATTGCTCGTCTGCAATGTCCACTCTTGGTTGTGCGCGGTGGGGCGTCTCCAGTTGTTGACGACGAGGACATCGAAGGCGTGAAACAGCATTACCCAAGTGCCGAGATCGTTGTAGTGGACGGCGCGGGGCACAGCGTGCAGGGCGATCGTCCGATTGAGTTGGCAGCGCATTTGCGCCGCTTCGTCTAGCCATAGACCAACGAATTAGCCTGATCTCATGAAGGTTTTAGCGAAAAAGCTCGGTCGGCCTTGCGACACAGACGCTGGCGAAACCCGAAAACTTTTGGTGAAGGAAGCTCGCCGCTCATTTGCAGATGTTGGCTATGACGCAACGACCAATCGCGCGCTTGCACAAGCGGCCGGAATTACAACGGGCGCGATCTATCACTACTTTCCATCAAAGCTTGACATGTATGTGGCGGCATACGCCGAAATGCAAGAGGTCGTTCAGAGCACGTTTGAAGAAGCAGCAGCCAAGCATGAGACATTCACCGATAAGTTTTCGGCGATTCTGGATTCGATAGCTCTGATGAGCGCTAAAGATCCGTCGTTGGCAAGTTTCGTAGTTGGGGTTGCATCCGAATCTCAGCGTCACCCCGAGTTGTCCAAAGCAATTGCTCCGCTTCGCGTTGGTCTTGGACAGTTTTTGTCCAAAATGTGTGCCGATGCAGTTGAGCGCGGAGAAATTGTTCCAGGAATCAATGCACAGGTCCTACAAGACCTGATCAATGTTGTGCTCACAGGATTGTCGCGATTTGCGATTGTCGTTAACGACCAACAGCGTGGACTAGATGTGATCGAGGGCCTTAAGCGGATTGTGGCTGGGACTGCACAGCACGCTGCTGCCAAATAAATAAGTCCAGCAATACGATCGCTAAACAAATCCAGATCAGTGCAAACCCCGCAACTTTGGTTGTCGTGATTTCTTCGCTGTAGAGCAGCCATCCAAGCAGGAAATTAATTGTGGGAACAATGTATTGCATTGGACCTATGAGCGTGAGTGGAATGCGCTGAGAAGATGCCGCAAACAACAGCAGCGGGACTGTAGTGATGAGTCCGGTGAGCGCAATAAGCAACCACTGCGTTGTTGAAGCCGTATTTGAGACACTGCTCGTGTGGTTCCAGCACACCGCAACGTAGATGAGAGCGGGAATGCACGCGACAATAACTTCGCCGGTCAAACTTTCGAGCGGTGGGAGCTGTACCTGTTTTTTGAGGTAGCCATAGAAAGTCCATGACGATGCAATGGTGAGTGCAATCCAAGGCACTCTGCCGTATCCCACCGTGAGTACAGCAACACCGCAAAGAGCAAAAATGACAGCAATGATTTGTGGTCTGCGAAGTTTTTCGTGCAGAACAAATACGCCGAGCACCATCGCGCCCAATGGGGCAACGAAATATCCCAGTGCGGTTTCAATGACATGACCGTTGACAACAGCCCACACATAAGTTGTCCAGTTGATGGTGAGCAAAATACTGGCCATGATGAGACGCACCAATGTTCGTGGATCGCGCATTGTCGTCAGAAGTGGCTTCATCTTTTTTGTCACCGTCATGTACGCAATAAGCATGATCGCAGATGTGGTGATGCGCCACCCGATGAGCTCAAACGAATCAAAACCTTTGAGGTGCTTCCAAAAAATAGTGACAAGACCCCAGATGAGATACGCACCCAATCCGAGGGTGACGCCCGATTGGGGCAAGCGCCGCGACGCATCATGTTGCGTTGCCGCGGCGTTTGGTGTCATAACGTAATCACGGTGCAAGACGCTACTCGTGATAGCGAGATAACCTGTTCACAGTGATCACCACTACATCCTCGTGGAAGAAGCTTGTCGCTCTTGGCAAAGATGCACAACAGTCAACCCTGAGCGGGTTGTTTCTGGGCGATGCCCAACGAGCCGTAAAAAACACGTTGCATCTCAACCTTGGCAGCGGATCGATTATTGCCGATTTTTCAAAGCAAAACATCACTCCAGAAGTTGTGGACGCATTGCTCGAGTTGGCCCAAGAAGCATCGGTGTCGAGCCGCAGGGACGCAATGTTTGCGGGAGCACCGATCAACACATCGGAAGGTCAGCCCGCTTTGCATGTGGCACTGCGTGCACCAAGCACACAAAAGATTGTCGTCGATGGAATAGATGTAGTGAAAGAAGTGCACGAGGTACGGCGCTCGATGGCTGATTTTGCGACCGGTGTGCGCAACCGAAAAATTGTTGGAGCAACTGGAAAACCATTTACTCACATCATCAATGTCGGTATTGGTGGAAGCGATCTCGGACCTGCACTGGTGTGGAATGCGCTCTCGCAAACTCTCAAGCCGTCGCTGCAGTGCACATTTGTTTCAAATATCGATCCAGTTGAAGTTGAAAAGGTACTTGAAGGGCACGACGCACAGTGCACATTGATCGTGATGTGCTCAAAAACTTTTTCAACCACCGAGACGCTCTCGAATAGTCGAATCATTCAGCGATGGCTTACCGCGTCAGTAGGAGAGGCGGGCGTTGCACAACATTGCGCAGTCGTGTCGGTTGAGCCGCAACGTGCCGCAGCAGCAGGCATTGCATTTGCCCACTCGTTCAACATTTGGCCGTGGGTTGGTGGTAGGTATTCGGTTTCCTCTGCAGTCAATTTGGCAAATGTTGTCGCATTTGGCTCCGAAGCGTTTGATGATTTCTTAAGTGGAATGCGCCAAGTCGATGAGCATTTTGTCGAAACGCCTCTCGCCAAAAATATTCCGGTGATGATGGGCCTCATCAGTGTGTGGAATCGATCGATATTGGGTCGCGAAACGCAGGCCGTAGTTCCGTACTCAACCGCGCTGAGCTTGTTTGCGCCGTACTTACAGCAGTTGATCATGGAGAGCAATGGCAAGCAAGTACGCAGCGACAATGCCGCTGTTGCAACACAAACTTCGCCCGTTGTGTGGGGCGGTATCGGCACCAATTCGCAACACGCATTTATGCAGATGTTGCACCAGGGAACTTCTGTAGTGCCGGTGGACTTGATTGGTTTTGCAAAAACACAAGCCGCAAACGGCGTTGCACACGACTCGTTAATCGCCAACATGTTTGCACAGGCACAAGCTCTGGCGTTCGGTGCTGAATCAAACGAGCCCCAACGCGCCATGCCTGGTAATCGTGCATCAACCATGCTGATGGCAAGTGAGTTATCAGCACAAACTTTGGGTGCGTTGATAGCGCTGTATGAGCACAGCGTGTTTGTGCAGGGTTGTGTGTGGGGCATAAACAGTTTTGATCAGTGGGGCGTTGAATTGGGTAAGCAATTGGCACAAAAGATTTCCCAGCAGATTGCGCAAGGCGCGCCAAGTAGCGATCAAGACGCCTCGACTTCGCAATTATTGCAGTGGTATCTCAAACACCAATAAAACATCTAATGTTGCGGTCATGGCCGCACGAATATCTCAACCCGAGCGCATGATCAATTTGTTGGCCCTGCTCGTGCAGCGATCCCAACCACTTACTCTCAAACAAATTCGCCAGGAGCTCGTAAACCAATATCCTGACGGTGACTCGGCCGCGCGCGCCGCATTTGAGCGAGACAAAGCAGAGTTGCGTGCGCTCGGAATTCCGATGGACATGATCACGCTGGGCGGCGATAAAGCTGGTGAAGGTGCGTACACCGTCGACCGTCGTCAGTTTGAAATTGGCGATCTCGGTCTCAACGAAGATGAGCGTTCGGCGCTGCAGATGGCGATTGCCACCGTTCGTATTGGCGCCAGTCACGGCGACGAAGCTCTGTGGAAGTTGGGCGGAGAGCGAGCGCTCGATCGGCCTACAACGAGCGTCAATATTCAGATGGATGACAAGCAGATGCCAGCACTTGCTGCAGGAGTTGTGGAGCATCGAACTCTTCAGTTTTCTTATAAAGGGCAGGAACGACAAGTAGACCCATATGGGCTGTTGTCGCGCGGCGGCTTTTGGTACATCGTTGGCTTTGATCATTTGCGCAAAGCCCAGCGCGTGTTTCGAGTCGATCGAATTGAAGGCGAAATCACCAACGGCGATGCACAGTCTTTTAGTCGACCGGAGGGCTTCGATCTTGCAAAGGCTGTGCCAACAGAGCTGGAGTTGCTGGCTGAGGGTGATGGTGACGATGCGGTTGCCAAGGTGTTGGTAGATGCCACGCTCGCTCAACGTGTGAAAGCCGAATTTGGTGATGGCGCTGTTTTGCGTGAACGAAGCGATGGTGCAATCGAGTTTGCGATTCCGTGCGCAAACTTGAGCGCATTTCGCGTCTGGCTATTTGCGATGGTGGATCGCGCCGAAGTCTTGGGGCCACCGCGCGTCAGGGAACACATTGTGAGTCACCTCAAGAAGATTGCGATGAGCAACTGATGGCGCTTCGTCGATCTCGCCGCGGCCCACGAGGGGCTGCCGAGCGCGTGGCCGGATTAATGGTCATGCTGCCGTGGTTGGTCGAGCGCAAACGAGTCAAATTGTCGGACATGGCAAAACAGTTCAAGTTGACAGAAGCCGAACTAGTGGATGACATCATGATGGCCTCGGTGTGTGGCGTGCCACCGTATTCGCCCGACGCGCTCATTGACGTGTTTGTGGATGAAGACGAAGTGGTGGCAGAAGTGCCCTTGATGTTTTCTCGACCGTTACAGCTGAATTCGGCCGAAGTGTTTGCGTTGACGGTGATGGGCAAAGCAGCGTTGCGTTTGCCGGGTGCCAATAAGAATGGTCCACTTTCAACTGCGCTAAAAAAATTGCGACCTTTGTTGCCGTCAGACGACGGAGTAGTCGTGGTCGATCTGAAACCAGTTGCATTTCTTGAAGAACTGCGCAATGCGGTTGTGCCAGGTGCGCATCTATTGATCACATATTTTACGCCAGCTTCAGCATCACGGTCTGAGCGCACAATTATTCCTCGCAGTGTGTTCGAGCGCGGCGGGCACTGGTATGTCTCGGCAGATGACGACAAGTCGGGCGAGCTGCGTGAGTTTCGAATTGATCGAATTGAAAATCTCAAGGCAACCGGCAACTTTTCCGAGCCAGACGAAACGACAAAGCGAGTGGCCGATGGTTCTACGTGGTTTGATAACGCAGACCTGCATGTGACATTAAGAGTTGAACCCTCTGCCAGATGGGTTGTCGAGTCGTACCCGTATATGTCGCGCCAAGTCAATGCAGATGGCAGCACGCTTGTGACGATGGCTGTTGGCAACGAGCACTGGCTGGCGCGGTTGTTGATGCGAGCCGGTGACGGCGTGCAGGTGCAAGAGCCTGTGGCGTTGCAAGACTTGGCTAAGCGAACAGCTGCCCAAATGCTTCTGCGCTACGCCTAACTGCTATCGAGAAGCGAGCGTTTTTTCTGGCGCGCGAGCGCGTTTATTTGGTAGCTAGCGCCTTTGTAAACGATTCGCGATCGAAATAGTCGCGCCATAAAGCAATTTTTCCGTTACTCACTACAAAGAGCCCTGCGATGTCAAGTTCGATCCAACGGCCATCCATCTCAAAGCGGTCAGTGCGTTCGTTCATGACTACGCCATGTTCCATGTCGCCATTGCTCACCTGATGATGAATCAACCATTCCACTTTGGTGGCAGCGGCCAAAAAGTCGGACAAAATCTGGATCATTGCCTCTTTGCCGAACACTTTGGTAATTGGGACATTGTCGTATTCACAGTCATCTGACACCATGTCCATTGCCGCAGTGAAGTGACTTTGCTCGATGTTTTCGATAAAGCGAGTGACGTAGTCGCCGGGGCTGGTGATGTCGTTTGTTGCGATCGAATGAACAGGCATGTTTCTAGTTTGGCAGGCTCGTCGCGTTCAAACCGACATAGCAACAATGGAAGTAGAACAAGCAGTTGTCATTGGCCGATTGATGTGCTGCGAACGCCAATTGGTGATGACAAAGTGAAGCCGGCTTCGTGACGAGACTCTTCATTTTCGTCACCCCAAAACCCGTATTCGTGGTTGAGGCGTGCAAATAAGCGACAGTCGGACTTTACGTCACAATACATACACAGTGAATGGGCTTTAATTTCTCGCCGCACTCTGGCTTGCGGTCGCTCGGCGGGTTTACCAAAAAAGAGTTTTGCATAACCTTTGCAATTGGCGAGGTGAGCCCAACCATTCAATGTTCCTTGCACGATCGGCTGTTCGGATTCGCTGCTATCAGCACTGCAATCATCATCCTGATGCACATCGCTCATGGAAACCTCCACCGCTTTGAATCCCGTAATTTTACACTAAATTGTTGTGTACCAGTAATGTCAAGTCGAGGTCAAAACTTTTCTGGAAAGAATCTGAATCGGCGCAAATTGGCGCAAAATGGCTTGGCTAAAGCAGTTCAGCAGCCAGGCTGGCCACTTCACTGCGCTCGCAGGCAGCCAGGGTTACGTGCCCAAAGCATCGCTGACCAGCAAAGGCGTGTATGAGCACGGCGAGAGCGTTGTTTGTCTCGCCCATATACGGGGCATCGATTTGACTGGTGTCACCCGTGAACACCACTTTGGTGCCCTCGCCAATGCGAGTGAGGATCGTTTTGAGTGTCGTTGGCTCGAGGTTTTGTGCCTCGTCAACCACTACGAATTGTTGTTGCAGTGATCTACCTCGCAAGAAAGTGACCGACTCGAGCGTGAGTTGTCCGCGATCGGTGAGGTCATCTATAAGTCCAACTGCATCGCGACTTGAGCGTTGATCGGTGAGTGCAACGATCGCATCGTGAATTGCTGCCATCCATGGATCGAGTTTTTCATTGAGATCACCTGGCAAGAAGCCAACATCGGCACGACCAACAGGCACGAGCGGGCGATACACCGCGAGTCGTTCGTAGCGACGTGACTCGACAACTTGTTCGAGACCTGCTGCGATTGCCATGACGGTCTTACCCGTGCCGGCTCGACCGTCGAGTGCAATCACGGTGACTTCGGGGTCGAGCAATAACTCGAGTGAGAATCGCTGTTCTTTACTGCGAGCCCGAAGACCCCATGCCTCCGGCGCATTATGGGCGAGGACTTTGAGCTCATTGTTGACGCAACGAGTGAGTGCAGATTGCGACCCGCTACGAACCACTGCGAAATTGTTTTCGACAAACGGCCCGGGGGTGTTGAGCGATGAAACTTCGATACCCCCGCTGCCATAGAGCGAGTCGATGTTTTCAACGCTGGTGTCAATAGTGACCCAGCCCATTGGTCGAGTCGATTGGCCGGCACCAACTGGCTGATGCTCCTCAGCTTGAAGCCCCAAATGGGCAGCCTTAATACGAAGGGCTGCGTCGTTCGAGATCATGCGAGTTGGCGCAACCCTGGCCTGGCCAAGGGCAGCACCGATGATGCGATTATCGGGGATTTCAGGGTCTAAACCATGCTCAATCAGGAGGTGGCGTTGAATCCCATTGACCTCAATCTGCACAGTTCCGTAGTCGGGTTCGTCATGGACGCGCATTGGCTCAGCAAGTGAGCCACCTGCTTTTTTGCGCAAGTCTTCGATGGTGCGAAGTGCGGTGCGTGCAGATCGACCGACGTCGTCCATGCGAGTTTTTAGTCCATCTAACTCTTCAACAACAGTGAGTGGAATCACAACATCGCATCCAACGAAGTTGAGCATGCTCATTGGATCTGCAACAAGAACGGAAGTGTCAAGCACAACTCGAGTGGCTCGCGAAGTTGCAGCATCGGACGAGAACAGACGGCGATCGGTCTCGCCAAGAGCAAGATTCTGATCAGAGTGTGAGTCGTGTGTAAGCAACGTTGCTCATTGTGCTGTGTCAACTCGAGTGGATGGTGGATACTCGCTTCTCGGATCTTGTCGGAACCCGTTGTGGATGTGGGGTTCAAAGTTGTTATCAAAAATTAAACTTGCAAGATTTATCTCGAGGGGACTTTTGAGAACTTTTTCGTAATTTCGAGAAATTTTGGCTGTTTTCGGGATTTTTTTTGAAATATTTTTAAATTATTTTTCTGGTCAGATTTTTCTGAAAATTTGAGGGGTCAGCACTGGTTTTGGGATGAAGTTTTCCTGATCGTCTGTGCTGGTAACGAGATCATTGTTGCTACGTGTTGCAGATGAAATATTGCCAGTGAAAGCAAGATTTTCTCAAATTGGAGGGTTAGCAAACCCAATACCCATAAGGGTTACCTCATGTTTGGGAGAAATGCACCGTCGGGACAGTTGGCGTTGCTAGGAGGGCTGACAGTGGGGTGCGGATCGAAAAATTGTGTCTGAACGTCGACAAATTTTTGTAGCGCGAACAAAATTTTTGGCGATGCAGATTTTTGGGTTTCACTTTCAAAAACTGGACGCAAAACCATTCAATACTTGCAATTTGTCTGCAGACCTACTCAAATATATGACGAAGCGGTATTCCGAAACCGAGAAAGCAAGGTAAGCAATGACAAAAGCAGAGCTCATAGATG
>CAFBNR010000001.1_pt1 | contig 46636 bp, 44 predicted proteins | sample 7269321 | NCBI WGS metagenome assembly CAFBNR01 (sample SAMEA6814101, study PRJEB35770) | uncultured Acidimicrobium sp. | biome: Freshwater; feature: Freshwater reservoir; material: water | place: Czech Republic | collected 2017-07-26 | depth 30m m | reverse complement strand
TGAGGTGTGCTGGAGGAGCAGCGTTACTTAGTTTTCTTCCTCATCGCTTTCTTCATCATCTTCATCGAAGCGCACACCGTATTTCTCGGCAATTGCTGCGTATTGATCTTCTTCGGTTTGTGCTTCTTTGCTACGTCCGCCAAGCCCAAGATCACTTGCGCTAGGACCGGATTGCTTTAATTTGCGCGCTTCTTCGAAGCGACGATGACGACCCTTCTTCACGGTAGGGCTCCGAACCTTGATCGGGTGGCTACCGCTGGGGCAACCACTTAGTGGATAAACATCGCTGTAAATCTTAGCGTGATAAGCCCGTATTTTGTGGCTTTTGGATCAGATTGTCTGATTATTGGTTGGCAACAGCCTCAATCTGCCATGTCCGTTAAAACTCAGTCCAGCCTCACCAGACAGGATGCGCTCGATGTCTTTGCCAACTATTTCCGCTCGCCAGCCAACGCTGAGACGTCCCTGAGGTGACTTTCGCAGTAGCGACAAAATGTCGTTACGTGTGCCAAGCAGTGTTGCATCAATGTGGTGGGTTCTGGCAAGTTCACTCATCCACGCAGTGATTAACCCAACTGCCGGACGCAGTTCCTTGTCGACATCATCGTTGTCGATCTGTGGCAGCGAAACGACTACACCCTGTCCACGTTCAACCGCCGCAAGTATCTCGCGACCAACGTCTCCACCAATCTGGCGCTGCTCTACTCCCCTTGCCTTGAGCAATTCATCCGCTGACGTAGGCATGATCTGTGCAATACCCAAAATTGCCATATCGGACAGAACTCGACGTGGAGGAATATCAGCCGCCATAGCTTTACGCTCGCGCCACTCACACACTGCCTGGGCAACTCCACGCGCTTGACCCTTGAGTGCACGTGCTTCTTTCACGCGCAACCAAGCATCAGCCGGTTCAGCCGGTCCAGCAGGTTTCAATCGCAACTCTTCGCAGGCTTCGTACACCCAATTCAATCGTTCCAATTCGTTTAAACGCTTCTCAAGATTGTCTTGGATTTCAAAAAGATGTTCAACATCTGTGGCCGCATAAGTTTTTTGATCTGGGGTCAACGGACGTCTTAGCCAATCTGTGAGTCGGTCGCCTTTGCTGATGCTGAATTTCAACTCGCTCAAAATAAGCGATGACAATGACGGCGTAGACATGCCAATAAAGCCCGCAGCTATTTGTGTGTCAAATATTCGTTGAGGAGCGGAACCACAAGCATGGTTGAGCACTTCAAGATCCTGCTGCGCAGCGTGCAACACACATAGTGAATTTGACGCAAAGAGATCTGTAAACAGCGCGAGCGTTACTGCTGTCGGATCTATCAAAAAAATCTTGCTGTTGTGCTTGATCTGAATCAGCGCCAATTGCGGAAAATATGTGCGCTCTCGATGAAACTCGGTGTCTAATGCATATCGATCACAACCTGCCATCGCTTCCAAAAGCGACAACAAATCACTATCTGAGTCAATCCAAGAAATATTCATGTTGGCGAATGCTGCGTGATGCCGATAGTTATTGCTGTGAGCCGAGATCGACGGGGTTCCCTAGAGCGATCCAACCAGAAGTGCCACCGATGACATTGACGACATTCGTAATGCCCTGATCGTGCAAATACTCACAGGCGCGCAGGCTGCGGCCTCCAGCTTGACAGATGACAAACACATCAACATCTGAACGGAAGATCTCCAGGCTTTCGGGCACTGTTCCTAGCGCAACATGCTGAGCGTCCGGTACATGACCAGATACAAATTCGTCTGCTTCTCGCACATCAATCAACTGAGCGCCATTCGCGAGGGCCAGCTTCAACTCATCAATCGTTATTTCTCGTACTGACACGAACAACCCTTTCGTCGCTGGTGCTAAATCGTACCTTGATCGGGCAAATCTGTAAGCGCATTAATATTGCGAACAGAAGCAGCATCAAATGCCACCCTCTCAATGTGTAGCCCTTCGACAGCGCCGTGAACCGACCGAACTCCTCGCTCGTATTCACTGAGCAAAACTGGCAAACATGTTGATTTCTTCCAGATTGAGAGGAGCCAATGGGCATGAGCCTCATCAGAATCATCCACTGCCACCACAACATCGGCGGGCGTCGCCTCCATTCGATCTTGCAGAGCAAGAAAACCACTCGATGTAAAAAACGGCGTATCGTTCGGCGAAAAGACAAAGTAATCGCTTATCGTATTTTCCATCGCATCAATGATCGCTGCGAGCGGGCCGTCACCTTCTCGTGGGCCAGAATAAAATTCCAAGCGTGTTTCTAAAACAGTTTGTGCATCGGCGCCGATGAGTCGCACCTCAGTGCCAAAAGCCGCCTGCAAATTGTTGGCCACCACAAGCACCATGTGTTGACCACCGAATAATGCAAGAGATTTGTTCGTACCAAAACGAGAACTTTTTCCGCCGGCAAGAACGAAACAACAATATGAGTTGATCACCTCATCGATATTAGAAGGTGTGCGATGGATCGAGTTGCAATAAGAATTGCTCGCAACGATCGGCTTCTGCGTTGTCTCCTATCAATCGAGACGTTTTAGCAAGACCTTGTAGGCACTTCAAAAATCCTCTATTTGGAAGATGCGACCAGCGAACATAACCAGATCCCTTCCAACCATTACCGCGCAGAGCGTCAAGACCACGGTGGTAACCCACTCGATAAGCCATGTATGAATCCATCGTGTCGCGTCCTAACGCACCCATCCATGCCCAACCTTCAAGGTAAGTGGGGTTTGCTGCGACCAACTGCACGACAGCCGAACGGCGATCTCGATCGCATTGATTCAATGCTGAATCGAGTGCAGCAGTCAACTGTGTGTCGACTTCTGGCAAACGCATGTCGGCTGGACCAACTCCTGACAAATTCACGTTTGCGCTCATATGTTCAGCATAGGGTCGCACTCATGGCAGAATATGTGGATGAATTTATTTAACTTGAATGCAGAACTGGCTAAAAATCTTTCAGTAGGCGCAATAGTTTCGTCTGTCGTCATATTGCTCGTTGTGCTGAAGTTTGTGTCTTCGCTAGTTACAAAACTGCTACTCGTGGGCATATGTATTGTTGTCGGATATCTAGGTTTTACCCAACGAGACAGCCTCATCGCTTGCATCGAGGTTGTCACCGCCCAAGCCGAAAGTGGTCAGCCGATTGAAACCACCTGCAAGCTCCTCGGTCAAAATGTTCGCGTTCAACTTCCTTCGCTACCATCTCAGGGATGACCGACACAGCAATTCTCGCCACGCTGATGGCGCAGTTAGATGCCTCTCCTACTGCACATCACGTTGTTGAGTGGTGGCGGATACGACTAAGAGAAGCGGGTTTCACGGATTGCTCTTCCACTGATCAATTGGCAATAGAACGTGGGTTCGTAACAAGAGGTGGAGCAATTGTCGCTTGGCGGTCGTCTCAAGACATGTTGAAAACCGGCTTTCGCATTGTTGGAGCACACACCGACTCACCTGGTTTGCACATCAAGCCACAACCGAACAAGAAACATGCAAACATGGGTCTGCTTGGCGTCGAGGTATACGGAGGCCCGCTGCTCAACTCGTGGCTCGACCGCGATTTAGGAATTGCTGGTCATGTCGTGTTGAAGGATGGCACATCCAAACTCTTCTCGAGCAATACAGCTGCTGCACGAATTTCGCAGTTGGCAATTCATTTAGACAGAGATGTCAACGACAAGGGACTCGTGCTCGACCGACATCAGCACCTCAATGCACTGTGGTTCACATCGGAAAATCATGCCGATTTCGATCAGTGGATTGCCGAAAAATGTGGCATAAACCTGTCTCAAATAGTTGCTAGTTCGTGTCAATTGTTTGATGTCCAACCGGCGTCAATCGTTGGCGCAGATCAATCGTTGCTCGCATCTGCTCGACTTGATAATCAGGCTTCATGTTGGGCCGCGATGACCGCATTGTTTGAGCAAACCACAACGACGTCACCGAGTGTCGTGGCGCTCTTTGATCATGAGGAAGTTGGATCGTCCTCAACGACAGGAGCTGCTGGACCGCTACTTGAGCACGTACTCGAACGACTTTGCCTGCACGCAGAACTCTCCCGACAAGACTTCATCAACGTATTGGCTAAATCACATTGCATTTCTGCCGATAACGCGCACGCTGTTCACCACAACTACCCCGAGAGACACGATACAAACCATTCGCCGTTGATCAATAAAGGCGTAGTCATCAAGTCCAATGTCGCACAACGTTATGCGACGAGTTCCACGTCTATTGCTCCATTTATTGACGCCTGCGATCGAGCTCAAGTGCCTGTGCAGTATTTCGCTTCTCGCAACAACATTGCGTGCGGCTCAACAATCGGCCCTATTACGGCCACCCGATTGGGAATAGACACAATCGACGTGGGAATACCTCAGTTGTCTATGCACTCTGCTCGCGAAGTGTGCGGAACGAAAGATCCGCTATTTCTGCGAGATGCACTGAGTGCGTACTTTGCTCGCTAGTCGAGTAGTTGGAATGCTTGATCGAACACTGCTTGCAGCGACTTCTGTAGCTCAAGAGTAAATTCGCTCATCAGTTCCCGGCTAGCACGTGCTCCGTGTAAGTCTTTTGGATAAATCGCATCACCAACTACGGCTACACATTTGCGTGGTCTTGGCAACTTTGTACCCGGTGGCCAAATTTCTTCAGAGCCGGCGATGCCAACGGGGATAATTGGCACACCAGTCTTGTAAGCAATGAATGCAGCGCCATCAAATAACGGTTCAATAATTCGACCGCGATGTCGAGTGCCTTCTGGGAAAAGCACGAGAGGGTCTCCACGTTCCAACACTGCAATGCAACGCTTCAGTGCTTCGAGATCGGCAGAACCACGAGTAACCGGAAAGCTGCCCAACGCTGTAAGCAATGATCCAATCGGTTTGAACTTCCACATTGAATCCTTACCCATGTACATCAACCGACGTCTCGTAGTTGCCGCGGCAACCGGAATATCGAGCGTCGATCGATGGCTGGGAGCCAAAATAAACGTTCCCGTTTTAGGAATTTTATGGGCATCGACTATTCGAAGTCGCAGATACACACGACAGATGGTTACGACTATGCCCCGGACAGTTCCATAAAAAAGTCGGTTCCCAAAAGATTGTCCTGCAAGTTTTGTTGTCACCTCAGCCACGAAACACCTCAGCAATCTGTTTCACCACATCATCAATGGATCGGTTGCTCGTATCAACCAGTATTGAATTTACAGATTCGCGCAAAGGACTATCAGTTCGAGTCGAATCTTTATGATCACGTTCGGCAATATCACGAGCAATCTGATCTACATCACCACCGATTTGAGCAACACGTCGCTGTGCACGAACGAGCGGACTCGCTGTCAAAAACACCTTCAACCTTGCGTCCGGAAACACAACCGTTGCAATGTCGCGTCCTTCAACAACGCCACCACCTCTTTCTTGCACCCAGCTTCTCTGACGTTCACGAAGTTCGCGACGAACTTCCGAATTTGCAGCGACAGAGCTCACTGCTCGTGTAACCGCTTCCCCACGTATGTCCAATGTTGCGTCGACTCCGTCTACGAACAGTGCATCGTCGGAAATATCCAAAATAGTTGAAACCGCCAGATGCGCAACTGCTGAGTCGTCGGTTGGATCGACACCGCTACGAAGCGCGGCACACGTGATACCCCTATACATGGCACCGGTGTCGAGATAAGGAAGGTTCAAAACGCGAGCTAATTGCCTTGAAATTGTTGACTTCCCTGCTCCTGCTGGTCCATCGATTGCAACCACATTGACGCTCGGTGTCATTACCAACTGGTGTCCCGAGCGCGACCTTCTTCGTATCCAGAAGCGCTTTGAATTCCCACCACAGCGCGTTCCGCAAACTCGGGTATCGATCGAGCACCCGCATAGGTGCACGATGAACGAACACCGGCGACGATTTGGTCGATGATGTCTTCAACGCTCGGTCGTTCGGGGTCGAGATACATTCGTGATGTACTGATCCCCTCTTCGAACAACTCTTTTCGTGCACGATCAAGTGCTGTCTCGCTGCGAGTGCGGTTTCGTACAGCACGATTTGACGCCATACCAAAACTCTCTTTGAAGAGACGTCCATCAGAATCTCGCAGCGTGTCGGCAGCGCTCTCGTACGTGCCCGCAAGCAGAGAACCAAACATCACATTAGAAGCACCAGCTGCAAGTCCCAAGGCGACATCTCGCGGATAGCGCACTCCTCCATCGGCCCAAATGTGTTTTCCGAAACGGGTTGATTCAGCCGAACATTCGAGGACTGCGGAGAACTGCGGACGACCAACACCGGTCATCATTCGTGTTGTGCACATTGCACCAGGTCCAACTCCAACTTTGATGATGTCGGCGCCTGCTTCAATGAGTTGTCGAGTGCCCGCAGCTGTCACTACGTTTCCAGCAACTACAGGCAAATTGCCAACAGCGGATCGAACCTGAGTCACAGCTTGCAACATGCGTTCTTGATGACCATGCGCCGTGTCAACAACAAGTACGTCAACTCCCATAGCGGCAAGCGCTTTGGCGCGTTTGCCTGGTTCGCTATTTATTCCAACCGCTACACCGATCATCAACCGACCTTGTCTGTCGAGAGCCGGTTGGTAAATGGTGGATCGCAAGGTGCCTTTACGAGTAACGCAGCCGACGAGCCTTCCAGAGCCATCGATAACCGGAGCGAAAGTTATACGTAACTCGGTCATTTGGTTAAACATCTCTTCAGCCGACTGCGATGAACTGAGCGATATCAAATCTCGACTCATTGAAGTGTGTAGCTGACTAAATCGGTCAAAGCCAGCAGCATCATGCTCAGTAAAAATGCCTGCCGGGCGACCATCTTCATCCATCACCACTACGGCACCATGCGCGCGCTTGTGAATAAGGCTGAGGGCTTCACCAACAGTTCCATCGGCAGGCATAGTTATCGGTGTTTCGAAAACTGTGTGACGCGACTTCACAAAATCGACAACAGTTTGCACGACATCAAGGGGAATATCTTGTGGCAACACCACCAAACCACCGCGGCGAGCGACAGTTTCTGCCATGCGTCTTCCCGCTATTGCTGTCATATTGGAGACAACTACAGGGATGGTCGTACCCAGTCCGTCTGGCGTTGAGAGGTCGACTCCCTGTCGCGATTGAACCGACGACATGCTCGGAACCATGAAAACATCGTTGTACGTCAGATCAAACGATGGTGCTTCATTAAGAAATCGCATGTCAGTCTGTCTCCAAATCTGGCCACTAAAGCCAATTAATACTACTGCATTTTGCATACCCAAAGGTCAAACTTTGTACAGTTCAAGTCTTATGAGGCATTCACCTGCGCCATCGGAGCACTTGGAGCCGTTATGCAATGTTGCCCTTGCGTCCGATCCGGCAACGATGGACAAAGCAGTTCGAACTCTTTCACGCGGAGGACTTGTCGCGATACCAACCGAAACTGTTTACGGACTGGCGGCTGCTCTCAACAGCAAAGTTGCAGTAGCCAAAATCTTTTCCGTGAAAGATCGTCCGCAAGATCATCCTCTCATTGTTCACATTGCGCAGATCGAGCAGTTGCACAAGGTGGCAGAAGAAATATCAGCAGATGCATTAAAGATTGCACATGCTTGTTGGCCAGGTCCGATCACATTGCTGCTTCGACGAAGCGAATCGGTACCTACCAGTGTCACTGGAGGTCGTGAGACTGTTGCGGTACGAATCCCAGACAACACTTTCACGCGGCAACTTATCAACAATATGGGATCACCGATTGTTGCGCCGTCCGCTAACCGATTTGGCAAAGTCAGTCCAACCACTGCTCAACATGTATGCGATGACTTACAGGGAGATGTTGATCTCATTGTGGACGATGGAGCATGTTCGATTGGCGTTGAATCGACAATCATGGATTTTTCTGTGTCGCCACCACAGCTCCTACGTCCAGGAGGAATACCGGTAGAAGATATCGAGCACATTTTGGGGTATGAAATTCAAAGTTCTGATGGAATTTCTCGTGCATCAGGAATGCTTCAGAGTCATTATCGTCCGAGTTGCCAGGTGATCCTGAGTCAGAATGAATTAGAGGCAACCCAGTTGTTCGAGAGGCTTACCCCGCAACAACTTCCGGCACGAATCTTAAATCGATGCAACAACCTTCCTCTTTATGCTTCATCGCTGTATAACGATCTTCGTCAAGCAGATGCCGATCAACTGCGGACTTTGATCGCAATTTTGCCCAAAAATAGTGGTCTAGGGGCAGCAATCATTGATCGTCTCACCAAGGCGGCTGCACCTATATAAGGATTGTCAGCAACTTGAGATCCCCCTAGGCTTGATATTCCTAACCCAGGCAGGCACCCCGCCTTCCGGCTTTAGGGGGAGAAAAAAACATGAAGAAATCAAACATGAAGCGCTTCGGTGCTCTTGTTGTAGGTCTCAGCTTTGTTGCTGTTTCCTGTGGCAGCAGCAGCGATACCGCAGCAGACACCACAGCACCAGCAGCAACAGCTGGTGGCGAATTGGAAGGCATGAAAGGCACAATGCCTCTCGTTGCTCTCTCCGCTGAATTCAAAGATGCAGTGAATGGCTTTTGGACCGCAGCAGGCAACGAAGCACTCGTTGACTTCTCGTACACCGCAGAAGCATTCGATGCAGTGACATTGATCTCTCTTGCTGCAGAAGCAGCAAAGACAGACGGCAGCGCACTTGCTGACGAGATCATCAATGTTTCACGTGACGGCGAGAAGTGCACAACTTTCGCAGACTGTGTCGCTCTTGTTAAAGCAGGAACTGACATTGACTACGATGGTGCTTCTGGTCCAAACACGATGAACGGCAACGGCGAGCCAATCGAGGCTTCGTACGGCGTTCTTACTTTTGATGCAACAAACCGTTTTGACTATGCAGATGCGACGTACATTCCAGCATCAGCACCAGAGTCAGACTACGTTCCAGCTCAAAAGACCACAGTTGCTCGTAAGGGTGACGGACAGTTGAAAATCGGTTCAATGCTTCCAGAAACTGGCAACCTTGCATTCCTTGGTGCTCCAGAATTTGCTGGTGTTGAATACGCATTGAGCTTGATCAATGCAGCTGGTGGCGTACTTGGAAAAGATGTTCTCTACAGCCAAGGCGACTCTGGTGACAACTCAACCGATACGGCTTCAACAACTGTTGACCGTCTCTTGAGCGAAGATGTTGATGCCATCATTGGTGCAGCATCGTCCGGCGTTTCGTTGAAAGTGATCGACAAGATCACTCAGGCAGGCGTTGTTCAGTTCAGCCCAGCTAACACATCAGATGCATTGTCGGTTTATGCTGACAGCGCTTTGTACTTCCGTAATGCACCACCAGACACCCTTCAGGGTGCGGTGCTCGCAGGTTTGATTGCTGCAGATGGTAACGCTTCGGTGTACATCATGGCTCTCGACGATGCATACGGCACAGGACTTGCAGCCTCGATCAGCAAGAACCTTGAGGCAGCGGGCGTAACAGTCCTCGGCACCAAGATCTACGATCCAGCTGCAGTTTCATTTGATGCTGAAGTTGCAGAAGTTGTTGCTGCTAACCCAGACGCAATCATGCTCGTAACGTTTGACGAAGGCTCACGTATCTTGCGCACCATGGTGGAGCAAGGCATTGGACCGAAAGTCAAGAAGGTTTACGGTTGTGACGGCAACATGGGTAACGCACTCGGCGAGAACTTTGACGCTGGTAAGTAACCACTAGTTCTTCAGAACTATATGTTGAGGCCCCGGGCGAAAGCTCGGGGCCTTTTCATTTCCCTATGTAAGAATCATCCACCTGTTGCTTTGGCCAACGTGCCCAAGTACAGCTTGATTACATTTGGGTCTTCAAGTAGTGAGCGGCCTGTTCCGGTGTACGCATTGCGGCCCTGATCAAGAACGTATCCCCTGTCAACAACCTGCAAGCAACGCCGTGCATTTTGCTCGACCATCAAAATGGCGATGCCTTCTGCATTGATGCGCTTGCACTGAATGAAAACTTCATCTTGCAAGACAGGAGACAATCCCGCTGATGGCTCATCCAACAGCAACAACTTCGGCTCCATCATGAGTGCGCGTCCCATCGCCACCATCTGGCGTTCTCCGCCAGAAAGTGAACCAGCCTTCTGCGAAGCTCGCTGTCCCAGCTTTGGAAACAAGGTAGTCACGTAATCAAATCGTTCGTCAAAAACCTCTGGTTTGATAAAGCAACCCATTTCTAAGTTCTCAGCAACAGTAAGGCTCTGGAAAACATTTTGTGTCTGTGGCACGTATCCAACACCCCGCTCAACAAGTTGGTGTGCCTGTAACCCAGTGATGTTTTCGCCCAAGAAGGTTGAAGAGCCTGAACGCACAGCGCATTGACCAAGAATGGCCTTGAGCACTGTTGATTTACCGGCACCGTTAGGTCCGATCACACCGACGAATTCGCCCTTGCCTACTTCAATGTTGCAACCATTCAAGATATTGACTTCGGGTATGTATCCAGCGACTAGTTCGTCAACAACAAGTACGCGCTCGTCACTCATGACTTCTCCTCCATCAGCGATTTACCCTGGTGGCTACCCAAATAGGCCTCTATCACTGCTGGGTTTGCTGAAATCTGTGCGGGCGTACCCTCAGCAATAACACGGCCCTCGGCCATGACTATCACCCAGTCGGACACATCATTCACCATGTCCATATCGTGCTCGACGAACAACACCGTCATGCCGTCATCACGCAAACCACGAATGTGCTCGAGCAAGCTTTGCTTGAGAGCTGGGTTGACACCAGCCATTGGTTCGTCCAGCATCACCAAGCGTGGATTGGTCATCAATGCTCGTGCCATTTCAAGCAACTTGCGTTGACCGCCCGACAGCGTTCCCGCATACTCACTACGCATGTGGTCAAGCTTGAAGCGCTTCAAAAGAGCGTCTGCCCGTTGTTCGATGATCTGCTCTTGTTTCTTCCATCGGAACGGCATCAACGCATTCCACCACTTTTCGCCTACTTGATCTGTGGCACCGAGTTTCATATTCTCGATCACCGACATCTTGGTAAGACTCTTTGTTAATTGAAATGTGCGAACCATGCCCATTGCTGCGGTCTTATGAGCGACAATCTTTTCCATGCTGCGACCATCGAAGCGCCATTCACCAGTGTCGGGGGTGTCAAAACCGGTGAGCAAGTTGAACAATGTCGTCTTGCCGGCACCATTGGGGCCAATCAGTGCGGTGATAGATCCACGGTGTATTTCGATGTGTTCAACATCTACCGCAACTACACCGCCAAAGTTCTTTTGAATCTTGTCGGCCATCAAGATCGGGTCAGGCTTTGGGGCGCCAGGGTTTGGCAATACTTCCGCCAATGCGGCAACTGCGCGAGCTTGCGCTTCGGAGATGATTTGCTTATCGGGCATCGAGCGCCATCTCTTTGCGATTACCAAAGATGCCTTGTGGACGGAATGTCATGAGGAGCATTAGCCCCACGCCGATGATCATGTAATTAATTGCGCCGACTTGAATTTTTTGCATCACAGTGACCCCAAAGATTTTTAACGGTTGATCTTTGGTGAGCTCACGCAAGAAATTGTCACTGAAAACAAAAATTCCCCAGAACAACATCGAGCCAACAATGGATCCTGAAACCTTGGCAACACCACCCAGTACGAGCGCCGTCAAAATATAGAAGGTCACATCGCGGCTGTAGTTGTCAGGTTGTACCGATCCTCGGTCGAGGGCGAACACAACGCCACTAAACATGCCAATCAGTCCGCCAATCATGAGCGACTGCATCTTGTAGCTATACACACTTTTTCCGAGACTCCGCACTGCGTCTTCGTCTTCTCGGATCGCCTTCACTACTCGACCCCAAGGACTACGCATCAGCATGAACACGAGTGTGGCGAAGATGCCGACTAATGCCCAACCAACCAGCAATGTCCACACTGTGTACCCGCTGTACTGGAATGGTCGAATCCCATACTGAGCACCTGGATCGAATGGGCTTAACTCACGGAACTGAATGCTGAATCCATTGATGCCGTCGCTACCACCGAAGTATTGCTTGAAACGCACCGACCGAACGATCAACCGAACCATTTCGGCTAGCGCGATTGTCACGATCGCCAGATAATCCGCTCGCAGACGCAATGTTGGAATACCGACGAGAAGCGCGAGCACGATTACAAACGCCATTCCAATGGGAATACCCCACCACATACCAATATCGAAATATTTGCTCGTCATACCGATGCCGTATGCACCACAGGCCATAAACGCAGCCTGACCAAAGTTGAGCAATCCCGTGTATCCAAACTGCACATTGAGTCCAATTGCAGCAAGCGCAAAATAGGCCGCGTCAACACCAGTAAACGCCTTGCAGGTGTTTTGAAATATGTTTATCCAGTCCATGGATCAACCAACCCTTTGCTTCCGGCCGAGTATTCCTTGCGGACGCACTACGAGAACAATGATCAAAATAAGCAGCGCTGGTGCGTTCTTCAGCTCGGATGGAACTACGAGAGAAGCCATTTCCACAAAAATACCGACCATGATTCCACCAACCAAAGCACCAAATGCCGATCCGAGCCCGCCCAATGTGATTGCAGCGAACATCAAGAACACCAAACGCGAGCCCATTTCAAAGCCAACTTGCTCATCCAGACCTCTAAAAATTCCGCCAAGAGCAGCCAGCGCGCCTCCCGCAAACCAAACGATGCGAATAATTCGTTGTGTATCAATACCAGTTGATGACGCCAAAGCTGGATTGTCTGACACAGCACGAATGGCTTTGCCGGTACGAGACTTCTGAATGAAAAGTGCGACAGCAACCAAAACAAGGAGCGAAAGAATTGCGGTTGTTAAATCACGTGGAGTAATTGAAGTTGGACCCAGTCTCATGACAGTTTGTGCGCTGTAGTCATTCAGAGGCTTTGTACGCCCACCGAATTGATATAGATACATATTGCGCAAGACAATCGACAAGCCAACCGAAACAACCAACTGCGAAATAAGTCCAACACCACGTCTACGTAACTTGCCAAAAATAAATACGTTGAGTGCAAGTCCAAACAGACCGCCCAACACCACCACGATTGGAGCCGAAATCAGCAGTGGAATACCCATCGTGACGTTGAGTAGAAAAGCCATAAGCCCACCGAATGTGACCATCTCTCCATGCGCAAAGTTTGTAAGTCCAGTGGTTCCAAAAATCAGCGAAAGACCAACCGCACACATCGCAATGACTAGACCGAGCCGCAACCCATCGGCACCGCGCTGGATCATGCGGTCGATCAACGTCTGGCTTGATGTATTGGATGAACCGGTAAAAAACGTTGCTCGTTTAATAGACGTCGTGAAATCATCTTTCTGAATAATTGCTACGGCCTTAACTTCGTCAATCATCGCGAAGCCATCGGGTAATGTTGCGATATCCAACGTCACGACATAGTCGTCGCGTGTGGCAACCGGAAACGCGATCACTCCAGTCGCATCAGTAACACCAGTACCGATAACGGAACCCCCAGGTGAAGTTACGGTAATGCTCACTCCCGCTACAGGTTGCTTTTGAGACACACCGTCCAGAACAGTCTGGTTTTGGACAGATGCAACAATCGACAAGCCGTCATCAGCCGAGGCATTGTGTGCGGAAGCTCCAAATATCAGCAGGGATCCGATGACAACGGAGAAAGCCCGGATTATTCGCAAGGACCTTCCGCCTTTCTCATCATTTTTCACGCGAGTACTCCCTACTTCAAGTTAATCAAGTCAAGCACAAAGGCGTCCCAAAATGGCATTTACTCCCGAGTTGCTAAACCGAGGCGCAGCACCGTAATCCACACCACAATTGCCAATGCAATGTGCAGGGCAACCAACTGGGCTGGCACACCAGAAAAGTACTGCAAATACCCAAGGGATCCCTGAGCGACGGCGGAAGCGAGGAACACTTCTACGGGTCGACCGAGTGCCGTCCACTCTTCTCGCCTGCGTTCAATACGCAGGAACAGGGTCAGAGTCAGTCCAACACACAACAAAACAGTCACACTGTGCGCTCGAGTGATAGCACTCAGCCGAAAATGAAAGCGCACTGCATTTTCGTCTCCCGCATGGGGTCCGGCACCAGTCACCAACGTGCCGAGCACAATTGCTGTTCCACACAATCCAATGATCCATCGAACAAGCTGCCTGGAACGTTGTGAAAGCTGTCGCGCGGCTGCCCTTTGATCTGGATTCCCTTGTTTGACTTGGTCAACAAGCAATACGGCGGTTGTAATCAGAGCCATGCTCACTAAAAAGTGGGCCATATTTGACCACGGGTTGAGACCTGTCAGCACGACTATCGCCCCAAGCACTACCTGTGCGAGCACACCTAGTACGAGCCCTGTCGAAAGCCAAATCAGTGATTTGCGACGAGGCGATACCAAAAAGGATCCAAAGACTGCAGCAATTACCGCAGCACTTACTACCCCAGTAAAGAGTCTGTTGATCTGCTCAATGGCGGTATGGCCGGTTGAAACATCGACAAATTTGGTTTGGCTGCATCCTGGCCAGTCCAGGCAACCCAGTCCAGATCCCGTCAGGCGCACGAGGGATCCGCTCACCACAATGACACAAAGAAACCCAAGCGCACATTGAGAAATCGTCAAAAAAGCCTTCGGAGACAATTGCTTCTTCAACACTCAAATCACACTACCCAATCCTGATGAAAGCGCTCCAGCCCACTCCTGGTGATCAAAATTGCAATTTCAAGCAACTTTAAGCCTATTTGACCACTATTGGTGGTCATCTGAATTTTTTCTGTGGTTTTTTACTCAAGTTTCTCCTGTTCTGACCGATCCCTAATGCGGAACTCACACCGCAAGCAAGTCAAGGGAGCACATCATGAACAGCAATCTTCTTCGCAAAGTCATCGCAATCGGCGCATTGTCAGCGACATTCGGTATCGCAGCAACGACCATCAGCACCACGACCGTTGCGGCCGCACCAGTTGTCTCCGCAACTGTTGCACAACTTCCCCAGTTTGGTGACAGCGGACCAGAAGTGGTTCGTTTGCAAGAAGCAATCGTGGCTCGTGGCTTCAGCATAAAAGGCGGTGTAACTGGTGCATACTCAAAGGCAACTCGTTCAGCACTGAAGTCACTTCAAAAAGTTGCTGGATTCAAAGCAACAGGCACCCTCGATGACAAAACCGCAAAGTTCCTTGGACTTGCGCAAGTTTCGGCTCTCAGTGCATCAACACTGCCTGCAGTTGGTTCCACAGGAGATGCTGTTTGGTCGGTACAACAAGCACTCATCAACAGTGGTTTTTCAGTGAAGGGCGGTGCCGATGGCAGGTTCGGTCTTGCCACAACGATCGCACTCGGAAAGTTTCAGTCGGCCAAGGGTTTGCCGGTAACAAAAGTTGTTGATGACGCAACAGCAATTGCTCTCGGAATATTGACGGCACCAAAACAAGTTGTTGCCGCTGTTGCAAAAACAGTCGTCGTCGCACCAGCTGTTGCTGCTCCAGTAGCTGCTGCAGTTGTTGCTCCTGCAGTTGTTGCTCCTGTTGCTGCTCCAACTGCCATGACATTTGAAACACTTCCAGCCCGCGGACAATCTGGTGAATTGGTACGTGCACTACAAAACGCACTCATTGCCAATGGAGTTGTTGTTAAGGGTGGCGCTGATGGAATTTTTGGTGTCGCTACAACAGTTGCAATCACCAATTTCCAAGCAGCACGTGGTCTCAACCAGAGCAAGGTGCTTGATATCAATACCGCAATTGCACTTGCTTTGATCCCAAGCCTCGAGTCGCTTGGTCTTCCTACGCTGCAAGTTTTTCCAATGCAAGGTCTCTGTGGATTCACCGACACTTGGGGTCAAGCTCGCTCAGAGGGCCGTTCACATGAAGGCACCGATGTTATTGGCGCTCGCGGACTTGCTCTGTACGCAACAAACGACGGTGTAATCAGCAAAGTTTCAACTGGTGGTCGTAATGGCGGAAATGCCATCTATCTCAAATTGCCAAATGGAACGTACTTCTACTACGCACACCTCGACAGCTTTGCTCCTGGCATGGCTGCAGGTGTACCAGTCAAAGCCGGTCAGATCATCGGTTATGTCGGTTCAACTGGCAATACAGAAACACCACACTTGCACTTTGAAGTTCACCCTTTTGGTGGAGCTGCAGTAAACCCATACGCAATTCTCAAGGCAGTCGATGCTTGCCACGTAACGGACGTGCTCCCACAGCCGTAACGATCAAGACAGGCAGTCTCGAAGGGTGAGGCGGTGACGATGTGAGAACCATCATCGTCTCACCCAAACAAGTCTTACAACTATCGAGTGCGATCGGTCATTGCGAGATGTTCAAGATCGCTGAGATTCCGAAGGCTGAAGGTGTAACCATCACCTAGTCTGATCGCCTTAATCGTGGTGATTGATGCGTGACCGATCACAAATCTCTCCCACTCCCAGGGAGTTGGCTCGAGACCGAGCAGATGACAGATGATGACACTATTCGTGCCAGCGTGCGCAACAAATACAAAGCTTGTTCCTGGATCATCGATATCCCAGACAGGTAATAGCGAATCTTGACGACGAACGCCATGTCGCGCAAGGAATTCATCACAGCCCTTCCTGATGCGATGCACAAATTCGCTCACTGGCTCACCGCCCGTCAAGCCTGACCAACGATCTAGAGCATTAGATTTTGCATCGTCGTTGTAAGCCTTCACCGTTACTTCCGCAGGTTGACCATGCCAAGCAGGCTCGCGGATCTCCTCAAGCCAAGGCTCGATGACATGAGGGCGAGCATGATGTTTGAGGAATGGTGCTGCTGTCTGACAAGCCCGAAGGAGCGGACTGACAAACACGTGATCAAATTGATCATCCTTCAGTCGTTCTCCGAGAATATCGGCTTGACGAAAACCCAACTCGGACAGTGGTGGATTTACGATACTTCGACCGTCTTTCACCCACTCGGGCTGGGCATGTCGAATCAGTACAAACTCCATGCAGACAATCTAGTTTGAATTAGTCCGCAATCGTGGTTGCAACAGTTCTGTCAACTTTGCACTGCGTAAACGATGTATCAACCAACTCGTCAAATTGCTGGTCGGATAATGAACCTCGCTTGAGTGCATCATCTGTTAACAGTGTTCCTATGCACAACGCCTGCTCTGGCGTGAGTGCAAGGCCAAATCGTTCAGCAACGAAATACGCATACGATCGAAGAGCACTTTCTTCATTGACGAATCCAGTATTTAAATCTGGCTGCGGTTCTACATCAACCGATGGACTAGGAAGATTTATCTCCTCGCCAGGGGCTCGGTTTAATCCACTGCCAATTTCAACTTTGCATGAATCCGCTATGAACGTTCGCACAGCACTGATGGCTTCAACATTGTCGTTTCGAGAAAGATCCTCAATTGAAGCGAGAACTGCAGCGTCACTCACACCCACCGAACCTTCCCAGTACACATTTTGTAGTGCTATAGATACGGCATGATATGAACGCTCAACCTGGGCAAACTGATCAACTAGCTCTGGTGGCGCGACGTCACCTATCGATACCAAAGATGTCAGCAATACCGCAAACATGCTTTGTAACTGGCGTGCAGAAACATCCGCCATCGATGAAACAGCGGAATCGACAGCCACTATCGAACTTTCCAGTTCCGGAGCTCGACTACATACTGCTGAAGTCTCACCAGATTGTGTGCAACCTGACAACGCAAACAAAACCGATGCAACCGTTGCAAGTTTGGAGACTCGTATCGACATCACGACCCAAGATTACTTTGGGTGCTTGTCACCCATGTCTCATACTGCTTGGCGTACTGTCCCTTCAATGCGAGCAATTGCTCATGTGATCCATCTTCGACAATTCGTCCTTGCTCGAGCAGAACTACGCGTTCTGCGCGCGCCGCTGTAGAAAGCCTGTGCGCAATCGAAACTGTTGTTCTGCCCTGAGCTAGCTTGCTCAATGCCTTGGAAATGCGAACCTCGGTGAGCGCATCAACAGAAGAAGTTGCTTCGTCAAGTATCAGTACATCGGGCCGTACTACGGCTGCTCTCACAAGCGCAATGAGTTGCCGCTCACCGGCGGAGAGCGAACCGCCTCGTTGGCCAACGTTGGTGTTAATACCGTGTGGAAGGGACTCCAGCCAGTCTTCAATCTCCAGATCCGAAAACACATTCGTCAATTCGTTGTCGGTCGCGTCTGGTGCAGCAAAACGAAGGTTGTAGGCGATGGTGTCAGCAAACAGAAACGGCTCTTGCGGTACGACTATCAGACGTCGCCTCAAATCAGAATTATCAACGCGATGCAGTGCAACACCACCCAGCATCACTGATCCAACAGTTGGATCGGCAAGGCGCGCGATCAACCGAGCGACTGTTGTTTTGCCTGAACCGGACGGACCAACAAGTGCAATGTGTTGTCCACCAGGAATGTGGAGGTTGATCGAATTCAAAACGGGAGTGTCGTCATCGACTTCGTCTAAGCGCGAACCGTAGGCAAAACTCACATCAACAAAATCAATCGAAAGTACACCAGCTGGAAGCGCAATCGGATGACTTGGTTGAGGCGGGCCAATCGGCGTATCCAGTACCCCAAGTACCCTGCGCAAACTGGCAACCGCACTTTGAGTCTGATCAATGACTTCCGTGAACTCGGCAATGGGCTCCAAGAATCGGTAAGTCAGAAAGACAAAACCAACTAGCGCTCCGGCAGTCAAACCACCAGCTGGCCCAATAAGCAAACCCGCACCAACTACAGCCATCACGGTAAACACCGCGAATACCTCTCCAGATGGGAAGAGAAAAGCACCGATGATTCCTGCTCGAATATTGCTGTCTCCCCTATTGCGAACGTCTTTCGCGACGGAAGTAATCATCAAATCTGTTGCTTTGTACGCATGCAATGTCTCTGCGCCTGACACCATTTCGCTAAACACACCCAACAATTGGGCGTTGCGCTCACGAGAAATATTGTGCGCATACACCAATCGAGATTGCACGAGCCGAAGCACCAGCACGAGTGGAGCCGAAACAGCGAAAGCTACGAGCGCCAATCGCCAGTCGTAAGCAAGCATCACACTTGCAACGGCAATCATTTGTGAGCCGTCAAGCAACAATGACAATCCACCCCAGGAAAAAAACATGGTCAATGTCTCGATGTCACTTGTAACACGAGAAACAAGCGCTCCCCTTTTCTCATCGTTATGGTCGGCGAGACTTAAGCGGTGAATATGATCGAACAGCTTGATGCGCAGAGTGAAGAGGCCCTCTTCTGCTCGAGTGCCAAGTCTCTTAGTCGCCACACGAAGTGATAGTGACGAGACAAGTACAAATCCGGATCCGATCAAACCCAATACCGCTATATATGAGACTCGTATATTTCCAGGTTGTAGGCCGTGGTCAATACTCTGCTGGATCAAAATGGGAATAACGAGACGCGCACCGGTGCCGATAAAAGCGAAGAGAAACGTAAGCGCTATGCCGTTGGAAAGCGCCGGCGCTACCCGCATACCCCTACCGATAGTTCGAGCCGAACCAAACCTGCTCACTGGTTCGTTCATAACCCGCCTTGTTCTCGATCGTGCTCAAAGGATTGCATGAGCAGTCGATAATTTTCGTTACGAACCATCAAGTTCGCGTGAATCCCTTGATCACTCACTTGACCATTTTCAATAAAGATCACTTCGTCGGCAAGAGCAATCGTTGAAGGTCTTGACGCAACGATAATTGTCGTGACGATGTTCTTTGAGTGACGCAGTCTGTCGATCACAAGCGATTCAGTCACGGTGTCCAAAGCCGAAGTTGTGTCGTCCAACAACAAAACCGAAGATTGCTGAGCAATTGCACGAGCCAAAGAAATTCTCTGTCTCTGACCCCCACTCAGACTGATACCCCGTTCACCAATAACAGTGTTGACACCATCATCCAGTGCGCTCACAAATTCATCTGCAGCCGCGAGGTAGAGCGAATCATGCATCACGCTGTCCGAGAGAGCGCGACCCATGTCAATGTTGTGTCTAATGGTTCCCGAAAACAAAAAAGGCTCTTGAAACACAATCGCCGCGCTGCGATTCGCAATCCACACATTCCCATGGTTTGGCTGCAGGAGTCCAGCCATAACGCTCAGCAAAGTTGATTTGCCGGAACCTGTAGCACCAACGATGACCACTGTTTTGCCGACAGCAATCTCAAAAGTGACATCGTTCAATACATCTGGCAAGTCTTTGCCAAATCCAAAACTCACACCCTCAAGCCGAACACCACAATTGGCGCTGCTCTCCAAAATCAAGGTTTGTGGATCAAGTTCTACAGATTCATCCAAGATTTCGCGAACACGTTTGTATCCGCTTGCCGAATGTGGAACCGAACTCAACACATAGCCGATGATTCGTAGCGGAAATATCAATAATGTGAACAGATAGATAAAGCTTGTCAATTCCCCTACAGACATACTGTTTGAATCAACCCGCATTGCTCCGACGACCAGAAGCAAAATATTCACGAGCGAAGGCACACCATCCAATAACGCTTCAAAAGTAGATCTAGCCGATACAGCTCGAATTCTTGCTTCCTTTAATCGAGTTGAAATGACAGACAGTCGACGCGTCTCGCGATCTTCTGCACCAAACGCCTTGACGACCATTACCCCGTCAAAGCTTTCGTGCACTGCCGATGACAATGAACCCAGCTCGTGCTGAGCAGTGTCGTAATGCTTGTCGATCCTTCGCTGATAACCAACATTAAGAACGAGCAGAATAGGAATTACAGAAATGGCAACAAGACCAAGTGGGACATCGACGATGAGAAGCCATCCGCCTGTCAGAAACACCAGCAATACAACAGATGTGCTGAAAGGCAAAGGACCCAATACTTCGGCGGCCGCATCGGAATCGACACCTACACGTGCTACCAAGTCCCCTGTCATTTTCCTTTTATGCCAGAAAAGCGGTTGACTCATGATGTGTCGCACGAGCTGCATAGAAATTGACTCGACCGTTCTCCAATTGCTGATGCCAGCGAAACTCCGCCGAATAACAACACCAAAGGCTCTCAACAATCCAATGCAAATCACAATTGCTGCACCAACCAAATAAACACCGGCGTCAATTTTGCCTGTTTCGAATCGAGGCAAAATAACGTGATCAACCAAATATGCAACGCCAAAACTCGAAGCAACAGTACAAACTGCATAAACCGAGGCGCCCGCAACTGCGATTGCAAATATTTTTGGGTGAATCTTCAATAAATCGCGAACAAGGCCGTATCCAACACGCAATCTGCTCTTCGAAGGTGACTGCACAGCAGTTTCGGTATGCGACACGTAAGCAGTCTAATGTATTGCACGATTGTGACTGATCACACAATGGCTTGGGATTTGTGTTCGAAATCGAGTTGTGATCTCGATCATCATCTACGCTCACAGTGTGAGTTTCTTGAGTGTTCAGCAATCATGAAAAAAATATTTGGTCGTTCCGCTCTCGCCGTTGTCTTCGCACTTCTGGCCGCGATGTGGGTTTATGCTCTCTTTTTCGCATCCAAAGAGGTAGTCAATGAAATTGCCGATCGAGAATGGACCAAGCGCGCTCAGTTGATTTGTCAGGATGCAGCCAACGAAAGAATTACGTTGGCCGATTTTCGACCACTCAATCAGGCAGGTGCTGATGCACTCATCAAACGAGCCGAATTGGTCGATCGAGCCACTGACACCCTCGATCGCATGCTCGTGCAACTCGAACAAACGCCGCCTACCGACGCGAAAGGTCAGGCGCTAATTCCGTTGTGGATTACTGATTACCGCTCATACATCGTTGACCGCCGCAACTACGCGAAGCAACTTCGGCTTGGAACCAATGTGCCATTTGGAGAATCAATCCTGATGGGTATTCCATTGAGCGAGAAAATCGCAACGTTCGCCGCAGATAATGCGATGACTGCCTGCAAACCACCGATGGATTTGTCTATCTAAAACTCGTCTGCTGCAACCCAGCCGCTAGATGAAGAATATTGTTTTATTACGCGCGCCGGTGATCCAACAGCAACGCAGTAATCGGGCAAGTTGCCTGTCACAACCGAATTTGCTCCTACTGCTACATGTTTGCCGATTGTCGCACCAGGAAGAACTACGACTCCTGCACCAAGCCACGAACCATCACCAATCGAAACTGGACGTTCAATCTGAGTTTGTTGTGAGATTGGAAGTTCAACGTCTTCATATCCATGATTTTGATCAGTGATGTACACATGGTGACCTGTCCAAACGTCATTACCAATATCAATTGAAAGGTGTCCTACGATTCCGCTGCCCCTACCGATGAGACAGCGATCGCCGATTCGAACCACTGGATCGGTCAGGCATACTTGACCGGGAACCATTCCTGCAGATAGTGCAACGTGCGAGCCAATCATCGTCTCGCTACCGATGTGTATGTATCGTTCATTGAAAATGGTGGTCTGAGGGAAACAGATAATGCTCCCGTCGCCAAACTTGCCAAAGCGCTTGCCCTTATTTGTTTCGGGTCCGATGGCGCCATACAGACCCATCAAATCCCAAACATACGAAGTACCCCGCTCCAAGAGTGGTTGAAATACACGATGAAGTAAGCGTCCGAACATGCACTCAAAATCTAATGGGTAGCCTGATCGGATGTCATTAGTCGAAACAACGTGCGGTCAGATTCGCGGCGCAATTTCCCCATCTGGTGTGTCCGTCTATAAAGGTGTTCGTTTCGCCACGGCCGAGCGCTTGGAACCCCCTGTTCTTGTAACGCAATGGTCTGGAGTGCTTGAGGCACTCACGATCGGTCCCGAATGCCCACAAACTGAAAGCCAGCTTCGGCAGCTACTCAACGCAGACGAATCCGGGCAAAGTGAAGACTGCCTCTTTCTGAATATCACTACACCCAAAGCGAACGGGTCACTACGTCCGGTGTATGTCTGGATCCACGGCGGCGGTTTCACCAACATCACTCCACCGTTGTCATGGAACGAATCGGAGCGTCTCACGCTCGATGGCGACGCCGTCGTTGTGACACTCAGTTACCGACTTGGTGCTTTCGGTTTTCTAGGAAATCAAAACTTGGGAATCCTTGATCAAATAGCGGCACTGCAGTGGGTGCAAAGCAACATTTCTGCATTCGGTGGAGACCCACAGCAAGTCACCATTTGTGGGCAATCCGCGGGCGGCTGCAGCGTCATCGCGCTCATGGCAGCGCCATCCGCGAATGGATTGTTCTCTAGAGCATGGGCAATGAGCCCTTCCCTAGGGCAATTACGTTCTCCGGAGTTAGCAGCGAAGTCGCAAGAGAGATTCCTTCAGGTAGCAAACGCCGCGAGCATGGAAGATTTGAAGCAACTCACGACTGAAGAGTTCTTGCAAGTTCAAAATGCGATGCTCACCGACGTCGAAACTTGGCTGCAGGGTTTCTCGCCAACGGCCGATGGCAAGGTCCTCGCCCAAGATGTTGTCAGTGCTGCCGCCAACAACCCGATTGATCTAGTCATCGGCACAACACGAGATGAATCTAGAATCTTCAATTTGCTCAATCCGGCTCTCAATAACCTCGACCAGCCACAAGCTTTGGCCGTTTTGCAGACCAACCACGGCAATCGAGCAAATGACATTTACTCGTTGTATTCATCGTGTTTTCCCGAATTTTCGCCGACACAGATCATCGCGGCTGTGGATACAGACTCTCATTTCAAACTTCACATGTGGAAGCTTTTGAACGAGCGTGCACAAACGTTGACTAACACATGGTCGTATATGTTCACGTGGAGCTCTCCGATTTTTGATGGTGCACTCGGAGCAAGTCATGGATTGGATATTCCATTCATTTTCAATAACGTGGAGTCTCAGCGGGTACATGTTTACACGGGCAATGATCCGAGTGCCCCAGAACTGGCTAAGGAAATGTCGCGCGAGTTGATCGCGCTTGGCAACACCGGACGACCGAACTGGGCTCCTTATGACCTCGTAAATCGGAATGTCAAGATATTTGACGTGCCAACAAGAGTTCTTCATGCAAATGACGAGACACCCGACAACCTCGTGTACAACTTTTGGATGAAATCATGATTCGATCGAGAGTTACTGTCCCCCAAATACTTGAACGTAAGTCGACTGCAAGAGAATCGCAGCGAATCACCATGATCACCGCATATGACGCAACATTTGCATCCATCGTTGACGAGTCAGGCGTTGACATCATTCTTGTTGGAGATTCTGTTGGTTCGGTAGTGCAAGGTGTAGCGACGACAATTCCCGTGACACTCGAAGAGATGGAATATCACGTTCGACTCGTTGCCCGTGCTCAACCTCGGGCCCTCATTGTGGGCGATCTGCCTTTCGGCTCGTACCAAGTAAATTCCGAGCAAGGTGTGCGCAGTGCTATCAGATTGATTAAGGCTGGAGCATCAGCAGTCAAGCTTGAAGGTGGAGTAAATATGTACGACACCATCGCGGCAATCAGTCGAGTTGATATTCCCGTCATGGGCCACATTGGTCTCACGCCCCAGAGTTACCACCGCATGGGTGGTCATCGAGTTCAGGGTCGTACAGACAATCGCGATGCAGGTGGCAGAGAGCGTATTTTCGAAGATGCGCATTCCGTCGAGCAGGCTGGCGCATTTGCTGTAGTGCTTGAGGGCATTCCACGACAACTCGCGCAAGAGATCACACAAAAGGTTTCCATACCAACTATTGGAATCGGTGCTGGGCCTGATTGTGATGGTCAGGTATTAGTACTTCACGACATTCTTGGGCTTACTACACACAATCTCAAGTTCACGAAACAATACGCAGACATACGAACCGCAAGTGTCGATGCTTGTTCAAATTTTGTCAACGAGGTTCGCAACGGACAATGGCCCGATGACGCTCATTCATTCCACTGAGCAATTGGCTATTTGGAGGTCAAGCATCCTTGATCAAACAATTGCGTTCGTTCCGACGATGGGCGCTTTGCACGAGGGGCATATAGCTCTTATTAAACGTGCGGCAGAGCAATGCGACATAGTCGTTGTCTCAGTGTTTGTAAATGCACTGCAGTTTGGTGACAGTTCCGACTTCGATAGATATCCACGTTCGATCGAATCTGATCATGAATTGAGCAGCGCGGCAGGTGCATCAATTGTCTTTGCCCCTACAACGGTGGAAATGTTTCCACCCAACTTTGACAACTATGTAACACCGTCCCCTATCGCAGAACAATTCGAAGGCGCATCACGACCTGGCCATTTCGCGGGTGTGGTAACGGTCGTCAACCGTCTATTTGATCTCGTTCAGCCACACACTGCAATTTTCGGCGCGAAGGATTATCAGCAAGTTGCAGTCATACGTGACATGGCTCGCGCATTACACCCATCGCTAAGGATTCTTTGTTCTGAAACTATTCGCGATTCTGACGGATTAGCGCTTTCGAGTAGAAATTCACGACTCAGCCCATTAGCCCGCGCAAAGGCTGTCGTGATACCAAACGCTCTCTTCGCCCTACGCTCAGCCTTCAATGCCGGTCAGTTGGATTGCGCCACGCTTGTGCAAGTTGCACGAAACATCCTTGATACCGAACAGGAACTAGCCGTTGAATATCTAGTTGTTGTCGATTCTCAAACGCTCAAATGTCATGTTGATGTAGTCGCAAAAGATTCAATCGTGTTATTCGCAGGAATCATCGACGGAGTACGCCTTATAGACAATATTGAGCTCAAGCTTTTTGCTTAACGATGTATGTCAGCGTCATACTGATTTGCAATATGGCGAACACTGAACACCGAATCTCCTGACAAGATTCCTCCACGCCCAAGCATCCGGCCAGATTGCCAATTTGAAAGTCCAAGTTCGGGTTTATCAAGAGCGAATTGACCATCCACCCAACGCGTCATTCCATTCCCGACGAATGGTGCATCTGCCTCACGCCAAACCTGTTCCCTTTCTGCGGGGTCTTCTGAAATTATTGAAACAATAAACCTTGGCGCAGATTCGTTAAAGAGTGCGATTGCGTCCTGTAAATTCTCCACGATGACCAGTGAACACTCTGGATTGTCTTCCCATTCCCATTCAGTTGAAAGGTCTGAAGGATCCAGATCAACGAAAGTTGTAGCACTTAGCGCTTTTGATTGAATCGCCTTCGATTCAGCATCAAGGTGAAGAACAGCACGTACACCTTTATTCTTTGCTGTCGCGTCGAACGCTTCTATAAAAATTGGAACTAGCTCCTGGGCACGAGCTCTCAAGACGCAACAGACATTGAGCGTATTGCAAACCTTACGATCGATCGAATTCCGCACAACTTGCTCAAACCATCGTGAGTCGGCGTGTTCACCCGCAATCATCCACGCGCCACCCATTCCATGCAGACTCGCCGCAATGCCATGCTGTTGGGCAACTGATCCCAACTGAGCAACTGCTTTACCACTGCCTCTCGCGATAGCAAGCGAAACACGCCTGTCAGAAAACAATGCCCAACCACTCGCATGCGATCGAGATTCGACGAGCATTACTGCACCAACGGGCAATCCGCTCATCAGCAATGCGGGTCGCACTGCAAGATCCATTATGGCTTGGGCCGTCGGCAAAGCATCACTGCCAATTCTGAACACACAAGAATTCCCTGAACGCAATACACCGGTGGCGTCGGCAAATACGTTTGGTCTGCCCTCAAACACAAACGCAACCACTCCCAATGGCGCCTTAATCGATGAAACCTGCCACCCACTATGTTCGGTCGTCTCCAAAATTGACCCATTCACTTGTGGAGTTCGAGCCCACGTCAGGAGCGCATTGATCATGTCGCGACGCATTGAGTCCGTGAGTGTCAGGCGGGTCGTAGATCGCCCCCTGCATTTCGCAATTGAAACATCAGCCTCATTAACGGTCCGTATTTGACGAAAGATTTGTTCATCGCCGAGTAGCCGTGCAAACTCTTGATAGAACGCAGTTATTTGTTCTGGCAATGTAGCTTTCATTTCCTCAAATGCCATGGCACTCTGCGAAACAGCATCATGACTGATGATTAGATCAGCTTGAGGAATATGCAAGATTTGGCCCCCACTCAAACCAATCAATCGATCACCTAACACAAAACTGTTTGCTATTGCTTCACCGATTCTGTGTGGTGATCCATCGATGAGAACGATGTCATTCGCACCGAGGTTCTTCAAGACAACACCTCGCTCATCTGAACAAGACGCTTCTCGTCAATTGATAAATGCGCTGCCTGACCAATTGCGACTGACAACAATCCATCGAGTAATCCAACCTCGGCTTGAAAATTGTTATGCACAGCATGTTGGAACTGTATGTGTTCAACATAAGAAGCTCCGTGATGAAAGCCCTTCACAATATTTTGGTCAATTTCAATCGCATATTCCTGAAACGATCCGTAACCATCTTTACGCCTGCCCACTCGCACTATTGATTCTGAAATCATCGCTTCAATTTTGCCTGCATCACCAACAACGCATATCTCCTGCTCGTTCTTTGATGCCTCTGCGAACATGCAGAGATCCAACAAACCACGAACTCCATTTTCAAAGTTCACTATGACAAACGCATTGTCCAAGATGTCTGGAGTCTTACCATCGTATTTTTCGTTGAGGTGGTTGACATCTTGTGATCCGCTAGCTATCACAGACACAGGACGACTGTTGGCGATCAAACACATGAGGTCAAAGAAATGACAGCACTTCTCAACAAGGGTTCCACCAGTATTGACATTAAAACGATTCCAGTCTTCAACTTTTTCTAAAAACGGGTATCGATGTTCACGTATCGAAATCATCTTTACTGAGCCAACTGCCCCCCTTCCTATCTCTTGCAAAACCCGTCTAGTCGGCGCCATGTACCGATATTCAAGACCAACCCAAACGACTTGATTTTCCGACTGTGCATCCGTTTGCAACTCAATCAGTTTCTTGCAGTCAGATACCGTTGTGCACAGCGGCTTCTCAATCAGCACATGCTTACCCGTACGCATAACTTCTTCGGCGATTTCCATGTGGGTGTGATTAGGGGTCGCGATCACCACCACATCGGCTTGGCAATTTGCGAGCAAGTCCTTGTAGTTCACAAAGTACCGCACACCTTCAACACGATTAAGTGCGCGTCTGGCCTTTTCGAGGCTTGGAGTGTGTGGATCGCATACGGCAATAATTTGCGTATTTGGCATCTCGATCAAATTACGGATGTGTTCTAGGCCCATCATGCCGCTTCCGACGATGGCGTATTTCAAAATTTTGACATCAACAGCGGGCACCTCTTTATCGTAGATCGCTAATCTAGAAATATGAGTGACGGCAACCAATCCAACCCCCAGTCAAGTTCCCTGTATTTCAGGCAATTATTATCGGGTAGAGATTTCGCGATCGGAAATCAAGTGGCAGAGCAAATGGTCAATTTTGTGTACTTGATTGGAGATACGGATAGCCGAGAATGCGTGATCGTAGACCCTGCATATGCAGTCAAGGAGTTACTCGACATTGCAGCAACTGATGAGATGCGAGTGGTTGGTGCATTGGCAACTCACTATCACCCCGATCACGTCGGGGGCTCGATGATGGGTTGGAATATTGATGGCATCGCAGCGCTACTCGATCAGGTTGATATCCCAATTCACGTGCAAGAACTCGAGTCTGAATGGGTGATGAGAACTACCGGCGTAACAGTTGATCACCTGCACCAACATCAGCCTGGCGACACAATCAAGGTCGGACAGGTTGAAATATGTCTGATCCATACCCCTGGCCACACACCAGGCAGTCAATGTTTCCTCGTGGACAACTGCCTCGTCGCTGGCGACACACTTTTTCTCGAGGGCTGCGGTCGCACTGATCTTCCTGGATCGAACCCTGAACAGATGTATGAAAGCCTCAACACTCTTGCTGCCCTGCCTGATAAAACAATCGTCTTTCCGGGACATAGATATTCAGATCCTTCATCCCGACCACTTGACGAAGTACGTGAAACCAACTATGTCTTCAAGCCGAAAACGCAGGCGGATTGGATGCAATGGTTTGGTTAGCCAACCAATGACGACGCCAAGCTGCTTATTCCACCGAGCGTGAGTAGCACCAACACCATCCTCTTAAATACAACAGCATTGATGTGCTTGCGTAATGCAACGCCTGCATAAACGCCAATCAGCATTACTGGCGTTACAAATAGTGCAGAACGAACCTCTTCCGAGTGAATCTTGCCAGACAGCCCAAAAACAAAAATGCTGAAGATGCTTGTCACTGAGAAAATGAGATTGAGCGTTGCGCGCTGAACGTCGGGCGTAAGGCGTCTTGCTTGCAGTGTGAAAACAATTGGTGGTCCATTTGTAGATGTCGCCATCAGCAAAACCCCGCTCAACCAGCCCATTGTCCAATCAAGCGATACATGGGCCTGTTGTAAGTCGCGTCCACGAGCGAGCATCCACACTCCAAACAACACCGCAATTCCTAACAACGCTTTCAACACACTTTGATTTGCAAATCTAAAGAGCACAAGTCCGATTGGTGCACCCAAACAAGATGCAGCGATAAAGCGAAACGCTATTGACCTGTGCTGGTGGTGACGCAATTGCCAAGCCTGCCCAAAATTGCTGACAGTACCCAACAATGTTGCAACTATGACGGCCTGATGCAGGTCAACAAACAGCACCATGAGAGGAACCGCAAGCAAAGAAAAGCCAAACCCTGCGATGGACTGAATAACGGAAGTGAAAAGAATAATTGTTGCAACAATGAATAAATGTTCTTGCAACATGATTCGAATTACCCTATTGCACCGAGTTGTTATGCAACTATTGCTGCAAGTGCTTGAGCGAACACTTCTGAATGCCTATCGACATCCATCTCGCTGTGAAATGGTGACATCAGGGCCATGTTGTGAAATGGCGCCAGCAACACACCTCGATTGAGACAAAACAAGTGCAGGAACGATTCAAGCTCTGGATCAACCGCAGCAGCTGCTTGGGCTCCATTTATTGGCGGAGTACAAAACCAATATTCCGCCCGACATCCGAGCTGTTGCACGTGCCAATCGAGCTTCTGATTGTTGCATGCCTCTTGAACGCCCTGAGTCCAACGTGTCGCAAGAGGGACGGTCTTTGCGAAATCTTCATCTTGCAACGCATGAGAGAGGGTTGCTTTCATCGCGCTCATCGCCAGAGCACTTCCACTCAACGTACCGCCCACACCAGAAACGTCTACGTCGTGACCGGACATCTCGCGTTCAAGCCGTTGTGCAATCTCCGCAGTCATCCCGTATGCGCCAACAGGAATTCCACCACCAATCGTTTTGCCGATGACTACAAAATCAGGATCTATTGCCCACAACTTGGTGCATCCACCAGTACCAGCACAAATTGTGTGAGTCTCATCAACAACCAACAACACGTCGTACTTGCGTGTTAACGCGCGCAGACCAGTTATGTATCCGTCGAGTGGCAACACTATTCCAATATTGGTCAGTGCTGGCTCAATGAGTACACACGCAACGTCACCAATTGCGAGTGCAGCTTCAAGCGCTTCGAGATCATTAAATGGGACGGCGCGGGTTGTTAATGCTGGTTCAACTTGTGGACCAATCGCCCCAGGACGACTTACCGTCTCACCACGTTCATTGAGTATCACAAGTGTTTCATCAACTGAACCGTGGTAACACCAATCGTGCACTACAACCTTTGGTCGACCAGTCAACATTCGCGCAAAACGTAAAACAAACCTATTTGCATCCGTAGCACTAATAGAAAATTGCCATTTTGGCAAACCAAAACGTTGTGCAAGATTCTCCGCAACCCACTGCGCGTCTGATGTGGGAAGCATCGTGGTTAAACCCAATTGTGCTTGTCGAGTAACCGCTGCTGAAACCGCTTCAAGAGCATGACCAGTCATAGCCCCTGTATCGCCCAGACAGAAATCTATGTACTCAATGTCATCGACATCGACAAAGCGTGCTCCGTACGCCTTTTGAACATGCAATGGAAAACTCCCAGGCCATCTCGTCATCCACGGCATTGGAACACCAGAAAGCAACGCGTCATGGGCCGAATGCGCAAGTGCAAGCGACTTCGGATGAATGTCGCAAAATAATTGCTCCTCGCTTGCTAAGGCTTTAGCGAGTTTCGATCTGTTGATCACACGCATATTCTTACATTTACCGCCGCCTGATCTCTACACTGAGAAGCATGGGTGCGAACGCCAATAACTCCTCGATCAATCACGAGCTAAGCATCGATGCGGCTCGACTGATGGACCGAATCATGAGTTTGGCAGAGATTTCGCCCATTGCTGGAGGCGGCAACTGCCGGCTGGCGCTCACCGACGATGATCGCGACGGTCGTGATCTTGTGGTTTCATGGATGCGCGATCTCAATATGGAAGTTTCAGTTGATGCTGTTGGCAACATCATTGCGGTATGGAATGTGGGTTCGGGTCCGCCAGTTATGACCGGGAGCCACATTGACACAGTTCGCACTGGAGGAAAGTTTGACGGCAACTACGGCGTTATTGCCGGATTAGAAGTCGTGCAAACGTGTCAACAGAACGGTGTGACTCCAGACCACCCCTTGGCTGTTGGAATTTTTACCGACGAAGAAGGTGCACGTTTTGCGCCGGACATGCTTGGATCACTGGTGTATGTCGGTGGTATGACCACAGAAGAAGCGCTTGACATCACCGCTATTGACGGTCCGCGACTTGGCGATGAACTCGTACGAATCGGATACGCAGGATCTGCCCCATGCCCCGGAGTAATTCCTCACGCCTTTGTGGAGCTACATATCGAACAAGGACCATTACTCGAAGCAAATGATGTTCGCATCGGTGCAGTAACTGGCGTTCAGGGAATCTCATGGCAAGAAGTAACTATTGTTGGACAATCAAACCATGCTGGCACTACGCCCATGTCATTGCGTCATGATCCAACCTACGTGGCAGCAGAGATCGCCGTCTTTCTTCGAAAATTGAGCGCTCGGTACGGTTCACACCAGGTCTGCACTGTTGGCAAGGTCGATGTCTTTCCTAATTTGATAAACGTCGTAGCTGCCAGAGTCACAATGACGCTGGATATTCGCAACACCGACGAGTACTTGCTGCAACGTGCAGAAATGGAGGTCGCAGCTTTTCTTAACGAGATAGCAACTTCAGAGGGCGTCACAATTACTACCAAGAAACTTGCGAGATTCGAGCCAGTCGAGTTCGACGAGCGTGTTGTTGCCGTCATTGAGCAAATATCCAACGACCTTGGCAACACCACACAACGCATGCCATCCGGCGCAGGTCATGATGCACAAATGCTTGCAAGGGTCTGTCCAACTGCAATGATCTTCGTACCAAGCATCAACGGCATCAGTCATAATCCGGCCGAAGATACCGAGACTGACGACCTTGTAGCAGGAGCCAATATCTTGCTGCATGCGATGTTGAATCTCTGCTCCACCGATTTTGCCAAAGTATGAAAGTATTGATCTCATGTCCAGATTGATCACCGTTGGAGCCGCACAACTTGGCCCGATTCAAAAAGAAGATGATCGCGCATCAGTAGTGAAGCGATTAATTGCACTTCTCCATCAAGCCAAATCTGCAAGTTGTGATCTTGTTGTTTTTCCTGAACTTGCACTCACAACATTTTTCCCTCGGTGGTTTGTAGACGATATTTCGGAAGCTCACCATTGGTACGAAACCGAAATGCCCTCGCCAGTCACTCTCCCACTATTTACAGAAGCGAAGCGCCTCGGCATTGGTTTTTGTCTCGGCTATGCAGAACTCACTCCACAAGGCGAGCGTTTCAATACACAAATCTTGGTTGAACGTGACGGTTCAGTTGTCGCTAAATACCGCAAAGTTCACATTCCGGGCCATGCAAAACACGAACCCGATCGACCCTTTCAACATGCAGAGCGCTATTACTTCACACCGAGCGAAGAGGGCTTCGGAGTTTGGAAGGCATTTGGTGGTCGACTTGGAATGATGATTTGCAATGACCGTCGCTGGCCCGAGTCGTACCGCGTGATGGGGCTTCAGGGTGTGGAAATGATCTTGTGCGGATACAACACGCCAATGCATTATGTGCCAGATCCATCGCAGGATATTTTGCAAGGATTTCATAATGCTCTGGTCATGCAAAGTGGCGCATACCAAAACGGCACATTCGTTATCGGCGTTGCCAAAGGTGGCGTTGAAGAAGGTGTATTGGGCTTGTGTGATTCGAGCATCATTGCACCGTCTGGCGAGATCTTGGCAAAAACCACAACAACTGAGGATGAATTGGTCTCGGCGGTGTGCGACCTCGATTGGTGCAAGCAATACAAGGAAACGCTGTTCGACTTTGACAAATACCGCCGCCCAGAGGTGTATGGCCGAATCACCGCGCAACGCGGAACCGTTCTCGACTGACCCCAGGGGAAATGGTTATTGCTTAACATTTTGTAAAGTAAATGCTGTAGCGTAAAACCCGTGACTGCTATGGATTTAAGCGCATCGCAAGTTGAAAATATCGCGTTTACCGTCAACGAAACTCCGGTGACGGTTCGCTCTGATCACCCCCATTTATTGGCCGCATTGCGGGAAGAACTCAACATCACTTCACCAAAAGACGGCTGCTCGCCTTCTGGTCAGTGCGGTTGCTGCACGGTCCTTGTCAATGGCAAAGCAGTTGTGAGTTGTCAGACTCCTCTCACCAAGGTCGCTGGCTCAACCGTTGTCACTCTTGAAGGAGTATCTGAGTCCGAACGCAATACCTACGCTCAAGCATTTGCGGCTTGTGGTGGTTTGCAGTGTGGTTTTTGTATACCGGGCATTGTGGTCCGGGCTAAAGCTCAAGTCGACAAAAAGGGCGCTGACCTCGTGCGCAGCGACATGGCAAAACATCTTGGTGCCCACTTGTGTCGTTGCACTGGATACGTAAAAATTCTTGATGCGATCGAGATGGTCGCTCGCGGTGAAGTTCCGGTCATGGTCAAACCAGGTGGCGTCGGAAGCCGCACGATTAAGTACGAAGCAGAAGCTCTTGCGCTTGGTGATCGCGGATACATTGACGACATCCGTATACCAGGCATGTTGCATGCTGCATTAGTTTTCACGCAACACACTCGAGCAGACGTCAACGCAATAAATGCTGCAAACGCACTGAATATGCCCGGCGTTCAAGCTGTGTTTACTGCAGCTGATATTCCGGGCGAATTGATGGTTGGAATCATTTACAAAGATTGGCCAGTCATGATTCCGGTTGGTGGCAGAACCTCCTACGCAGGTGACGTGCTCGCCATAGTTGTTGCCGACACGCGAGATCATGCAAGAGCTGCGACTCATGCGGTCGTTATTGATTACACCGTGCATCAACCCATTACCGATCCACTCGCTGCCCTCGCTAACGCTGAAGTTGCAGTATGGAAAACTGACAACAACGTTTTAAGCACGAGTCGGTATGAACGCGGTGACGCTTCTGCTGCTCTACAAAATAGCGAATATGTTGTCGAAGAAACTTTCGTAACGCAACGAATCGAGCATGCATTTCTCGAACCAGAAAGCACAGTTGCTGTTCCTTCTGCTGATAGCAAGTCTCTGCACGTCTATTCCGGCGGCCAAGGTATTTGGGATGACCGCAATGACATCGCAAAACTCTTGAAACTCGACAATTCCCAAGTCACGGTCGAACTTGTCACCAACGGCGGGGCCTTTGGCGGCAAAGAAGACATGAGCAATCAAGCACACACAGCCTTAAGTGCCTGGCTTTTGCAAACTCCGGTCAAATGCACACTTTCACGCGAAGAAAGTCTCTTAATGCATGCCAAGCGACACCCAATCACGATGAAGTACAAGGCATCGTGCGACAAGCAGGGCAAGCTCACAGCTCTGCATGTGCGTGCAATCGGTGATTCTGGCGCATACGCAAGCGTCGGCATGAAGGTTCTCGAACGCATGGCCGGTCATGCAAGTGGTCCTTACCAAGTACCAAACATCGATGTTGAGGCAATTGCTGTGCGCACGAACAACCCTGTTTGCGGCGCATTTCGGGGCTTCGGAGCGAACCAAGCCCAGTTTGCAATGGAAGGTGTGATTGATCGGCTTGCCGAAAAGGTAGGCATCGATGGATGGTCTATGCGACAACTCAATGTCATCATGCCCGGCCAAGTTTGGGGTCCAGGTCAAATCATGGACGACGGTTGTCTCGGTGCATCGGAATGCCTCAAGGCAATAAAGCCTGCTTATGACGCCGCGCGCGCATCTGGCAAGGCCGTCGGGTTGGGACTAGGGCTCAAAAACAGCGGTCTTGGAAACGGATTTAAGGAAATCAATCGCGCAGTAATCCGATTTAAAGAAGATGGCCGCGTTGAAGTTCGCCATGGTTGGACCGAAATGGGTCAAGGCATCAACACGGTTGCGCTTCAAGTTGCTGTGCACGAACTTGGCATTGACGGCAATCTCATAGACGTAATTGTTGATACAACTCGCGAATTGGGCCTTGGTCAAACAACTGGATCTCGCGGCACATTGATGGGCGCAGGAGCTGTAAAAGATGCATGCGACACAGCCAAGGCAGCAAATTGCGCAATCGGTATTGATCACTACGGCGAGTATCGAGTCGATTGGACGACCAAGCTCGGAGACCCCGATGTAATCAATCCAATTATTCACTCAACCTTTGGATACGCAGCACAAATGGTTGTCATGGATCGAGAGACCAACAAAATTGAGCGAGTTGTTGCTGCTCACGATGTTGGCAAAGCAGTCAATCCTCAACTTTGCGAGGGCCAAATTGAAGGCAGTGTTCATATGGGTTTGGGCTACGCACTATCTGAAGATTTCCCTAGCGATCCGCAGACTGGCTTCCCCATCAACAAAACATTGAGATCTCTTAAAATTTTGCGTGCCAAAGATGTTCCTGCGATTGAGGTCATCTTGGTTGAATCACCGCAACCAAATTCACCGTACGGAATCAAGGGTGTCGGAGAGATTGGACTAGTGCCAACTGCAGGCGCTGTTGCTGCTGCATTTCGCGAACTGAACGGCACATGGCACACAACTTTGCCAATGCTCAAATCATCTTCAGACGATTCGGAAGAATAATCGCTGTGTCGAACACAACGCCTGGACTTGTCTGCGCACATCATCATTTGTACTCTTCACTCGCTCGCGGGATGCCTGCCACTCGGCATACGCCCACAAAGTTCATTGAAGTGTTGCAACAAGTGTGGTGGCGTATCGATGCCGCGCTTGATGCCGACATGATTTATTGGTCTGCAGCACTTGGTGCAGTAGAAGCACTCATGAATGGTACGACAGCGATAATCGATCATCATGAATCGCCAAACATGATTGAAGGTTCGCTTTCCCTTATCAATAAGGCGTGCCGCGATGTTGGTGTCAGAGTAAACACGTGTTATGGAGTGTCTGATCGATGGGACAACAGCGGTCAATTGCATTCCAAAGTGTCACCGCTGTCAAAGATGACTGATGCCGCTCAAAGAGGTCTAGCCGAATGTGAACGATTCATCGCCGAGGGTGGTACGGGAATGGTCGGAGTGCATGCCGCGTTTACGTGCAGCGATGAGACTTTGAACGCCGCAGCACAATTGGCGAAACAACTTCATGTTGGAGTTCATATTCACGTTGCCGAAGGTGACGACGACGCACAAGCTGCAGCGCGTTTGTCCGAACTGGCCGCTGATGACTGGTTACTCGTACACGGAGTACAACTCAAAGCCCCCCTGCGCGGTCGCCTTGTGCACAACCCACGATCAAACATGAATAATCATGTTGGCTACGGCGCACCAACCACAAAATCCAACACGATCCTGCTCGGTAGCGATGGAATCGGAGCCGACATGCTCGAAGAATCTCGTCTGGCATACGCACGGTTGCGCGAATTCGATATTACTGAAACTCCAGAAACTGTTGCACAGTGGTTGCGAAACGGATACGAAATCTTCCCTGAAGCTCAAACCGACACAGTTACATGGAATTACGATCAGATCGAGAGCCCATGGCATGTTGCTTTCACGCCGGGTACTCGGGCTACTGATGTGCTCATTGATGGTGAAGTGGTACTCAAGGACGGTTTACCAACCAAAGTTGACATCAACGAAATTCGGGCAAAAGCACACGAACAAGCATTACGACTATTTGAAAGGTTGCAATAATGTCATTACCAACTCAGGCAATTAATCCTGCAACTGGCAAGGCTCGCGTAGCCATCTATCTACAAGACGCCCACCGCATTCGCGAAGGCATGGAGTACGCGCAATATGCAGAGTCAAAGGGCTTTGAGGCTGTGTGGCAGGCTGAAAGTCGTCTTGTTCGAGAAGCAACAGTGCCAATGGCTGCTTTCGCATCAGTAACTAAAACGATCAAGGTTGGTTCAGGAGTTGTCGATTGTTGGAGCCGCAACCCAGCTCGACTAGCCGCGACATTCTCTACTCTCGATGACCTTGCTCCAGGTCGTGTGATTCTCGGAATTGGCGCATGGTGGGATCCGTTGGCGCAGAAGGTTGGCATATCTCGCGCCAAACCGCTGCGTGCAATGCGCGAGATCGTGCTCAATGTTCGAGCGCTTTTACACAACGAGACCGTCACGTTTGATGGCGAGTTCGTAAAGTTCGATGGAATTGAATTGGATTACGTCTATCAAGAACGTCGCGCGAAAGACGTGCCGATCTATATCGGTGCAACTGGCATGCAGATGATGGAACTCACGGGAGAAATCGCCGATGGAGTTGTCCTCAACTACTTGGTTTCCCCCGATTACAACAAGCAAGCCATTGAGGCTCTCACTGCTGGTGCCGATAAGGCCGGCCGCAAAATTGCGGATATCGACAGGCCACAACTCGTCGTGTGCAGTGTGCACGAGGATCGCAAGACTGCACTCAACATGGCTCGCGAAATGGTAACTCAATATCTTGGTCAACAACCGCACATCATGAAAGCTTCAGGTGTTCCGCAAAGTCTGCTTGACAAAGTTGGTGAAGTTTTGACATGGCCGGCTACTCACGAGCAAGTTACAGCGGCCTCAAAATTGGTACCGGACGAAATCGTGCAAATGCTCACCGCCAGTGGTACTCCAGCTGAAGTTCGAGCAAGCGTGAAGCATTACATCGACAACGGGGCAACTTGCCCTATTTTGTATCCGCTCGGCGATGTTAAGGCAATGATCGATACTTTCGCGGACTGGGATGGCATTCAATGACCGTTGCAATACCACTCACCATCAGTGAGGCGCTCGACGCCTTGTCGAGTAACCCCGACGCGCGCCTTATTCAGGGTGGCACAGACATGATGGTTGAGATCAATTTCAATCACCTCAAGCCACACAACATCATCGCATTACGACGCATTAAAGAGTTGCGCACTTGGACAAAGAACACCGATGGCTCAATCACAATCGGTGCTGGTGTGCCTTATCAAGAGATGGAGACCGGAGAACTCAAACAACTCGTACCTGCTCTCGCTGAAGCAGCACGAACAGTTGGATCACCTCAAATTCGAGCTGCCGGTACCCTCGGTGGCAATTTGGGAACGTGCTCACCTGCTGGAGATGGATTGCCAGTGCTGTTTGCTGTAGATGCAGTTGTTCATCTGCAAAGCAACGAAGTATCGCGCCAACTCTCAATTCACGATTTCATGCTAGGTGTCAAACGAAATGCTCGCAACGCAAACGAAATCATCACGGCAGTGACTATTCCAGTACTGAACGGTTGGCAAGGTTACACAAAAGTTGGTGTTCGAAACGCGATGGTCATATCGGTTGCATCTGCGTGCTTGGCAGTCGACAAGCCCACGAAGTCTGTTCGTATTGCGCTTGGCGCAGTTGGCCCAACCATTATTCGTTGTCGCGACGCGGAGTCTTGGCTCACGCAACAGTTCGATCTTTCAACTTCAACCAAGATTGAACTCGATTTGGCAAAAGAGTTCGGTCGACGCGTAGCGCTCGAATCAAAACCAATCGATGATCACCGTTCTACTGCTGAATACCGCCGGCACGCAGTATCGGTGCTTGCGCAACGACTCATCACAAGGGCTTATCCATCATGAACGACCCAATTGGAAACGAAATGTACTCGCTACATGTAAACGGACAAGACCGTGCGGTTATGGATGCATGGGTTGGCGAAAGCCTGCTCTACGTTTTGCGCGAACGTCTAGGACTTCCCGGGGCCAAAGGCGCATGCGAGCAGGGCGAATGCGGAAGTTGCACCGTGTTGATGGACGGCGATGCAGTGTGCTCATGTTTGGTGATGGCTGCAACTGCAGTTGGATCCGAAATCGTCACCGTCGAAGGTCTGGTTGAACAAAACCCCACGATGGCGGTCACTGCTCACGCGATAACAAGCCAGGTAACAGATGTTCAACAGGCTTTCATTACAGAAGGCGGAGTGCAGTGCGGTTTTTGCACTCCTGGCTTGATCGTTGCTGTGCATCACCTCCTTGACAAGAACCCAGATCCAACCGAACTTGAAGTGAAGGAATCTATTTCTGGCAATATTTGTCGCTGCACAGGCTATGGACGTATCTTCGCTGCGGTTGAAGCGGTCGTTCAAGTTCGAAAGGCCAATTCATGAGCGCCACTAAACAAGATGTTCGTTCTAGAGACACTCTCGGTGCCAGCGCACTTCGCCCAGATGGAGTTGCAAAAGTTACCGGCGCGTTCTCATTTTCCTCGGATATGTGGGCTGAAAACATGTTGTGGGGTGCAACACTTCGCTCTCCTCATCCATACGCCCGCATTATTTCAATTGACACAACGCCTGCCCTACTTATCAGCGGTGTCTCAGCAGTGCTCACTGCACAAGATGTTCCCGGCAAGGCAACTTACGGTCTCATTTCCGCAGACCAACCCGTCTTTGCATCCGAATATGTGCGCTATATGGGCGAGCCAGTCGCAATTGTCGCTGCAGATCATCCAGAAACCTGCCGACGAGCCCTTGAGGCAATCATCGTCAACTATGAAGTACTCACTCCTGTTGTAGACCCGGAACTTGCAATGCTTTCATCTACCGAACTGATTCATCCTGACGGAAACCTCATCCGGCATCAGCACATTGTGCATGGCGACCCCAACGCAGCATCAGATATAACTGTTGAAGGCAATTACACGATTGGAATGCAGGATCAAGCATTTCTTGGCCTTGAAGCCGCCATGGCTTTTCCCGATTCGGGTGGAAATGGAGTTGAACTGCATATTGCCACTCAATGGTTGCACGAAGATCGCGGTCAGATAGCAGCTTGTTTGGCGCTTCCAGAAGAGAATGTTCGGCTCGTGCTTGGCGGAGTTGGTGGCGCATTCGGGGCGCGTGAAGACATTAGTTTGCAGGTTCACTGTTGTTTGCTTGCTCTCCGCACTGGTAAACCGATCAAAATGCAGTACAGCCGAGAAGAAAGTTTCTTTGGACACGTGCATCGCCATCCTGCCAAAATCTGGATGAAGCATCACGCAACCAAGGACGGAAAAATCGTCAAGATTGAATCCCGCATGGTTTTCGACGGTGGCGCCTATACGAGTACCTCCCCTGCAGTCTTGATCAACGGAATCACTCACACTCAAGGGCCGTACCAGTGCGACAACGCGATTGTTGACGGCTATGCCGTACGCACCAACAATCCACCATGTGGTGCAATGCGTGGTTTTGGTGTCGTACAAGCCTGTTTTGCTCACGAAAGCCAAATGGATTTGTTGGCAGCAGCGTGCGGTCTTTCACCGGTTGATGTTCGCCTCAAGAACGCAATGCGTACTGGCGACAAGCTCATCACTGGTCAAACGGTTGAAAGTGTCGCGCCAGTCGAACGTTGCATCCGTGAAACCGACGCAATACCAATGCCAGAACCGATGTCACAGAAGGCCAATGTTCTTGAGTTTCCGGGTGGCAGCGGTCGCACGGCAGATAGACACAACATCATTCGAGGTGTTGGCTGGGGTGTCTCCATCAAAAACTTGATGTATTCAGAGGGATTTGATGATTATGCAACTGCACGCTGCACACTCTCCGATGGTGTTGCATCGCTCAAATTTGCAACGTCCGAAGTTGGACAAGGCTTCGTGACTCTTGCGCCACAGATAGCTCGAAGCGTTCTCGGAATCGATGAAGTCGTTCTCGAAACGTCCGACACACAGATTGGTTCAGCGGGATCAACTTCTGCCTCTAGGCAAACATGGATGAGCGGTGGCGCCGTCGATGGTGCGTGCCGATTGGTTCGCGAGCGTCTTTTTGAGCATGTGGGAAAACTTCACAACATTGACCCAATTCGATTGATGGTAGAGAATACCGACATCATCGATACGGTTGGAACGTTCCGCATCAGTGTCTCCGATGCAACACAAGGCATCACCATCTCTGAGACTTTTGAGCATCATCACCGCAAGACTGAAGATCTGGACGAAAATGGTCAAGGCAACTGTCACGTTGCATTTGCCTTCGTTGCCCATCGAGCCGTAGTTGACGTTGACGTCGAACTTGGATTGGTCAAGGTTGTACAGATTGCTACGGCGCAAGATGTCGGACGAGTCCTCAACCCATTATCGGCGATTGGTCAGCTTGAAGGCGGTATCGCGCAGGGTCTTGGTCTTGCTGTCATGGAAGAGATCATCATGGACAATGGTCGTGTTAAAAACCCAAGCTTTACCGACTATCTATTGCCGACCGCACTGGATGCTCCACGAGTAGTCGCGATCATGATTGAGGAGCCAGAACCTCAAGCGCCACTCGGCGCTAAAGGCATTGGCGAACCACCTTGTATATCAGTGACACCTGCAATCGTCGCTGCAATTCGATCAGCAACCGGAAAAGCACTACTACGAGTTCCAGTACGGCCACAAGATATTTGCTTGTGACTTGCCACAAGATATTTGCTTGTGAACTACTCAGGCTGAGGGCCTGCACCAATAAGTGCAAGCGTACGAACCGTGCCGATTGAGCCAGGTCGCGGTGACTGTGCAGGCACAGAGGTGTCAACGAACTGCGGATCAACAAACACAACATCGAACGGCATGTTCTTTGTCAACTGCGTTGTTGATCTACGTATCGACTTATCAACAAACGAGATAACTACACCCTTCTCGCCTGCACGACCTGTGCGGCCCGAACGGTGAATGTAGTCTTTTGGATCTTCTGGCAAATCAAAGTGCACCACAACAGGCACTGCATCAATGTGAATACCACGAGCAGCAACATCGGTCGCAACCATCACTGTTGCTTTGCCTCGTCGAAACTGCTCAAGCGCACGCTCACGCTGGGCTTGACTACGATTTCCGTGAATAACACAGGTCTCTACACCCAATGACTCAAGATTGCCTGCTAATCGGTCAGAACCATGCTTGGTGCGACAAAACACGATGGCACGTTCGTAATGATTTGCAATTTCTGCAACCATTCGAGTTCGCTCGTCGCGGTTGACGTTCCAAAATAAATGCTCAATCTCGCCACCATTTTCAGCGGCTGCTACCTGATGCTTTTTCGGATCTCGCTGAAATTCACGAATCAAGTTGTCGACATCACCATCAAGCGTTGCCGAGAACAACAAGGTTTGACGGCCACCAGGAATGGTTCGCATAATGCGCTTCACTGCTGGCATAAAGCCCATGTCGGCCATACGGTCGGCCTCGTCAATAACTACGAGTGCAACTGCACCCAAATCGAGATCGCGGCGCTTCATCAAGTCCTCAAGACGACCTGGGGTTGCCACAACGATGCTTGCGGCACGAGCAGCCTTTACTTGTGGGCCATAACCAGCGCCACCGTAAACAGCAGCAACGGTAATGCCACCACCCGCACACAACATTGCAACTTCTTTTGCAACCTGAGCAGCAAGCTCACGGGTTGGCACGAGCACCAATCCATGTGGGCGGCCTGGCTTGGCTTTGACAACTTTGACAGCCAATGCAATACCGAAAGCAAGGGTTTTGCCCGAGCCTGTAGGTGCCTTGCCACAAATGTCCAGTCCCATCAATGATTCTGGGATTGTTGCTGCCTGCACTGGAAACGGCTCCGCGATTCCTCGCTTCAATAGGCCTGCAACGATTCTCTCGGGTACGCCGAGCGCGGTCCAACTCTTAGTCATGAAATTCTCCTCAATTACCTAGGGGGTTTATCTACGGTTGGGGCTAACTAGCGACCCAACACACGACGCAAATAGTCGTTTGTGAACACACCCTCGGGATCGAGACGGTTCCGAACTTCGATATAACGCTTCCATTCAGGATACAGGGGCTCGAGCGACTCCGCTGTCTTGAAATGAATCTTTCCCCAGTGAGGTCGACCCTCATAATCACTCATGATCGCTTCTACTTCACGGAAATACGGCTCATATTTCATACCTTTGAACACATGTACCGCAATGTACGCATTGTCTCGACCGCTGCCGGTTGAAAGTGGAATGTCGTCGCCTGCAGTAAAGCGCACCTCTACGGGAAAATTGAGCAAGAAACCACAATCATCGACCATGCGACGCACGCGATTCAACGCCTCTACCACCGCATCTCGTCGGATCGAATACTCCATCTCATAAAACCGCACTAAGCGCTTACTTGCAAAAATTCGGTGACTTGCATTCACGTATTCGGTTCTACCCGAGCTCGGCAATGCTTTCGACAGTCGCGGAATAAGAAATGGCATGAGTCGACCCACATAACACAGTGCACCGAAGGCAATATTTTCTAGCAACATTTTGTTGACCCACGTTCTGAAACGAGCAGGTGGATCGGCAGGCTTGTCAGTCACATTGTTTCGCTTGGTGAGAGCCCAACCCGTATGAGGGATCCAGTAGAACTCGAAGAAATCGTTTTCACTAACATGTTTATCCAAATTGGTGAGCAAAGTATCCACACGCATTGGTTCTTCAATTGCGTGCAAACGGAATGCCGGAACAATTCGTAATGTAATTGAACTCAAAATACCCAAAGCACCAAGACCGACTCGGCCGCAATGAAACACTTCGGGATTCTCATCTGCCGAGCATTGCAAAACATCGCCACTTGCAACAACAAGTCGAAAAGCCGTGATCTGAGCAGCGAGTCCTGTTCGTAAAGATCCAGTTCCATGCGTTGACGTCGAAAGTGCTCCAGAAATTGTTTGGTACGTCACGTCCCCAAGATTCGGCATTGCAAATCCCGCATCAGCGAGAAATTCATTCAAATCGCTAATCACAATCCCCGACTCGACCGTCACTTCTAAACGATCAGCGTCGAGTCCAATCACCTTGTTGTAGCGAGTCATTTCCACCAGATGATCGGGCGCTACAGCAATCGCAGTGAAACTGTGACCAGACCCAACGACCTTCACACGCTGACGCAAAGCCGTTGCGTAACCCACAACGGCAACTATGTCCGACTCACATTGTGGTCGGTGAACCTTGATCGGATTTGCCTTTTGATTGCCAGCCCAGTTTTTCCAAGTCACAGGACGCCATCCAACTTGCTCGATTTACCCGATTTTCTCCACATCACCACAACGAGCAAAATACCAGCTAACAAGGTTCCGATGTTCGACAGCACGTGATAACCGACGGCTTTGCGAATGAAACCACTCGAAAAACCAGCAAGGCCACCACAGAAACTCATGGTGAGATCTGCAGCACCCTGTACGCGAACCCGAATCTGTTGATCAATCGAATCAACAAGCAGACTCGATCCACCGATGAGGCCAAAACTCCAACCAACTCCGAGCATCCATAAAGCGGGAAAGAGCAAAATGGGTGCGTCACCCGCAAGTGATGACAGCAGAGTCGCCCCCATGAGCACCAAGGCACCAACCTGAATGGTCGCCAATCGTCCACGACGATCGGCAAATCTTCCGACAAGCGGACTAAATGCATACATGCCGGCAATATGGAGCGAAATTATGTAAGCACTCACAGTCTCATGACCATGAAGCTTGAGATGTACTGGTGTCATCGTCATCACGGCAACCATCGCCATTTGTGAAATCACCATCGCCGTAACCGCAGTCTTCGCGTCACTTGAGTTCTGTATTGCTTTGATTGCATCCGAAAAAAGCCTCGTTGGTGCCCCAATTTCGGCCTGCCGATTTAGCCTTCCCGCGACTTCGAGCGGATCAGGTCGGAGGCGAAGAGTTGTGTTGATCAGCGATGTGAGAAAAAATATTCCAGCAAATATCCATGGTCCTGTGTACTGGCCCCAGCCGAACCATTGCACACCTGCTTGCTCAGCGGGCTTGATGAGCAAAGGACCAAATACCGCACCAAAAGTTGAGGCGAACAGAATGCGACTCATTGCTCGCCCACGCTCGTCTGTAGTCGCCAAATCTGCTGCCGCGTAACGCGAAAGCAAGTTTGATGCTTGGCCGTTACCGAAAACGAATAAACCAAGCAAAAAGATCCAGAGCGTTTTCGTCTCGGCTCCGTAGCCTGCAATAAAACCACCACAGATTGCGAGCAAGTAGCCAGCTTGCAAGCCATTTCGTCTCCCACGAACATTCATGAGTCGTGCAAGCAATTGCGACATAAACGCAGTTCCCATCGTCACGGTGGCTGAAGCAATACCGCCCCAGGCAGTGGTTTGACCAAGGATGTCCTGAATAACGAATGCACCAACAGTGACCGCGGCCGCCAGTGCAGCAGAACCAGCGATCTGGCTCAAAACCAAGACTCGAAGTGTTCGCTTCTGAACAACAGCGATCTCGTCAGGTGTGTAATGCGTAACTATCCAACAATCGTAGGTGATACATCTCCTACGACTGCGACCAAACTCTTGTGTCGAAGAGGGGACTTGAACCCCTACGCCCTTTCGAGCGCCAGCCCCTCAAGCTGGTGCGTCTGCCATTTCGCCACTCCGACGTGGTACTGCTTATTTACAATCTCTATGCGAGGAGCAAACCTAATGCCACAACCGTAAATATCCACACCAGTGCGAACACGGTGGTGATTCGGTTGAGGTTTCGTTCCGCTGCAGCACTACCTAATGCAGCCGATCCACCACCACCGAACATGTCGCTGAGACCGCCGCCGCGACCGCTATGGAGCAAAACTCCGACGATCATGGCAAACATGGAAATCACGTTGACAACGATGGTGATGACTTTAATGAACTCTCTCACGCCCCAAATCCTACCGTTGCTACTCCGGGAAATGGCAGGCCGAAAGCTGACCCGTTAGACGCACAACCAATTCAGGCTCTGTAGATGCACACAAATCCGTGGCCTTCCAACAGCGAGTTCTGAACCGACATCCTGTTGGCGGATTTACAGGTGAGGGTACGTCACCCTCCAACATGATTCGTGAACGGGAGCGTTCTGTTGTTGGATTGGGAACCGGCACAGCCGAAAGCAGTGCCTTCGTATACGGATGTGTTGGGTGCTCATAAATAGATTTCTTATCGCCGATCTCTACAATCTTGCCCAAATACATCACAGCAACTCGATCGGCAATGTGTCGCACCACTGACAAGTCGTGCGCAATAAATACGTACGACATGCCAAGTCGTTTCTGAAGATCGCCGAACAAGTTGACTACACCTGCTTGAATGCTCACATCGAGAGCTGACACTGGTTCGTCGAGCACAATGAGTGCTGGATCGAGTGCTAGGGCCCTTGCAATACCAACTCGCTGGCGTTGCCCACCCGAAAACTCGTGTGGGAAGCGCTTTGCGTGATCGGCTGCGAGTCCCACCAATTCGAGCAAACTTGCAACCTTCTCTGCGTGGTCTCCCGCTACCCCTTGAACAACAAGTGGCTC